>Ga0099794_10000501_pt1 | contig 13121 bp, 12 predicted proteins | sample Rivendell_Oct201_10_FD_77320 | JGI IMG/M metagenome (GOLD analysis project Ga0099794, IMG submission 77320) | Vadose zone soil microbial communities from the Eel River Critical Zone Observatory, Northern California, USA -... | ecosystem: Host-associated > Plants > Roots > Rhizosphere > Soil ... | reverse complement strand
GCCGGTGGACCGCCGATGTGGCGGAGTTGGACCGCTTGGTCACTCCCAAGACAAAAGCGATCTTCGTGTGCAACCCGAATAACCCAACAGGGTCGGTCCTCCCGATCGAAACGATGACTGCCGCGTGCGCGAGTGCTGCGCGTGTGGGCGCGTGGGTGGTCGCCGATGAAGTGTACCGCGGCGCGGAGCTAGACGGTCATCTCACGGCGTCTTTCTGGGGCCGCTACCCCAAGGTGATGGTCACCGGCGGCTTGTCCAAGGCCTACGGTCTCCCCGGTCTGCGCGTGGGGTGGATCGCCGCGCCCCCCGATATGGTAGATCAGTTGTGGAGCTATCATGACTACACCTCGATCGCGCCGCCTATCCTGAGCGATCAGCTGGCGCGCCTCGCGTTGGGCCCGCAGGCCTACCAGCGGTTGGTGACGCGCACGTGGTTGATTCTCCGCGAGAACCTGCCGGTCGTGGCGCGCTGGGTCGACCGCCAGGAAGGATTGGTGCGCTGGATCCCTCCCCAGGCGGGGGCCATCGCTTTTATGCGCTACACGCCGGTCATCAATTCGACCGAGTTGGCCACGCGGCTGCGCAAGCAGCATGACGTGCTCATCGTGCCGGGGGACCACTTCCAGATGGATCGCTACCTGCGCATCGGCTACGGGGGGGATCCGCTCCCGCTAGACGAGGCTCTCCAGAGGATAGGAGAGTGCCTCCGAGCCATATGAGATACTCAAGGCAGACGACCCGGGGCTGACGAGGTCGAGTCCGTCCGCGGTCTGAGCACCCCATGGGCACATCGGCACACCCGCCCAACTTAGAGGAAAAACTGCAGCTCGTTCCCACCCGTCCAGGCGTGTACCTGATGAAGGATGCCACGGGCCGGGTGATTTACGTCGGCAAGGCGTCCGTCCTGCGCAACCGTGTCCGGCAGTACTTCCAGGACAGTGGCCACCTGGAGAGCCCGCGCATTCGCCACCTCATGAGCAAGATCGCCGACTTTGAGGTGATCGCCTGCGAGAACGAAGTCGAGGCGCTCATCCTAGAAACCAACCTGATCAAGGAACACCGTCCCCCCTACAACGTCCGGATGGCGGACGACAAAGCCTTCCCGTACGTGAAGCTCACGCACGAAGCGTACCCCAAGATCCTCATGACCCGCAAAGTCGTGCGCGACAAGGCGCAGTACTTTGGTCCCTATCCCTACCACGAGCCCAAACTGGTGACCCGCACGATCCGCACGATCCGCAAACTCTTCAAGCTGCGGTCCTGCAACATCGAGATCACCCGGGACCTCCCGCGCCCGTGCCTGGACTATTACATTGGTTTGTGCACCGCCCCGTGCGTGGCCTGGGGGGCGGCCCCAGAGCAGTACGCCGCCCAGGTACGCCAAGCGGCGATGTTCTTGGAAGGCAAACAAGAGTCGCTACTGGACGAATTACGTGCGGAGATGACACGGGCGGCCGAAGCCCAACAGTTTGAGCGGGCGGCCCAGCTGCGCGACCAGATCCAGGCGATGGACGCCATCACCGCCCACCAACGCACGGCGAGTGTCGGGCTGGAGGACCGCGATGTGGCCGCTGTGGCCCAGGCTGGGGAGCTGGCGTGCGTGCAGATGTTTTACATTCGCGCCGGCCGTCTGCAGGGCCAGGAGCACTTCATGTTGGAAGGGACGCGGGGGTTAGGGCGGCCCGAAGTGTTAGGGGAGTTCGTCAAACAGTACTACCAGGAAGCCCCCCACGTCCCGCGGGAGGTCTTGCTGCAAGAGCCTCTCGACGATGCGGTCCTGATCGCGCAGTGGTTAAGCCAGAAGCGCGGCGGTGCCGTGGAGGTCGCCGTGCCCCAGCGTGGAGAACGTCAGCGTCTGGTGGAGATGGCGGCCGAAAACGCCGCCCTGTACCTCAGCCAGGAGCGAGCACGCGTGAGCGGGCTGGAGGGAGCCGGCATCACCGAGCTGCAGGAGATCCTGGGCCTGGATCACGCGCCGTTTCGGATCGAGGCGTACGACGTCAGTAACTTCCAGGCGGGGGAGACCGTGGGGTCGCTGGTGGTCTTCGAACGTGGCCGGCCGCTTAAGCGCGACTACCGCCGTTTCAAGATCAAGGCGACCGAGGGTCCGAATGACTACGCCAGCCTGCAGGAGATGTTACAGCGGCGTTTTGCCCAGGCACGTCAGGAGCAAGACCAGCTGGATCGTGATGAAGCGGGGCCCGTGAAGTGGTCGATCCTGCCGGATCTCATCGTGATCGACGGAGGCAAGGGGCAGCTCAGTGCCGCTCGCGAGGTGCTGTTTGAGTACAACGTCACCGTGCCGGCGATCGCTCTGGCGAAAAAACAGGAGCTGATCGTGACCCCCGACAGCGTCGATCCCATCGCCTTGCCTCAGGACTCGCACGCGTTGCGGCTGCTGCAGCGCGTGCGCGACGAAGCCCATCGGTTCGCCAATGCCTATCATCAGAAGCTTCGCGAGCGGCGCGTCGTCTATTCCGTGCTCGAGGACATTAAGGGGATCGGGGATAAGCGCAAGCGCGACCTCATCCGGCGCTTCGGCTCCGTGCGCCACGTGCGCGAGGCCACCGTGGAGCAGATCGCCGAAGTCGTGGGGCCGAAGATGGCGCAAAAGCTCGTGGACTATCTGCACGAGCATCCCGACGTCCGGTTTAAAGACCAAGCCATTCGATAGCCCTGCCTGTTTGCTGCCCCTGGCCGACATAGCCAGCGTTGACAAGGCGGATGTGGCCAGTCATAATATGGCTATTAAAATAGCCATGTGATTCTGCTGAGCAAAAGGGGTCGGGGTCCGATGCGCGTTGCGAATACCGTGGATCTCAAGAACAAGACTAACGAGCTGGTGCGCTGGGCGATGGCGGGCGAACCGGTGATCATCACTCTGCGCGGCAAGCCGGCGGCCGCACTCACGCCGTTGACCGAAAGCGATCTAGAGTCGTTTGTGCTGCGCTACGCTCAGGACAAAACTACACGGCCGAGGAGGGCTGAGGAGATGCTCCGATACACGACCGTCGGCAGTGACCTTGGGACCATCTATGTCGCGTACAGCGAGGAGGGAGTGTGCGCCGTGGACGTGGGGACAAGCGGCGAAGCCTTCGCCCGCGCCGTGCGCCGCAAGTCACAGCGGTCGGTGGAAGCAGACCCGCACCCCCCGCAGGCGCTGCGCCAGAACCTGCGGCAGTTTGCGACTGCCCTGGATAGTTTCCGCGGGCCTGTGGACCTGTCCATGGTCGGACCGTTTGAACGCTTGGTGTTGGAACGATTGCGGCGGATCCCTAAAGGACACGTGCGCACGTACGGGGACATTGCCCGCGAGATCGGTTACCCGGGTGCAGCTCGCGCGGTAGGTAATGCCTGCGCAAAAAACCCCGTGCCCTTGCTGGTTCCCTGCCACCGAGTCGTCCGCAGTGATGGCGGGGTGGGCGGGTATTCTCTACGCGGGGGGACCGCTCTCAAGCGGCGGCTGCTCGCGCAAGAAGGTGTCGACCTAGGCGAAGTGCGCGCTTCCTGATCCCTCGCGACCTCATGGTGGTGCATCGGCGCGGACGTCTTGGTTGCCACGGTAGGTCCCTGGAGTGACCACCCAGCCCCAACACGCCATCACCTTGGAAGGGCTCACTCGGCGGTTCGCCGTCCGCCAGAAGGACAGCAGTGACAGGCGAGGGGTCCGCGGAGAGCTTACGGCCGTGGATGGTGTCACGCTGCGCATTCCAAGGGGAGAATTGTTCGGCTTGCTCGGCCCCAACGGTGCGGGCAAGACGACGACCATCCGGATGCTCTGCACGCTGCTCCCCCCGACCGGGGGAAGCGGGAGCGTTTGGGACTTTGACGTTGTGCGCCAACCTGCTCAGGTCCGGCGCCACATCGGCGTTCTTCTCACCGGGGAGCGGTCCGTCTATTGGCGGCTTACCGGCCGCGAGAACTTGGCATACTTTGCGGCCCTGTACGAGATGCCTCCGGCAGGAGTACAGTCCCGAATCGCGGGGTTGCTCGAGCTCGTTGACCTGACAGGGCGCGCCGACGATCTGGTGGAACGCTACAGCCTCGGCATGCGCCAACGGCTGGCGCTGATCAAAACGCTCCTGCATGACCCGCCGGTCTTGCTGTTGGATGAACCGACGGCGGGACTCGATCCCCAAGCCTCCCGGATCATCCGGGACCTCATCCGCCACCTTCATCGCGAAGAAGGGAAAACGATCCTCCTCACCACGCATTCGATGGAAGAGGCTGATCAGTTGTGCGAGCGGGTGGGAATTATGGACCAGGGCCGGATCGTGGCGCTCGACAGCCCCCTGGCTCTCAAGCGTGCCCATCAGGGCGACATGATTCTGCGCATGGAAGTCGACGGCCACGCCGACCATGCCGCACCCGTTCTCCGCGCGATTCCAGGCGTTGTCTCGCTAGCGCTTGAGCCTCTGCCTACCGACAGTTCCTGGGAGATCACGATGGCGGTGACCGATATCACGGGGGTCCTGCCGCAAGCCATGCAGGCCGTTAACGCCCAGGGGGGCCATGTGCGCCATCTGCATCTTGTCGAAACGTCCCTAGAAGATGTCTTCATCGCGTTGACTGGTAGACGCCTCCGCGACTGATCCCCGTGCACACGGCGATTGTTTAGGTCTGATCGCAATCCATGAGACATGAAGCTCGACCATCCACCGTTCCTCCGCCCGCCGGGGAGTCGACGGGACGGCCCTTGTGGGAGCATGCGGACTTCTTGAAGCTGTGGACAGCCCAAACGATCTCGGTCTTTGGGGATCACTTCACCGAGTTGGCCATTCCACTCATCGCCGTGCTGTCCCTCGGAGCAACCCCGGGTCAGATGGGGATTCTGACAGCGGCCACGCGCGCGCCGTTTCTGTTCATCGGGCTGTTCGCTGGAGTGTGGGTGGACAGACTCCCCAGGCGGCCTGTCCTCATCACGGGCGATCTAGGTCGAGCGGTCGTGCTGCTCTCGATTCCTTCGGCGGCCGCCCTCGGCAGTTTGAGCATGTTGCACCTCTACGCCGTCGGGGTCCTCGTGGGCATCCTCACCGTCTTTTTCGACGTCGCGTATCAAGCCTATCTGCCCGCTCTGGTGCACCGGGGTCAGCTCGTTGAGGGCAACAGCAAGCTAGAAGCCACGCGTTCTCTGGCTGGTCTCGCCGGTCCGAGTATTGCGGGGGTCGTGATTCAGCTCGTCTCCGCGCCACTCGCCATCGTGCTTGATGCGATATCGTTTGTCGCGTCCGGCGGGGTGATTAGTTTGATCCGACGACGCGAAAGCTCCGCAGTACGGTCGGTCCGGGGGCCTATGCTGGTGGAGGTGCGGGAAGGTCTGAGCGTCGTCCTGGGCAACCCGTTGCTGCGTTCTATCGCAGGGTGCACGGGGACGTCGAATTTTTTCAGCTCCGCACTGTTCGCCCTCTTCATCCTGTTTGCGACCCGTGAGCTGAAGCTAGGGCCAGCCCAGATCGGGGTGATTTTCAGTATGGGCGGGGTCACGGGGTTGATCGGGTCGCTCACAGCGGGGTGGGTGGCGAAGCGGCTCGGTGTGGGGCGAACCATTGTAGGTGCATCCCTGCTGACCGGGCTCGCTACAGTGCCTGTGGCGGCTGCTTCAGCGGGGACGGCGTGGCTGCTGATCTTGTCCACGATGCTTGGGTCCGTTGCCAGCCCCATCTACAACATCAACCAGGTCAGCTTGCGCCAAGCGATCACGCCTCATCGGCTGCAGGGGCGGATGAACGCCACGATGCGCTTCCTCGTGTGGGGCACGATGCCGCTAGGCGGGCTCTTGGGCGGTGTGCTTGGCGCATCCCTCGGCCTGCGCGCTGCCATTGCCGTCGCGGCTGCGGGCGGGTTACTGGCATTTCTCTGGGTGGCACTGTCGCCTGTCCGTACGCTGCGAGCGATTCCTGACCCCACAGAATAATAGTCTAGAGATTTGCGTATACTGAATGTGACTCGTGGAGTTCCAATGAGAGGACGCATGACTGAATTGAACGAGTTGTACTGGGCGTGGGCACTCGTGCCGTTGCCCGCCCGTGATGCACTAGGGGGGGCTGCCGGACTCCGGATCCGACTCATCGCGCCGGAAGGGCCCTTGCGGCGTGCCGCCGCTAAATTCCTACAGATTGGTGGCACGTCGTCGGACCCTGCACCCGCGTCGCCGCCATTGCAGGACAAGATCCAGGTCGTGCTAGCAGGGAGCCTAGAGCAGTTCGAGCGGATGGTCGGCGGGGCGGAAGCACTTGTCGCCACTGCTCTGCGCCGCACACTGCAGGCTGTGACCGCGCCGCCCCCTGTCGTGACGCTTGGCAAACACCGGTTCGACTTCGCCACCCACGTCTATGTGGCCGGGATCCTCAACAACACGCCCGATTCGTTTTATGACCGAGGGCGGTTTTATGGGAAGGACGCTGCGCTGGCTCGGGCGGAGGAGATAGTGCGTGAGGGCGCCGATGTCATCGAAGTTGGCGGTGAGACGGCGCAAGAAGGCGATCCGCTCCCGGTGCGCCAGGAGATCGCCCGCGTGGTGCCGTTGATTACCGAACTCGTCCGCCGCTTCGACAGGCCCGTGGCTGTGGATACGTACAAGCCGGATGTGGCGAAGGCGGCGATCGAGGCCGGGGCAGTTCTTGTCAACGACATCAGCGGCGCCGCAGATCCGGAGATGGTGCGCGTGCTCGCCGGCAGTGAGGCGGGTATCGTGATCATGCACCTGCACGGGCGTCCCCGGCAGCATTACACCGATATCGACGTCCCGTCTATGATGGAGTGGGTAGCGGCGTTTCTCAAGAATCGGACTGACAAAGTCACCGCCGCAGGCCTCCCTCACCAGCGCATCCTGGTTGATCCTGGTCTCAACTTCGGCAAGCGCCCCACCCGTGATCTCGAGCTCATGCGTCGACTGCCAGAGCTGCGTAATTTGGGCTTTCCGATTTTCGTGGCGACATCCCGCAAGGACTACATCCGGGACCTGTTGCACTTGCACCCCGATGATCTCTTGGAGGGGACAGCGGCCGCGGTCGCGTTCGCCGTTGCGCAGGGGGCCAACATGCTGCGCGTGCACGACGTGCAAGCGATGGTGCGCGTGACGCGCATGATGGAATTGTTCTGCGGATACCAGTCTCCCGCCATCGTGCGGGTCTCTTCAGAATCGAAGACGGAGGTCGTCCCCCGTGGACAAGAAAAGCATCGAGCAAGCCGTTAGCGTGATTATCAAGGCGATTGGCGAAGACCCCGCGCGCGAGGGGTTGGTGGGCACGCCGCGGCGCATGGCCGAGATGTACGAAGAGCTGTTTGCCGGCCTGACACAGGATCCCAGTCAGCTGCTTGAAACAGGTTTCGATGATGAGGACCACCATGAGATGGTCATCGTGAGAGACATCCCCTTCACAAGCCTTTGTGAACATCATTTCTTGCCGTTCCATGGGGTCGCTCACGTCGGCTACATTCCCCAGGGCCGGATTCTCGGGGTCAGCAAAGTCGCACGGCTCGTGGAGATGCTTGCCCGCAGGCCGCAGGTTCAGGAACGTCTCACGTCCCAGGTTGCAGATTTCCTCTGCCAGGGGGGTCTCGGTGCCGCGGGAGCGGGGGTCGTCATCGAGGCTGAGCACTCATGCATGACCGCGCGCGGCGTGAAGAAACCGGGCAGCAGAGTTGTCACCTCGGCTACGCGTGGCATTTTCCGGGACGACCCGCGCACCCGAGCAGAGTTCCTTTCCATCCTCGAGGGCCGCAGGTCGTTGTGACGGGGCAGGTTCCTCAGCCTGCGACAGCATCGCCCGCGGCGCGAATTGATCCACGCCCCGGGCCCTACACTCTTCTCAGCGGACTCGCGGTCGCTGTCCTGCTTGTCGCGGTAGTGGGTGTCACGGTCGGGCCAGTTCGGTTGCCGGTCTCGCAGATCCTGGGGGCGCTGGGCGCCCGCCTGGGACTTGGGTCAGGAGACGTCGACCCTATTGTTTCGAGCATCGTGCTTCAACTCCGATTGCCCCGCGTTATTCTCGCCACCCTGGTCGGCGCGGCCCTGGCGACGTCAGGGGCGATCTTCCAAGGGCTGTTCCGCAATCCCATGGCTGATCCGTACATCATCGGCGTTTCGGCTGGCGCTGCTCTGGGGGCCACCGGCGCGATTGTCTTTGGCGTGACGTTTGCGGCAGGTGGTCTCAGCGCGGCCACCGTGTTTGCCTTCGTCGGCGCTGTGGCCGTGACGGCGATCGTGTATCGGCTGGGATGGCACCGCGGAGACGTTGTGATCGAGCAGTTGCTGCTGGCCGGAGTGGCGATCGGGGCGTTCTTGGGCGCGGTCATCTCGGCGATGCAGGTGCTCGGCGGAGCGAGCCTACAGCAAGTGCTCTTCTGGTTGCTCGGGGGTTTCTCGGGCCGCCGGTGGGAGCACGTGCTGCTGATCCTGCCCTATGTGGTCGTGGGCTACATCGTGGCTGCCGCAGGAGCGCGTGATCTGAACCTAATGGTGTTGGGCGATGAGACCGCTCGGTCCCTCGGCGTGGCCACCGCCCGTGTGCGCATACAACTGACCGCGGCGGGTGCCCTGATGGCCGCGGCGGCGGTGGCCACGTCGGGCCTGATAGGGTTTGTTGGTCTGATCGTGCCGCATCTGCTGAGACTCGTGACTGGTCCGGATCACCGGCGGCTCCTTCCGGCGGCGGCACTCGGGGGAGCGGTGACGATGCTCCTTGCAGACACACTCGCCCGCACGCTCGCCGCGCCCCGCGAAATCCCTGTGGGGATCGTGACGGCGGGGGTGGGGGCGCCTTTCTTTCTCTACCTCTTGACGAAGCAGCGTAAGAGAAGGTTTTGGAGTTGAGTCAGATTCGGACGTGCGCGCCAGACCCTACTGATCATAGCTTCGAAGCCCTCGTAGATTCGAGGTCCTGTCGGCTACTCGCTGAAGCCGAATATCAGAGCAGAATAAAGCATGTGACCGCCATCAAGTTCAAGATGCCACCCTCTGAGGCGAACCGCTGTGGTTAAGGCTGGTTGTTAGCTTACCTTCAGGCTCCAAAGGGGCAGGACGTACGCATTTCTACATTAATGTATCCTGGGGGAAGCACTAGGGGGCGGGACGAAGCAATCCGTTCCCGCAGCGCGTTGCGGATTGCTCGAAGGGTAAGCGAATCAACGAATTGCTACAACCTCTCCTCGGATGATTGGTGCCCAGGGTGGGAGTCGAACCCACAACCTGCTTTAGCAGGACGACATTTTAAGTGTCGCGTGTTTGCCAGTTTCACCACCTGGGCATAGCTGACCGACTTCGGATCCTGTTTCGGTAATTCGGTTTTAGGGAATGACAATTTGGACAGATGATCTGCAAATTTTCCAGCCTATTATCGCACGGATCCCCGTTGACGTGATGAATTTCCAAGGGTAGATGCCCTTCGGGAGTTCTTTGTGCCCATCCGCATTCCTCACATCGTTGCGGTTTCAAGCCTGCAATGAAGACTTTAACTCGAAGCTTTTGTAGTAGACACCCCTCGCCAGGATTTCTCCTAAAGCGCGCTTCGGCTTGATTTCCACTTTCATACCTTTGTTCCAGGCGTAACCTTTGAAGTGGGCCGTGGGTAGTCCGAAGTGCTCTATGTGCTTTTTCACCGTTGAGTAGTTGCCACCAGCTTGTACCAATTTAAGCGAACCTAGCACCTGACGGATACTCCTAGCATTCTGTACCGCTTCTCGTAGATCGGACTTGGTCCATCTGGGTTTCATGCGCGAATTGTATCATCGGGAGAAATCTGTGGACAATACCGAACAGAGTGGACGAGCTTTCACCGATCTCACGTCGGTGCTAGGTGAGATGATGGCGACTCGGAGCGCATTAGCCGAAACCGCCCTCGCGCGCTACGCGGGGTGTGGGTTCCAACTCCTCCCTGGGCACCAACAGAATGAACGCCAACGCGACCGACCTACATTTGTCATCGAATCCCCGGGCTTTTTGATTGAGGGTACCTATCCGATTTCGCTACGGTCACGCGGCAAGGAAGGAGAGGTCTGAGAACTGGTGCGTTCAGGTGGAGGCGGCGCCCGGATTCGAACCGGGGGATGGGGGTTTTGCAGACCCCTGCCTTGCCTCTTGGCTACGCCGCCCAGAGCGCTTGCGAACTGGAGCGGGAGACGGGACTTGAACCCGCGACCTTCTCCTTGGCAAGGAGACGCTCTACCACTGAGCTACTCCCGCTCGATTGATCTCCGGCGCCCACCATAGCGGAGGGCAACCTGTCCCTCATTATACTGACCCCGCGCGCATGGTCCAAGCCCTGACGGAGTCTGTGATCGAATGCTCACGGCTTGCGGAAGAACAGGAACCATACCAACAAGATCGCGACCATCCAGCCAACCCAATCCACGCGACCGCCTCCTTACATGCATGGTCCAACCCCGACTATTTTGCCGTCACTGTCTACGGCAGGGCTCCCGCGCTTCCTGCTCGAGTCGGAGGGTGATGGCCAGACGCAGCTTGGCGGATCGCGGTTCACCGCGCTGTCCCGATGAAGAGGTCAGCCAACACAGATGTCGTGGAATCGCCGGCGTGGCGGAGATGACCCAAGGACCAGGCGTCTTCAACCGTTCGCAGCAGCGAGTAGTGATTCGATGGCGTCATGCTCCGATATCCCGGTTTGCTCAGCGGACTAATGGCAAACAAGGCCACTCGCCCGCCCCCCAATTGCCCGCAACATCCGGCCCCGGTCGTCCCCTCATCCCAGACGATGAAGAGCACTCCCTGACTGGCCCACGCTCGCGAGGCACGAATCTGCGGAACAATGACTCGCAGCCACTCATCCCCTTCTCGCGTCAAGCAGTCATGCATGCTGTGGCACATATTGGGCGTGATCCAGACGTAATTGGGGATGGAGTCCTGCGCGAGATCGTGCTGAAGTTGACTTAGCGGCACCTGCCGGGCGCAGCGCTCTGAGTTCGTCGTGATACTGGTGTAGTACACGAACGGGTTATGCTTTTTCGCATATCCGTCGGCCCCGGCGCCTCCGAAGCAATTCCCGGGAAATCCCTCGAGGTAGGCCTTCCAGCTCTTGCCGTGTACCTCCAGTTGGTCAACGAGGTTCGGGGCATCAATTCGACAATCCGTACAGTTGGTGGTGATGCCGAACGTGTCGCCGCCCGTCAGCGCGAGGTAGTTCGGGAGGCTCGGGTGGCTGACACCGTAGTAGCGTTCGGCGACCGCATACCGGGGCGCCAGAGACGTTAGGTAAGGGGCGTCGGGCGAGTCGAGGATTGAGTTGGCTTCCCGGTTCTCCAAAACAATTACGAAGATGTGGGAGAAGGGCGGGACAGTGTTTGCAGGCGCCCCCGCGTGAGAGAGAACCATCGCGCCCATGAGGAGCACTATTACGATGACTATCTGGAGGGGGAAGGAGACTTGGCGTCTTGGCATCACACCCTAGAGCGTTTCATGGGAAGAAAGCGAGCGAGGAGCTCAATGTCCTCCCTCGCTTGGAGCCTGGGATGGCGGAGGGGAGGCCGGAGTCCGTGTATCCGGGACGATCAGGGTGATGTCATTTCGGCAGGCAATCGATGTGACGTCTAAGCCCTGCTTACTTAACCCCTCCTGGACAATTTTCAGCATTACGTCACAGATACTGCTTGTGGGGAATGGGCCCATAACCTGGATGAGGGGTTTGCCCTCGATCACCGACAACTTGAATTTGACGACCAGCCAGCTGAGCGACGGTTCTTGTGCGGCCAGCGGTCGCGACGAAATCGAGACCACGAATGCCGTAAGGATCAGAGCGGCGACGCAGGGGGTCAGTCCCTTTCGCATTGAGTGCACTCTCCTGGGGGGCGTAACGTCGGTGCTCGCCCTTTTCCACGGGCGGAACCGCAGGACCTATCTCCGGCACTCACCAATCGCGGGCCGTGTCCGATTTGTCAGGTTTGTTCGTGGCTGACCTGCGGCGGTTTACAGGTACTTCAATGGATCTAGCGGTCGTCCGTGAATTCGGATCTCGAACAGCAGGTGCGGGCCGGTGCTAAACCCGGTGCTCCCGACCCGGCCGATCAGATCTCCTGGGTGGAGGATCTGGCCCACTTTCACGGAGATCTTTGACAAGTGAGAGTAGGCGGTGATTAGGCCACTCCCATGATCGACGCGCACAAGCAGCCCATACCCTCCGTACCACCCAGCCCAGATCACCTTGCCCTCACGGGAACTCACGACGGGTGCTCCCAAAGGCGCGCCGATGTCGATGCCCGTGTGCATCTCTCGGGTTCCGAAAACCGGATGCGTCCGAAACCCGAATCCGGAGGTGATGCGCCCGCGGGCAGGCCACACGAACGTTGTGGCAATGCTCACCACCGACCGCAGTCGGTTCGATAACGCCACGCGGGCCGGAACCTCGGTCGCACCGTAGGGCATGACCAGCCGCTGACCAGGACGGATTAGATCGCCGTTCGGGAGTGCGTTGGCCTCCACGATGGCGTCGACCGGCACGCCATAGGTCTGGGCAATGTCCCACAGCGTCTCGCCGTCACCCACCACAACGGAAAGTGGGCGACGCGCAGGCGGCTGTGCGGCCGAAGCCACCGCCGTCGTGGGCAGGGCGATGGCGGCCGAGGAGTGACCCGGGATCACGATCTGTTGACCGACTTCGATCGAGCGAGTTTTGGCGAGACCGTTTGCGGCTTGCACTGCTTCGACTGTCACACCGTGCGCTTGGGCAATGGCCCACAGCGTCTGGCCGGCCTGCACGGTGACGACCGCTTTGGCCGGTACTGTATTCAGCGACATCGGTACGAGTGAGGCTGTGGGGACGCGAACGGCGACACCGGTCCCTGTCTGTAGTGCCGCGAGGGTCGGACCGATCGATGCTGAGGCCAGCCTCTGGACAGCAAGCTGAAATCTCGTGGCGGTGGTCAGGAACGGGATGGCACGGGAGGTAGACCATACCAGCCAGCGATCTGATGCGCTGTAGGCGGGGAGGATGAGGAGGCCCACAGCTAGCAGCCCCCGTACAGATCGCCTCGTCGGTCGCATTCCCCACCCGCCTTACTAAGACTTCCGGGGAGAACAGAGTTCCGCGGAGGACGCTAGCACAATTCCTTTTGCCGCTAGTACCCCGGAGCATTGAACTCTTTGCCCCGTGCGAGGTGCTTCTAGACGG
>Ga0099794_10000500_pt1 | contig 13123 bp, 13 predicted proteins | sample Rivendell_Oct201_10_FD_77320 | JGI IMG/M metagenome (GOLD analysis project Ga0099794, IMG submission 77320) | Vadose zone soil microbial communities from the Eel River Critical Zone Observatory, Northern California, USA -... | ecosystem: Host-associated > Plants > Roots > Rhizosphere > Soil ... | reverse complement strand
TCAAGAACTGCGGAGCGGCGTCGGGTTCCACCCTCAAGCACCCCCATTCCCAGATCGTCGCGCTCCCGCTGGTCCCGGCGGAGCTGCAGCAGGAGCTGTCCGGCGCCCGCAAGCACTTCGAGGAGAAGGAACGCTGCGTCTTTTGCGACATCCTCGCCCAGGAAGCGAAGGAGCGCTCGCGCGTGGTGCTGGAGACCGATGCCTTCGTGGCGCTCTCCCCCTGGGCCTCCCGCTCTCCCTTCGAGCTGCTCGTCCTCCCTCGCGAGCACCGGTCCGTCTACGAGCAGAGCACGGCCCAGGAGGTGCGCGGCCTGGCCGAGGCGCTGCGCCTGTCCCTCCGCAAGCTCGACCTTGCGCTGGACAAGCCGGCCTACAGTTTCTATCTCCACACGCTGCCGCTGCGAGAACCGCCCTCCGACTGGTATCACTGGCACCTGGAGGTGAGGCCGGTCCTCGCGCTGGCGGCGGGATTCGAGTGGGGCAGCGGCTTCTTCATCAACCCCACCCCGCCGGAGGAGGCCGCCGCCTTCCTCCGCCAGACGGAGGCGTAGTGTGAAGATCCTCTTCGTCGCGTCCGAGGCGGCGCCCTTCATCAAGACGGGCGGGCTGGGAGACGTGATCGGCGCGTTGCCCCGGGCGCTGGCCGCGCGCGGGCACGACGTGCTGGTGGTGCTGCCGCGCTACGGCGCGATCGACGCCTCGGCAGCGAACATCCGCGACACCGGACGCCGCGTGGAGGTGCAGTTCCCGCACCTGAACGCCTCCGCCTCGGTGCACGTGGCCGCGCCGGCGGATCGGCTGCGATACATCCTGCTGCAGAACCCCTGGTACGACCGGAAGGAGCTGTACGGCGAGTCCGGCAAGGACTACCGCGACAACCACAAGCGCTTCGCGCTGCTCTGCGCTGGGGCGCTGGAGGCCGCCAAGCAGATCAACTTCCTGCCCGACTGCGTGCACGCGCACGACTGGCAGGCGGCGCTCACTCCGCTGATCCTGAAGCGCGGCTGGTCGGGGCGGCCGGCGCCGTTCAAGTCGCGCAGCGTGTTCACCATCCACAACCTCGCCTACCAGGGCGTGTTCCCGCGCGAGGCGATGAGCGACCTCGCCCTGCCCGGCGACCTGTTCCATCCCGATGCGCTCGAGTTCTACGGCCAGCTCAATCTGATGAAGGCGGGGCTGGTGTTCGCAGACAAGCTGACCACCGTCAGCCCCACCTATGCGCGAGAGATCGTTCAGAGCCCGGACACGGGCGCCGGCCTGGAGGGCCTCTTGCGGCACCGGCAGCAGGACCTCTTCGGCATCATGAACGGCGTCGATTACTCCCGCTGGAGCCCCGACATCGACCCGGCGCTCCCGCAGCGGTACTCGGCTCAGGATCTATCCGGAAAGGCGGCCGACAAGGCGGCGCTGCAGCGCGAGCTGGGCCTCGAGGTCAACGAGCGCGCCCTCTTGACCGCCGCCATCGGCCGGCTCGCGCACCAGAAGGGATACGATCTGCTGGCCCAGGCGCTTCCCCGGATGCTGGAGCGCAACGTGCAGTTCGTGCTGCTCGGGATGGGCGACACGATCCTGGAGCAGGAATTCCGCGCGCTCGCGGAGCGCCACCCGACCCGCGTCTCGGTCCAGAGCCGGTTCGACGACGCGCTCGCCCACCGCATCGAGGGCGGCGCGGACGTCTTCCTCATGCCCAGCCGGTTCGAGCCGTGCGGGCTGAACCAGCTCTACTCGCTGCGCTACGGGACGTTGCCGGTCGTGCACGCGGTCGGGGGCCTCAACGATTCCATCCGCGAGGGCCCGGACGGATGGGGCTTCCGCTTCGACAACGAGGACCTCGAAGGGCTGCTCGCGGCGGTCGATCGGGCGCTGGCGCTCTGGTCCGATCGGCCCGCCTGGCGCGCCGCCATGCAGCGCGCCATGGCGCGCGACCATTCCTGGGACCGCGCCGCCGAGCAGTACGAGGCGCTCTACAAGGGCTGAGCGCCGGCCGCCTGCGCGCGCAGCGGCGGGGCCGCCGGGGCCTTCTCCGCGCGGACCGCCTGCAGCGCCCGGCCGAGCCGCGGGAGGACGTCCTCGCGCGTGTACCGGATCAGGTGCTCACCCTGGATGGCCAGCTCGATGGCGCGGGGGAAAGCGTGCGGAGCGCGGCGCAGGGTGCGGAAGACCAGCCGCCAGAACTCGCGCCGCCGGGGGGATCGCACCCCGATCCTCCAGAGGGTACGAAGGAGGACGCGCAGGCCACCCGGCCGCCAGTGCAGCGGCGCCTTGGGACGCCCCACCGTGTCGATGAGCAGCTCGCAGCGCTTGTAGAACGAGTCGGGCTCGTACAATTGCCCGAGGAGGTCCGCGTATCCGGCGAGGAGCGTCTTCTCGTCCATCGTGGTCTGGAAGTTCGGCCGGTCGAACTGGTCGCCGGTGGTGACGATACGGAGCCGGCCTTCCTTCTCCAGGCGCCGGGTGAGCTGGGTGCCGGGCAGCGCGGTGAGCACGCCGATCATCGCCACCGGCACCGGCACCGAGGAGATGAAGTCGCGCTGCAGCTCGAAGATCTCCGGCCCGTCGTTGTCGAACCCGACGATGAACCCGGCGAAGACCTGGAGCCCCGCGCGGGTGATGCGGCGCACCGCCTCCGCGGGGTCGAGCCGCAGGTTCTGGAACTTGTGCGTCTCCTTGAGCGACTCGGGCGAAGGAGACTCGATCCCCAGGAAGACCGAGGTGAACCCCGTGCCCACCATGGAGTCGATCAGCTCTGGCTTGGTGGCGAGATCGACGCTCGCTTCGGTGTAGAACTCGAAGGGAAACCCGCGCTGCTCCTGCCAGCGCTTCACGTGCGGCAGCATCCCGGCGACCGCCACCCGGTTCCCGATGAAGTTGTCGTCGACGAAGAAGACGCTGCCGCGGTACCCGGTGGCGCGCAGCGCGTCGAGCTCGGCGGTGACCTGCGCGGGCGTCTTGGTGCGCGGCTTGCGGCCGAACACCTCGATGATGTCGCAGAACTCGCACTGGAAGGGGCAGCCGCGGGAGTACTGCACGCTCATCGAGGCGTAGCGCTTGTGGTCGACGAGATCGAACCGCGGGCGCGGGACGATCTCCATCGACGGGCGCTCCTCGGTCTCCGGCGACAGCAGGCGCGGGGCCTTCTCCGCGGGGGCCTGGAGCGCGCGCACCAGGCCCTCGGTCCGCCCTTCGGCCTCGCCGCGGAACAGGTGGTCGGCCTCGGGGAAGAGCGCCGGGTCGGTGTTCACCGCCGGGCCGCCCACCACGGTGCGCTTGCGAAAGCGCCGCGCGCGCGCCAGGACCTCGCGCATGGCCGGCGCGTGGATGATCATCCCGGTGAGGAGCACCACGTCCGCCCAGTGGAGCGCCTCGTCGCGCAGCGGCTCGGTGTTCTCGTCCACCACGCGCAGCTCCCAGCCGGCGGGGAGCAGGGGGGCCAGGCTCAACAGACCCAAAGGGGGCAGGGAAGCAGCCTTGCCCGCGATCGGCAGGCTGTGCTGGAAACCCCAGTAGGCCGCCGGTGTTCGGGGATGGACCAAGATCACTCGCATCGGCGCAGGATGTGCGCCTCGATTGTCATGGCTTCGTCACGCGCCGCGGCGCTCCGCGGAAGGCGGGCCCTTGCTCCCGGCGCGGAGCGCTGCTAGTCTATTGTTGATGTTGAGAATCAGTCTCAATATCAGCCGAGTACCCATGGTCCTCTGCATCTGCCGGGCAGTCACCGACCGCGAGATCGACGCCGCCGTGAGCGCGGGCGCGCGCAGCGTCGACGCGGTGGGCGCCTGCTGCGGCGCGGGCACCGACTGCGGCGCCTGCCGCGAGGCGATCGAGGCGCGGATCCAGGGCTCGTGCGCGGCCTGCCCCGTGCGCGGGGCTTCCGATTGCCGGTCCGGAGCCTACGCGCTAGCCTCCGCGCCCCACTGATCGTCCCGGCCGCTCCACGGCCGGCGTCCTTTCCAGGGGGCCCCCGCCATGAAGGGCGACTCGCAGGTCATCGCGCTCCTCAACGACGTGCTCACCGCCGAGCTCACCGCGGTGAACCAGTACTGGGTCCATGCCCGGATGTGCGAGAACTGGGGCTACCAGCGGCTATGGAAGAAGATCCGCGAGGAATCCCTCGAGGAGATGAAGCACGCGGACGAGCTGGTCGCGCGCATCCTCTTCCTCGAGGGCGTGCCCAATCTCCAGAAGCTGGGCAAGGTCAACGTCGGGCAGACGGTGCCCGAGCAGTTCCAGCTCGACCTGCAGGTCGAGTACGAGGCCGTGAAGCGGATCAACGAAGGCATCGAGCAGTGCCGCGCCAAGGGGGACAGCGGCAGCCGCGAGATCCTCGAGCACATGCTCGTCGACGAAGAGGAGCACGTGAACTGGCTCGAGGCCCAGAAGGAGCTGATCGGGCAGGTCGGCGAGCAGAACTACCTGGCCGAGCAGATCAAGGAGAGCTGAGGCCAGGCAGCGCGGACGCCGTGGGATGCGTTCCGGGTCGAACCTAGACGCGCGCTTCCTTCGGCAGCTTCTCCAGGTACTCCTCGATCAGCTGCCGCTGCTTCTTCTCGTCCATCTGCGTCGCGAGCAGCCTGCCCGCGGCCTCGATGGCCAGGTCGACGACCTGCGAGCGCAGCTCGGCCACCGCCGCGCGCCGTTCCTCCTCGATGGTGGCCCGCGCCTGCTTGAGCAGCTCTTCCGAATCCTTGCGCGCCTGCTCGATCAGCTCCGCCTTGGCAGCGGCCACTTCCTGCTGGTTCTTGCGCACCATCTCGGCCGCTTCGGCCCGGGCGTTCTCCAGGGCCGCGCGCATCTCCGCAGCCGCCTTCTCCGCCTCGGCGCGCTCGCGCTTGGCGGACTCGATCGCGTCGGCGATGGTCTTCTCGCGCGTCTCGATCATCTGGAGGATGGGGCCCCAGGCGAACTTGCCCAGGACGACGATCAGGAGCGCGAAGGTGACCGTGGTCCAGACGACCAGCGCCACGTTGATGTCGGTGAGACCTGCAGCAACCAGCATCTGGACCTCCGACGGAGGCCGGGAGCTTACTCGAAAAGCTCCCGGCCCGGCCGCGCTCGTTTCAGGCCTTGGTGGCCAGGATGATGCAAACCACCTCGGCGAACAGGGTGACGCCCTCGATGAGCGCTGCCGCGATGATCATGGTGGTGCGGATGTCTCCACCCGCGGACGGCTGGCGCGCCGTGCCTTCCATCGCCGCGGCGCCCACCTTGCCGATGCCGAATCCGGCGCCGAGCAAGGCCAGGCCGACGCCGAGTCCTGCAGCCAGGTACCCGAGAGAGAACTGGTTCACGTGAGTCCTCCTGCTTCTGTCGATGCCTCGCTGCCCGGGCGGCCGGGAGAGGCGGATTGTCGCGGGGTGTGGACCCGAGGCCGCCGAAGGCCCAGCCCGCGGTACTGCGTCAATTTCAGTGCGCGTGCTGCGTCATGCCGATGAACACGGCGGAAAGCATCGTGAAGACGTACGCCTGGACGAGCGCGACGAAGAGCTCCAGCAGGTAGATGCCGAGGGCGAAGGCGACCGAGACCGGAGCGACCAAGGGGGAGATGAGGACCGTCAGCGCGATGAGGAAGTAGATGACGATGTGCCCCGCCACCATGTTGGCGAAGAGGCGGACGGTGAGGGCGAAGGGCTTGGTGAAGAGGCCCAGGACCTCCACCGGCACCATGATGGGGAAGAGCCACTTCGGCACGCCTGCTGGAACCAGGTGCATCCAGTAGCCCAGGGCGCCTTGCGCGCGCATCCCGGCGATCTGCGTGAGCACGAACGTGAACAGCGCCAGCACCACGGTGACGCCCAGGTTGCCGGTGGCGGTGGAGATGCCGGGGAACTTCCCGGCGATCGACGGGACGGGCAGGAGCCCGGTCAGGTTCATGAAGAGGATGAAGAAGAACGCGCTGCACAGGTACGGCGTGTACTGCGGGGCGTGATGCCCGATGTTCTTCTCCGCGATCTCGTCGCGCACGAACACCACGAACGTCTCCAGCAGGTTGTACCCGCCCTTGGGCACGATGGCCCGCCGCCGCACCGCCGCGGCGAGCACGAGGAGCAGGATACCGGCGGCGATCCACATGTTGATCACGTGCTTGGTGATGGAGAGGTCGATGTGGTGCGCGCCGATCCAGAAGCCGAGCGGGACCCACACCTCGTCGGCGACGTGGTGGAAGATGTGCTCGGCGACCCCGGTCTCTTCGTGCGCCTCGCCGGGCTTTCCTTCGCCCTCGGGGTGCTGGCGCGCCTGGTGGGCGCCGGGCGCGGCTTCCTGCTTGCCCGGCGTTACGCCACGCCCGGTCGCGCGCGGCTTGTCGCTCTCGGGCACCGGCGCCGGCTTCTGCTCCTGCGCCTCGCCCCGGGGGGGCTCGGCCGGGTGCGCGGCTTGGGCGAGGAGGACGGCGAGGGCGAGCGCGATGGGCATCGTTCAGGCTCCGGCCCGCCGCCTGCGCGACGAGCCCCACACGTAGGCGACTTCCACCGCCTGCGTGAGCGCATAGAGGACGAAGAAGGACGAGGCGTACGCGAGCGCCGCGTCGCCGCGCGCCCCGGACAGGATCAGGCCGGCGGCGACGGCCAGCATGCGCGCGAAGAAGCCGGCCACGAATCCTGCCAGGATGCCGTTCGTGCCGTGGGGCGCGCCGAGCGCCAAGGCCGGGAGCGCGCAGAGCGCCGCCGCGGTCGCGGCCGCGGCGCCGAAGAGAGCGGCGCGCGGCTGGCCGGTCTGCGCCGCCGCCACGAGGCCCAAACCGCACAGCGCCGCGGAGGCGAGCGCGTACGGCAAGAGGGCCAGGCGGGTCGGGGCGGAGGCTGCGGCCTGCGTCACTTCTTCCTTCCGATCGCCAGCAGGGACTTGAAGAACAAGTAGAACCCCAATCCGGTCCCGACCACCGCTCCCGAAACCAGGAGCCAAGGCGTTGTGTGCAGCTTGCGATCCGCGAACCAGCCCACCACCGTCCAGAGCGCCACCGACCCGATCAGCTGCCAGCTGGCGTCGAGGTACGGAGCCGCCCGCCGGTACGACGCGGCGGCATCCTCTTCCCCGCCCTCGCTGGGCCGCTTCGGAAGCAATTCGCCGCCAGCCCCCCGAAAAAATGGCAGGGCCTGATAGCATGGCCCCGTTCAAGCCGTCAATGAGCGGGACCCTCTCGGGATTTTTCCTTGGCCCGCGATGGTATCCTGACCCCATGCTCCGGCCGTCCGGATCCCTGCTCGCTTCCTCGCGCGCTGCGCAGCGACGGACGCTGCGCCTCGAAGTGGTCCGACTGGTCGCCGCGGTCACGCGGAAGACCGCCGTGGCGGTTGCCGACCTGGTCGGCACGGCGGCGGACCTCTTGCTGATGCTCGGCCTTCCGCTCGTCTACGCCGCGGCCGCCTACCTGACCCTCGATCTGCCGGCGCGCCTGTTCGCCGGGCGGGCGCACTTTTCGGGCACAGGCCTGCTGGTCTTCCTTGCCGCGGTCGGCGTCTCGCTCCTGGGCCTCTCGCGGATGCTGCGCGGCGCGGCGCCGGTCGCACCGGTGCGCCCCAAGTTCGCCAGGGCCATGCTGCTCGCCACATGGGGCGCCGCGCTGCTGCTGACGATCGCCGACCTGGCCGGCTAGCGCTCGCCTCCAATTCACACCGCGCCTGGTCGTGGCGAGACTTCCGGGACAAGGAGGTCGTCATGGTGCGCTCGATTCTCTCGTTCCTGTCCATGCTCCTGTGGGCCCCGGCGATGGCGCTGGCGCAGGCCGGCCAGGGTTCGCCCGGCTCGCCGGGCAATGCTCCCGCCGGGACCGGGGCGGGTCCCGCTGGTCGCGCGGGCGACGCAGCCGCGAGCGGCGGCGGCGCGTGGGTCTGGTGGATCATCGTCGCGATCATCGTGCTCGCGATCATCTGGTGGGCGGCCGGCTCGGGCAGGCGCCGCCGGCCAGCAGGTCCGTGAGCCAGGACGGAGCGCAAGGGCCCGCGATCTGAAAGGCTTGCCGGATCCGGCGGCGACCGGGCCCCGCTCGACCTACGCGGCGCGCAGCGCTTCGCGAAGGGCCGTCACGGTCCGATCGATCCCCTCTCCGCCGTGCTCGCTGGAGAGGAAGGCGGCCTCGAACTGGCTGGGCGGCAGGTAGATCCCGCGCTCGAGGAGCGCCCGGTGGACGGCCCCGAACCGTTTCACGTCGGAGCGCTTCGCGCTCGGGTAGTCGAACACCTGGGAAGAGGCGAAGAACAACGTCCACATCGAGCCCACCTGGTTCACCTGGGCGGGAATCTTCGCCGCCGCGCACGCCTCGCGGAGCTGGCCGCACAGCTCCTCGGCCCGCTTCTCGATCTGCTCGGTGAAGCCGCGCTGCCGGACCAGGTCCAGCATCGCGCAGCCGGCCGCCATCGCGATCGGGTTCCCGGACAGCGTCCCGGCCTGGTAGATGGGCCCGTCCGGCGCCACCTGGCCCAGCACGTCCTCGCGCCCTCCATAGGCGCCGACCGGCAAACCGCCGCCGATCACCTTGCCCAGGCAGGTGAGGTCCGGCTCGATGCCGTATCGCTGCTGGGCTCCGCCGCGGGCCACGCGGAAGCCGGTCATCACCTCGTCGAAGACGAGCAGCGCCCCGGCGGCGCGCGTCTCCTCGCGCAGGGTCTCCAGGAAGCCCGCCCGGGGCAGGAGCACCCCCATGTTGCCGACCACGGGCTCCACGATGGCGCAGGCCGTTTCCCGGCCCGGTGGGGAGCGGAAGAAGCCGCGCACCGCCTCGACGTCGTTGAAGGGAAGCACGGTGGTGAGCTTCGCCACCGCGGCCGGCACTCCGGGCGAATCGGGCAATCCCAGCGTCTCGACCCCGCTGCCCGCGCGGACGAGCAGGCTGTCCGCGGCCCCGTGGTAGCACCCCTCGAACTTCACCACGCGCTCGCGCCCGGTGAATCCGCGGGCGACGCGCAGGACGGCCGAGGTCGCCTCGGTCCCCGAGGAGACGAAGCGCATCTTCTTCATCGAGGGCACCAGCTCGCGGACCTTCTCCGCCAGATCCGATTCGCGCGGGGTGGGCGCTCCGAAGCTGGTCCCGTGCGCCGCCGCGTCCGCCACTGCCCGGACGATCTCGGGGTGCGCGTGCCCGCCCAGGAGCGCGCCCCAGCTCAGCACGTAGTCGACCAGGTGGTTCCCGTCCACGTCGACGAGGTGCGCGCCCTCGCCCCGCGCGATGAAGAGCGGCTCGCCGCCCACGGCGCGGAAGGCGCGCACGGGGCTGTTGACCCCGCCGGGGAACAGGCCGCGTGCGCGCGCGAACTCCTTCTGCGACTTCGCGGTCTTCATCTCGCGCGAAGGAGTAGCACGTCCGCAGGAAGAGGATCGGCCGCAGCTACCCCCACGCTGGGTTCGGCTGACCGTGATCTCTTGGGGGGTCGAGGGGGGAGCGAGCTCCCCCCTCGTAGAAGCGCCGAAGGCGCTGGATCGAAGAGAGTGCTGTCGCCGGCAGAGCCGTCAAATCGAGGGAATCAATGGGTCGAAGCTCGCCCGTTTCTGGCGAGGCCGCGGTCGAAGACGGCGGAGAGGTTCCGCGGGTCCACGGCCTTGGCCATGTCGAGGCGGCGCTGCGCCCGCGCGAGCGCGAATTGGACGACGTCGGGCGAGTCGTGCGTGCGGAGGGCCTGGGTGAAGGCCTGCACGGCGTGCGCGTCGTCGCCCATTTCCACCAGGCAGTTGCCCATCTCGAACCGGGCCTCGGCGTCCTCTTTGGTGTCCGGGTATTGCTGGCTCACGCCGCGGTACGCGCCGACGGCGTCGGCGTGCCGTCCGGAGAGATGGAAGGTGGAGGCGGCGAGGAGCGCTGCCGCCGGAGCCAGCTTCGAATCGGGCCAGCGCTTCTGCAGCTCCGCGGCGGCCGCGCGCGCTTCCGGATAATCGGCCCGGTCGGCCTGCGCCCGCGCGATCTTGAGCTGCGCGACGTCGGCGCCAGGGCGATCGGGGGCGGCGGCGACCTGGTCGCGCCACGCCTCGAGCGCACCGCGCAAGTCGCCGAGCCGCAGGTCGAGGTCGCCGAGCCGCTCGCGCGCCTCGAACGATTCCGGCGCGGTGGGATAGCGCTTCACCAGCTGCCGGTACTCCTGCGCGGCGCAGCGCGGCTTGTCGAGGTGCAAGGCGCAGAGGTCACCGGCGAGCTTGAAGGCGCCGCGGCGGACGTCGTCGGCCCCGTCGGCGCGGTCGTCGCCCAGCTGGAAGAGCACCGCGCGCGCCTCGATCAGCGCCGCGTTGTGGTGCCCGGCGAGCGCGAGGTCGCGCGCCTGCTCCAGCTTGGCCGCCGGGCTCTTGCCGCAAGCACAGAGCAGCAGGGCGGCGCTGATTCCGAAGGCGATCGATCCGTGCGGCATCAAGAGAATCGCTACCAGTTTCAGACGGACCCCGCAACGAATGAACGGTGCGCCTGCGCGCAGGATCGGCGTCCTTGTGGTGCCGTGTGCGACAGCCGTCAGGTCTCCTCGGAGCCGTCTGGCGGACTGCCGTCGTCGTCCTCGTGCCCCGCGGCGGCTTGCTCCGCGGCGACCTCCGCGGCCGCATCCGCCTCGCGCTCCTCGGGCGCGCGCGTCGCGCCGACGACCTTCTCGCCCTCCTGGCGGAGATCGATGAGCCGCACGCCCTGGGTGTTGCGTCCGATCAGCGAGACCTCCGCGACGCGCGTGCGGATGATCATCCCCTTGTTGGTGATGATCATCACCTCGTCCGCGTCGGTGACCTGCAGCATGGCGACCACCTTGCCGTTCCGCTCGGTGGTCTTGATGTCGATGATGCCCTTGCCGCCGCGGTGCGTGCGCCGGTACTCGTCGACGGTGGTGCGTTTCCCGTACCCGTTCTCGGTGACGGTGAGCAGCGTCGACGCGGAGTGCACCAGCTCGGCTCCGACCACGTGATCGCCGTCCTCGAGCGTGATCCCCTTCACGCCGTAGGCCGTGCGGCCCATCGCGCGGACTTCCTTCTGCTCGAAGCGGATGGCCATGCCGCCCGCGGTGCCGATCACGACGTCCTCGGTGCCCCGCGCGTGCATCACGCTCACGAGCGAGTCGTTCTCCTCGATGGAGAGCGCCTTGAGGCCGCTGGGCCGCGGGCGCGAGAAGGCGGACAGCGCGGTGCGCTTGATCAACCCGTTGCGGGTGACGAACACGATGTAGGGGCCCTTGCTGACGGCGATCGCGTCCTCGGCCGCCGCGCGCGCCTGGTCCTGGGCGCTCCCGGTCTGGTCGGCCTCCTCCGCGCCGGGCGCCGCCGCTTCGGCCGCCTCCTCCCCGTCCGCCTCGTCCACCTCGGCGGCGAGCTTTTTCGGCAGCTCCTTCACCGGCAAGAGCGCGGCGAGCTTCTCCTCCGCCGCGAGCGGCACCAGGTTGATGATCGCCTTGCCCCGGGCGGCGCGACCCGCCTGCGGCAGCTCGTGCACCTTGAGCCAGAAGACGCGTCCCTTGTTGGTGAACAACAAGAGATACGCGTGCGTCGAGGCGACGAAGATCTGCTCGATGAAGTCGTCGTCCGAGGTCATCGCGCCGGTCTTGCCCTTGCCGCCGCGCTTCTGCGCCCGGTAGAGCGAGACCGGGTTGCGCTTCACGTAGCCCGTGTGGCTCACCGTGACGACCATGTCCTCGTCCGCGATGAGGTCCTCGTCGGACAGGTCGCTGGCCTCGCCGACGATCTCGGTCCTCCGCGCGTCGGCGAAGTCGCGCTTCACCTCATGCAGCTCGCTCTTGATCACCTCGAGCAGCAGCTCCTCGCTGCTCAAGATCGCTTCCAGGCGGGTGACGAGCTTCTGCACCTCGGCCAGCTCGTCGAGGATCTTCTGCTTCTCCAGGCCGGTGAGGCGCTGGAGCTGCATCTCGAGGATCGCCTTGGCCTGGATCTCCGAGAGGCCATAGAGCGTCTGCAGCTGGGTTGCGGCCACCTCGCGGTTGGCGCTCGCCTTGATCACCGCGATGATCTCGTCGATGTGGTCGAGCGCGATCTTGTAGCCGAGCAGGATGTGCTCGCGCTCGCGCGCCTTGCGCAGATCGTAGCGCGTCCGGCGAGTGACCACGTCTCGCCGGTGCGCGATGAAACGCTCCAGCAACGGCTTCAAGCCGAGCGTGCGCGGCTGCCCCCGGTCGATGGCCAGCATGGTGGCGCCGAAGGTGTCCTGGAAGAGCGCGCTGTGCTGGTAGAGGTTGTTCAGCACCACTCCCGTGACCGCGTCCCGCTTGGTCTCCACCACCGCACGGATGCCCTCGCGGCTGGACTCGTCGCGCAGGTCGCTGATGCCCTCGAGCTTCTTCTCCTTGACCAGCTCGGCGATCGCCTGGATGGCGCGCGCCTTGTTGACCTGGTAGGGCACCTCGGCCACCACGATGGTGTCGCGGCCGGTCTTCTTGTCGGTCTCGACCTCCACCTTGGCGCGCATGCGCAGGATGCCGCGGCCGGTCTCGTAGAGAGCGCGGATGGGCGCCACGCCCATGAGGATCCCGCCGGTCGGCAGGTCGGGCCCTTGGATGCCTCCCAGCAACGTGCCGCCCAGCTTCGGGTCGAGCAAGTCCCGCAGCGGCGCCTCGGGGTGCTCGATGAGGTGGACGCAGCTTTCGATCACCTCGCCCAGGTTGTGGGGCGGGACGTTGGTCGCCATCCCCACCGCGATCCCTGCCGACCCGTTGACCAGGAGGTTCGGGAAGCGGGTCGGCAGGACGGTCGGCTCGGTGGTGGAGTGGTCGAAGTTGGGGACGAAGTCGACCGTCTCCTTGTCGATGTCCGCGAGCATCGCCTCGGCCAGCTTGGTGAGGCGCGCCTCCGTGTACCGGTAAGCCGCGGCGCTGTCTCCGTCGATGGAGCCGAAGTTCCCCTGCCCGTCGACCAGGAGCGCGCGCAGGTTCCATTCTTGCGCGAGCCGGACCAGCGCGTCGTAGACGGATGCGTCGCCGTGCGGATGGTACTTCTTGAGCACCTCGCCCACCGTGCCGGCGCACTTCGAGTAGCGCCGGTTGTGCAGCATTCCCTGCTCGAACATCGCGTAGAGGATGCGGCGGTGCACGGGCTTCAAGCCGTCGCGCACGTCGGGGAGCGCGCGCCCGACGATCACGGACATCGAGTAGTCGAGATACGCCTGCCGCATCTCGTCTTCGATGGCGACGGGGACGAGCGAGGGAGCGGTGGCTTCAGC
>Ga0099794_10000499_pt1 | contig 13141 bp, 15 predicted proteins | sample Rivendell_Oct201_10_FD_77320 | JGI IMG/M metagenome (GOLD analysis project Ga0099794, IMG submission 77320) | Vadose zone soil microbial communities from the Eel River Critical Zone Observatory, Northern California, USA -... | ecosystem: Host-associated > Plants > Roots > Rhizosphere > Soil ... | reverse complement strand
GGTCCACGCAGTTCTTCCAGACCTCGGCGCCGTTCCGGAACGTGTACGCAGAGCTGGGCACCACCTTCGCCTCCTCCGTGATCACGTTCCCCAGCGTCTGCGCACACCTGCTCGGCCAGGCGCTCAAGTACTTGGGCGAGGACCGCATCGTGTTCGGCTCCGACTCGGTCTGGTACGGGTCGCCGCAGTGGCAGATCGAGGCGCTGTGGCGGTTCCAGATCCCCGACCGGTTCCCCAGCATCGACAAGAACGGCGCGGCGCTTCCGGGCGGCACCCGGCAGCAGTGGGGATACCCGCAACTGACGGAGACGGCCAAGCGGAAGATCCTCGGCCTGAACAACGCCCGTCTCTACGGGATCCGGAACGTGAACGGCCGGCTGACGAATCAGCCGGAGGCCTGCGAGGACGAGGGACGTCGCGAGAGCGGGTACCACCCGGTGCCGTCGAACTACGCTTCCCTCATCCCCCTCTGGCTCCGGAAGACGATGGAGTTCCCGGGATTCGCGATGGACGACAAGCTGTCGCGGATGCGCCGGGAGTACCTCGCCATGGGCGGTCCTTCCAGCAACACGCGGTACGGGTGGCTGCGGAAGCGCGGGTAGCTTCAGGCTGCAGGAGCTCCGGGGGGGTTGACAATAGTTCACCGTACGCTTAACTAGTCGGCGTACGCGTCAACCATTCCGGAGCTCCCCATGAAGGACACGCCCGCCGGCTGGCCACGCCTCTCCCCCGCCGTGTTCTACGACGATGCGCCCGCCGCCATCGACTGGCTCGGCCGCGCGTTCGGATTCGAGACCCGCCTGAAGGTAGACGGCAGCGACGGAGAGATCGTCCACTCCGAGCTGGTCTTCGGAGGCGCGGTGGTGATGGTCGCTTCCGCCAAGCGCGGGAAGCACTGGAAGAGCCCGCGCTCGATCGGCGGTGCGAACACCCAGAGCCTCTTCCTCTACGTGGACGACGTGGAGGCGCACTGCGCCCGGGCGCGCTCCGCCGGCGCGAAGATCGTCACCGAGCCCCAGACGAGCGACTACGGCGAGGAGTGGTGGACGGACCGCGGGTACGAAGCGGAGGACCCCGAGGGCCACCACTGGTGGTTCGCCCAGCGCCTGAGCAGGCCGAAGAAGTAAGGAGAGGGCCCATGCCCAGGAACCCGCCCCAGGGGATGCAGCGGATCATCCCGTACCTGTCCTACGCCGACGCGCCCGCCGCCATCGGCTTCCTCTGCAAGGCGTTCGGTTTCGAGGAGCGCTTCCGCTATCCGATGCCCGACGGGCGCATCGGACATGCCGAGCTGGGCTACCAGGACAACGTGGTGATGCTCGCCTCCGCCTACGAGGGGTTCGGGGAGAGCCCGCTCCGCCTGCCCGCGGTGCACGCGCAGGTGTACTGCTTCGTCGACGACGTGGACGCGCATTTCGCGCGCGCCCGCGAATCCGGCGCCACCGTGGTCGGCGAGCCGAAGAACGAGCACGGCACGCGCTTCTACCGGGCCGTCGATCCCGAGGGGCACCGCTGGATCTTCGCCATGCCGCACGCGGGCGACGAGGCATGACCGCTGCCGCCGCGGACCTGGGCCCCACCTTCGCCGCCCTCGCCGACCCCACCCGGCGCCGCGTGGTCGAGCTTCTGCGCAAGAGGCCGCGGCGGGCAGGCGAGCTGGCGGCGGCCTTCGGGATGAGCGCCCCCGCGATGAGCCGGCACCTGCGCGTGCTGCGGCGCACCAGCCTCGTCGAGGAGGACAGCCTGGACGACGACGCGCGGGTGCGCGTCTACCGCCTCCGTCCCGAGCAGTTCGCGCTCCTGCGCGGATGGCTCGACGAGGTGGAGGCGTTCTGGGGCGAGCAGCTCGACGCCTTCAAGGCGCACGCGGAGCGCACGCGCAAGCCGAGGCGGGGATGAAGCCGGAATTCGCGCGCGTGACCACCCTCGTGGAGGTCGACCCGGCCGAAGCGTTCGAGGTGTTCACGCGGGGGATCGACGCCTGGTGGAAGCGCGGTCCGCGCTACCGCTCCGGCAGCGGCCCGCTGCGCTTCGAGGGCGGCCAGGGTGGGCGGCTGGTCGAGGCGCACGACGGCGGCGAGCTCGAGATCGGAAGGGTCCTGGCCTGGGAGCCGGGCGAGCGGTTGGTGTTCGAGTGGCGGGCGCGCAACTTCGTGCCGGGCGAGGTGACCCAGGTCGAGGTGCGGTTCGAGCGGGCCGAACGCGGCACGCGCGTCGTCCTCGAGCACCGCGGATGGGAGGCGATCGCGGCGAAGCACCCGGTCCGCCACGGGCTCGCCGGACCGGCGTTCACCGACATGATGGGGCTGTGGTGGGCGGAGCTCCTGACCTCGTACCGGACAAACGCGACAAAAGGCTTGCCTTGAATGATGTAGTCAAAATTGACCGAGCCCCGCGCTTCTCAGTCTTGTTGTCCACGTAGCCAGGCGGCGACGGCCTCGGTCCGGCTCCGCAACCCGTGCTCGCGCAGCATGCGGTCGATGTGCGTGCGGACGGTGCGATGGGCCAAGCCGAGGCGCTCGCCCACCTCCCTGTCGGACAGCCCGGAGGCGATGAGCGCCAGGACCTGGGACTGCCGCGGCGTCAGGCGGAGGCGGTTGACCGAGGCTTCCAGCCGCCGATAGGCCCCCGAGGCGTTCGCCGCCAGCTCGGCGATCACCTCGCCGCGCCCGGAGAAGGCGTCCGGGCGGAAGGAACCGAGGTAGGTCAATCCGACGACGCGACCTTCAGTGGCGAGAGGGACGTAGATCGCCGAGCGCAGGGGAGGCGGGAGCGGGATGCGCACTTCCTCGTTCTCCCCCTGCGCCCGGCCGGAGACGATCTCGAACAGGGCCAGTGCGCGTTCGCGCACCAGCTCCAGGGTCGCGCTGGAGCAGTCGGAGGTGGCGTGGACGTCGACCAGCGGCTCGGCTCCGGGCCGAGCGATGACGGCCGCTCCCACGTCGAAATCGACGCTGCGCTCGAGCGCGCGGGGCAAGAGCCCGGTCAGGTGCGCGTAGGATCTCGGCTCCGTGGACAGCTCGGTCGCCGAGAGCGCGACGGGCACGCCTCCATCCCGGGTGAGCTGATCCAAGAGCGCGCGGACGGCCGCGCTGAATCCCTCGACGCCGACGGACACGGGGAGGATCACGGCCGGGTCGTCGCGGAATCGCGCGAGGAGCTTCGGTAATTCCGGCTGGGACGCCGCAATCACCGAGGGCATGCCTGGGAATGCCTCGCGCACGCGCTCCACCGCCTCGCCCGCCGCGCGGCCCGCCGCGAACACGACCGCGGGATGGCGCTCGGCTGCAGCCTCCGCGGCCTCCTCGGGGGTGGACACGGCGTCGACTCCCCACGAGGGCGCGAGCCTGCGGCGCAGCCCGGCTGCGACCGAGAGATCGTCGGTGATCGCGAGTACCGTGCGTGGAGTCGCGGCTGCGCCCGCCGGACCCGTCGCCGCCCCGGCCAGCCCCTCGGCGGCCCGCGCGACCTCGTCGAGCGCGGCGAGGAACCGCCGGACCGCAAGTTTTCCCGGCCCGTCGCCTGGCGTGACACCGCTCGCCTCCCACCTCAGGAGGACGCGGTCCACGTGAGCGCGGAGCATCCCGGCCAGAGGGGACTCCGCGGTGCGGCTGCCCGTCGGTTCCATCCGGCAGCAGATTATAGCCATCCGTCTGAGTGTCGCTGGAGGAGGCATTGGAGCCGATCGAAGAGCTGGAGTCCGCCGTCGCGGCGCGCGGCGCCCGCGGCGCTGCAACCTACCGTGATCTGGAACGGATCGCCCGCGCGCTGGACGCGGCCGCCGAAGGAGACTTCCGCGCGCGCGGAGGTGGACGATGCCGGCGCCCTGCGCCGCATCGCCGAGGCCGCGAACCACCTCATCGCGCGGAACGCGCATCTCGCCCGGGAAATGTCGAGGATCACCCGCCGGGTGGGTTTGGATGGGCTCTTCTCGGAGCGCGCCTCCCCCTCGGCCCTGCCGGGGAGCTACGGGGAAGTCCTGTCGTCGTTGAACGAGGTGCTCGACCGCCTCACCTGGCACGCGGGCGAGACCGCCGCCGTGGCCAAGGCGCTCGAGCACGGCGGGACCGGGCTGGGACTGACCATCAGCCGCGAGCTGGCGCGCCTGTTGGGCGGCGAGATCCGGCTGCGCAGCGCGCCCGGGCGGGGCAGCACCTTCACCCTCTACGTGCCTCTGGTGCTCCCCGCGGCGATCGAGCCCGAGCCCCTCGAGCGCGCCTCCGGAGGGGAGCGCCGCCTCGACCCCGACAGGGCGGGCGAGCTGCGCGGGCGCAAGGTGCTGCTCGTCGACGACGACGTGCACAACCTGTTCGCGGTCACCAGCCTGCTCGAGCGCTTCGGGGTCCGCGTCCTCCCCGCCCAGGGCGCCCGCGAATCCTTCGAGCTGCTCGATTCCGAGCGGGGCATCGACCTGGTCCTCATGGACGTGATGATGCCGGAAATTGACGGGCTCGAAGCCACGCGGCAGATTCGTCGCCGCCCGGGTCTTTCCGATCTGCCCATCGTTGCGTTGACTGCCAAGGCGTTGCCCGGCGACTGCGAGCAGTGCCTGGAGGCCGGTTGTTCGGATTTCGCCACCAAACCCATCGGCCCCGAGGGCTGGTGGCCCTGCTGCTGAAGTGGATCCGGAGATGAGGTGACCGTGCCGCAACCGGACGACCCGCTCGTGCCCAGCGTACTGCTGGTGGACGACCGGCCCGAGAACCTCCTCGCCCTGGAAGGGACGCTCAAGCCCCTCAAGATTCGCCTGGTCAAGGCGCGGTCTGGCGAGGAGGCGCTGCTGCACCTGCTGCGCCAGACGTTCGCGGTGATCCTGCTCGACGTCCAGATGCCCCGGCTCGACGGGCTCCAGACCGCCGAGCTGATCAAGCAGCGCGAGCAGACCCGCCACATCCCCATCATCTTCGTCACCGCCCTGAGCCGCGAGATGGCGTACGTCTTCAAGGGCTACGCGCACGGCGCGGTCGATTACCTCCTGAAGCCGATCGATCCGGAGATCCTGCGCGCCAAGGTGCGCGTCTTCTGCGATCTGTTCGTGCGCGGAGAGAAGATCCGCAAGCAGGCGCTCGAGAGCGAGGTGAAGGACGTGTTCCTCTCCTCGGTGGTGCACGAGCTGCAAACGCCGCTCGCCGCCGCCAAGGCGCAGGCGCAGCTCGCGCTGCACCAGCTGGGAGAGCGGGAGAACGAGGTGGGCGCCGCCCGCGCGCTCCGGGTGATCTCGCGGCAGATCGATCGCCTGGCGCGCCTGGTCGGCGATCTCCTCGACATGAACCGGCTGGAGAGCGGGCAATTCGAGCTGAACCCTTCCGAGTTCGACCTGGTCGGCCTGATCGAGGAGGCGCGCGGCCGCATGCAGCCGGCCGGCAACCAGCACCCGATCCGCGTCCGGGCGCCCGACCGGCTCCAGGTCCTCGCCGACCGGGACCGCATCGACCAGGTGCTGGTGAACCTCCTCTCCAACGCGATCCGCTACTCCCCCGAAGGAGGGGAGATCGAGATCGCCGTCGAGCCCGCCGGCGACGCCGTCCACATCGCGGTGAAAGACCACGGGCTGGGGGTCCCCCGCGAGCACCAGCAGACGATCTTCGCCAGATTTGGGCGGGCGCACGGGCCCTCGTTCGGAGGACTGGGCCTGGGCCTCGCCATCAGCCGCGGAATCATCGCGCAGCACGGCGGGACCATCCAAGTGGAGTCGAGCGGCAAGCCGGGGGAGGGGAGCACCTTTCACGTGCGCCTTCCGCGCGCGCCGTCCCGTCCGGCTGACCCGGAGACTGCCGCGCGCTGACGCTCACATCCCGGTGGGATAGGTTTCCGGCAGCTCGCCCCGCACCCACCCGGCGGTCCGCTCCAGCGGCTCCACCGCCCGGGTCTCGTCGAAGTGCATCAGCAGGTCGAACTGCGAGGGCAGGCGCGACTGGAAGTAGTGGCTCACGCGCTCGGTCTGCGGCAGGTAGATGACTCCGATGGCCCTCTCCAGGCGAGGCTCGCGCAGCCCGCCGGCGGCCTCGCCGAGCTCCCTCAGGTCCAGCAGGAAGTTCCGCGCGCCGGTGCGGTGGAACAAGGCCTCGTAGCTCTCCCGCAGCGCCGGACGGACCCGCTTCCGCTCCGCGGGCGCGCCCCACTCGGAGGCGGCGGTGACCGTCCCGGTGTACGTGCTGAAGCCCAGGAGCAGCGCTTGCCCGGGGTACCGCTCGCGCGCGAGCTGGCCGATGTTGATCTCGCCGGCCTCGCCCATCTGCGTGGCGCGCGCATCGCCCACGTGCGAGTTGTGCGCCCAGACGACCAGCTTGGAGCGGCCGCCCTTCTTGTCGAGGTGCGCGAGCAGCGCGTCGAGCGTCTCTGCCATGTGCATGTCGCGCAGGTTCCAGGAGGAGACGCGTCCCTCGAACATCGCCCGGTAGTATTCCTCCGCGTCCCTGACCACGCGGGCGTTCTGCTCGGCCGCGAAGAGCTCGTCGTCGTCGCCGCCGCCGCGGGAGGCCAGCTCCTCGCGGCGGCGCTGCATCTCGACCAGCTGGTTCACCACTTCCCGCTCGCAGTCCGGCGAGAGGCCGAAGGAGGTGGCGTATCCGTACGTCTGCGGGTCCTCGCCGAAATGCTCGAAGCAGGAGTACCGGTACCGGGCGCGCTTGGCCGCCTCCGGGTCCGCCTTGTCGAGGTAGTCCAGGACGGCCGCGATCGAGGTGTGCAGGCTGTAGAGGTCGAGGCCGTAGAAGCCGGCCTTCGCGGACGCATCTCCGATCCGGTCGTTGTGCTCGCGCAGCCAGCCGACGAAATCGAGCACGTCGGCGTTGCGCCACATCCAGGAGGGGAAGCGCTGGAAGTCGGACAGCGCCTCCACCGCGCCGGTGTCGCTGCCGGTGCCCCGCACGAAGCGGTTGACGCGCCACGCGTCGGGGAAGTCCGCCTCGGCGGCGACGCCGCGGAATCCCTTCTCCACGATGAGCCGCTTGGTCAGCTCGGCGCGGCGCTCGTAGAACTCGTCGGTGCCGTGCGAGGCCTCGCCGATGAGCACGACGCGGGCGTTTCCGGCAAGCTCGAGGATGGGGTCGAAGTCGTTCGCGGCGCCTGCCATCGGCCGTGCCGTTTCCGCGATCGCGTCGATCAAGATCTCGTCTGGATTCGCCATGCCAGGATCTCCTCGCTCGGACAGCGTAGCGCCGCACCGTGTCGGCGGCGGTTCATTGCGCCGGAGCGGCCCCGTGCCCGCGCGCCGCCTTCCGGAGCGCTTCGGCGAGCACGCGCCCCGCATGCCGGCGATCCTTGTAACGGCCCATCCTTGCCCCGATGCGTAAGCCCGGGTGAGGTTAGTCCCCGCGCGGCTCGAGTACCAGGAAGTATTGGTACGGAAGGAAGGTGTGCTCGTGGACGAGCGCGAGCCCGGCCGCGTGCGCCTGGGCCAGGAACTCCTCTCGGGTCAGCTTGTGCTCGGGAGGCGGACCGACGGGAAGCTCGCGCTTGTGGAAATCGATGTTCACCAACCGCCCGCCGGGGCGCAGCGAGCGTGCCAGGCGGCGCAGGTACGCCGGGCCGCTCGGGAAGTGGTGGTACGTGTCGACCACCAGGATCAGATCGCAGGCGCCGGCGGGCACGAGCGGATCGTCCTGGAGCGCGAGCACCGGGGTCACGTTGCGCAGGCTCGTCTTCCGCAGCCGCATGCGCAGCGCCTCCAGGATGCGCGGCTCGACGTCCACCGCGTAGACGTGGCCGGCCTCGCCCACCGCCCGGGCGACGGGAAGGGTGAAGTAGCCCGGGCCGGCGCCGATGTCGCAGGCGATCTGCCCGGGGCGCAGCCCGAGCGCCCGCACCACCTGGTCGGGCTTCTGCCATTCGGCGCGAGACGGGTCCTCCATCTTCGCGACGTAGGAGTCCAGGTCCTCGGGGTTGCCGTGGCGTCCGTGCATCGGTGAGGCACCTCCTCGAGCGTCCAGGATGGCCGCGCCAGGGAAAAGCGCAGCGCCGCCGAATACGGCGGCGACTGACTCGATCGCCGCGGCCACTGCCAGCATCGGCACTTATAGCAAGAGCCACGAGTCGCTGAACTCGTGCGACAGGCAGCCTTCCGTGGTCCTCCCTCGGGTACTCGGTGGTGCTGCTGGCGCCGATCGAGGCGCGCTGAAGGGGAGCTGTTCGTCCGATACTGCTCAACCACCGGTCATCAGGCGCGAACGGAGGTCCAGTTTTCGGGCCCTGGCAGCCAGATCCCTGGCCTCTTTCGCTCTGAAAGGCGCCGTGCAAAATGCGGCTAACGAGTTTCGCAATTGTGCCCGGTCAGGACAATTCTGGGGGAAGCCATGGCTGCACGTGGTGGGACGGGGAACGTTCGACGTACCCTCTTCGCACTGATGATGGCGACCGCGTCGGGATCGCTCGCTGCGCCGTACGACTTCTTTGGACGGTTTGTGAGCAAATCGGATGCGTCGAAATGGATCGACGTTCCGCTCGCCAGCGGTGGTGTCGTTCCCGGCGAACTGCGCGACTACGTCTTGCAGAGCGTAGGCTTCAGGTTGCGCACCGAATCGTACGCACGGATCGCGCGGGCAGACGTGAGAGCGGTCGTGGTCCACCCGCGATTCATCGACCGCGGCGAGCTGAGAGGGATCAGCCTGGACAAGACCTTGGCGATCACCGCGGGAAAAGAAGAGGGCCCGTTCCTCATCGACGTTGGGAACGTCACCACGCAGGAAAACGCCGTGAAGTGGATCTTTCGACTGAGATCCGATCTCGCGACGCGTTTCCTCTGCAGCAACGAATTGACGTTGCGAACGAAGTCCAGGTTGGGAGCGGACCCACCCTCTTCGGTGAGGCTGAAGGACAACATCGAAGCGGCGCTCAAGCGGAGTACCGAGGAGTGTAGGACGGGCCCCGGGGGCGCCAAGGACATCGTCATGCTCTCGGACGTCTCGGCGGTTCCGGAAGGCATGAGGGCCGACGTGCTGAAAGGCGCCTGGATTCGTTCTCTGGTGACGCAAACGAAGCTCGTCGGGAAGGATGGCCGGCGCATCGACTACTCGTATTGCGCGCAGCTCCCAGAAGAAATGAAGGACCAGGACCCGATCGATTGGGAGTGGATGGCGAAGCATTCCGGCTACAGCGATCCCGACGCGGGGTACGAGCGCCGCCGGCACGCCAAGATCGAGCTTTCCGGAGCGCTCGCTGAGTTCCTGCGTGGCGCTCTTGCAATGGACTCCATCTCACCCGTGGACAAGGACACGGTCGACGACCACAACCTGTTCGTCGAGGACGAGATCAGTTTCTTCATCGTGAAGAAACCAGGAGCGCACTTATCGCTGCTCGCCGGAAAAGAGACGATCGATGATCGCACGGCGGTGCACAAGGACAGACCGATTCGCGTGTCGGGCAGTCCGTCCCTGTGCTCCGAAGCGCCGGCCATCTGCAACGGTCTCGTCTATGGCAGGGTGTTCCTCCAGGTGGACGGAAAGGGAAAAGACGGTTCGGTCATCGCCTGGGCATCGGACCCGGCAAAGGAGGGTGAAGGGGGTGACTCCTGGCTCCTGGCTTCCAAGGGCCTCGTCGATTTCCTCGATGGAGAGGTCGATCTCTCGGTGATGTACTCGCTGGATGCGCGCAACAAGCTCGTGCTGCTCAAGCGCGAGCGTTTGCGCGTCCGCAACCTGGGGCTCGTGGTGACCGCGCCGGTAGTGACCGACGTCTACGCCCTCGCCGTGAAGAACGGGAAGGGCGTTAGCCCCAACGATCTGGATCTCCAATCGTCCATTCCCATCTCGTACGCATTCGGGAACGGCGGCAAGCACGTCGCGATCACCTTGCCTGTGACCATCGGTTACAACACCGAGAACGCCGACAATTTCGCGAACATCCTCAGGGCCATGGTCCACGTCTCCCTCGTCCTCCCGATCTCAGACGGAAAAGGGCCGGCGGAGATCGCGGGCGGCGTGGGCGTTCTTTTCCTGAACGCGATCTCGATGTCGTGGGCCCATGGATTCGAGAGCGGTTCGGATTACTGGCTCCTCGGGTTTTCCGCTCCGGACCTCGTCAAGTTGCTCCGGGCTCGCTAGGCTGGGACCGTCAGCCGGCGAGGCCGATTGAGCCATGAAGGCGCTGATCCTGGTCGACATCCAGAACGACTTCCTGCCGGGCGGAGCCCTGGGCGTCCCCCGCGGGGACGAGGTGGTGCCGGTCGCGAACAGCCTGCAGCCGCGCTTCGGCCTGGTGGCCGCCACGCAGGACTGGCATCCCCCCGGGCACGGCAGCTTCGCCTCCGCGCACCCCGGGCGGAAACCCGGAGAGCTCGCCGAGCTGGCCGGGCTGCCGCAGGTGCTGTGGCCCGACCACTGCGTGCAGGGGACCACGGGCGCGGCGTTCGCTCCGGGCCTGGAGATGAACCGGGTCGAGTCGATCGTCCGCAAGGGCACCGACCCCGCCATCGACAGCTACAGCGGATTCTTCGACAACGGGCACCGGAAGTCGACGGGCTTGGGGGATTACCTCCGCGGACGGGGCGCGACCGACGTCTACGTGCTTGGCCTGGCCACCGACTACTGCGTGAAGTTCACCGCCTTGGATGCCGTGCAGCTGGGCTTCCGCACCTTCCTGGTGCAGGACGGCAGTCGCGGCGTCGAGCTGCGCAAAGGCGACGTGGCCCGGGCGCTGGACGAGGCGAGGGACGGCGGGGTCCAGGTGGTGCAGAGCAGCGACGTGCAAGGCGACCGTTGACGCGTTAGACACGGAGCGAGGGGAGGTACGCATGTCTCTCCGACGCGCGCTGTTCGCCGTGGCCCTGGTGGCCGCCTGCAAGACCGGCGGCTCGAACACCGTGGCCGGCGCCGCGACCGTGAGCGCGGTCGCGATCGGCGCCGCCGCGGTCGAGCGCGCCGCGGGCGGCTGCATCGCCATCTGCACCGCCGGGACGACGTGCAATCCCGCCAAGGGCCTGTGCGAACCGCTGCCGTGCAGGGGCGAGTGCGGCCCCAACGAGCACTGCGAGCAGACCTTCAGCGGCAACAAGTGCGCGAGCGGCGGTCCGACCAGCGTCGAGACGCTGGTGAAGACCAAGAGGCCCGCCGTTCCCCAGATCGTGCCCGTGACCGCCCCACCGACGGACGGCTCGCCCTCCATCGTCCCGGCGGCCCAGAGGGAGCAGAACCTTCCCCCCTGACGGGCGCGCCGCTCACTCACGCCCGGGCCGGCCGCGCAAATAGGCCGCGCGGCGCCTCGCCCGGCGGCCGGGTGACGAACGCATGGAGCTCGGGGTACAGCGCATGGAAGGAAGGTCCCTCGGGCTGGCGCACCTCGGCGCGCGCGGGGAGATCCAGCCTCGCGAGCCGATCGATCGCGGCGAGCGTCGCTTCGAGCTCGCCGCGACATCGGAAGCGCGTGGCCACCGAGGCGCACAGCTCCGTTCCGAGGGCGCGCAGCAGGGCGCCCGACGCTCGGGCGACCGGCGTCCAACGCACCGCGCGCGGCTCCACCAGGGCGCACCGGTCGCCGTAGACGAGCACCGCCGCTCACACCACCGTCGGAGGGAAGAAATCGACGTCCACGCCTTCCGAGTATTGCGAGAGCGGCGAGCCGCGGAGCGGCGGCAAGCCGTCCGCCGTGGAGAGCGTTTGCGCGGCGTCCAGCCCCTCCACGCGCCGCAGGGGCCAGGGCGCATGGTGCACTTGCAGCCGGAACAGCTTCCGTCCGAACGCGCGCGAGAACAGCAGGTACCGCTCGGCGAGGAAATGCTCCAAGGTGCCCGCGCGCGCCGGGGTTGCCTCCCCGGCGATCGCCCACGACGCCGAGAGGCCCGCCGGCGCGGCCGGCAAGACGCGCGCCGCTTCGTAGGTCAGGCGGCCGCCGGCCGCGGAGCCTCGCGCCACGGAGGGTGAACGGAGTGATGCTCACGAACGCGCGACCCTCGAACGTGTCCAGCTCGAGGCGCGGATGGACGAGGGGACGCAGCGCGTCGGGCGGCAGCTCATAGTGCAGGAAGAGCAGCTTGTCCCAGCGCTGGAACCCGATCCGGGGTCCGCGTGGCCTGATGCTGGGCTTCAGCCGATCCATCTGGCGTTTCCCGAGGCAAGCTAGCAACGCGCGGCGCCGGCGCGCCCCGGCGAGCGGCTGCACGCACGAGCTGCCGCGACCGCCGCTCGATGCGTACCTTCGAAGCATGGAGCCGCGCCAAGCGGACGCGCCGCGCCGGAGGCGCTCGTTCGGGTTCTTGCGTTCGACGCGAGAGCGCCGCGACCCCGTGCGCTTGCGCGAGGAAGAGGTGCGCGAGCCGCCGGTCGAGCGCCTGCAGCCCTGGTCCATCGTGGCGCTGGCGCAGGGCGCCTACTACGCCCTGGTCGGGACGTGGCCGCTCGTCCACCGGCGCTCGTTCGAAAAGGTGACCGGGCCCAAGCTGGAGGAGTGGCTCTCCAAGGGCGTCGGAGCGTGCTGGCTGAACGTCGGCCTGCACCTGATGCAGGCGGGCTTACGCGGCGGACGGCCCCGCCGCGACGAGCGCGGGCTCGCGGTGCGCACGGCGGCCACCTTCGCTGCGCTCGACCTCTTCTACGCCGGCCTGCGCCGCCGGATCTCGCCCGTCTACCTCGTCGACGGGATCATCCAGCTGGGCTTCATCGCCTTCTGGAGCGCGGCGAGCCTCGCCGAAAAGCGGGCCTCGCGCCGCCCGCCCATTGCCGCCCACGCGTAAGAGTAGACTGCGCGCGTGCGCATCCCGACCGAGCTGTACCGGCCGTCGCTCGCCCTGCTCACCGACCTGTACCAGCTCACCATGGCGTACGCGTACTGGAAGTCGGGCATGGAACCGTTGGAGGCGGCGTTCCACGTCTCCTTCCGGAAGAACCCGTTCGGAGGAGGGTTCACCGTCGCGTGCGGTCTCGAGTACGCGATCGACCTGATCGAGTCGTTGCGCTTCGAAAAGGAGGACCTGGCGTATCTCGCCCAGGTGCGCGGGAGCGACGGCGAGAAGCTGTTCGATGCGGCGTTCCTCGATCACCTGGGCTCGCTGCGGCTCGCCTGCGACGTCGACGCCGTGCCGGAAGGCACGCTGGTGTTCCCGCTCGAGCCGATGGTGCGGGTCATCGGGCCCATCCTGCACGCCCAGCTGATCGAGACGCCGCTGCTCAACCTGGTCAACTTCCAGTCGCTGATCGCGACCAAGGCGGCG
>Ga0099794_10000496_pt1 | contig 13198 bp, 9 predicted proteins | sample Rivendell_Oct201_10_FD_77320 | JGI IMG/M metagenome (GOLD analysis project Ga0099794, IMG submission 77320) | Vadose zone soil microbial communities from the Eel River Critical Zone Observatory, Northern California, USA -... | ecosystem: Host-associated > Plants > Roots > Rhizosphere > Soil ... | reverse complement strand
GTTTGCTGGCGTCCGCCGAATAGCCGCTGGTGAACACGACTGGCAGGTCCGGAAACATCTTCAAGAGGCTCGCGGCAGTTGCAGGCCCGCCAAGCTTGGGCATGATGACGTCCAAAATGGCCAGCGCGGGCGTTTCGTGCGAGCAGAGCTGCAGCGCCTCCTGGCCGTCGCAGGCGGACAGTATCCGGTAGCCCAGGCTCAGAAGCGCCTGCCGCGACATCTCTCGAATCGACTCATGGTCTTCGGCAAAAAGAATTGTTTCCGTGCCGCGTATCTCCGCCAAGGAAGGAGCCGGCACTTTTTCCGCTCCTCTTTCCGCCGGCGTGCCTTCCAGCGCAGGCACGTACACGCGAAACAGGCTGCCGTGCCCGGGTTCGCTGTACACGTGGACAAACCCGCCGTGCTGTTTCACGATGGCGTAAACGGTGGCCAGACCCATCCCGGTGCCTTTACCGCTCTCTTTGGTGGTGAAGAAAGGCTCGAAGATGCGCTCGCGAGTTTCTGCGTCCATTCCTACGCCCGTGTCTGAAACGGAAACCACCGCATAGCGGCCGGCCTGCACATAGGGATAGAAGCGGCAATAGGAGTCGTCCAGTTCCACCGTCTCCGTCTCGATGACCAGCCTGCCGCCCTGCGGCATGGCGTCCCGCGCGTTGAGGCAAAGATTCATCAGCACTTGTTCGATCTGCGCGGAGTCTGCCTTTACCAGGTCGAGCTTGGCGTTCAGAAACTTGAACTCGATGTCTTTGCCGATCACTTTGTCGAGAAAACTGACCAGTCCGCCGGCGACGGTATTGAGATCCACCGCGCGGGGCTGCAGCACCTGGCGGCGCGCGAAGGCCAATAGCTCGCGAGTTAGCGTCGCGGCGCGCTCGGCCTGTTCACGGATGCGCGTAAAGCGCTCGGCCACTGGCGGATTGTCGCGGCTCTGGTCAAATCCCAGCTCCGCCCAGCCCAGGATCGCGCCCACCATGTTGTTGAAGTCATGCGCGATGCCGCCCGCCAATTGGCCGACGGCTTCAAATTTTTGCGCCTGCCGCAACTGCCGTTCCATGGCGCGCAACTCGGTGACATCCTCTGCAATTATCTCCAGGCCCGCTGGCTGGCCGGCCGTCGTCAGTTGCCGAACGTTCATCCGGACGGTAACCAGGCCGCCGTCGCGGCGCCGCCATTCCGCTTCCGCCCCGTGAACTCGGCCGGTTTCCTGGCAAGAGCTGGCGAGCTGCGCATATTGTTCGGGAAAGCGGAAAATGTCCCGCGCCAGGTTCAGCGCCAGCAGGTCTTCCGCGGAGGCACAGCCGGTAATGCGCAGCAGCGTGGGATTGGCGTCCAGGAACGAACCGTCAACGGAGACCCCGAAAATGCCGTACGCCGAATTTTCCACCAGGTCGCGATTGCGCTCTTCGGAAATTCGCAGTGCTTCTTGGGCCCGGGCATTCTCATCCCGCAGCGCTTTTTCGGCAAGGGCCGGCGTCAGCGGTTCCGATTTCATAACGTCGCTCCCACCACGTTTGCGGCACTCCCTAGCTCTTCATCTCCGCTACATCCAGCCGCAAGCGCGACTCGATGCCATCCAGAAATTCCGCGAAGGTGCCCGCGTCCGGTGCGGTCCAGGAACCGATGCTCGTCCGCAAACCGATGGGGCCCCACGGTGAGCGCGTCTGGTTGTGCACCGCAAGGTGCTGCTCCAGGCGGCTGCGCATCACTTGCGCGCTCGGCGCGACGGCATCTACTCCAAGACTCGCAAACCGCGCTTCGCCCAACCGCCCCACCACGTCGCTTCGCCGGCAACATCCTGTTAGCAATCCGGCGACATCGCTCAATGCGCGGTGCGCTGTTCCCGGGCCAAGCGCTTCCCGCAGCGCCTGCAAGTTCTCGAACAACACGCAGATCAGCACCAGCGGGCTGCCTCCACGCATCGCTTCCTCGTGGCGCCGTGCCCCCACCGTGAGGAAACCGTCCCGGGTATACAGCCCGCTCACCTGGTCGCGCAGCAGATCGGTTAGTCCCTTCAACGTGTTGTGCTCCAGCGCTGTTCGCAGCACCCGTTCCAGCGTGTGCGCGTCTATCTGTCCCTTCAGGACATAATCCATCGCTCCTTCCGCCAGGCTGCGGATGGCTTGCGCCTTCTCCGCGGGATCGGCGATTACGATCAACGGCACTCCGGGCGCGGTCCGGTGCACCAGGTGCACCGCGTCCAGCGGCTCGCGCAAGTTGAGCCGCAGGTCCAACAGAATCACTTCCGGTTCCACCACCTTGATAGTTGGCAGCAGCGTTGCGATCGTCGACACCGCGGTCAGGTCCAGCCCCGGATCACTCCCGGCATAAAGCTCATGCAGTGCCCCAGCGGTCTCGCCGGGACTTCCTTCCGCCAATAGCAGTCGCAATCGTCTTTGTGTCATGTGCTCAAGCTCTCGTCTTTCGGCTTCGGGCATGGTTGTCACGCGCAAGCCAGCGATCGAGGCGTGTTTCGCTCGCATTTGTCGCTAACCAAGGTTAAAGGACTGGAGAGGACAGCCCTCTAGACAGCGGACTTCAGGAAGGGATTGTTATCTTGACTCGTGGAACTGCGGGCGTCAATAGCCCTGCCTACCAGCGACGCCTATCTGTTACGCGATACTGGCCCTAGCAACTCGCCTTCGGAGCACCAACGCCGCCGCCCCCGCGATCAGCCCGCCTGCTATCACCACGCCTTCCCACACCAAACCGGCCGCCAGTACCAGGTGCCCCGGCGCTCCAAAGGGAGAAAGCAGCGCCACCAGTGCGGCTTCCCGCACGCCGATGCCGCCCTGCGTTAGTGGCAGCACCGCGGCAAGCTTCGCCAGCGGCCAGGCGAACAGCCACGCTCGCAGTTGTAGTGTTAGCCCGCAATAAACCGCGAGTCGTGCTGTAAGCATAAGGAAAACGAGCTGTATGCACGTGCCTAGCAGCCAACCGAGCGCCAGCACATGCGGACGATTCGACACGGCACGCAGCGCGTGCCGTTGCCGCGCCAGCCGCCTGCGAAAGCGCACCGAGCGTCCGCCCAATATCCTTTTACGCAGCAGAAAGAGCAAACCCAACAACGCAATGAGTCCGCACGCCGCTCCCAGAAGAACGTTCTGCACCGTGTCTTCCACGTTTTCCGGCGCCAGCTCCAACTCGGGAATCAGCAACAATCCCAACAGCACGAGGCCGGCCTGCGCCGTTACGTCCAGGAAGCGGTCCACCAGGTTGCCCGTCAAAACCGCGGCTGGCCGCGGACTGCGCTGTAATCCAACCGCCAGCCGCACAACGTCGCCACCGACAATCGAAGGGAGAAAGAGCGTGCCAAAGAGCCCCCCAAAGTAGCACTGCGCGCTCGTCGCGAAATCCAGCTCTGCTCCGGCTGCGTTGACCACCATCCGCCACTTCGCCACGCCGACGCAGTGCGCCAGCAGATAGCCCAGCAGCACAGCAAAAAAACTCCAGACCGGAACTCTTGCGATCGCTGCGCGCAGAGGCCCTAGCGGAAGGAAATGCAGCAGCACACCAAGAACAGCCAGTGCGGCGGCCCACCGCAAAATAATGAGCAGCCAGCCGCGCGAACCTCGCTCAGGGAAAGGGCTCATCATTCCGTAGTAGAAGTTATCTCACAGGCGGTGCGCCAGTCCCCCCATCCTTTTGCTGGAGTAGCGCCGTTAACAACTTGATTGCGCGGATGCAATCAGCTTCATAAATCCTTGCGAAACGCTCCCGGATGCACTACACTGTAGTGCATGAAGACCGAAGTCTATAGCTGGCGGTTGGCCGGCGAACTCAAGTCCGACCTGGAACGCCAGGCCCGCCTCCGCAGAGTTCCGGTTTCCTCGATCTTGGACACCGCGGTCCGCGAGTGGCTGCAGAAAAACAATGGCGACTCTACCGGTAACGAGGCTCAACGCAGGCTTCATGCCGCCGTTGCGCATTGCTTCGGGACCTTGGCCGGGGGCGACTCGCATCGCGCTGAAACGGCCGGTAAGGCTGTTCGTCGGCGCCTCCGCCGTCGTTATGCCCGCTGAAGCGTTGATCGACACCGGAGCGATTCTCGCCCTTCTCGACAAAAGCGATCGCTGGCACCAACCCTGCGTGACTGCCTTCGCTCAGCTCCGTTTGCCCTTGTTGACCTCCGAAGCTGTGCTCACCGAACTGTTCCACTTAGTAGGCGATAAGCGCGTCGAGTTGGAAGCAGCTTGGAAGTTCGTCCGCTCGGGAGCACTCGTGCTCGGTCACATCGAGCACGGGGAGCTGCCCTACATTCACGCATTGATGTCTCGTTATTGGGATCGACCCATGGATTTTGCGGATGCCACGCTTGTTCACCTCGCAAAACGCGAATCGCTCTCCGCGATTCTCACCGTGGACCACGCGGATTTCACCACTTATCGCATCGAGGGCAAGCGCCAGTTTCGTGTTTTACCCGCCAATCGGTCCTAGCCGCGCAAAAATCCGCCGCTTACTCCGCACCTTGTTCTTAAACCCCAAATATCTCATCGATCTTTCCCGCCAGCGTAAAATCGTAATCGCTGATCCCCTTCACGCTGTGCGTGTTCAAATCGATCACCACTTTGTTCCATACATTGAACCATTCCGGATGATGGTTCATCGACTCCGCCACCAGCGCCACCCGCGTCATGTTCCCAAACGCCGCCACAAAATCCTTGCACTGGAACTCCCGGTGCAACTTCCCATTCACCAGGCTCCACCCTTTCGCCTTCTTCAGCCGTTCTTGTATTTCGCTGTCTGTCAATTTCTTAGCCGGCATGCTCGCCTCCAAATCGCTTCGCTGGCCTCCATTATGCGGTGCGTCCTAGTCGCCAGCAACAGAACAGCGAACTGTTAGCGAAGCCGCTTTCTCGTGAGAGTGGCTTTAAACGCCCAAGGCCTTGCATCCCCACATCCTGTAGGCGCATCCTAAAAAGCATAAGAACACCCTCGGTTCGTACAGGCGAGCAGCCTGTGTGTCCCGCCAGCCCCACAAGCCTCAACAAGGAGGAATACCGTGAAACGTTCCATTCTCAGTATGGTAGCAGTGGTGGCGCTCGCTTTTGCTGCCCCGGCTTTCGCTCAACGCTCGTCGCATCCAGGCGGCGGACCACCCGCGGGACACGGGCCTGGAAATAACCCCGGCACAAGCAGCTCGCACGATGCCAGCTCTACGGCCCGCTCGGACATGTCGCACGGCACGCCGAGCGACGTCTTGAGTCACAACACCGCGATCGCCGGAAAGATCAAAACGTTGACGGGCGAGGACGCGCAGACCGCATGCAGCGGCTTCAAGAATATGGGCCAGTGCGTGGCCGCCGCGCACGTTGCCAAGAACCTGGATATCCCCGGTGGGTTCGCCGCCCTCAAGGCAAAACTAACCGGCAGCGGCTCCGTAAATCTCGGCAAAGCGATTCAGGCGCTCGCCCCTAACGCCGACGCCAAAGCCGAGGCAAAAAGGGCCAACAAGCAAGCCTCGGATGACCTAGAAGGAACTGGTTCGTAAAACCACGCACTCCTCAGGACTTCTCAAAAGAGTCCAGCCCAGACTGCGCGTTCGATGAAGCTTGATCGGGGCACCGGCCGGCGGTGCCCCGAAAGTTTACTCACCTTGCGTTTTGCACGAGTCGAACTTGAAGGCAGCGATTCGCGTGCTCCAGTTAAAGCCTCCCGTCGTTTTGTAATATTCCTGCGAGTACCAAAAGGTGCAGCCGTCTTCGGGATCGACGGACATGCTGCTGTAATCGCCCCAGCGTTTGAAGCTGTTTACCTGCACACCAGTCCCGTTCACCAGAAAGAGCGGCGCTTCCATTCTGTTTAATGGATCGCTCGGAATCCGGCCCACAACAGCGACGCTTGGATCGACTGAGTCGCTCGACACGCTGAACCCGAGGGCAATATTCCCCGCTTTGTCCATAGCAATGCTGCCCATCCAATAATCAAGGCTGGGATCCACGACGGTTCCCTGCTGAAACAGAAATGGGGACGAGCCTGGGTTGCGGATTTCATACCAGCGCACTCCGGAAAATGCGCCTCCTTCGACGCTGTGAGTCGCCACCAGGGATTCGTGATCGCCAAAGTTGCGGTACGCCAGACGGTACATCAGCCGGTCTCCGAGGGAGTCGACTCTTTCGCCGGGTGAAGGCTGAGGGATGCAGGCGCGATCCGTTGCCCTAGCACACAACTCGCTGAAGGGAGCCACACCAATTAAAGTAGGTCCGGAAAAACTTGAGTTGGAAGGGTTGGCGAAATCAACGTGGAACCGGAAGAGGTTTAGGTGGGTGGAGTCGGCGAGATCGACAAAGAAATTGGGTTCGCCCGGCGCAGGCGGCGTCTTGCTATCAAGGTCGGAGGGCAACAGGCTGCCCACGCTCTTGGGCTCTTGGAAGCAAATCGCTGTGGCGGGATTGCCCGCCAGCATATTGCTGCGGTCATAGGCGCAGGCCAACGCTCCGGCAAAGCTGGGCGAAAAGATGTTAAACGAAGCGTAGTAGCCGTCTGGCCAAACGCCCACCTTGGGATAATCCGGGAAGGCGCCGGCGGGAAGCGAGAAGGCATACCGATTGTAGCTGCCTGTCGCGTCCGAGGTGGTCGAGACCGCCACGCAGTACAAAAATGGAGGAGAAAAGACTGGTTGCGCTGCTACCCAACGGCCGGACGATTTGTCGTACTGAATGATGATGTCGCCGTCGTTGTGCGTCTCGCAAGTTCCGCCAAAACCCTTCCAGAAAGCGTTTCCGGGCGTGGGGCCCATCACCGTAGCGCCTGTGGCTTTGTCGAACACTTCAAATGTCACGTTGACCCATTCCACAAATTGCGTTGCTCCTACCGCCCCGTTCGTATCCGGGGGCACGAAGGGACCTCCGCTTGCCACCGTGTCAGCGGCGCTCAGACCTTCAAAGTTGAGACCTACACGGACGCTCACCTGCGCACCCGAAGGTACGTGAGCTACCGGATCTGGCTGAGAACTGGTGATCGCCGCTCCAGTCCTCTGCGGAAAGGGCGTTTGTTGCGCGGCTGATGGAACTGACTGAGCCGATGCCGCGAGATCCCGCAGCGGCTGCGAGCGATCGCGCTTCACTTCGTGAATGACCATGGGATTGTCGGCCAAAGCCGAAACTGGCAGCGTTCCCATTACGGTCAAACACGTGGCGCGAAATACTGTGCGCACAGAATTTCGGCTGATCATGAAAATTTCCTCCTTCTAATCAATAGGCGATTCCCACGCCTCCAGCGTCGCCGACGCGTGAGCACAGCGTCAGGGGATTGGGATCGTGGCGACCACCTGTTGCTGGTAGTGCTGCGGGTTCGAGCCGTCGTCGTAGGTGCTGACAAACGTCGAGTAATTAGTCGATCCGGCGATGGCGTTGCCGAAGTAGTCTCCGATAAAAGTGTAGTCATTGTTCGACGCGTTGCCCGGGTGCGGGCCATTCAGCTGCGGGTCCCAGTTGTGAGCGGTCAGCCGGATATTGTGACCGATCGGTGTCAGGTCTGCCCGGTAGAACTGGATGGCGGCGTTCACGCAGTAATTGGCCGCGCTGTAGGGGGGGAGGCTCCCCAAGTAGTTGGGGTTCACCGTGTCTCGGCTTAGGCCGGCGGCCAACGCCTCGGTGGTTCCGCTAGCAGGGCAGCTCAGCCGACGATCGTAGAAATTGACGCTGACCGTCCCGTCCGCTGCAGTCGCCAGGTTCGGCTGGAACTCATCGATGTTCCCGTGGGCGTTGTCGTTGACCTGAATCGGGGAGCTCCAATGCTGGCCGTCGTCAAAGGAGGCGCTCAGGATGATGTTGTCAAAGCCGGTGCTGAAGTCCTCCCAGCCGGCGTAGAGCGGATAGTGGCCTGCCACGAGTTGCCTCCCGACCCCGAAGGTGATCGCGATGCCGTCCCTGAAGGTGGTGTTGGAGAAGCCGGGTCCAGGGAAGGGTGGGGTCTGGATCGCGCTCGAGATGACCAACGGCCCCCGCCAAGTCTGCCCGCCATCGGTCGAGAAATCCACGGTGTGCGTGACGCAACACTTGCCCTTGCTCCCAGGAAACTGGTCCACGGTCGTCCACACCACACCCGAGGGGGCGACATGTGGGAGCAGGTCGGTATTGCTCTGTTTCGAGTCCAGGATGGGAAGCGGCAGAGGCGTCGTCCAGTCGGTGTGCGTGCTGTCCGGCAGCGCCTTGGCAGTCGAATAGAAGGGCTTGCTGCCAGAGCCGTTGAAGTTAACCCACATGGCGTAGATCGTGTTGTAGAACGGACTCCCTGGGTTGTTGTCGATGGCGAGCCATTGCTTGTCCGGCTCCTGCCCGAAACCGGCGTTGGTCGCGAATAGGATGTCCGGCTGACCGTTATGCGTTGTGATCCACTGCCGCGCGCTCGTCGCGCCGTGCGGCCGGACCGCGACGCTGATTGCCTCGTTGCTGACGCTGGGGTTGGGTTCCTGGCCAGTGCTGAACTGCTTGGTTCCGTCCGGCTTGTAATCGAACTGGTACGGGAGGATCAACTCATAGTAGTTGCCGAAGCCGTCGAAGGCCCCGACTGGGTCCGTGTTGTCGGTCCAGCCCTCGTAACCCGGTATGTGACCCTGGACCGGCCACGTTTTCCCTCCATCCAAGGATTCGTAGAAGCCGAGGACATGGTTATAGCCCTCTGCGCTGGCGAACCACTTGCTCGAGCCAATCAGGTGTCTAGGGTTGGTTGGGTCGACCTGGATGTCGGATTCCGAGTGGTTGTTGACCAGCACCGGGGCCGTTGCCGGAAACCCGGCGTTGCTCCCTTGCTGGGTGGCATACGGCCCCAAATCCTCACCCGTGGTGGCCGCGCCATTGCACGGCGTCTCGCCGGAGTACCAGTCGACGGGACCGTCGTTCACAGTGAAGGGAACTTCCGGTGTGTAGCAACTGACTTGCTGCGCGGTGGCAAACACGTTCGTGACGTGGTTGGCCGCAAAGCTATTCCTGAAAGAGTCGTCAGTTTGCGTTCCTTGGGGGATGTTCAATACTCCTGGCCCCACGGAGGCGGCGCGAGGCGAGGCTCCGTAGCTGATGGCGATGACGACCGCGATGGCAAGCGAAAGTAGCGGGCGGATCATGGGCACTTCCCAGAGATTCGGGAGATGAATGGAATGAATGAAAGAAGGCTTGAATGGAGACATGTTCACCTCGCAAGCGTATCGGTATTCGACAGTCGCGTTTCCAGCCTATTGCGCGCCAGGAGGGACATCTGCGGCGCGGTTCGGGAGCATAATGTCCAGCCTTGTGGCTGTCAAGATGTTCGACAATACGGTGCTTTCAATGGTCTTGACACCAAGCACCGCTCGTTGTTAACTCCCCGCCTGCGAGGAGGTCTGGTCTCATGAAATTGCATTTGCGCTCCGCTCTCGGCATGGCTGCAGTATCCTTCTTTGCATTTCCTGCTCTCATCCCTGCCCAGGATTCCGCTCACAAGCTCACGGCTATGGACGAATTTCAGCTTCAAATCGCCGCCGATCCGCAAATCTCTCCAGACGGCAAAAAAATTGTCTACGTGCGCCGCTTCGCCGATCCCATGACCGACAAGCGCTACGCGAATCTTTGGATCATCAACGCCGACGGCACCGACCACCGCCCGCTCACCACCGGCAATCGCTCCGACGTCTCGCCCCGCTGGTCGCCCGACGGCACCCGCATCGCCTATCTCTCCGACGCCGACGGCAAGCAGCAAATCTACGTTCGTTGGATGGATTCCGGGCAAACCGCGCGCATCACCAATCTTGAGGAAGCGCCAGACGCCATCGCCTGGTCCCCTGACGGCAAAATGCTTTCCTTCTCCTCCCTCGTTCTCGGCAAAGGCCCGCACATCGCCGATCTTCCCGCTGCTCCTTCCGGCGCAAAATGGGCGGAGCCCGCCACCGCATACGACCGTCTCGTGTATCGCTTCAACGGCACCGGCTATCTCAAGCCCGGCTTTATGCAAGTGTTTGTAGTCTCCGCCGAAGGCGGCGCCCCGCGCCAGGTAACCAACGGAAATTTCCCTAACGGCGGCAACGAATTCGGCCCTACGCGCGCCTCCTGGTCTCCGGACGGCAAGTTCCTGCTCGTCTCCGCGAACCGTCACCCCGAATCCGACCATGAAGTTTTCGACACCGAAGTCTACGAATTCAGCGTTTCCGACGGCGCTCTGCGCGCGCTCACCAATCGCAAAGGCCCGGACAACGCTCCCAGAGTTTCTCCCAGCGGTAAATTCATCGCCTACACCGGATTCGACGACCGCTACCAGGGCCACCAGACCACCAAGCTCTATCTGATGAACCGCGACGGCAGCGCCTCCCATTCCGTCTCCGACAAACTCGACCGCGACATCCAGTCGCCGGAATGGGCACCGGACAATTCCGGCATCTATTTCCTATACAACGATCAGGGCGACACCAAAATCGGTTTCTCTTCCCCCGACGGTAATTTCAAGAAGATTGCCGACCACGTCGTCTCCGGCACCAGCGCCTACGGTGGCGGATCCTTCTCTATCTCTCGCACCGGCTCCATCGCCTTCACCTATGGCCGGCCCGACAATCCCGGCGACATCGCCATCTCCATCAGCGGCGCGATGCGAGTTCTGACCGCGGTCAACTCGGAATTGCTGCAGCAGAAAGTTCCCGGCCACGTCGAAGAAATTTCGTACGAATCTTCCAAAGACAAGCGCAAGATCCAGGGCTGGATCATTCAGCCGCCCACCTTCGATCCCTCCAAAAAATATCCGCTCATCCTCGAAATTCACGGTGGACCCTTCGGCGACTACGGCGACCGCTTCGACTTCGAAAAACAGGTCTGGGCCGCCATGGGTTACGTCGTGCTCTACACCAACCCCCGCGGCAGCACCAGCTACGGCGAAGAATTCGCCAACCTCATCCACCACGCCTATCCGGGCGACGATTTCGACGATCTCAATAGCGGCGTCGACGCCGTCGTCGCCAAAGGCTACATCGACACCAACAATCTCTTCGTTACCGGCGGCAGCGGTGGCGGCGTCCTCACCGCCTGGACCATCGAGCACACCGATCGCTTCCGTGCAGCCGCCGCGCTTTATCCGGTCATCAACTGGTACAGCTTCGTGCTCACCAGCGATATTCCTTTCACCGCAAAATATTGGTTCCCTGGAAACCCCTGGGACAATACCGAGCAGTACATGAAGCGCTCGCTCACCGACCAGGTTGTCAAAGTCAAAACGCCCACTTTGATCATGACTGGCGAAGCCGACTACCGCACCCCCATCTCCGAAGCCGAGCAGTTTTACTCCGCTCTGAAACTGCTCAACATCGAGGCGGTTCTCGTCCGCGTTCCGGAAGAGCCGCACGGAATCAGCCGTCGTCCCAGCCATCACATCACCAAAATGTTGTATGTAGCCGGCTGGTTCGACCAGCACAAATCCAAGCCCTAGCGTTTCCCCGTAGGGGCGCAGCACGCTGCGCCCCATCTACGCGCGATGTCAGATTTCAACTACACGCGCGTGTCATCCCGAGGTCCCGGCGCATTTCAGCTTGTCCTGAGAGCGAAAGCCGAAGGGCCGGGCCGAAAGATCTCAACTGCGGCGTTTCGACCGTGTAATGTGGGTGCTTGCAAGCCGCACCCCATTTATCTGGCGTTCATCTTCCCGGCTGTATACCTGACGTCGTTCGAACGATTGAAGAAAAGAGAAAAACTATGCGCAAACATCTCACCCTACTCGGCTTCACTGCACTCTCCGCCGCTCTTCTCTGCGCGGCGGTTTTTTCGCTCGCCGCCGCGAAGCCGGGCGCCTCCGGCTATCACGTCATCAAGACCGTGTCGGTTCCCGGCGATGAAGGCTGGGACTACGTTTATGTCGACAGCGACGCCCGCCGCGTCTACATCTCTCACGGCTCGCACACCGTGGTCATGAACGCCGACACTTACGCCATCGAAGGCGACATCCCCGACACGCAAGGCGTCCACGGCATCGCCGTCGCTTCCGACCTCGGCCGCGGCTTCACCAGCAACGGCCGCGCAAACACCGTTACCATCTTCGACCTGAAAACTCTGAAGACGCTCGGCACCGTGAAGACCGACGCCAATCCCGACGCCATCGTCTACGACCCTGCCACCAAGCGCGTCTTCACCTTTAACGGTCGCGGCAAAAATTCGACCGCTATCAACGCCGCGGACGGCTCCGTCGTCGGCACGATCCCTCTCGGCGGCAAGCCCGAATTCGCCGTCGCCGATGGCAAAGGCTCCGTCTACGTCAACAACGAAGACACCTCCGAGCTCAGCCATCTCGATTCGCGAAATCTGAAAGAGTTGCACCGCTGGCCGCTCGCCCCCTGCAAATCTCCTTCGGGACTGGCCGGCGATCTCAAGAGCCGCCGCCTCATCGCTGTCTGCGACGATAAAGTTTCCTCCATCATCGACGCGGACTCCGGCAAAGTCGTCGCCAATCCCGCCATCTGCGAAGGCCCCGACGCCGCCGCCTTCGATCCCAGTTCGAATTATTTCTTCGCATCGTGCGGAGACGGCAACCTCACCGTCATCCACGAAGACTCCCCCGACAAATACACGGTCGTCGAAAATGTGCCGACCAAAAAGACCGCCCGCACCCTGGGCCTCGATCTCAAAACGCACAAGATTTTTCTCCCCAGCGCCGAATTCGATCCCCCAGCTCCGGGCGAGCGCCGCGGCAAAATGAAGCCCGGCTCCTTCGCCATCATCGTCGTCGGCAAGTAGCGCGCTTGTTTGAACTGTCATCCTGAGGCTCGGCGCTTTTTTGCCGAGCCGAAGGACGTCAACCGATCCGCTTCGCAAAGCGTCAACATTTTTGCAACCATCAGCGCGGGCAAAAATAAAACCGTCCCGGCGGGAGAGAGCCACCGGGACGGCTTTTTTGTGTTCTAGCGACAAACTCTTTGCGAAACTGGCTCGAAACTTTGACCGCGAAATCTTGCCTTACTTTTTCTAGCGCGAAATCCAGCTCTTTTTCGCCGCGAATTCGCTTGCCGTCGCCTCGCGCTTAAACTTGGCCTACTTCACTACGCCCAGATTGTGCACGCCGGCGGCCACCGAAAATCCCGATCCCGCCACCTGCGGCAGCCACCACATCTTGCGCACCCAGCGATTCTCGCTGACCATCATGCGCTTGCCGATATAATCCATCACCGCCGGGCTGACCTGCGTCGCCGCATACAGCGCGCTCGAATGCGAAAACGGCCGCAGCAGCGGATTTGTCTCCGTGCCGTAATTGCCGG
>Ga0099794_10000495_pt1 | contig 13213 bp, 10 predicted proteins | sample Rivendell_Oct201_10_FD_77320 | JGI IMG/M metagenome (GOLD analysis project Ga0099794, IMG submission 77320) | Vadose zone soil microbial communities from the Eel River Critical Zone Observatory, Northern California, USA -... | ecosystem: Host-associated > Plants > Roots > Rhizosphere > Soil ... | reverse complement strand
GTGGAAACTTCCTGCTTCGTGTCAGCAAGCAACTTGAAACTGAGTCCTTCTTTGGTGCAAAACTTTTGGTGCGAGTCTTCGTCCTGCACGCTGACGCCGACGATCACCGCGTTCTTCTGCTCGTATTGCGCCAGGTCGCGCTGGAAATTGTGCGCTTCAATGGTGCAGCCGGTGGTGAAATCCTTTGGGTAAAAATACAGCACCACCCACTTGCCCTTGAAGTCGTGCAGGCTGACCGCCTTGCCTTCCTGCGAATTCAACGTGAAGTCTGGGGCCGCGACTCCCACCGCAGGTGCATTGCTTGCCGCCGACGAGAAACCAATTGCTGAAGCAATCGCAAGAACAGCAATTACTGCTGACGACATCGAAACAGCCTTCATTTTTGTCCACCTCATCTTCCGTACGTGCTGAGATACCTTATTTGCCGCTTCAGATGGTAGTGGGATGCTCATCGAAATGCCAGTCTCTACATACCACGCGACAGTAATTTTACTTTGGCGACGTGAAGCGCCCCAACCCCAGTCGTACTTGAATGGTGTTGATACCCGGATTCGGAGTGGCGAGTCCAGCATTGGAAATATGCATGAACCGCACCTCCGCGCTCCAATTGTATTTGCCGCGCAGAAAATGCAATCCGAGGGCGGCTGAGGTCGTAAAGTTCACGCGTGAAGTGCCCGGCGGCACCTGCGTATTGCTGAAGAGCGTGCCGCCTCCGACCTCGGCATAAGGCGTCAGGCCTTGGCGACCGGCAAAATTCCATTTGAGCGCAAACGGATTCAACCCGAATCCATATGCCGTATCAGTGCGCTGGGTCAGCAAAAACACCGGTACAACGTCCACCGCGTACTCAAATCGCCCACGCAATGGACCGGGGCCGATGGCGTCGGTCAGCACCCATCCATAGCGCACTCCCAGATTCCAGACGCCTGTGTCTGAGGTGCTCCCGTTAAGGCCGTGGCCCCCGCCTGTCCACACTTGCAACTCGTGACCGCCCCCTTCAGGTCCGGTCTGTGCGCGCGCGCCTGGCGTCTGCACTGCGAAACACCCGATAGCCACTAATAAAGCGAGAAAACGCCATCTCACTGGCAAATCTCCTCGAATCTCACGCACACTATACGCTGGTCGCGCCAATTTCTTAAGTGGCACGATTGGCCTAGAGCATCGCTTTCGAATAGATGTTGACATCGCTCAGGAAGTTAAGCACAGTTTACCCTGCAGGTTTAATGGGATTAACTCTCGAGACCCAAAAAATCGTTCATTTACGTGTAATCACGCGGTCGTAGTATTGATGGAGGGCCCGAGCGGGCTCGTGACGAACTCCGAGCAAGCGGGCATGATGGTCAGGATGTATAGCTGCGAAGGACAACATAGATATGGTCTGGCGAAGGTGCTCGCCGCTTTACTGTTGTTGATTGCTCCCATTGGGCGCGCTCAACAAGCCCCTGAATCATCTGTTCCTGCGGATGTCGCCACAGAAGCAGATCCGATGACCACGATCTTTCCGCATCCCGAAACGGATCGCTGGTGGATTTCAGGTCAAGCCAACTTTATCTCACAGTGGCATCCGGCCTTTTATTCGCCTTACCAGGGACGCAACAGCCTTTCTCCGGAAGCGCAAGATGCGAGTTCGCGCGTTCTGACTCTCTTCACGGGCCTACGGCTCACGAACACAGCCGAGCTGTTGTGCGATGTACAGGAAACCGGCGGCCACGGAATAGGCGAAGCCCTCGGCGTCGCGGGGTTTACCAACCTCGATGTCGTGCGGAATCCCACGCTGAGCAAAGCTCCCTATATTGCGCGACTGATGTGGCATCAAATTATTCCGCTGAGCAGGGAGAAAACTCCTTCCGTGCGATGGCCCCTTTCGCTCTACAGCGAGCTTCCGGAGCGCCGGCTCGAGATCCGTTTCGGCAAGCTCAGCTTGGTGGATTTCTTTGACCAGAATAGCTACGGGACCGACAGCAACCTTCAATTTATGAATTGGACTGTCGACAACAACGGTGCATACGACTATGCCGCGGACACGAGGGGCTTCACGTATGCCGCGATGTTCGAGTATCACGACCGCCATTGGGCGGCGCGTTTCGCTGAAGCGCTCATGCCCAAAGTCGCGAATGGCATTCATCTCGACGCCAATCTCAGTCGTGCGCACTCCGAGAACATGGAATTTGAGATTCACCACGCCGTGATCCGTCGCCAGGAAGGCGTTCTCCGTCTACTCGCCTACGTCAATCACGCCAATATGGGAAGCTATCGCGAAGCGATCGACAACTTCCGCGCAGGACTCACGCTCGTTCCCGATATCACCGCGCACCCGCTGCAAACCACGATCAAGTACGGGTTCGGCGCAAACTTCGAGCAGCCGTTTAACGAGTGGCTCGGCATTTTCGGCCGCTGGGGCTGGAATGAAGGCCAGCACGAATCGTACGCCTACACCGAGGTGGACCAAACCGTGGAGCTCGGCCTCGGCGCCAGCGGCGCGCGGTGGAACAGGAGATTCGATCGCGCCGGATTGGCCTTCGTCTCCAACGGAATTTCGCGCGACCATCAAGAATATCTCGCGCTCGGCGGTGTCGGTTTTCTTTTAGGGGACGGCCGCCTCAACTACGGCCGGGAAAATATCGTCGAAACGTACTACACGGTGCATCTCTGGCGCGGCGCTTACCCATCCTTTGGGCTCCAGTATGTAGTCCACCCGGGCTACAATCGCGACCGCGGCCCCGTTCTGGTTCCGACCCTGCGGCTACACCTGGAGTTCTAGCCCGAAAAAAGTAATGTTCATCACATTCTTTACACGGTTTGTGGCGCGGCTCGCGGGAATATTTTCTTTAAGTGCGAGAGCCAGTCTGACTGCTTACAAATATTAAGACCATTCGATAGCGAGAGCGGCGACGACCGAGGTTTTTGTGCGCAGGGCCACCTTGCTAGTGAAGCTTTGCGGAAACTGGACTTTTGCGTGACGGCGAATTTCGCATCGGTCGATTAGTTTTGCTTGACTGAGTTCTGATCTTGGCGTCCAATGCGGAGACGGCGCTCGTCGGCCGGCGTCCAAGTCCAATCCCGTTCTTCCTTCTGGGTTCCCCTCAGCGAACTTTAGAGACATTCCTCCGCGGTTGGTCAGCATTGGCCAAAATTTAAACGGAGGGACAATGGGTGAACTAAGGATCTTGCTGGCAGACGATCACGACGTCGTAAGAAGACAATTACGTGGCTTACTCACGACGCAGCCAGATTGGCAGGTCGTGGCAGAGGCGGATAACGGAACGGATGCAGTCAGAAGGGAAAGAGAAACCAAACCCCATGTGACCTTGCTCGACATTATAATGCCCGCGCTGGACGGGCTGGCAGCAGCGCGCCAGATCGTGAGAAGTGGATCGCAAACCAAGATCTTGATTTTGTGTATGCACGAGTCCGAGGTGTTAATTCATCAGGCGCTGGATGCTGGCGCCTGGGGTTGTGTGCTCAAAGGAGATGGGGCGCCAGGCTTAATCCAATCGGTGGAAAGACTGCAACACAACAAGATGCTTCAAAAGCCCAAAGCTGATCAGGCATTGCTGGACAGTTATTTGAGAAAAGGGAAGCCGCGGGACGAAAGGGAATCGCGCCTCGATGTCCGTCATGGAGAAATAGCTTAGCTGTTGATTGAGTGCATGACGGGCAGAGACATGATTAATATAGAGTATATGTACGTCGCGGTAGATGGAAGTAATGATGATGTATTGTCTTCTGAAATCGCCTTGATATAATTCTATCTATGGACCGTAAATTGGTGTGGAGAGATCGAGAGGCCTTTCAGGGCTGGGCTTGTTCGCAGTGCAGTTGGGAGTTTAGTCCATCGGATCTCTCCATTGACGAATTGACAGACGATAATAAGCGTCACTTCGACCGGCAGTGCGAAGACGAATTTAGTCGCCACCGTTGCTCCGACCCTCCTACAAGCATCGAAGGCAATTAAGACCGAGCGCGGGGCGTAGTACTTTTGTCCTTTTCCCGTGGACGTTTGGCTAGCTTCGCTCGTCTTTGTCCGGTGCGAACTGCGCAGGACATTCGGCTTCTTGCGCAGATGTGAACCGCGGCTAGGATGTAGGGCAGAGCGCCATCAATAGGGCGGTGACGGTGAAGCAACGGAAGATGAAATTTGACTCGAGAATCCAGGAAAGCCGTTCGGTTCCCCGTCAAGGCTCGCGTGGTTTACAAGTGGGTGGACCAAGCCGGCACCGAGCACGCCCAGGAAGGTCGGACGCTGAACATTAGTGAAAGCGGAGTTCTTGTGTCCTCGGTTGAAGGGCCACCGGAAGGAGCAAACGTGCAACTCACACTGTTTTTGCCGCCGGTTTCGGCCAATCTTCCAGGAGTTACAGTTCTGATGGACGGCAGAGTTGTCCGAATTGAGAAGGGCGAGCGTCTCAACCAAGCGGGTCGTTTCGCTGTGGAGAGTCATGCCACGCGACTGGAAGAGTGAGCCATCCTGAGTGCATATGCCGAGTAATGTCATGGAATCCCCAGTTCAGTTTGGCAACAAACCATATACCGACAGTTCCGATCGGGTGGGCACGTAGACTTTGCCATTGGCCACCGTTGGCACAGTGAATTTCACGGCGGTGCCGGCGCCATTGCCGGTGCCTTGGGTACTGTTCCAGAGCTCCAGGTTCACATTAGTTGCATCGTACGCATGCAAAACCGCGTGACCGCAACTAGTGCAATACTGGCTGTTGTCGAGCGCCCACACAATGCCATTTGTGGACGAGCCAAGAGAAGAGACAGAGGGAGTTGAGCCGGGAAATCCATAGGTGCCGGGAGATGAGTGTGTTGCGGGCACACTGAATTGGCTCGTGCCCGTGTTGAAGGTGAACTGATCGAGGCGGCCGTTCGCGCTTGCGATGTAAAAGAAGTTGTTCCAGAAAGCGCCGGTTGCGAAAATTTGATTTCCGAGACTTACGCTCTGGACGACGTTGTTGCTGCCACTGTTGAAATGGCCCAAATTGTCGCGGTTGACGAGGTAGAGGATGCCAGGTTTGCCGCCGCCGATGAGAAGGTGCTGGACGGGCCCTGACGGCTGATCGACGAGGATGGCGGCGCCGCCCGCGCCATGATCCGCATCGGCACCGTTGATCGAAGCTTGATTGTCTGGGGCGAAGTAATCGAGCACGTGCAGACTGCCGGTAGTGCTCAGCTTGATGGTGGAGTCCCCATAATTAGAGCCGCCGGTGTTGGCATTGAATGAGCCGTTCCCGGTGAGGAAATAGAGGTTGTTGCTCGAATCAGCGGCCGGCGCGCCGCCAGACATCCAGATGCCGCCATCTGAAGTAGAACCACTCACGAAATTCGGAGTGCTATTCCACACCGCGTTGGGTCCGGCGCCAATGTTATTGGCCGCGAATCCGATGACCCATCCATGATATGGCCCATTGTCGCCGTGGGAGGCCCAGGCAATGTAGACCACACCGTTTACCAGGGCGAGACCCGGACGCTGATTTTCACGTAGAGGATCAAACGGTACAACACCATTACTTGAGCCATCGCCCGTGCCAGGAGCGGTGATCGAAGGCGTGAGTTCGTAGGGCGCACCGAACTTCTCCGTGTGGTCAGCAAGGTTCAACGCGTGCAGACGCTGATGGCAAGAAGCCGAGGGAGTGCAGGACGTCCCGACGTTCTTGGATTTGCTGACGACGTAGAGCGTATTCGTCGACGGATCAATGACCGGAGTTCCGACGATGCCGATGTCGGGCTGGATGTCACCGGAAGAGACATCGCCGGTGTTCACATAGGTCTCTCCGGAACCAAGCAGCGATGCCGTCCAATAGGTCACGCACGGGCTCTTGTCCGCGTCGAAGGCGTAAACCGTATCCCGAGAAGAGGCGACAAAGACAACGTTGTGCGTGCCGCCTGCGATCTTGAGATTGGCGACCCATAGAGGTTGTGCATAGGCCGGTGAATCGATGGCGCAGGAGAAAAGCTTGCCAAAGGTTGACGATGTGACATTGCTGGGAGTGAGCGCGTATTCATGAGTGTTCGTGCCGTCGCGGGAAAGGTTGTTGTGATAGGTCGTGACGCCAGTAAGGTCAGTGACTCCCACCGTAACGGAAGCGCTTTTGGTGTTATCGGTAACGCTGGTGGCGGTGATGGTGTAAGAGCCAGCCGATCCGGGAGCAGTATAGGTAACAGCGACGCCGCTCAAGCTAGTGGTTGAGGAGAAGCTGCCGGCGGTAGCTGTCCAACTTACACCCGCACTGTCGTTCGTAGTGGCCGTCACAGAAAGTGTTTGGTTCAACGTTAGGCCCGCTCGTTTCGGAGAAACCGAGACGCTGATGTTCGAGGAGCTGGCGATCGTCAAAGTAAAGTTCGCCGATTGCGTGAGCGCGGGACTGCTGGAATCGGTGGCCTTAAAGGTGAGCGGCGTGCTGGAAACCGCGATAGTAGGGGTACCAGTGATGGCGCCGCTCGTGGTGTTGAGCGCAAGACCGCTTGGCAGTGTTCCGCTGGTGAGGGACCAGTTGTAAGGAGCAGTGCCGCCGGTGGCCGCGAGTGTGGTGCCATAGGCGGCGTTGATCAGCCCATTGGGCAGAGATCTGGTCGTGATTGATAGAGCCACCGAGGTGACTGTAAGGGTTAGGTTAACCGACTGACTGAGCTTTGGATTGCTGGAATCCGTGACCTTGAAGGTGAGTGGAGCACTGGAAACCGAGATAGTAGGTGTACCCGTGATGGCGCCGCTCGTGGCGTTGAGCGTAAGACCGGCTGGCAGGGTTCCGCTGGTGAGCGACCAAGTGTACGGAGTTGTTCCGCCAATCGCAGCCAGGGTGGTGCTGTAAGCCGAACCGACATGCCCATTCGTAAGCGAAGAGGTGGTGATCACCAGGGCAGCCGAGGAAATCGTCAGGGTCAAGTTAACGGACTGAGACGCAGCGGGACTGCTGGAATCGGTAACCTTAAACGTGAGCGGTGTACTTGCCGCAACTGTAGGCGTGCCCGCAATGGCCCCAGTTGCTGGATTCAAGGTTAAGCCCGCCGGTAGGGTGCCACTTGTTAGGGACCAAGAGTAGGGAGTGGTCGCTCCTGTCGCGGTGAGAGTGGCGGAGTACGGTGTATTGACGCGCCCGTTGGGCAGTGAAGTCGTAGTGATCGCGAGGGGGAGGCGGGAAATGGTAAGGGTTAGGGCGACCGTCTTTGTTGACGCGGGACTGCTCGAATCGGTAACCATGAAAGTCAGCGGGGTACTGGTCACGGCAACTGTGGGAGTGCCCGAGATCGTTCCAGAGGATGAATTCAGCGATAACCCTGCAGGAAGAGCGCCCGAACTAAGAGACCAGGTGTACGGCGCGTTGCCACCCTGGGCAGTCAAGGTCGCGGAGTAGGAAGAACCCGTTTGGCCGTTCGGGAGAGCGGAAGTGAGGATCGTGAGGGGATTCGGTGCTGGATTTGGCGCAGAAATGACGCCACTGCCGTTAGTGACGGCAGTACAGCCAGAAAGGAAAGTGGCCGCGCCGAGGAATAATACAAATAACGTGATCCAACTGAATATATTATCCCGATTTTTTAATTTAAAACTGTCGTAAATATTCTTCTCAAACCTCAGCGTGTTAGCTCGCAATCCCGGCCCCTCTCTGTTCCTGTTTGTAAAACTACTGGATCACAGTGTTGAGAGCTCCGCTGATGCTAGAGCCCAGTGTTTGCCAATTACGTAGAAAATTCGGTGAGGATGGGAGCGGCTGGTTGTTTGAAAAGGTAGTTCCATAAGCTCCCGTTCCGATAATAAAAGCGGCGCTGCAATTCAGGCATTTCCCTCCCTGGAAGATCGTTCCAAGAAGCATTGGGGTGCTGGTGAGCTGACCTCCCGATGTCTCGCTGCGCAGCAGATTCATGAAGCCTTCCTGAGCGGCATAGTCTTCGACACGTGAGGTCACGTTGGGGATGTTTGCGGTCAGACTGGTGTTTCGAACTTCGATGCCTATATCAGCCAAACCAAAATTGGTTGTGTCCTTATTGACAAAGACGACCGTGGCGTAGGACATCCAGATACCGTTCGAGTTGCTGACCTTGTTGTCGCGAATACGCACGTTGTAAATAGGATCGAATTGTTTTGCCGCTTCCGACTGGAAAGTCCTTAGATAAATTCCCCCTCCATTGGTGATCGTGTTTGCAAGGATATCCACGTCGCGGACAGCCTCCTGGTATAGCCATATTCCCCGCGGATTGTCGACCAGCGTGTTTGCTTTGAGAATCGTTTTGTCCAGGCCCCAGACAAACGTTGCGTAGTGACTCGTCGAGTCGGGGACGACCTCCCAGGGATGATCAACCGTCACTGTGTGGTTTGAATACCCGACAAGCTCACGTGTTTGCCCCGCGCCCGTTCCACCAACAATCGCTACTCCGTAGTTTTCAGGAGTCGTCCCGGTGCCGAATGGATTCACGTTGATCGTATTGCTTGGATCTGAAATTGTAGTGCTCGTGGCGGAAGCGACAGTCCCAATATTTTCAGTACGCGCGGAACCACCTCCTTCCGAAAGGAGCGTTTCGCCGTCGTTTCGATTCTTGTTCGTGATCGGGCCGTTGATGACGTCAAACGTGTTGCCGACGACTGCAATGCGGTAGGCAAAATCCATGACGAAACGGTGTGTGACGACGACGGGCACTTCGTTCTGATTCGTGGCGTCTCGTGTGAAATGATTGTTAAGGAACAGGGCGTCATGAGTCGCTTGAAACGTCGGCGAGCCGTCAATTGAGGTCGTGGTATTGCCGGTAAAGAGTAGTCCCGAGCTGGAATTGAAAAGATAAGGACCCCGCGCACCAATGGTCCCTCTCTGTATGAAATCAGTTTGCGACACAACAAGGTTGACATTGTTGGTGAAGAAGAGTTGCTCGGAAACGCCCATGTCAATCTTGACGCGCTGGATGAAGCTCCTCGTGTTTCGTTCCCAGAGAGGTCCTTGCGCTGCCGTGCCAGAATTAACAATGCTGAGATCCTCGATTCCGATCAGGTCACAATTTTGAGCAAAGATCGGATAGTTGGCTGAATATTTGAGAATGGTGACGTCCTTACCTGCTCCCTGTAAAACTACATTCGACTTCATCGTCAATGTATTTGTCACTCGGCACGTGCCCGCCGGCAACTGCACTACTCCACCGCTGCCGCTGGCGGATGAGATCGCACCTTGGATCGCGGAGGTATCGTCCTGGGTGCCGTTGCAGGGTGTGTTCACCTTGATTACATTTCCTGCGAACTTGAATCCTGCACCCCAGCCGACGCCCAAGGCCCACGGGTCGCCCGAGCCAGAAACCACTGTGATCTTGCGGTCGAGTTGCGTCGCTCCGGTCCCGTTCCCGTTATCGACCATGATTACTGAAGCGGAGGTCGGACTTAGCGAGGCAGGAGCCGTGGCGACCAGAATATTTTCGTTGCTGGCGCTCAAATCGATCGTGGCCGGCAGCCCGTCCACAGTGATCGATGGGTTGAATCCCGCAGCTAAGAGATTTCGGCCGATTACGCGAAATGCTCCCCCGGGGACCAGTTGCAGCGCATCCAGATGAGTCGGAATCGCCCCATTGAGCGCGACGGCGCGACTGGCGCCATGGCTATTGGAAACCCACAGGACCAGAGCGCCGGTCCAAGAACTTGGCAATTGCGCCGCCATCCATGTTTGACCAACGCGATTGGTCACCGTCAATTGCGTAGCCGCGCTTAACGTGGCGCCCGCAAGCCAAGCTTGAGAAGTTGAATCAATGTTAGCTCCCTGTATTGAAATGATGTCGCCGGGTTGAGCGCTCGAAGAAGCATTGAAGATCTTCGGGGCTGCGGGGTCAGGGCTCGGAGTTGGAACAGCGGGCCCGGTGCCGCTCGTGGGACTGGTAAAGGTGAACGCGTTCGCATCTGTGGCAACTTGGCCATCGGGATCCAGCACCGAAACATTGACGACTCCACTCGGTTCCGTTGGCGTTACAGCTTGAATCTGAGCGGAATTCACGGTTCGGACAGACGCCGCGGCGACGCTGCCAAATCGAACTGCAGCTCCTGACTGAAAATTGCTACCAGAAATCGTTACAGTAGTTCCTCCATCGATCGAGCCGTTATTTGGTGAGACGCTCGAGATGCTGGGGGCTGAGTTGGGAGACACGTTCAGGGACAAACCGGTGGAGGAAGAAGCTCCTTTGGAGTCACGCACTTGTGCTGTGAAGGAAAAACTCCCGGATGTAGTGGGTGTCCCGGCGATTGTGCCAGTAGTTGCGCTCAACTGCAGGCCCGCTGGAAGAGTTCCGACCGTGGTGCTCCAAGTATACGGAGGCGTGCCACCACTGGCGGCCAGCGTTGTCGAATAGCTCGCTCCCACCGATCCGACAGGAAGCGAGGTGGTCACAATCTGCAAAGGAGGAGCGGCAAAGGTGAACGCATTTGCCGCTGTGGCGGTTTGACCATCAGAATTTTTGACTGTAATGCTGATGACTCCACTCGATTCTGCCGGCGTCACGGCCTGAATTTGAGCGGAATTCGCTATCTGGACGCCCCGGGCAGAAAGGCTGCCAAACTGGACGCCTGCACCAGAACGAAAATTGCTGCCGGAAATTGTGACTGCGGTGCCTCCAGCCGTGGGGCCGCTGTTTGGTGAAACGCCAGAGATGGTGGGAGCAGTGGGAGACGCGACGATTAGCGAGAAGCTTGCGGAAGTAGAAACCGCTTTCGCATCCTGCACTTGGGCCGTGAAAGAAAAACTTCCCGGTAGTGTAGCAGTCCCAGCGATTGTGCCAGTCGCGGCACTCAAGCCAAAGCCAGATGGAAGCGCGCCACCCGTAATGCTCCATGCGTACGGCGGGGTGCCACCAGTTGCAGCCAGTGTTGCGGCATAGCTAGCTCCTGCCGTTCCCGCAGGGAGCGAGGTGGTCGCAATCTGCAACGCCGCCGGACCCGGCGTAGGGCTGGGCTGGTTTGAAGATACAACCGCACAGCCCGCCAACGCGCCAACTGCAAAAATTAGAATCATAGTAAAGAAGAGATTGAAGGTCCGGAGCGATATCAGTTTTTTGGAACGGAGGTTTGGCTTTTGTTTGTGCATAGTCCTAGGTTTTAGCCAAAGTTGCTACTTCATTTGCAAATCGATGCAGCAACTCAGTGGCGTCCTAGGTCCGGAGCCTACATTCACCGCTGGAACGAGAACCACTGGTCATCGGTCGAAAAATGGTACAGGAAGATTGCCTCTACCTCGTTCAGGTAGCTGTTGCGTCGCTAGGACACAATCGACCAACGTGAACTCATCATTCGAAGGAGAACACAGAGCGAGCTTTCACTCGTCGAGAACAAGGGACTTTCACAATACGAGTACTTTACGGTTGTATGACTAACATTACATACGCGCATTACATACGCGGTTTTTCCCTTTGAGGGGGAATCGATTTGGTCAGTAAAGCAGAGAGCCGGGGAAGCCTGAGAAGGGAATGGAGCCCAGCAACCAGGAAGAGAGGTACTGTGCGGAAGGGCCACAGAGCCACAGAGGAGAAAAGCTGAACTTAGTGATTGAGGTCGACGAGAGTGGGGATGCGAGCGCACCTAAGAGAAGCGGTTCGCAGGACGGAGGAAACAGACGCTGAACGCGTTGTTGGATGCGAAGGTGGGTCGACGTGTCAAAACTTTTCGTAGTGAGCCAAGCTTATAAGGAGATGCCAAGAGAAATGCTTCGGTGCCGACTGGAGACAGCAAATAATTTTTCTTACCATCCGCCTCTGCGTTGGAATGAGTATCCATGCTGTCTCAATTTCCGGAGATTCATGTCCCTGATGTCGCGACGTCCCTATGCAGACAAGCAGTGTGGTAGTTAGGCGCCAATTATGATTCTCTGAGCAGTCACTGGCGCCAGAAACTGTGATCCTTTCTTTAGACGAGTCAGACCTCAGGAAGTACGACCGCTTACCTATGGACAGGATGAGAAACTGTTCTTAGGGTGTCCCCAAATCTGTTCCTCAGAGCAATTGCATCAGCTTCAACCGCTCCATATTGTGCTGGTGAAGTTGCAAGCAGGGCTCTCCCCTCCGGGTGCTCCTCGCTTGAGCATCGAAAAATAGAAAGTGGAAACCAAATTCTGAGGAGAATCATGAGGAATATTCTTGGCATCTTGATATTTCTTGGTGCGCTGTGTTGTCCGACGGGAGCATCGGCTCAAACGCCGATCCGGGTAAATTGCGGCGGACCAAGTTATACCGATTCGCGAGGGCAAGTCTGGGCCGCGGATAATGGCTTCAACGAGGGAACGGCGAGCACGATTCCTGCCACCGTCACTGGCACGTCAGACCCCGCTCTTTACCAGGACGGCCGTTATAACGGAAATTTCGGCGTGCCCATGAATTACACTTTTCCTGTCGCGAACGGCGTCTACCATGTGAACCTATACTTCACAGAAACGGTCAAGACGCTGCAGTTCGTGGGAGCGCGAGTCTTCACCGTAAAGATGGAAGGCAATACGGTATTCGATCATCTCGATATCTTCGCCGAGGCTGGTGCGAACGCGGCTTTGGTCAAGGGCGCCGATGTAACAGTGACCAACGGAAAATTGGGTATTGAATTCGACAGCATAGTGCAGAACCCCAAAGTATTCGCCATAGAGATCCTACCCGGCGCCTCGGGGCCTTCGCTCACGTTGAATTTTAAGTATCCCGATGGAACGCCCGTCGCGGGGACGCTCGCGTATTCCATTACTTCATCCCTGCTCAGCTTTAAGGGGAGCAACACACTGGTGAATGGCAATGCACAGTGTGCCCTGCTCACCAACCCCAGCGCTCTCGGAATTAGCACGCAATTTCAGGCAAATCTCAGTCTGACAGACACCGCAGGCCACGTTCTTTGGCAAATGACCCTGGCACTTAACCCGTCCCAAGTTAACCTGGGAGCGGTCCAGAGCTCCGCTCTGAACGTCGTCGTGCAGAAGATGTAGAGCAACCAGAGAAGGCGCTTCAGAGGAAAATTCAAAGGTGGGAAGTGCGTTTTTCGCTTCGGCGGGCTCGTCTCGAGGTGAGGAGGGGAGAGAGCCCACCGGCAGAAGGGGACGGCCCTATCTGGGTAAGCCGATGCAGCTTAGTTGTACGTCCAGGTCAAGATCTCCTGCGTTGCCGTGGCTCCGCCCGTGCCTCCCGTGAAGCCCACATACGCCGTGCTGCCTCCCACGGTTGCGGGAATGTTGATGGGCCACGATGTCGTGAACGTGTTGGCGGGCGTGGTCTGATCCGTGATGGT
>Ga0099794_10000494_pt1 | contig 13240 bp, 9 predicted proteins | sample Rivendell_Oct201_10_FD_77320 | JGI IMG/M metagenome (GOLD analysis project Ga0099794, IMG submission 77320) | Vadose zone soil microbial communities from the Eel River Critical Zone Observatory, Northern California, USA -... | ecosystem: Host-associated > Plants > Roots > Rhizosphere > Soil ... | reverse complement strand
TCGTCAGTAACGACTACCACGGGAATTCTCATGAGCCGTTTTTCGCTTTTCATGTACCGCTCAGTTGGTGAGGGTGATTCCGCTGACTGAGAGATGAAGTGATTCGAGCTGGAAGCCTTCAGGCGGCCCGGATGCCTGGCCTGGCCGCTTGGTTTCTTAACAGGTCCGACGCAATCTGTCCCACATTGAACAAATCCTCCGGCTTTACCAGGTACGCAGTCGCGCCTGCTCTTAGCCCTTCCTGCTGTTCTGAGAACAGGGCCGCGGTCGAATAGATGATGATGGGTTTGGTGACGCGAGATTGACGAAGCTGTTTGCACAAAGATAACCGGCCGCGATCCTCTTCGTTACCGCCCAACAGAAACAGATCGAAACTCTGCGCACTAATCTGTTGGAGCGTATCACCGTTGCTCCCTGCTCCGGTTATCAGGTGCCCGGCCTTACGCAGCATGAAAGCCAGGAGCGTGTTCAAGTCTGAATTGTCTTCGACCAGCAGGATGTGTCCCTGGGCGGGGCCATTGCCGGCTGGGCGCGTGGCCACAGAAGAGATCGGCACGATATCGATGGCGGGAGTGTCCTGGGCCCTGGCGGCACCGGTGGCCAGGAGGGTGATAACAGATTCCAACACGCGCTTGGGACTGGTATTGAATTTCGAAAGCACCAGCGTGGCGCCGGCTTGCCATGCTTCTTCTACCGCGCCCGGCTTTGCCAGATTCGAGAGGACGATGACCGGCATATCGTGAAGGGCGGGGTTTGAGCGGACCGTCCTGAGGAGTTCCAGACCGTTCAGTTTTGGCAAGAACAGATCCAGCAACACCAGATCCGGTTTTGTTCGAGTGATTAGGTCAAGGCCCGCTTCGCCATCCATGGCGACTTCGACGTTGAATCCTTCGCCCTTGAACTTATTACTATAAGCAGTGGCAAGCACTGTCTGGTCCTCGACTACTACTATGGTTTTCACAATTGCACCTCCGTTTGCATCAGGGTTTGGGGGACATGTTGGGCGAGCACTGCGCGCGTTTGCTCAAACAGTATATGAGCCTGGGCCAGCATGACAGACGCGTTATCCAGGCAACCGTTCCGGCCCACGGTTTCGAGTTCGCGGAAAGGAATCGCGACGGCATTCATGCCGCAGTTGGCGCTGGTACCGGCACAGTTGTGGGCGATCAATTCGACTTCGACATGGTTGCCTGAGGCAACTGCCGCGTCCAGTTGGTGAAGGTTCTTACTCATTTGATCCAGATACAGATTCGCAATCTCCCGAAACTCTTCCGGTTCGTCTCCCATCATTTCGTGCATTCGCTCAACGTCGACCAATGGCACAGTGATGAGGCCGGCTTGTTCTCCTGGATCGGTGCTGGGACTTCGCAAGAAGAGTTCAAGCACGCGGCTCAACTCTTCGAGCTGAACGGGCTTGGTTATGTACTCGTCCATCCCCGCGGCAATACACTTTTCCCGGTCGCCGGTCAGCGCGTGCGCAGTCATGGCCACTATCGGGATGTGCCTGGTCTCGCCCTCCTGCCTACGGATCTCCGCGGTGGCTTCATATCCGTCCATTTCCGGCATCTGGCAATCCATCAAAATCAGATCGTATGAGATGCGGCTCAAGGCTTCGATTGCCTCGCTTCCGTTAGCGACCGCATCCGCGCGGTAACCCAGCTTCTGCAACTGGCGGACGGCCACTTTCTGATTCACGATGTTGTCTTCGGCGAGCAGAATAAGTTTGTTCGAACTCATTTCTAATTCCTTCAACATATGTTTGGTAACCAGTTTCGACGACGTGACATCGCGTTCCGGGGTGACGGTCGCCGGGCTGATGACGTTGGCAAGGCAGTCAAACAACTGAGATTGACGCACTGGCTTGGTTAGATAGGCGGCCACCCCGGCGTCACGCGCCGTGGCTTCGTGTCCGCGCTCGCCGAATGATGTCAACATCACCAGGTGCATCCCGGCAATGCTCGAGTCAGATTTAATAATCCGAGCCAGCTCGAAACCATCCATTCCCGGCATCATCAAATCCATCACCGCCAGATCGTAAGGCACGCCTTCAGCTGCGGCCGAGCGGAGCAGCTCGAGCGCGTGAAATCCTGATTCGGCTTCCTGGTGAATCATCCCCCACGAGCCAAGCTGATGAGAAAGAATCTTCCGATTAGTAGCATTGTCATCGACGATCAGAACCCGCAGCTTCCCGAGACTTACCAGCTGCGGTTGAGGGATAACGGCGTTCTCGAGCTGTTTATCGAATCGTGCGGTGAACCAGAAAGTTGAACCCTGTCCAGGCGTGCTGGTGACGCTCATCTGCCCGCCCATTAATTCGACCAATTGTTTCGAGATGGCCAGGCCCAGCCCGGTGCCGCCGTACTTGCGGGTCGTCGAACCGTCGGCTTGCGTGAAGGCCTGGAAGAGGTTTTGTTGTGCGGCCGGGCTGATGCCGATGCCGGTATCGCTGATCATAAAGCGAACTACCACGGTATCTTTGGTTTCGCTGTCCTTCTCAACCCGCACAATGACTTCGCCTTGCTCGGTAAACTTTATGGCGTTCCCGATCAGGTTAGTCAGCACCTGGCGCAACCGGCCGGGATCACCACGGAGCGCCGGCGGCACGTCGCTGTGGATTAGGGAGGCAAACTCGATCTTCTTTTGATGGGCCCGCTCGGCCAGCAGTTCGATCGTGTCCTCGACGGCGTTGTTCAGCAGGAAGTCCAGCGTCTCGAACTGAAGCTTGCCCGCCTCAATCTTCGAGAAGTCCAGAATGTCGTTGATAATCGTCAAAAGCGCTTCGCCACTGGCGCGAATCGTCTGGGCACAGTCGCGTTGCTCTTCATCCAGGTCGGTGTCCAGCAAAAGCCCGGTCATGCCGATCACGCCATTCATCGGCGTGCGAATCTCGTGGCTCATGTTGGCGAGGAATTCTGATTTGAGGCGCGCTGATTCCTGGGCCGCGTCGCGCGCCTGCTCCAAATCATCTTCGATTCTCTTCTGCTCAGTGATGTCCTGATCGGTGCCCCTAATCTTCACCATTTGACCATGTTCGTCACAAATAACTCTTGCACTGGCACGAAGTACTCGCACGGTCCCGTCAGCGAGAACGACACGATAGTCATAGCCGAAGTCCTCTTTACTTTGTTGGGACTTTTCATTAATGCTTTTCACCAGATCGCGGTCGTCTGGATGCACCATCGCCAGATATTCTTCAAACGATAATCCCAACTCCCGCTGGTCGAGACCAAAGATGCGCCACAGTTCGTCCGACCACTTCGCCTCGCCAGTAATTGCGTCATAGTCCCAACTTCCAAGATGAGCGATTCCCTGTGCGTCAGACATCTGGATTTCATTCGTCTTAAGCTCCTCCTCTATTCGCTTGCGCTCGGTGATGTCCCGACCAAGACCGATCAGGCCGACGATCTGGTCGTTCTCATCACGCAATGGAATCTTGGTTGTAAGTAACCATGTCTTCTGGCCTTGGTTACCAATAACATACTCTTCCCTATTGATCACGGGTTGACCGGTTTGGAGAACCACTTGGTCGTCAGCCAGGAATTTTTCGGCTAATTCCTTCGGGTGGAATGCAAAATCATCCTTACCTAATAGCTCGGCCTCTGATTGCAGACCGGAAAAACGCACTTCGGCTAAATTCGCGATCACCTTCCGGGAGGCCATGTTCTTAACATAGACTGAATCAGGAAGATGATCGATGAGAGTCCGCAAGAAGGCACGTTCCTTCCGGAGCGTGTTCTCCAGTTGTTTGCGCTCGATGGCCAGCGCCAGTTGCGTCGCCACTGACGACAGAAACTCCACATCGCGCTGGCTGTAGGCGGCTTTATCTTCATAGTGCTGAACAACGAGCACGCCAATAATGTCTGTCGATGTTCGCAGCGGCACACCTAACCAGGCCGCCGGAAGGGTTCCTAGCAATTCGATTTCGCCTTTTATTGCCAATTCCTGGATGAGCTCAGGACCCAACAACATCGGGCGCCGGCTGCGCAAGACAAAAGCGGTAAGCCCCTTGCCAACTTTTTGCGGTGCGGGGACCGGATCAAACTCGTCCTTAAAGAATGGGATGTGGAGAAGGTCGGATGTCTTATCATGAAGCGCAACGAAGCAATTCTCTGCGGGAAGCAGTTTGCTGATTGACCGGTGAGCGAGAGAAAACATTTCATCCAGATTGGAGGTCGTGATGACGCCCTGGACTATTTCAGAAATGATTTGACGCTCAGCTTCAGCCCGCTTGCGCTCAGTGATGTCGCGGGCCATGCCCTGCACGCCGGTTGGTTTTCCATCCTCGTATGTGAGGCGAGAGTTCACTTCGAGCATAACTCTGTGGCCATCTCTGGCAATGATCTCAAGCTCATACGCAGACGGTGCTTTTTCAGTAGTCTTACGCGCGAGCAACTGCCGGGCTTCCTCGAGGTATTCCGGTGCGACGACCTGGGCGAGGTTCATCCCTGTGGCTTCATCGTTTGTATATCCGACAATCCTTTCACATGCCTTGTTAACTGAAGTGTAATTACCTTCGAGATCATGGGCGTAGATGATGTCGTTAGCGTTCTCAAATAAGTTTCGATATCGTTCTTCGCTTTCACGAAGCTCAGTTTCCGCCTGTTTGCGTTCCTCTGCTTCCGCTCTCAGGACGTGATTAGCTTCGGCGAGCTCTGTAGTACGCTCGTGCACCTTCCTTTCCAACTCGTCGTGCGCTTTCCGCAAACCCTTCTCGGCGAGTCTGCGTTTCGCCATGTGTCGCGTGACGTTGCGGATGACGAAGACTGCAATAGCGGCGGCAAGTAGTACCGCAAGCGCAATCAGCAAGACGGTAGTTCTGCGGACTGCGGCACTGCTGGCGGCCTCTCGGTTTTGCGCCAGGTCCATTTGGTGGCCCTGGTAATCGACATAGGCATTCCAGGCTTTGTGATACTCAATTATCCGAGGCATAGCTTGTTGCGCCATCACCTCACGTGCTGCCTGCGGCTTTTTATCGACAACCAGCATGTGTAACGCGCCCTTGTAGCTCGCGAGATATGGGCTACGCGTACTGTCGATGGCTTCAAGTAATGCCAACTCTTGCGCGGAGTCAACCCGGCTTCTGAGCGTTTCGATCAGTATGGAAATCTCTTTGCTGTTACTCGAGTTCTGTGCCAGCAACGAGTCGATTTCCTTTTGGTCTTCACTCAGGAAGACCTGCATCGTTATTCGGCTGTTGAGATTCGAGTAAGCCTGGGCTCGCTGCGACATTTGCACTCTGGCCCATTGCTGATTGACGATTTTGGCAAGACCGTCGTCAATCCGATGAAGTTGACGCAGGCCTAAGCCGCCAACTGCGATCATGATGCCGATGAGCAACGCGAACGATAGGCCCAGCCTTACGCCCAGATTGGAATCGCCGGTAAATGAGAGGAGATTGCGGATCTTTTTCATAGTGTTGAGCGACAGAAGGTAACCAGAATCGTGTGGGATGCGCGAGATTTTATCGTCGCTTCGGCGCCTAAAACGTTTGCTTAGGAAATGAGGGCCGCTTCACTCGTGGCAACGAACTGCGGGTCCTGTCCGCGGCCATCATCAAGCATCGCAAGTTGTTGAATTCCGCGGATGCGCGAAACCAGGCGCTGATTGGTGTAGTCGAGTTCGGCGCTCCTCTTGTTGCTTTCGAAATGTTCCAGCCCTCGTCTGACGGTCAGACGCAGGTCTTCATTATCCCAGGGTTTCGCTACGTACCTATAGACCTGCCCGCAGTTAATGGCTTCGACAAGAGCGTCGACGTCCGTGTAACCCGTGAGGATGATGCGCACCATGCGCGGGCGCAGCGGCACTGTTTTCTTGAGCAGTTCAATTCCCGTCATGCCGGGCATGCGCTGGTCCGTGATCAAGAGCGCTACGTCATGCTGTCCGAGCAAGGCCAGGGCTTCGTCGCCGGATGCCGCCGTGAGGACTTCGTAGTCATCACGAAACAATCTGGCGAGGGTGCGCAAATTGGCCGGCTCGTCGTCAACAATAAGAATTTTGTAAGGCATGTGTATTCTCCCTTTGGTGATTCATAGGTACTGGCGCGATTATTCCGGGTCGCGCGACCAGAGGTATCAGCGTCGTAAATGTCGTGCCTTTGCCAGGGGTGCTTTCGACCTTGATGGTACCGCCGTGGCTGGTGATGATGCCGTAACTGATAGACAAACCGAGTCCGGTTCCCACGCCCACGGGCTTGGTGGTAAAGAAAGGTTCAAAGATCCTTTCCAGGTCTTCCGGCCTGATGCCGCTTCCGGTATCGCTGATTTTCACAAACACCATTTCGTCCTGCACGCCGGTTCCAATTCGAACTTCGCCCCGGCCACTACCAATCGCCTGCGCCGCATTCATGAGCAGGTTCGTCCATACCTGGTTGAGTTGGCCGGCGAAGCAATGGATTAGTGGCAACGGCCCATACTCGCGTCTGAGCGCGATGTGATCCGAGTTGTAGTATTGCGAAAGGATGCGAAGAGTCGAGTCGATGCTGGCGTGGATGTCGACCTGGGTTGCCTCAGCTTCGTCAAGACGAGAGAAGGTGCGCAGGTTCATCACAATGTCTCGGATGCGCCGGGCGCCTTCCTGACAATCGGCGATGATCGAAGAGAGCTCGGGCAGCACCTCTTCATACTTGATTTCCTTTTTGATCGCATTCGCCTGCGACTTCAGCTCCGGTGAAAGCAACGCGCCATCATAAACGTTGAGGAGACGCCTTAAGCCAGTGGCAGACCTGTCAAGGCTCTCCATGTTGCTGTAGATGAAACCAGCCGGGTTGTTGAGTTCGTGAGCGACACCACCGGCCAGTTGTCCCAGCGACGCCATCTTTTCACTTTGCAGTAACTGCGCCTGCAGGCTGATCAGTTTTGCCTTTTGCGCGGACAGTTCGGCGTTGTGTATTTCGAGTTCCTCTTGGTAGCGTTTGCCGTTTTGCAGGAGGGTGCGGCGTTCGAGCGCCTGTTCTACTCTCAATTGGAGCACATGGAGATCGCAGGGCTTGAGCAGGTAGTCGAAGGCCCCGATGCGCAGGGCGTCGATGACGCGTTGGCTGCGATCGATACCGGACACCATAATGACCACGGTGTCGGGGAAATCACTGATGACTTTGCGCAAGAGTTCGACGCCACTGAGCCCGGGCATCTGCACGTCTGAGATGACCAGGGCGAATTGCTGCGCGGCCAGAAGCTTCAAAGCCTCCGGCGTATCTGCCGCCGTGACGCATTCGTACCTTTCGCTCAGGGCGAGGGCGAAAAGAGTTGTGATCGCCTCTTCATCGTCAACGATGAGAATGCGCCGGTTGTCTGCTTCTGGAAATTGATGTGGCAAGGGTGTCTCGGACTGTCAATCCGTCCCGGCGGGACTGTCGAAGCTGGCCTATTCCGCCAACGGTACTCCCACAATGGCGGGGCGTTTCGCCGCACAAATGCGCAAAGATCGCGCGCGACGCATCTCTAATAGCGGATGGCAATGCTTGTGCCAGTTTATTCGCGGTTGAAATTCTGTGATCGTTACCAGAAACACTGTTGCACTTAGCTAACTAGAAGATTAGAATCTCGTCCAGACAAGAGGGTATTGATGCGTCATCTGAAAATGAACCGGATGATCTGGTTTCCTCAGAACTTGTTCGTTGCTTACTCACGCACCTATCAAACCTCTCGCTCTCCCTGATTGAAAAACAGCTCTGTTGTAGAAATTGTTTTTGCAGCTCAGCCTTTTCTTGCTGCCGGTTGATTGCGCACTTGCAGTTGGTGATTAGAGACATCTCCCCCCTTCTTCCCAAGAGGCGCCCACCTGAAAGAGTTCAGGCATGCGAAGTAAAAGAACCCAGGAACCATCTTCAATTGGAATGGGCCAGTTTGTGCCAAACGGCAGAGAGTCGCGCGATAAGGCCACGTTGCTACCCAGCGAACGCGCGTCCGGTGCTAACCGCGACTTGTTTCTTATCCGGGGTGACGATGTACGCCCAACGTCTTCTCTCAGACTCACCGAGGACATCGCTGAACACAAGCACGCCGAACGAGGCATCAAAATAGTTTCCACAACAGTGCTGGCGGGGTTGGCCGCGTTAGGGGCCCTGTTGGTCCTCGGAGCGTTGGAACTTGTCCTTGAACGCGTTCTCAGCGACGCGGTTGCTCTAAGTGTTCCAGTTATCTTCGGCAGCATCACCGCGGCAGGGATCACCTATTTTGCATTGAGAAGGCAGGAAGCGTTTCACCGGCGCAGATTGGAGGAGCGAGTACGTGCCGAAAATGCGCGGCGCGAGGCCGAACGGAAATATCGAGAAATTGTCGAGAACGCCGTGGAAGGCATTTTTCAAACCAGTCCGGACGGCGGATTCATTACCGCCAATCCGGCATTGGCCCGCATGCTCGGTTTTGAAACGCCTGAAGAGCTGATTCGCGCGCGTGAACGCGAGGGCACCTATTATGTTCACCCGGAACGTCGGGTCGAGTTGAGGCGGTTGCTGGACCAACACGACACGGTGCGGGGTTTTGAGTTTGAAGCCTATCGAAAAGACGGCACCAAAATCTGGATGTCGGATAACGTGCGGGCCGTGCGGGACGCGAGGGGCAAGCTTCTCTATTACGAGGGCACAACTGAAGACATAACCGGGCGCAAGCTGGCCAAGGATGCGCGGCGCGAAGCCGAAAGGAAGTATCGAGACATATTCGAGAACGCCGTGGAAGGCATTTTTCAAACCAGTCCGGACGGAGAATTTATTGCAGCGAACCCGGCGTTGGCGCGCATGCTGGGTTTTGAATCACCTGAAGAATTGATTCGCGAGCGGACTGATATCGGGCGTACTCACTATGTCGAATCGGAGCGCCGCGCTGAGTTCAAGCGGTTGCTGGACCAGCACGACACGGTGCGGGGTTTTGAGTTTGAGGCATATCGGAAAGACGGAACCAAAATCTGGATGTCGGATAACGTGCGAGCCGTGCGAGACGCGAGCGGTAAGCTTCTTTACTACGAGGGCACTGTTGAAGACATCACCGAGCGCAAGCTGGCGGAACAGGCGCTGCGCGAGAGCGAAGAACGTTATCGCGATCTGGTAGAAAATAGCCGCGATTTAATCTGCACGCACGATTTGGATGGGCTGGTGCTTTCGGCCAACCCCGCGGCGGCCGCCGCCGTCGGATACGATCTTGATGAGTTCGTGGGGAAGAAAACCATCCGCGACCTGCTGGTGCCTGAAGTCCGGGATCAGTTTGATCAATACATGGCAAGGCTTCGTAAAGAGGGGACCACCAGCGGAATCATGCTGGTGCAAACCAGATCCGGTGAACGCCGGATGTGGGAATACTACAACTCTCTCCGCACCGAAGGAGTAGCCATACCCATAGTGCGCGGCATGGCGCGCGACATCACGGAACAGAGGCGGGCCGAAGCCGCACTGCGCGACAGCGAAGAGCGCTATCGCGAACTGTTCGAGAATGACAAGGACGCGATCTATGTTCACGATCTCAACGGGGTATACAGGTCAGTAAATCGAGCCGCCGAACGCTTGTCTGGATACTCGCGCGAAGAAATTCTCGGAAAACACTTCCGGGACTTTGTGTCCCCTGAATATCTGGGGCAGGTTGGCGAGACTTTCGGTAAGAAGCTGGAGGGAACGGGAGAGACGAACTACGAGATTGAGATTATTCGCCGGGACGGCGCGCGCGTGCCGGTAGAGGTTAGCAGCCGGCTGATCTATGAGAACGGCGTCGCCGTCGGGGTGCAAGGCAGCGCCCGCGACATCACCGAGCGCAAACGAGCACAGGAGGCGCTGCTAACCTATTCGCGGCTGCTGCTTGAGGCGCAGGAAGCCGAACGCGGCCGGATTGCCCGCGAACTGCATGACCAGATCGGCCAGATGCTCACAGCCCTGAAGCTTAACTTGCACGCAATCCAATCCGCGCGGAACGAGGGCGAAGCGTCGCTGCTGATCGCAGACAACCTCAAGATGCTCGACGACGCCCTCGAACAAGTGCGCGATCTTTCGGTTGATCTGCGACCACTGCTCCTGGACGACCTTGGGTTGGTGACGGCGTTGCGTTGGTTCGTTGATCACCAGGCGAAACGCAGGAACGTGCGGGCCGAATTCACCACCGACTCTCTCGATCCTGATTTGCGCTTCGCGGCCGAACTTGAGACTGCGTGTTTTCGTATCGCACAGGAAGCGCTTACCAACGTTGCCCGGCATGCTCGAGCGAAAACCGTGACGGTGCGGTTATCGAGGAATAGGAATTATCTGATTTTACTTATTGAGGACGACGGGGTGGGCTTTGACATCGACGCCCTGCAACGTCACGGCCCGGCGAATGCGACGCTCGGGTTGCGCGGAATGCAAGAGCGCGCGCACGCAGTAGGCGGGCACATCAAGATTGATTCGGCAACCGACAAGGGCACGCAAGTGTTCGTTGAGTTGCCGATCGCGATGCCAAACGGCGCGAGACCAAAGATTCAGAAGGAGTAGAAGAATAAGGACGTGAGCTCGATGCCTCTGACGCGCGTCTTGATTGCCGACGACCACGCCCTGGTGCGCGCGGGCATTCGTGCACTGACTGAAAGAATCAAGGACGTAGAAGTTGTTGCCGAAGCCGGCAATGGCCGTGAAGCTCTGCGGCTGATCAAGGAACTTAAGCCCGACCTCGTGCTGCTGGATATCAGTATGCCGGAGGCGAGCGGGTTTGACGTGCTGGCGCAGCAAGCGAAAGAGTTTCCCGGGGTCCGCGTGATTGTCCTCACCGTGCATGAGGCCGAAGCCTATGCGATCAGAGCCCTACGCCATGGCGCCGCCGGTTTTCTGCTTAAGAGCGCCGCCAGCGTCGAACTTGAACAGGCGATTGAAACCGTAACCCGCGGCGAGACTTATGTCTCGCCGGAGTTGTCGAAAAAGTCTTTGTTGGAATATGGCAAGGCCTCAACTGATCGCGCCAGGCTGGACTCACTTAGCCCGCGACAGCGCGAGATTTTGAAATTAGTAGCCGACGGCCTTAGCACCAAGGAAATAGCCGGCCACTTGAATATCAGCGGCAAGACAGTGGAAACCCACCGCGCCCAGTTAATGGAACGCCTTAACATTCACGATGTCGCTGGACTGGTTCGTTTCGCGATCAAGATGGGTCTGGTAGATGTCGAGTGACAGTTAATTCCTAACCAGCAGCAGGGTTTGCGATTAGCCAAACCTTTTGGCTCTCTCAAACTTCCCTTCAGCCAAAAAATTGCATCAGGAAAATCCTGAGTAAGCATAGGGTTTCCCCCGATTGTAGCGGTCTTTATCAAGGTATACAGTGGGCGCACAATTGGAACTCATGGCCCCTGCTTTTTCTTTGAAACGCGTTCCAAGTGTAACCCTTCCTGAAATCTCCTCTTACTCGAAGAGTCAAAGGCTATGAGTGGCAGAGTTGATTTTGATAGCGGCGTAGGCTCTGCGCGGTAGTTGCAAAGTCCTTTCTTTGGTTTCCGGTTTCTGACCCGACCGACACCCGATGCCAATGGCCGTGAACACACGAGTTAAGCAGGCGGTGACCAAATGACCGGACAGATTGATGCCCGTCTAGAGAACCAACTGTCGGATTCGACCGATCTGATTAACCTCTTGTCGCAAAAAGTTGTGGGCCGGTCGTCGGCGACGGACGGTGAGCTGACGCTGTGCGCCGAGCGAAACTTTCCCATTCTCTTCAAACCGTTTCTGGCCCAGGACATTTTGAATTTCATCAGGGGAGCTTACCGGCGGACATTCGCAGCCGGAGCCGGGATCGATCAGCACGGCCGAGTCAAAGATTCGAACTGACTCGGTTTAGGGAACGCGGCAGCCCGCCGTGCGGAGCGAGCCGCGGAGGAAGAAGGACGCCGTTTCGGGGGCGAGCTCGGCGTCCTTCTTCTAACTTCTAATTAGCATTAAGTCAAGGGATTTGGTTGGTAATTTTTCGATCTTAGAAGATCGTGGTCAAACTTATTCGAAGACTTTTTCGACGGAGGCCAAAGAGCTGGATGTCCGTATCAGAGTATCGCGAGCACCACGAGCGAGAGTTGAAGCGAAACCCTGGTCGTTTTGAACGTGAACAAGAGCAGGCACGACGGTGGTCCATGCGCACAAGTCAGAACCGCAAAGAAGACCGTGTGAAGGAAAAGGAGATACCAGGATGAACGCGGAACTTGAAATCAGTTTTGAATTTCCGCGGCTTCATCGGCCTGGTCCTTCGCTCGATGCGCGCATCCGGTTCAGGTTGTGCGTTCGGATCGTGTCGGCGGCGAGCACGGCCACCTGCTTCGAACGACCGGGGCAGCGGAGATGACCATGCGTGATTCGCAAGGCAACCAGAAATTGGAAACCGAAGCCCGGCCTTACCCGGTGCGAAATCCGTTTTCGCTGTCTAACTTCTCCATGGCGCGCCGCCTACCGATACTAATAGGCCTCCTGCTGATCGCAATTATCTTTGGGTCTACGTGGGCATCTTACCTCGGCGTCAAAGAGTCAGCGCTCGAAGTCGGCCGCGAGCGATTGCTAAACCTTACTCAACAGCTGGCCAATCAGTCGCAACAGTCGCTGCCCATCGTGCTCGGCAGGACTTTCGCCGCCGCCAATGATCCCGCGGTTCATGCCTTTCTTCGTTCTCCGTCATCCGCCACGCGACCGGGCGCCCTATCGATTCTGCGACAATTTTCACCCACCCAGGATCCGAACAGTTTGCAGGTCGAGTTGTGGAACACCGATCGAACTCTCGCTTTGATTGAACCGGAAAACGCATCGCCAGAGCCCGCCGATCTTACGACTGAATTCAGGCAGTGCGCGACTGATCCTTTTAAGGTTGTCGGTCCAATTCGAGTCGTCAACAACATCGTCGTGTACACGGCGGTAGCCGGAGTGAAAGACGACACCGGAAAAGTCGTTGCCTATCTCGTGCGGTGGCGGCGTGCTTCACCGACAGCCAACGTCCGGAAACAATTCGCGGATTTATTGGGCAGTCAGGCAGCGGTGTATTACGGCAACAGTCAGGGCGATGTTTGGACCGATCTGGAAAAAGCTGTTCCCAAGCCTCCCGTCAATTTGTGCGCAACGCTTGAGGTTACGCACTACCCGCGGGATGGGAATTCGGTAATGGCTTTGGGACGTCCGATTGGCGGCACGCCATGGTTTCTAATAGTCGAGTTCCCCGTTCAGCCTTTGCTGACCCATTCCAATCAATTCCTGCGGCGCATGCTCCTAATCGATTTTGGTCTCCTGGTGACAGGCCTGGTTGCGACTATTGCGCTTAGTCGCAAC
>Ga0099794_10000493_pt1 | contig 13241 bp, 13 predicted proteins | sample Rivendell_Oct201_10_FD_77320 | JGI IMG/M metagenome (GOLD analysis project Ga0099794, IMG submission 77320) | Vadose zone soil microbial communities from the Eel River Critical Zone Observatory, Northern California, USA -... | ecosystem: Host-associated > Plants > Roots > Rhizosphere > Soil ... | reverse complement strand
CCGCCTCGACCATGCGGATGTCGCTGACCACCGCGTCGAAGCCTTCACCGCCCCGGTGCTGCTCCTCGACCAAAAGGTTGAGCGCCTCCGCCCCGTCGGTCGCGACCACCACCTGGTGCCCGTCTTCGCCGAGGATGTGCGCCATGAGCCCGCGCGAGGCCATGTCGTCGTCCACCACCAGGATGCGCGCCAGCTCGCCCATGCCGCCGTAGATTAGCGCGCCTTGGCCTTGAGGAAGACGGCGACTTGCGCTTTGTCCGTCCGTCCCTCCGCGACTCCGCGCACCAAGTCGAGGAGCTCATCCGGGTCCGCCGCGAGCTCCAGGTCGTTCAGGCCGAGGAACGCGATCGCGCAGATCAGCCCGGACCGCTTGTTGCCGTCGACGAACGGATGGTTGCGGACCACGTGGAACAGACAAGCGGCGGCCATCTCGTGGAACGTGAGATGCAGCCATTGTCCGCCGAACATTGCTTGCGGCATTGCGAGCGCGGACTGGAGCAGACCGAGGTCCCGGATGCCGGTCTCGCCGCCGTAACGGGAGATCTGATCCGCGTGCAGCGCCAGGACCTCGTCGAGCGAGAGGAAGGCCGGCTTCACTCCGCGAGCCGCTTGAACACGCCGGCATACTTGCGGTGGGCCTGCTCAACGACCTTGTTCAGTTTCGCGGAGCGTCTCGGCGACGGCACCGGCGAGACGACCAGCACGCGACCGTCCGTCGAGACTTCCAGCTCGGTCTGGGCGTCGATGTTCGCCTCCTTCAGGAGCGCCTTGTCCAGGACGAGCGCCAGGCTGTTCCCGGTCCTCACGAGCTTCTTGCGCATGGTACGTACAACATACCCTTCCCGTTCGTACCATGCAACGCTGCTCCGGCGCGCTCGCGGCATGGAATTCGCCACGCGCGCCGGAGAGTTGCCGGATGCGCGTGGTCGCCCGGTTGCGGCGGAGGTCCGGCAGGTGTGCGGGCGACCGCGCTGCTCATCCTGGTCTGCGGCGGGTGCGGCCACGTGTCGAACGGCGCCGCAACCGCGCTCTCCTTCGCGGCCGTCGCCGCGACCGCCCAGCTGCTGGCGCCGCGCGCGCTCGAAGGGCGGACGGGGATCTGCCCCGAGTATCGCGAGCTTCGCTGCGTCACCACGGCGCTGTGCGCGCACGACGAGCGTCTCGGCTGCGACGTCTGCCGGTGCGCGGCGCTCCTGCGCGGATCGGTGGTGATAGCTCCGGGCGGGGCGGCGACCACTGGCGACGTGGCCATCGACCTCTCCCTGCCGGCCTCGCCGTGGGTGCCGCCGCCGCGCTGAGGAGGGGGATCAGGAGGTCGCTTCCGCCGCCGGGAAGCGCACCGTGAAGGTCGACCCGCGGCCGGGCTCCGACTCCACGTCGATGCGGCCCTTGAGCGCGCGGGCGATCTCCTTGCAGATGGCCAGCCCCAGCCCGGTGCCCATCCCGCTGGCCTTGGTGGTGAAGAACGGCTCGAAGATGCGCCGCCTGACCTCGGGGCCCATGCCGCTTCCCGTGTCCGCGACTCGCAGGACCACCTCGGACCCGTCGCGCCGCGCCTGCACCTCCAGCTTGCCGCCGTTGGGCATCGCGTCGACTGCGTTGGCGACCAGGTTGGTGAGCAGGTGCCGGACGAGGCCCGGATCGGTGCGCACCACCGAGGCCCCGTCCAGCACCTCCCGCTGGACCTGGATCTTGGCGCGCGCCTCGGTCCCGAGCGTCAGATCGAGCGCTTCGTCCACCAGCGGCTGCATCTGCACCGTCTCCGCGGACGGCTTGAACCCGCGCGTCTGGTCGAGGAAACGCCGGATGGTCTCGGCCATCCGCAGCACTTCCGCGTTCGCGATCTGCACCTGGGCCCGGGCGGGCTCCGGCAGGTCGGTGCGCCGCGCGAGCAGCTGCACGTGGCCGCTCACGGCGTTGAGCGGGTTGCCCAGCTCGTGGGCGATGGTCCCGGCGAGCTGGCCGAGCGCCGCCAGGCGCTCCTGCGCGGTGAGGTCGCGCCGGGCCGCCACCAAAAGCTCGTTCAGCTCCTCCAGCGCCCGGTTCTTGCGCGTCAGCTCGGCGGTCGCGTCCTCGATCTTCGCACGCAGCTCGGCGTTGAACCCGCGGATCTGCGCCAGCATCCGGTTGAAACCGCGCGCCAGGTACGCCAGCTCGTCGCCGCCCTCGGCCGGCCCGGGGGCGCTCACGTCGTAGAGGCCGTTCTCCACCGCTCGCATCGTGGAGGAGAGCAGGTCCACGCGCCGCACCAGGATCCGGCCGAGCAGGATCCAGAAGGCGCCGATGAGGAACAGGCCGGCTGCCACCGCGGTGGCGAGCAGGGCCCCCCGTTCCGCCGAGACCAGCCGCTCGACCTCCGCGAGAGAAGCGATGAGGACCAGCCTCGCCCGCGCTCCCCGGCCGTCGGTGAACGGCTCCGCCCAGCGGAGCGCGCGCCCCTGCTCGGGCTCGTCGACGATGGCCGAGGCGCGAGGCAGGCTGGGCAGCGGTCCGCGCCAACGCGTCAGCGTGATCCCCTCGGGCGTCACCCGCGCCGAGACGAAATCCGAATCGAGCCCCAGCGCGGCGGGCCGGGCCAGCTCCGCGCGCAAGAGGCCGCGGTGCATGCGGATGGTGGCGGCCAGCTCCTCGGAGATCTGCTCGTCGTCCGTGCCGGCCCGCCGCAGCGCCGCCGTGGCGGCGCGGGCGAGCTCGACGGTGCGGTCCCGCACCTCCGTCTCGATCGATCTCTGCGCGATGCGCAGCCCGAATCCGGTGGCGACGAGCAACGTCGCGGCGAGCACCGCGGCGAACAACGCAACCAGCTGGAGCCTGAGGGACAATGCGGCCCCAACCGTACACCGGAACTGCGCCTACCGCGCGTCGGTCACGCGCCGGGCGGCGGAGGCAGCTTCTCCTGCTGCTTCTCTTCCTCGCCGAGCCCCGACACGCCCTTCTTGAACCCCCGGATCGCTTCGCCGAGGCTGGCACCCAGCTGCGGCAGCTTGGACGGGCCGAAGAAGAGGAGCGCGAGCGCGAGGACCACCAGGATTTCGCCGAAACCGAGCCTCATCGAAGCCTCCGAGGAGGATTGTCTACACTGGACCCGCCCGGAGCGCATCCGCGAAACGTCCGCGGCGCGGAAAAACGCGGGGCGGCGCCCAATCCGGCGGGTGCCGGCCGGATCCGGCAAAAGCGAGCGCTCCGGCCGGATTCGGGTAATCTCGGAGAGTGCGCCTGCTGCCGCTCGCCCTCGCCGCCGCGCTGTCGTTTCCGGCTCGCGCAAGCCTTCCCGGCCAGCGGGCGCTCGAGACCGCCCTGCGCGAAGCAGTCGCGGGATCGTGTCCCTCGCTCACCTTCGCGATCGACCCCGATCTGACGCGCGCCGCCCAGGCGTTCGTGGCCGCCGCTCAGGCGGGACGCGCGCCGCTCACCGGAAGCTCGCTCGGGTTCTACGCCGCGCTGGAGAGCTACGAGCCTTCCCCCGTGTCCGGCATCGCGAAGGTCTCGCCGCCCTCGAGCGCCGACCGTGCGGTCGGAGACCTGTTCGGGCGGGAGTGCAGGTTCAACCGCGCCGGCGTGGCCGCGGCGGTGCTGCCCGGGAACCAGGCGGTGGTCGCGCTGGTCACCGTGGCGCACTCGACCGACCTCCTGCCCATCGCGGGGCGGGCGCAGCCCGGCGGCGTAGTTGAGATCGACGCGGCGCTTTCGCCTTCGCTGTCGTCGCCGCGTCTCTTCGTCCTGGCTCCAGGCGGGCGCACCGAGGAGCAGCCGGTTTCGGTGGATGGACGCCGGCTCCGGGCGCGGGTCACGCTGGCGGACCGGGGGGAGCACACGCTGGAAGTGCTGGCCACCGGCCCGGGAGGTCCGGAGGTGGTGGCCATCCGGCGCATCTTCGTGGGCGTCGAGCCGCCCGCGTCACCGCCTCCGGAGCAGCCGCGGAACGCCACCGGGCTGGCGGCGGTCGAGCACGCGATCGCGCGTCTCCGGGCGGCGCGCGGGCTTCCCGCCCTGCAGCGCGAACCGGCGCTGGACGGCGTCGCCGAAGGGCACAGCCGCGAGATGGCCCGCACCCGGACCTTCGCCCACGTCCTTCCCTCGGACGGCAGCATGACCGATCGGCTCCGCAAGGCGGGCTACGCTTACCGATCGGCGGGGGAGAACATCGGGCTTTCCGTCGATCCTCTCGCCGCGCACGAGGCCATCGCTTCGTCCCCGGCGCACCTGGCCAACCTGCTCGACCCGCACCACCGCCGCCTCGGCCTGGGCATCGCGAAAGGGACCTCGCCGGACGGGTCCGAGGGGGTTTACCTCACCGAGGTCCTCGCCGCGCCCATCGAGCAGTCGCGCGACCCGGAGCGGGAAGTCGCGCGCCTGCTGCGGGAAAAGCGCCGCTCCCTCGGCCTCAAACCGCTCGCGCGCGACGCGCGCCTCGACGCGATTGCCTCTCGCGAGGTGCGCGCGCTGGCTTCCGGGGGTGAGCTGTCGCGCGACCTGCAGCGCCAGGTGGTGGACGAGGCGCTGCGGTCCCAGCCGCGCCTGCGCAGCGCCATCGCGGAGGCGTTCGTGGGCAGCGGAGCGTCGGCGACGGGCTCCTCGCCCAACCTCGCGTCTCCGACCTGGACCCGGCTCGGGGTCGGGGCAATCTACGCCAGTTCGGAGACCTATGGGGCGGGAAGGCTCTGGGTGCTGCTGCTCTATGCGCGCTGACCGTCCGCCATTCGCCGCGCCTGGAGCGCCGCCGCGCTTGTCACAGCGCGCCCGGAGCGGCTTCTCTTCAGGCGGACTTGCGCTGCGTCGCGAAGGCCTCGATCGAATGCTCCGGGGACTCCACGATGGTGTAGTTCGGGCAGCGCACGCAGGTGAAGCTGTTCCAACCGCGCTTCACGGCCTCGTTGAGGCAGTCGTCGTAGGCGGTGCAGAAGAGGTTCCGGTGCGCCTCGACGGACATCTTCCGATTCCCCTCGAGATTGATCGGCGTGGTCAGCTCGGTTGGCATCGGCTTGGCCATGACGCGCATGCGGAAAATCCTCCTGGTCCAACGATCGAGGCGGGGCGTATAACAGAACGCGTCACGCCTCGCCAGTCGCAGACCGACCGACGCTGGATAGGCATTGACCGACCGGGATGCAAGGCATTGTGACGGAATGACAATTTTCGCGTCGGGCGCCGTGCTCCAGGCGCTGCTCCTGGCCGCCGCAGGCGTTGGCCAGCCAACATCCGAGCAAGCCGGCGCCACCCTGTCCGCCGGGCGGCTGGACGAGGCCGCCGCGCAGGCCGAGTCCTGCCTTCCAGACCCGGGATGCGCGCTGGTTCGCGGGCGGGCGCTCTTCGCTCTCGGCCGGCTCGGCGAAGCCGCCCAGGCCCTCCAGGGAGCCAGGACGGGAAACCTGGCGGCGCACGCGGCCAAGCTCCAGGGGGAGGCGTTGGTGCTGGCCGGCCGTCCGGCGGACGCGCTCGAGCCCCTCCGCGCCGCCGAGCTCGCGGACCTGGACGGGCCGGCCGGGATCCGCGCCTCGGCGCTGCTCGCGGATGCCCTGCTCGGGACCGGCCAATTCGCCCAGGCCGCCGAGCAGGCCGGGAAAGCGGCGCAGCTCTCCGCCCAGTCGGGCGACGTTCGCGCCGGGCTCGACCTGGTCCGCGCCGAGGCGTTCTCCGGGCGGGTCGACGCGGGGGAAGAAGGGGTCGCTCGCGAGGGCGCGCGGCAGTGGCGGGAGTTCTGGCTCGAGCATCCCGAGCACCCCGCCGCCCAGGCTGCGCGCGCCGAAGAGGCGCGGCTGTCCGAGGTCTCCGGACGCCCGCTGCCGGAACCGAGCGGGCACGAGCTGCTCGCGCGCGCGCAGCGGTTGCTCTCCGCCGGCAAGCCTGGAGCTGCGGTCGCGCAAGCCGAGGCGGCGGTGAAGGCCCTACGCGGCGGCGAGGCGGCCGAGGCCCAGCTGACCCTCGCTCGCGCGCTCGCCGCCGACGGCCGGCGGGGCGAGGCCGCGCCAGCGCTCACCTCGGCCTGGAAGGACGGCCCTCCGCGCGTCGCGGCGCCCGCGGGGATGCTGTTCGCACGAGACCGCGCCCGGCGGGGCAACGACCCCGAGGCGGTGCGCATCCTCGACCAGCTCGCGCGGCGCTACCCCCAGTCCGGCGAGGCCGAGGAAGCCGCATACGTGGCCGCGCGGCTGCAGCTCGACCAAGGCAACGAGGCGGACGCGCGCCGGCGCCTGGCCCGGATCGCGCGCCGGCGCAGCGGGGCGCACGCCTCCGACGCGCGCTGGACATTGGCCTGGCTGTCGTACCGGCGCGGCCTGCCCGACGCCGCGGAGCGCTTCGCCGAGTTCACCGCCAGCGCCGACTCCGACGCGCAGCGCGCGCAGGGCCTGTACTGGCAATCGCGCGTGGCGGCGCCGCGCCCAGCAGGAATGTTCCTGCGGCGCGTGGTGGAGATCGATCCGCTCGGCTACTACGGCTTGCTCGCGCGCCAGCGGCTCGGACAGGTCGATCCGGAGCCGCCGCGCTTTCCGCCCGCCCCGCCGCCGCCCAGGGGCGATCCCCTCCCGCCGCGGCTCGCGCTGGCTTCTGAGCTGTTCCGGCTGGGCCTGCTCGCCGAAGCCGGCGCCGAGGCGGACCGGTTCGTGCGGCAGCGGCCGGCCCAGGCCGCGCTCGCGTTGCCCGTGTACGAGCGCGCGCAGCGATACGACCGGTCGCTCGCGCTGGCGCAGTCGCTGCTCGGATGGAGGACGCCGCGGCCTGACGCGGATCCCGCGCTGCTCGAAGGGGCCTATCCCGCGGCGTACGCTCCCCACGTGGGCTCCAGCGCCGCACGCGCGGGGGTCGATCCGTACCTCCTGCTCGCGGTGGCGCGGCGGGAGAGCCTGTTCAAGCCGGACACCCGCAGCGCCGCCGGCGCGGTCGGGTTGATGCAGCTCCTGCCGGCCACCGCGCGGCGAGCGGCGATCGTGCTAGGCCGGCCCTCGCCGACCGACTCCGACATGGCCGAGCCGCGGACCGCCATCGATCTCGGGGCCTGGTACCTGTCCGAGCTGCTCGGACGGTTCGGCGATCCGGCCATCGCCGCGGCGGCCTACAACGCGGGCCCGCGGGTCGCCGCCCCCTGGGCCGTGCGCTCGGCGGGCCAGCCGCTGGACCAGTGGGTGGAGGAGATCCCCTACCGCGAGACGCGCACCTACGTGAAGGTCGTGCTCGGCGCCTGGAGCGCCTACCGCATCCTGGCCGGCGGCTCCTCCCCCGCCCTCTCCGACTCCGTCCCCACCCCCAAACCCGGCGCCGCCTTCTAAGCCAAAACCATTGCACCACCGAGGGCACGGAGCCCACGGAGAATGAGGTTCTCGAGTGAGCAGACGTGCGCCATCGCGAGATCGAACCTGATCTCCGTGCCCTCAGTGCCCTCAGTGGTGCAATCGTTGTGGCTCTCGTTGCGGCTTTACAGGAGTTGTTGTTGGGAGCTGGAGTGGAGGGCGGCGAGCATCTCGTCGCCGTATTGCTGGAGGCGGAAGGGATCCATTCCGTCGACGCGGCCGAGCTCCTCCAGGGTGCGCGGGGCGGTGCGCGCCACGGCCATCAACACGGCGTTGGGAGCGATGACCTGCACCTCGACCTTGCGCGCCTCGGCGCGACCCTTCCGCCAGGCCCGCAGCTTCTCGTATCGGTCCTCGACGTCGGGATCCGGCCCGCCGCGCCGCCACGGCGGACCGCGCTCGGGCCGCGGGGGCGGCGGCGGCGCCCCGGACTGTCCGGCGCGCACGGCCTCGAGGATCTCCCGAGCGAGCCGGCGCAGCACGGCCGACTGCGCGCCGGGGACGCGCAGCACTTCCTCCTCGGTGCGCGGCTGCCTGCGGGCGACTTCCGCGAGCAGCAGGTCCGACAGCACCTTGAACGGCGGGCGGTTGACCTCGCGCGCGCGGCGGTCGCGCATCAAGTACATCTCGCGCAGCACGCCCCGCCCGCGCCCGTCGAGCGAGCGTGCCGCCTTCATCTTCTGCCACCCGTCCGCGTCGAAGGGGCGCGGCCGCGGCTCCTTGGCAGTGAGGCGGGCGAACTCCGCCTCCGCTTCCGACAGGAGGCCGCGCTCGGCGAGCCGCGCGCCCAGCCCCTCGCGGAGAGCGAGGAGGTGCTGCACGTCCGCGAACGCGTACGCGAGCTGTCCCGGAGTCAGCGGCCGGCGTCCCCAGTCGCTGCGTTGCTCGTCCTCGGTGGGCACCACGCCCAGCTCGTCCTGAAGCAGGTTGCCCAGCCCGACGCGCTCGATGCCCAGGACCTTCGCGGCGGCGTGCGTGTCGAAGATCCGCCCGAGGGTGACGCCCCACTCTCGCTTGAGGCACACCACGTCGTACTCGGCGGCGTGGAGCACCACCTCGCGCGCCGGGTCTGCGAGCAGCGGGACCAGCGGGCCCATCCCGACCGCGAGCACGTCCACGGCGTAGTCCGCGCTCGGGGTGGCGATCTGCACCAGGCAGACCTGCTCGCTGTAGGCGTGGAACCCGTTCGATTCCGTGTCCAGCGCGACGCGGGGCTCCGCGGCCACCGCCTCGGCCACGCGCGAGAGCCCACCCCCGTCCGCGACCAGCACCTGTTCGCGCATCCCGCCGCGAGGCTCTACCACGGACGCGGCGGACCGAGGCTCGGGCCCCCGGAGCGAGTGCGGGCGGCGGCTCACGCCAGCCGACCCCGTGCCTCGATCTCCCGGAGGATGGGACGGAAGCGGCCCTTCACCTTGAGCAGCCGCAGATCGTGTGCCAGGCCCGTCGCGGCCCGATAGAAGAGGATGGCTTCCGCGGGCGGCTTGACCGCCAGCGCGACGCGCGGATGCGACTGCACCAGCCGCCTCACGTCCTGCACCATGGGATCCGCGCCGAAATCGTACGGCTCGTCCGTCTGGATCGGCCGCTCGACGATGTCGGCCAGCGCCTGGCAGAACTCGTACGCCGCCTGGACGTCGTCGCCGATGAAGCGGAACCCGGCGTGCTCCAGCGCGGGACCGACCTGCAGGGCGCGCTTCCCGTGCGCGTTCGCCTCCAGGAAGCTGCGGTAGGTGGCCGCGAACGGCTCCGAGAGCAGCTTGGTGGCGCCGAAGTCCAGCACCCCGAGGCGGCCGTCGGGCAGGAGGAGGAAATTGCCCGGGTGCGGGTCGGCGTGGATCCGGCGCGCGGCATAGAACGGCCCCCAGATGGCGAACGCGAGCAGGCGCCCCACGCGAGAGCGCTCCTCCTCGGAAGGGCTCGATTCCATCAGCTCGAGCAGGTGCGGTCCGCGCAGACGGGTGAGGCAGAGCACGCGCAACGACGACAGGTCGGGCACCACCTCGGGCACGGCCAGCTCGGGGTAGCCACGCGCCGCGCTCGCATACGCGCGGCACTGCTCCGCCTCCTGCACGTAGTCGAGCTCGCGCAAGAGCGACGCGCGCACCTCCTCGTAGTACGGGCGCCCGTCGAGCGTCTCACCGGTGAGCGAGAGTCCCCGCACCAGGATTGCCGCGTTGGCCAGGTCGCTCTCCAGCGCGCGATCCACGCCGGGATACTGCACCTTGACCACCACGTCGCGCCCGTCGCGCAGCCGCGCTCCGTGCACCTGTCCGAGCGAGGCGGCGGCGAGCGGCTCTCGATCGAAGGCCGCGAACAGCTGGTCGGGATCGTGGCCCAGCTCGGCCCGCACCACCTCGGCCACCTGATCGAACGACATCCGCTGCGGCGCCTGCGCGAGCAGCCTGGCGACGATGCGGCGCGCCTCGGGCGGCAGCGCGTCGGGATCCATCGCCAGGGCCTGCCCGAGCTTGAGGGCGGCGCCCTTCAGCTCGCCGAGCGTCCCGAGGATCCGTTCGGCGGCCTTGCGCAGGTCCGGGTTTGCCTCCCCGCCCAGCGTGCGGCGGGCCTGCTGCGCGAGGAGGTCGCCGGTCGTGCGGGCGGTGAGGTAGGCGAGCCGGCTCAGCCGGCGCAGCCGGCCGGTCTGCACGTGATCGTCGTCGGGCATGAGCAGCTCAGGGTAACGGCCGGCGTCCGGCACCGCATCTGCCGGCGCCTGCCGCCTCGTGGTATGGGCCTCCAGCCCATGGCGGAAGAGACGAGGCCATCCCCCGGCGCGGCGAGCGCGTTTGCCGCCTATGCCGCGTTGTGGGTGGGCTACCTGGCGATCGGCGGCGCGACGCAACAGCGGGACCTCGTCGCCGGCCTGTGGGTGACCGAGGTGCTGGCCATCGCGCTGCCCGCCCTCATCGTGGTCCGCGCCGCAGGGCTTCCCGTCGGGCGCGCCCTCGGCCTGCGCGCTGCCGCTCCCTCCCGGCTCGGCGCCGCGGTCCTGCTCGCCATCGCGAACCAGCCCGTGGTGTCGTTCGTCACCTGGGCCTCGCGCGCGCTCGCGCCAGAGAGCTGGGTGAAGGAATTCGATGCGCTGCAGCGCGCCCTCGATCTGTTCTTCTCGCAGCAAGCGCTGCCGATGATCCTGACGGTGTCGCTGGCCGCGCCGCTGGGCGAGGTGCTCTTCTTTCGCGGTTTTGCGCTGCCCGCGCTGGCGCGCAGCTGGGGCCCTCTGGCCGCATGCCTGGTCAGCGGAGCGATGTTCTCCGCCCTGCACGTGAACCGCATCGGGTTCCTGGGTCTGTGGGAGATCGGCATCCTGCTCGCGCTGCTGCGCCTCTGGAGCGGGTCCGTATGGCCGGCGATCCTCTGCCACGCGACGAACAACGCCCTGGCAGGCGCCGCGTTCCTGCTCGGCTGGGAGGATCCGGACATCGCGCCGCCGGCCTGGCTCCTCGCGCTCGGCGCGGTGCTTCTCGCCGCCGGCGTCGCGCTGGCCGGCCGGGTCTTGAGTCGCGTGCCGCCGGCCGACTCGCCAGACGCGCCGCCATCCCCACTCGGTGAGCGTTTCGCGCGTGCCCTTCCCCTGGAAGCCCTGTGGGTCGCCGGCATCCTGCTCGCGATCGTGCAGCTGCGCCGGATGGTAGCCGACGTCCCGATGACCGTCTGGATCGGCCTGAGCGCCGCGGCGGTTGTGGCCGCGGCGGTGTCCTGGTCGCGCGACGGTTCGACCTGACGGCGTGGTCCTACACGCTGCGGATTTTGTGAACGCGGAGCTGCGGCCCGGCCATGGCGATGCCGACGCCCTCGTCCATCGTCCCTTCCACCTCGACCTGCGCTCCGGCCTTGACGCCGCCAATGGCTCCGACGAGCGTGTAGCGCTTGCCGTCCTCGGCGACGAGCTGCCAGATGCCGCCTTCCAGGTCTCGGTGCTCCACCCGGCCGCGGACCTTCATCGCATCCTCTCGGGCACGAGCACCGCGCGCGCCGCCCACCAGGCGATGAACGAGCCGAGCAGCAGCCAGAACGGGACCATCCAGAGCGGCAGGACGGGGAGGTAGACGCTGCGGACCAGCGCCGCGTGCAGCAGGAGCCCCGCCCATCCGAACGCGAGGCCTGCAGCAATCCCACGGAGCGGCTTCACCGCGCGCGCCACCAGCGCGAGCGCGAGCGGCGGCACGGCGGTCCAGCCGACGAACGCCACCGCCGAGGCGGTGAACCCGGTCCCCGCCAGGCCGAAGAAATGCTGCGCCAGCGCGGGCGGAGGAAGCGCGAGGAGCCCGAGTCCAGGAAGCCGGGCCACGCCGAGCGGCGCGAGCAGCGTGTACGCGCCTGCGCCGACCAGCAGCGCCGGCCAGAGGCCCGCGGGCGTTCCGCGGACCTGCCCGAGCCGGCGCGCATGCGCAACACCGAGCCAGGCGCCGACGGCCGCCAGCGCCACGCGCCAGAGCGCCCACCAGGTGGTGGCCGTCCGCAGCGCTCCGGAGACGTCCAGCAGCCCGGCGCCGTAGCGCTCCGCGTCGGCGGCAATCTCTGCCTCGCCATATGCGCCGGGGGAGCGCGCGCTGGCGGCCAGCAACCTTTCCACGGCCGCGGGACTGGTCACGCCGACGGACTGGAGCAACGCCGCGGCCCCGGCCACGTGAGGCGCGGCCATGCTGGTGCCCTGGAACCAGCGGTACACGCCTTGTCCCGAGGAAGGATCGACGGTCTCCTGCAGCACGCCGCCCTGCTCGCCCTGCGACTTGTCCCCGCCCGGAGCGGCGATGCGCACCTCCGGCCCGTACGAGGAGTACGGAGCGAGCCGTCCCTTCGGGCCGACCGAGCTGACCGCCAGCGCTCCGGGATACGCCGCCGGAAACGAGACTCCGCGGCCGCCGCTGTTTCCCGCCGCGCACACCACCACGCAGCCGCGCGATCGCGCATACCCGACCGCATCCGCCATCGCCGCCGAGCGGGCGCCGCCGCCGAGGGAAAGGTTGAGCACCCGGGCGCCGTGGTCCGCCGCCCAGCGGATCGCGTCGGCGATGGCCACCGAGGTGCCGCTTCCGTCGGCGCCCAGCACCTTGAGCGGCAAGAGCCGCGCGAGCGGCGCCATCCCCGCCACTCCGATCCCGTTGTCCGTCGTCTGGGCGACCGTCCCGGCGACGTGCGTCCCGTGGCCATGGTCGTCGCGCGCGTCGTCGCCATCCTTCAGGAAGTCATGGCCTTTCAGGAGACGGGCGGGATCGAGGTCGTCGACCGGGGCGACGCCGGTGTCGATGATGGCGACGGTGACGCCCGCGCCGCGCGCGCTGTCCCAGGCGGAGGTCGCGCCCGCGGCCCGCAGGTGCCATTGCTGAGCGAACTGCGGATCGTCGGGCACCCAGAGCGCATGCACGCGGACCACCGGCTCGGCGAAATGGACGTCGGGGCGGCGTCGCAGCTCGTCGAGCACGGCAGCCTCCCGCGCCGGGTCGACCCGCAGGACGAGAAGCTCTTCCGGCTCGTCGATGTCGTCGAACGGATCGTCGATCAGCCGTTCGTCCTCGAGCACCTCGCCAAGGCGCGCGCCGAGCGCGTGGTGCTCAGGCGTGAACCCCTCCAGGCCCACGTCGATGAGCCCCGGGATGGCCTCCGGGTCGCCCTGTTCCGCCACCACGGCAGGCACGCGGCGCCCGCATCCTGCGAGCCCGAACGCGACGAGCACGACCAGGGCGAGGAGCGCCACCACGGCGCGCTCGAAGAGCGCCGGCCGCGCGCGCGACATGCTCAGCTCGACGGACATTCACTCACTCCCGGTTGCAGTGTACCGCGCCCAGGCGACATACGTTCGCGCGGTCTCCGGATTTCACACCCTGGACCGTGCAAACGCGCCCGGAAGCCAACCGATCTAAGGAACTGCCCGGACCATCACGCGTCCCCTTTTCGGAACACGAAGAACTTCAGATAGCGGCCCTCCGGAAAGGAGAGCTTGATGGGGTG
>Ga0099794_10000492_pt1 | contig 13255 bp, 6 predicted proteins | sample Rivendell_Oct201_10_FD_77320 | JGI IMG/M metagenome (GOLD analysis project Ga0099794, IMG submission 77320) | Vadose zone soil microbial communities from the Eel River Critical Zone Observatory, Northern California, USA -... | ecosystem: Host-associated > Plants > Roots > Rhizosphere > Soil ... | reverse complement strand
ATGGGGACACCATAAATCTCTACTATGGTGCCGCCGATTCGAGCATTGCGTTGGCGCACGGCAGTATTCGCAGTCTTCTGGCCTGGCTGGACGTCAATGGCCATTCCGAACATTCTCACGACCGCCGGCTACGCAAGTAATGGTCTGGTTCTGCTGGCTGCACATCCCTCGCGATGAACCCGCGAATTGGCGCTATAAAGAGAATCATGAGGTCGATTAATTGCCCCTACTGTCAGAGTCAAAGAATCCATCGATCTGAGCGTAAAGGTGCCCTTGAATCAGGTCTTCTGGCCATGATTTTCGTGCGACCGTTTCGCTGCGAGAAATGCGATTCCCGATTTTTCCGCTGGTCCATTAGCGAAAAGCCTGGACCGGCAAGACCACCTGTGACGAGTTAGGTTCAGGCAAAGTCCACGAGCAAGTGGCCAGTCGTGCGCCGGGCACATTGCGGATGTATCGTCGGCAAGCCGGAGGTAATTCCGTTACTTCCGCATCGCCCGTCATCCGGACACAATCCGCAACGACGCGCTAACAATCCCAAGGCACATGGTGCGTTGACTCCTGCGTTGGGGAGACACTACTGCAGCGCCAGCCGTCTAATGGGTGCGTCGAACTCCAATTCTCGGCTGCGACCTGTCGATTTAATTATTTCGTGACGGATTCATTTCTCGAACACTCCGACTCGTCACTGCCTCAGATTGGAACACTCGGAAAATATGTTGTCCTCGTCACTGATACTAGTACGTAATGTGCAATAGAGAACAGAAATAAATTACCTAAAGTGACATCTTTATACGATTTAACTCCGACCATGTGCGAGCGGTGTTGGACGCTAAAGGCACTGGCTCAGCGGCATCAGGAGACGAACCATGACCACACCTATTCTGTCCCCCAAAATACTTCTGATTGAAAATGATCCGGCCGTCGCCGATAAGATTCGCGCGGCGCTCGCCGCGGCAGACAGCGGTTCGTTCGACGTGGAATGGGTTCGCCAACTTTCCGAGGGTCTTGAGCGCCTGAGCAAGAAAGGAATTGATGCTGTCTTACTTGAGTTGTCCCTGCCCGATAGTCACCGCGTTAATCAGGTATGTGGTTGACGGTCACGGGACTTTTCTTTTGACCGGAAAGAGCGGTGGGAACTCCTGGTAGTTTAAATGCCTCCGCTCGGACGAACGCGCCCACTTGAAAATAGTTTGGCTTCAGCTACTCCACTCAATCGGGCCCTTGATAACTACATCGTTATGGCCTCATTCGCCGTTCTTGACTCCGCCCGCCAATGCGTCATACTTTGAATCCCTTCTTAAATCATTCCCTGGCAGCCGACTGTCCCTCTTTGGTCAAAAGCCTAATGACGAAGTTGCGTAATCAATGGTGCGGCAACGAACAGTCCATGGGCACGATTTGCTCAAGGATCGCGTCCGCTGCGCCGACACATTGTTTGGCTTTTCTGCAGAGGCAAAGCGAATGACTCCGAAATTGATCAACCTACTTCTCCTGGTGGAGCATAACCTCAGAGATGCCCGTCTGCTCCGCGAGTTGTTCAACGAGCATGGATCGCACAAAACCGAATTGGCGCACGCGGAGTGCATGAGTGATGCCGAGAAGCAGCTTGCGGATAGTACGTTTGACATTATTTTGCTCGACCTGGGGTTGCCCGATGCACAAGGTTTGGCAGCGGTACGGCGGACCCGCCAAGCCGCGCCCCGCGTCCCCCTAGTCGTACTGACCAAAATGGACGACGAGTTGCTCGCTACGCAGGCGATGCAGGAAGGTGCCCAAGACTATCTGATTAAAGGCCAAATCGATGCACGCGGTCTTCTTCGAGCCTTGCGCTACGCCGTCGAACGCAAGATTACGGAAGAAGCCTTGTTCGTGGAAAAAGAACGCGCCCAAGCCACGCTCAACTGCATCGGCGACGCCGTGATTTGCACGGACGCCTTCGGAAATATCACCTTCCTGAACCTCGTCGCGGAAAAAATGACGGGCTGGTCGGTGCAAGAAGCCACAGGCCGGCCCATGGCGGAAGTTTTCCGAATCTTGGACGCCACCAGTCGCGAAACCATCCCGAATCCAATGGACCTAGCTGTTGTGAATAACCGAATCATGAACCTCCCGCCGAACTGTGCTCTCATCCGGCGTGATGGATTTGAGATTCCGATTGAAGACTCTGTTGCCCCCATCCACAACCGTGAAGGAGAATCTACTGGAGCGGTAATCGTCTTTCGGGACGTCAGCGTGGCCCGCGAAATGGCCAGCGCGGCCAGGGTGATGGCAGTACAGATGGCCCATTCCGCCCAGCATGACTTTCTGACTGGTTTGCCCAATCGCATGCTCTTCAACGACCGCGTTAGCCAGGCCATCGCCATGGCGGCGCGTCACACGAAAGCGGTCGTGGTTTTGTTTTTGGATTTGGACGGCTTCAAACACATCAACGATTCCCTGGGACATCCGACCGGCGACAAGCTTCTTCAATCCATTGCAAAACGCCTGGAGGCTTGCATGCGCGGCGCTGACACGGTAAGCCGGCAGGGAGGCGATGAATTCGTCGTGCTCCTTTCTGAATTGGAGCAGCCGGAGGATGCCGCCATTGCCGCGAGAAAAATGCTTCGAGCGGTGACCGGGGTTCACACCATCGACCAGCACGATCTTCACATCACCGCAAGCATTGGCCTGAGCGTTTATCCCGACGACGGCCTGGACGCGGAGACACTCATCAAGAATGCGGATACCGCAATGTACCAGGCAAAGGAAAATGGCCGTCAAGGCTATCAATTTTTCAAACCAGCCATGAACGTGCGAGCCGTGCAGCGACAGTCCATCGAGGAAGATTTACGGCGCGCCATGACACGCCAGGAATTCGTGCTTCACTACCAGCCGAATATCGATCTGCGGAGCGGAGAAATTACCGGCGCGGAAGCGCTGCTACGCTGGACGCACCCCACGCGCGGGCCTGTCTCTCCGGCACAGTTTATTCCCGTTGCTGAAGACTGCGGCCTCATTCTGCCCATTGGCAGCTGGGTCCTTCGTGAAGCTTGCAAGCAAGCTCGGGCCTGGGTAGATGCCGGCCTGGAAGGTACGATGGCGGTGAACGTCTCCGCGATGGAGTTCCGAGACGACAACTTTCTCGAAGGGGTATTCACCATCCTCAATGAAACGGGTTTGAATCCGAGATTTCTTGAACTGGAGTTGACCGAAAGCGTTCTGATGAAGCGGGTCGAATCCACCGCATCCGTTCTGCAGGCGCTGAGAACAAAAGGGGTCCAGATTGTGGTGGATGACTTCGGCACGGGTTATTCGAGCTTGAGCTATCTCCAGAAGTTTCCGATTGATGCCCTGAAGATCGACCAGTCGTTCGTTCGTGGGATAACCGCCGCTCCCGCAGAGACGACCATCGTGACCGCAGTGATCAGCATGGGCCGCAGCCTGAACCTGCGGGTAGTGGCGGAGGGCGTGGAAACGCAGCAAGAACTGGAATTTCTTCAGACTCGCCATTGTGACGCGGCGCAAGGATACTACTTAAGCCGCCCGGTGCTTGCCCAGCAGTTCGCAAACCTGCTCAAGACCGGCATATCCAAAACAGTCCTCAACTGACGGTTGATCTGGCGTTTTTCGCCGTGAATCAACTCAACGTTTATAAATGTTTACGTGTGCAGTATTGCCGATCTCTGAAACGGAGTTCACGCAACTGTTCACTTTGCGGCCTTCCACTATTTGATGGACGCCTTCCCGGTAGTGGGTCAGTTTGAAATTTGAGATGATTTGGCTTCAAGGACAGCAAGCTTTCGGTTGATGTGTGATTGAGTGCGTAGCCCACCGGCATGTAGCAGACAGCGCCTCCCGATGGAAACTCCACACGTGGGACAGGGAACTGAGATCAACTGTTTGGGTGACAGGTTTTTGGCTCGCATAGGTAAAGAATGCAATAAAAACGGGATGCCAATCTGTTCAAATCGGGACAAATCTGACCCTCCCGAGCATTCAGATTAGACAGCGCTGGCGGACCAAGCCAGCCATTCGGTTCCTGCCCGTGGTACACAGCGAGGTACACAATAGCGATGTCTTAGACTGTCTTGCAATGACTTAGGATGCCGTCCGTGCTCTTGTAAGTTGTTGCAAGTACTTAAGAACCGCTCACTGTCACAGCAGATGCCGCGGGTCCGAATCGCTCCCTGTCAATTTGCAGCAGAAAAGCCTGAGGCTTCGTGCGCTTCGTTCGTAGTTTTTGCTTACCGCCCGGGGAAACTGCTGCGCTATACTCGATGCCATGCGATCTCGGGCGTCTCGAATAATCGCAACAATTATCTTGGTCACATGTCTGGTTTGCCCGTTAGTAGAGCTGTTTGACAACTGGGATCACACGATTCAAACGGGCAATGATACCGAGTACGCTTTGGTTGTTCTTGCTTTGTGTGTAGGAGTGGCGTATTCGTTTGCGCGCTTCATCTTCAAATCCGCGCTGCTTGGTTTTGTTGCAAAGAGTGTTTTCGCTTCCTGCGCCCAGAGATCTTTCTTTTCTGCGCCATGTGATTTCACTTTACTGCTTTTTGATGCACCGAGTCCCCCTCTCCTTCCACTGCGTATCTAGAAATCTGCAATAGCTGATCCAAACTCGCGCTCACGGATAGGTCCGTCTGTTGACTGCGCCATGATGGGCCGTCCTTGCAGTTCAACCAAGACATATTTCTTCTTTCTTCCATGTTTGTTGGACTGGATGACTCAAGATGATTCTGGCTTGCCGTTCGTTTTCCGTGCGTCATGTTGCTATCGGGCTTGCCGTATCGTTTGCTTTGTTGTTTTGCGTGGCTGACGCTGCCGCTCAAGCGTCGCGAGTTGGAGCAACTGTTGAGGGCATTGTGAGCGACACCAGCGGCGCGGTCATTCCCAACTCGAAAGTTACGCTCCACAACCCTTTGACCAATCAATCTCGTACTGTAACAACGGAGGAGCAGGGTTTCTTTCGAGCAGAGCAGCTTCCTGTCGGCACCTATGAAGTGCGAGTGGAACAGACAGGCTTTGCACCTTATCGGCAAGCAGGCGTTGGAGCGAGTCTCGGACAAACCGTTCATCTCGACATCGTGCTCGCTCCGGCGTCGGCGTCTGAACAAGTGACCGTCAACGCCCAGCCCTCGTCACTTGATCCCTCACAGTCGTCAGTTGTTTCCTCTATAGATCAAGAGAGGATCGAAGAACTGCCTGTGCGGAGCCGAAATTATTTGGATTTCGTTCTACTTGCACCAGGCGTTTCGAGTTCACCGATAACCTCGGGCACGAGCGGTTCGACGCCACTTACTGGCAGTGGCTTCACTTTCGGTGGCTTGAGATCGCGGAGCAATAACCTCTCCATCGATGGCCTGGACAACAACGACGAGTACACAGGTTCGAGTCGTACCGAGCTTTCGCCGGAAATCGTGCAGGAATTTCAGGTGGTCAACAATGGCCTCTCAGCAGAGTCGGGCGGAGCCTCGGGAGGTTCGATTAACGTAATCACTCGCTCTGGGACAAATACAGTTCACGGCGACGCGTTCCTATTTGCGCAGGACGGCGCATTCAATGCGCGTGACCCGTTTGAAACTGAGCCCGCCAAGCCATCGTTTCGACGGTTCCGCGCTGGCTTCGCTCTGGGCGGACCTGTCATGAAGGACAAAACGTTTTACTATATCGCCGTCGAACAAGAACACAACCGAGGGCAAATCGGCTCGGATATTGACCCTGCCGCAGCATCAACCATAAATGCCTTCCTCGCGACGGGAGCGGTTCCAGGGCTAGCCACGCGCCAGATCACAACCGCTTTCTCTCCGATTGCGCGTGCGGAAACGGAAGCTGCGGGCAAGCTTGATCACCAGCTCACCAAGAACAATGCTTTGATGCTGCGGTACGTCTTCACCAACAACAAGGAATCGGGTGATGCGTTCAATACCAACGGCCTCATAGACGCAAGTGCGCGCGGCAGCAGCTTCACGAGCGACAACGCTCTTTCGGGATCGCTCACCACTGTCCTGGGCTCGGAAGCCGTGAGCGATTTGCGGTTTCAGGCCGGCACGCGTCATGCCGTCCTGCGCACGAATGAGCCTTTCGGCCCGGAGATTGATATCGCTGGACTGATCACGTTCGGGCGGCCGTATGCGGGAAACAGCGAACGTCGCGAAAACCATTATCAAGCTAGCTATACGTACTCTCGCACGCGAGGAAAACATCTTTGGAAGATCGGCGGAACCGTCAATCGCATCACACTGCGTGCTGACGTACCGGACGGCTTCGATGGTGTATATCTCTTTGGCTCTCTCGGCGATTTCCTGGCGGGAAATCCTAATCAGTTTCGACAGGCGTTTGGGAATTCGACCGTGGATTTCCCCGTGACAAGTTTCGGCGGATTCGTGCAGGATCATTGGTCCCTCGCTCGCCAACTGACAGTTGATCTGGGCGTGCGTTACGATTTTGAGCGCCTGCCTGCCGGGTTCAATCAAGACACGAATAACGTCAGCCCGCGAATTGGCCTCGCTTGGAGTCCGTCTCCTAAATGGGTTTTTCGTGCGGGGTATGGAGTTTTCTTCGACCGCTACGTTCTCGCCAATTTGACGCGAGCCATCGAGAAAGACGGTTCACAGGCATTCGAGCAAGTAGCGGATGGAAACGCAGCAGCCAGCCTTTTTGCGACAGCGCAGGGCGGGCCACTTGTTACGCCTGCCTCCGGGATTGCTCCATCCAAATTTCGCCCTGACCCGCAGATGGCGACTCCCTACAGCCAACAAGCCAGTGCCGGTGCGGAATATTTGCTCGCAAAGAATCTGACACTTCGCGCGGACTACTTGTTCGTGCGAGGGCTCAAGCTACCGCGAACGCTAAACGTCAATTTGTTGCCTCCTGTTGTCCTCACTCTTGCGAATGCCTCTAGCCTTGGTATTCCAAATCCAACGTCACAGCAGATCGGGCGAGAAGTCTTTTCACCTGGGCGGCTCAACACCCAGTTCGGCGACATTTATCAACTTCAGAATTCAGCGAGTTCGACCTACAACGGTGTTTCATTCACGCTCAACCGGCGGATGAGCGATGAGCTGGCGTTTTCGGCGAGCTACACGCTGTCGAAAACATTCGACGATGCTTCAGATTTCGACGGGCAACCGCAAAATCCTTTCGATCTTCGCGCGGAGAATGCAGTGTCCCGCCAGCATCAGCAGCAACGGTTTGTTTTCAACGCGCTCTGGGAGTTGCCTATCGGTGACGAAGAGGACAAGGGCGGGAAGTCAGAAGAAAGCACTAGCTGGCTCACACAAACCTTCAGCCATATTGAAGTGGCACCGATTCTGACATTGGAGGGTGGCCGGCCAGAGAACCCGTTGACGGGTCTTGACTCAAATCAGAGTCACGCCTTTCCGCTCTCGGCAAGACCGCTAGCTCTCGGGAGAAACTCCGTGAACACACCTGCACTGGCCACGATGGACTTCCGCATCCTGAAGTATTTCCCCTTCGGCGGGGCGAAACGTCTCGACGTGGTGGCCGAATTGTTCAACCTGTTCAACAGTGCGAACGTCTCCCAGATCAATCCTGTGTTCGGCTCAGGTTTGACTCCGATACTCGGATTTAGGCAACCGATTGCTGGAACCGGTGCCCGCCAAATCCAGTTCTCTTTGGATTTCGAGTTTTGAAAAATGGTCGGGAAAAACGCTGTGATAAATCCGAGTCTCAAAGGAGCTTCAAAGATCATGTCGATTGCTCGAATTACAAAGATCTTTCCGCGTTTTGGGCTTTTCATCCTAATCTTTGCGGCGCTAATTTACAGTCCACGGCCAGCGTTTGGTCAGACAACCGACTCATTCGGTGAACAAGCGCAGGAAGCGCAATCCGTTTCCGGCGCGTCCCCATCATTGGATCAGCCCTCCGAAAACCAGCAACAACCGTCCACGCAATCCGTAATCTGCGGCGTGAAGCATCTCGGAAAATGCCTCAAAGACATTGGCCACGATCAGGCCGGGATCTGGACTAGCCCATTGCCCATCTCGCCCAGAGACACGTTTTGGCTGCTGCCGTTTGCCGCAGGCACAGGAGTTGCGCTCCATTACGATGCACAAGCGCAGCAGAATCTTGGGATCGACAAAAACAGGATAGACACGAGCAACATTGTCTCCGGCTTTGGTTCGCCCTACGCCACGCTTGGAGGAGCCGCTGGCCTGTACTTCCTCGGGTTAGGAACTCACAACGAGCACCTTGCCGAAACAGGGCGTCTGGGAGCCGAGGCGGTAGTCGATTCCTTACTCGTAGTGGAAGCTCTGAAGCTCGCTACGAACCGCGAACGCCCCAACGAAGGAAACGGCCGGGGAGGATTCTGGCCTCATGGGACTCGCTCTTACGAACTTGACGGTTCATTTCCTTCTGGGCACGCAGCGGAAAGCTTCGCGCTAGCGCGCGTGATTGCATCTGAGTATCCAAGCAAGCCGGTCCAGATAGCCGCTTATGCCTTTGCTTTGGCGATCAGCGCAAGCCGCGTGACCGCACGGCAACACTTTCCTTCAGATGTTCTTGTCGGAGGCACTTTCGGGTATTTGATCGGTGGATATGTGGTCCGACATCACGCAGCGCAAAACGTTGCTTCGGGCTTCTCCTTCATTCCCGTAGTGGATGTGTCCACGCATACTTTCGGAGCTAACATCGCGCTGCGGCCTGATCAGTTAGACTTGGCAAAGATTGGTCGGTTCGTGAACCGGATGCGTCCGCATCTAAATAGTGAACATGAAGAGGTACGAGAGCGCATGGACACATGGACTCGTTGAAGTGGGGGTATCCGCGATACACAATAACGCTGTTGAACAGAGTGTCGTGTGCAGGCCAACTACTCTAATGAGATTGCATTAGTAGTTGTACTTTGGCTACCGATTTCTTTGCGCAATCTTCCAGACACTCCGACGTGTTAGACTTTCGATGAATCGCCTTTCGGCTCACGGATACCCCTTCCGCCATGAGCCCATGGAGCAGACCCATGGGTTTTGAAGCGGATTCCTCGAAGAGTTCATTCACAAGTGTCATTGCTCGTCCAGAGGACTGGCTCGTTGGCGGCGGCGAGATGGGCAAGCTGATCCGCTCGATGGACTGGACCAAAACTCCGTTAGGTCCCATCGAATTCTGGCCTCAGAGTTTGCGCACGACTGTAAGTCTTTGCCTCGCATCCAATTTTCCGATTTCCTTGGTGTGGGGACCTAACCATGTCCAAATTTACAACGACGGTTACTGGCCGATCTGCGGCGGGAAGCATCCACACTCCATGGGACAGGACTTCACCGAATGCTGGGCCGCGCCCTGGCCTGTAATCGGAGAAGCATTTGAGCGCGCCGCCGCGGGGGAAACATCCTACCTTGAGAATCAGCGCATGTTTCTCGACCGAAATGGATACCTTGAGGAAACTTGCTTCACATTCTCATTTAGCCCCATCCGCGATGAGACGGGGGGCGTCGGTGGCCTGTTCCATCCGGTGACCGAGACCACGAGCAGGATGCTGAGCGAGCGGCGCACCCGTGCCTTGCGCGACCTGGCAGCGTGCGCTGGAAAAGCGCAAACGATAGAGGAAGCTTGTACGCTCGCCGCGCAGACGCTCGCGGCCTACGAACTGGATCTTCCCTATGTGTTGTTCTATCTGTTCGACACCTTGGGCAAAGAAGCCCGACTGACTGCGAGCAGCGGATTGCCAGCGGGAACGTTGGCAAGTCCGGCAAAAGTGAATTTGGAGGTGTCGCAACAGTCGGGCTGGCTCATGGTGGAATCGGCTCGCTCCAACCAGACACAACATTTCACTGACCTTGAGAAACGGTTCGGGCCACTTTCGGTCGGTCCTTATCCCGAATCCGTGAAGGAGGCACTGGCACTGCCGATTATCCCACCGGGTTGCGAACAACCGGTCGGAATCCTCGTTGCCGGTATCAGCTCGCGCCTGCCCTTAAATGAAACTTATCGTGCGTTCTACGACTTGCTGGCAGCGGGTGTCACCGCCGCGGTCGCCAACGCCCGCGCCTACGAGGAGGAACGCAAGCGTGCCGAGGCCCTGGCCGAGATCGACCGGGCAAAAACGGCGTTCTTCTCAAACGTCAGCCACGAATTTCGTACCCCGCTCACTTTGATGCTGGGACCACTGGAGGACGAACTCGCCGAGCAAATCGACCCATTGCCGCGGGCGCGTCGCGTACGGCTGGAGGCAGCGCACCGTAACAGCCTGCGGCTCTTGAAACTAGTCAATACACTCCTCGACTTCTCGCGCATTGAAGCAGGCCGCGTTCACGCGAGTTATGAACCAACGGATCTCGCTGCGCATACAGCAGAGCTGGCCAGCGTTTTTCGCTCCGCAGTAGAGAAGGCGGGTTTGATCCTAACGATAGACTGCCCACCATTGCCCGAAGCGGTGTACGTCGATCGAGAGATGTGGGAAAAGATTGTGCTCAATCTTCTCTCCAACGCCCTCAAACACACCTTTGACGGCGGCATCACGGTCAAGCTTTGTTGGTGCGGCGATCACGTGGAGCTGACGGTGGCGGACTCGGGCGTTGGTATTCCCGAAGCCGCGTTGCCACGTCTGTTCGAGCGCTTCCACCGCGTCAAAGGGGCGAAGTCCCGCACGCACGAGGGGACAGGTATTGGCCTGGCTCTCGTGCAGGAGCTGGTTTCGCTCCACGGGGGGACCGTACGTGTTGAAAGCGAGGAGAACAAGGGCAGCACGTTTACGGTCACGGTCCGAGCTGGGACCGCGCACCTTCCGTCAGACCGTGTGAGCGCGAAACGTGACTTGGCCTCGACCGCAACGCGAGCGGCCGCTTATGTCGAGGAGGCGCTGCTCTGGTTGCCCAACGCCGCGGCACTGTCCGACCAATTGCCACGTTCTGAAGCGGCAGATGTTGTTTCCGCTCCGAACGAATCGCCTGCGATCTCCAGTGTTCGCCGCGCTCGAATCTTGTGGGCCGATGACAATGCGGATATGCGGGATTACGTCCGGCGATTGTTGGCTGACCGTTATGACGTGCTCGCAGTTCCCGACGGTCTGACAGCGCTTTCCAAGGCTCAGGAAGAACCTCCCGATCTAGTATTGAGCGATGTCATGATGCCGGGCCTGGACGGGTTTGGTCTGCTCCGCGAACTCCGAAAGCACGAGCGCACCCGGACTATCCCGGTGATCTTGTTGTCCGCTCGGGCCGGCGAAGAATCAGCCGTAGAAGGGCTGGACGCAGGTGCGGACGATTATCTCGCGAAGCCATTCTCAGCTCGGGAACTCTTGGCTCGCGTGCGAACACATTTGGAGCTTGCGCGTGTCCGCAGGGAATGGGCGAAGGAACTTGAACAAGCGAACAACGAGTTGGAAGCATTCAGCTATTCAGTATCCCATGATCTCCGGGCGCCGCTGCGCGCCATAGACGGGTTTAGCAAAACGCTGCTCGATGAATACGGCAAGAAGCTGGACGAGAAAGCTTGTGGCTACCTCAGTCGGGTCCGAGCTGGAACTCAGAGGATGGCTGCGCTCATTGACGATCTGCTGAACTTATCCCGCATAAACCGTGCTCCGCTACGAAAAGACTCGATCAGCCTGACAGAGATGGCGCGAAGCGTCACCGCCGAACTTCAGGAGAAGGAGCCTTCGCGCAAGGTCCTTATTGAGATCGCCGACGGACTTGCTGCGCGGGGAGACGCACGCCTGGTTACAGTTGTCCTCGTGAACCTGCTCGGAAACGCCTGGAAGTTCACAGCGAGGCAGCAGGAAGCTCAGATCGCGGTTGGGCAGGAGAAAAAGGAAAACGAAACTGTGTTCTCCGTTCGGGACAATGGCGCTGGATTCGACATGGCCTACGCCGACAAACTCTTCGCGCCGTTTCAGCGACTGCATTCAGATTCTGAGTTTGAAGGCACCGGGATCGGTCTGGCGACAGTACAACGGATCATCTCGCGTCATGGTGGCCGTATCTGGGCCGAGTCAGAGGTTGGAAAAGGCACGTCCTTCTTCTTCACCCTGGGAGGCGACCAATGATGGTCCGCGAACAAGCGATCTTCCTCGTGGAGGACAACGATGACGATGCTGAACTGGCAGTGATGGCGTTCGATCGCGCCAGACTCGTCAATCCGCTGGTTCGCGCGCGCGATGGTGTCGAGGCCCTCGATTATCTGTTCGGGCGAGGGAGGTACGCAGAAAGGGATGTGAGCGAGCTGCCCGCTGTGGTCCTCCTTGATATCAAGCATCCAAAGCTTAGTGGCTTGGAAGTTCTCAAGGCCATTCGCGCAGACGAACGTACCAAACGTCTTCCCATCGTTATTCTTACTTCTTCGAACGAAGACCGAGATCGACTCGGCGCATACGATCACTTCGCGAACAGTTATGTGTTGAAGCCCGTGGATTACGACCAATTTGTAGCCGCGGCTCGCCAGTTGGGACTTTATTGGATTGTCTTGAACGTCCCACCGCCATTGGAGGGATAATGATGCCAGGCCCCAAAAATCCGGGTCCGATTAGGGTCCAATAAGCCGTGGCAAAGAGTTCCTTAGAGTTCCAATGACGGGCTGTCAGCGCCGTTAAGTATCACTAAGTTCTAGCGAACTGCCACTCTGTCACGGCAGAGGCCTCGATTCGCAACTTCCCAGAACGGACTTGGACAACATTCGCGGACCAAGTACAGTATTATCGGACCTACGGCGCAGGTGAAGGGTACGTTTCCAACAATCAATTTCCACCGGTTTACACCCAAACGGCGCACACCGAGGCCATGTCATGAAAAAGTGGGTGTCTCTACCAAAAACTCGGTTGCAGTCGCAGTTCCGTGGTTCAGATCGTCGCGTTGGCAGCAGCTTGGTCAAAGATATTCACCGCCTTACCCGCCTCCGCGACCCCGAAGATCAGGAACGTTGCATTGGTGCCAGGCTCCACTCCGCAGTACCCGTAATCGATGTTGATTCCCGCTTCGCCGAGTCGCGACGCGGCGCGCGCCAGCTCCCCTGGACGATGGATGAGTTTCACCTGCGCGACCTTAGTCTCGGTGTAGTCCGCGCGTTGGCCATCGAGGATCGTTTTGGCCAATGGCGGATAGTCCAACACGAGGTGGACAGTGCTCTTGCCCTTCTCGATAGGGAACGATTGAAACGCGAGAATCTTGACGTTCTGATCGCCGAGAGCCTGGCAGAGTTTTCCAAGCGTTCCGGGCCGATCTTCTAAGCGAATTGTAAACTCCTTGGTGACTGGCATGGCAGGAACCTCCTTACGATGTACCTCGGGGACGGGCTGGCCGGTTCCTGCAAGATT
>Ga0099794_10000491_pt1 | contig 13260 bp, 9 predicted proteins | sample Rivendell_Oct201_10_FD_77320 | JGI IMG/M metagenome (GOLD analysis project Ga0099794, IMG submission 77320) | Vadose zone soil microbial communities from the Eel River Critical Zone Observatory, Northern California, USA -... | ecosystem: Host-associated > Plants > Roots > Rhizosphere > Soil ... | reverse complement strand
ATGCTGCAGAAGGATTTGCTGTTGCCATGGCGGACGGCGCTCGGCAACGCCATGCTGGGGTTGGAGATCCGCGGCGTTGCGCCGGGCGAAGCCCAGGACCGCAGCCACGCCATGCTCGATCAGCTTGGACTCCACGGCTTCGCCGATCACTATCCTTCGACACTCTCGGGTGGAATGCGTCAGCGCGTGGCGCTGGCCCGCACACTCGTTCATGAGCCCGATGTGCTGTTGCTCGACGAGCCCTTTGCCGCGCTGGACTTCCAGAGCAAGCTATTGATCGAGAGCGACACCGCGGCGCTGGTGCGGCAAAGCAAACGTTCCCTGCTGCTCATCACCCATGATATCGAAGAGGCGGTATCGCTGGCCGATCGCGTCATCGTGCTGTCGAAGCGGCCGACCCGCGTCAAGGCCGTCTATGACATCGCGCTTGGCGCGGAGCGCACCGACATGATAGCCATGCGCCAAAGCCAGGACTTCAGCCAATACGTCCGGCGCATCTGGGCCGATCTCGATGTGGTCCTGCAATGACTGCCGATGTGGACACCGGAATGGTTCGTTCAACGGACAAGGCTGAGCCGGTTCTCGCGCCGGTCGCAAGGCGGCGATGGAAGAAGCTTCGTTCGACCGCCATCGTGCTTGCAACCCAAGTCGGCATCCTTGCTGCATTCCTCGGCTTTTGGGACTACATGACGTCGCAGAACCGCGCGGCGGCCTTCATGTTCGGGTCGCCATCGGCGATTGCGGGCTTTCTGGTTCAGATGGCGCGCGATGGCAGCCTGTGGCGCGATAGCTATGTGACGGGGCTGGAAACCCTGCTCGGATTCTTTGTCGGGAATCTGGTCGGGACCGTGATCGGCCTGTCGCTCTGGTATTCGCGGTTCGTGTCCCGCGTCGTCGAGCCTTTCGTGATCGCGATCGGCTCGATTCCCATCATCGCGCTGGCTCCGATCATCATCATCTGGTTCGGCACCGGTTTGATTTCGAAGGTCGCGATGTCGACCCTTTCGGTGGTGATCGTAGCTTTGGTCACATCTTACAAAGGCGCGGTCGGAGTCGATCCGGACCAGATCAACCTGATGCGGACGCTCGGGGCGTCCAAGTTCCAGATTTTCGGCAAGCTCGTGGTACCTGCCTCGCTCACCGACATCTTTGCCGGATTGAAGCTCACGGTCGGGTTTGCGTTGATCGGAGCTATCGTCGGCGAGTTCATGTCGTCATCGGAAGGGCTCGGGCACGCCATCTTCAAGGCGGGCTCGCTCTACGTGATTCCGAAAGTATTCGCAGCGCTGGTGGCCACCATCGCGCTCGCGCTGATTTTGACTTTCATCGTCGGCAAGATCGAACAGCTCCTCATGCCGTGGCGCCGTCACCTGTAAATCCTCGAACGTTCGTTCAATAGCTCCGGGAGTGAACATGTCCAAGCGCATCAGCAAAGTTGACAATATCAAATACGCGCTGTCCGGGAACGATCGCTACATTGCCAGCATCGATCCAGGCGAGACCTTCGTGGTGGAATGCGCAATCAATGTCAACGATGGCACGATCCGCCATCTCGGGCAGCAACTGACCGAGGCCGATGTCACCTTTCCCTTTGTCAACGGCGCGACCGGACCGATCGAGGTCCGCGGGTCGAAAGCCGGCGACATGGTGAAGGTGGAGATCGTCAACATGGAACTGGACAAGCTCGGCTTCACCGCGTTGTGGCCCGGCATCGGCATGTTTCCCGATTGGGTCCGGCGCAAGGAATTCGGCATCCAGACCCGGGTGGTTGAGGTCAAGGACGGCCGGGTCCACTGGAACGACCACCTCAAGCTGCCGGTGAGGCCGATGATCGGTGTGCTTGGGGTGGCGCCGGTTCACGGCGCGGTGCTGACCGTCGACAACGGCCCGCACGGGGGCAATCTCGACGTACAGGAAATCACCACCGGCAACACCGTCATGTTCCGGGTCAACAAGGACGGCACGCATCTGTTCATGGGCGATTGCCATGCCATTCAGGGCGACGGCGAATGCAACGGGATGGGCGCGATCGAGATCGCCGCGACCCTTACCGTGAAAGTGTCGCTTGCGAAAGCCCCGCCGCGCTTGAATCATCCGCGCATCGAAACGGCGACACACATCTGCACGCTCGGCTGCGCGCGGCCCCTTGAAGATGCCATGCGTATCGCATTCGAGGAAATGGTGTACTGGATGGAAGACGAGTGGGAGATTCCGGCCGCTGAAGGATACATGCTGCTGGGGCAGATTGCCGAGGCGCGATGCACCCAGGTGGTCAATCCGAAGTACACCTATATCTGCAAGGTCGATAAGGGCGTGCTCGCCAGCTACTTCGGATGAACGCCATTGCTGCCATCCGGCCGAACATCCGAACCCATTCTCTGACAGCCTTTGGGTCGCTCGAAGAAGTCTCCGGACAGCACAGCAACCTCGGTGCGATTCCTCGCCTTGAGCTTTCTCATGATATGGCGAAGATGAACTTTTACCGTATGCTCGCTCATATTGAGCTCGTAAGCGATCTGTTTGTTGGCCTTTCCAAGACGGATTTCCTCAACAACCTTCATTTGTCGTTCGGTCAACAGTGCGCTTGTTTTCGATGCCGGCTGTTTCTCGTGGTGATCGTGGACGAAGCTGCCGGCGGGTACAAAGGTCCCCCCGGCCTTCACCAGTCGCACGGCTTCGACGGCCACGTTGAAGGGCAGGCTGGTCGGAATGTAACCTCGCGCGCCACTCTTCAGCGCGCGCACGATGTGGTCGAAGTCATCGACATCGGACACGATCACGACCGGAATGGTCGCTGCAGCGGCTTCAAGGAATTCGAGATCGGCGACGCCGGATTCGTCGCCATCGTCGATGACGATGATGATGATGGCGGCGGCCAGCGCGTTCGGTTCCTTTGAACTGAACCAATCGGCGACATTCGCAAACGAGAAGACGTCGTGATCCCGGTAGGAAACTTCCAGACATCGAACGAAGCAATCTCGAAATACCGCGCGACGATGAATCACGACGATCCCGGGCTTTTTCAGCTTCAGCGAGTCCTTTCCGTTCACGCCATTGAGATGTTGAGGATGGGAGGGCCCGTTTTGAATATTGCTGTCGGCGCGGTTGCGTTGATGTGCGGCCGCGCGAGTTTCGTTCGAGTTTGGCATCTCTTGGCTGAGCTGTGTTGCCTGCCTGTCGGCGCGACGCCGGATGCTCCCGGACGCGGCGCGGCGTGCTCCCTCAATTGGAGCCGATCCCTGTTCTGATTTGGATTGGGCTAAGGGATGACGGAGAATTTGCGTGTTGACGTTATCCGGACGCGACGTCACGGATGACCCAGGGGCTTGCCGTTCTATAATACTGGTTGAAGACATGCGGAAATTCTGGCGTGCTTCAACACGCGAGCCTGGATGCAATACGCGCATAAAAACCCCCGGCCTTAAATGGTATTCCGAGAAACTCCAAAACCTCGGTAGTTCGAGAATTCCTTCTGAATTTCAGCCCGTGCCGAGACCAATTTTACTGTATTTCAAGTGCCTAAGAATGTCCACATTTGCTTAAGGACTGGGCATTCAAGTTCGGTCGTCAACCCGACAATGCTGGTTCGTGATACCCTCGCACATATTTGAAACCATTGAAAAAAATGACGGATGTGCGCGGGTTTGCCTTCCCCGCGTCTCGGTGTCACAGGGCTGGCTGGCCTGAAGCGTCGCGAAGCGGATGCGTCGAAATATGCGCATCGAAAAATTGTACCCATACGACCGAGACGTCATCGCGTTGCGCGAACGGTTCGGTCAATTCGAGTTCCTGCAGATCGCGAGGGCGATCTTCCCGCGGCACGCCTGCGCCTTCCGAAAGGATTGGACTGCCGAACAGTATCGACCCCAGCGTCGCGGCATTGTGGCAACCCAGTTCGAAATCGCGATTGCGCGCGGTGCTTAGCAGGAGCAGTTCTTCGGCCATCATGTCGGACCTCATGCGGGTGATATCTTCCCAGGCCCTGCACTGAACAAGCGACATTGAATTCCCGGCGATCTTGCCGCTTTCGATTCTGGCGATGATGCTGATCAGCATGACCATGAAGCCGATCATGTATGGATCGGACCACGCCACTTCGGATATCCCGCCGAGACGATGACGGCTCTTCTCCACGATGGGAGAGAGCACGGTCACCGCCGCCTTGCGGGCTTTGCGAACTCTGGACAACTCGAAGGCCCAGTGCCACATGCGGTCACTCCCTCCCGACAGCCGCAACGCGATAGGTTATAAATCCTGCTTCTCGTCTTGCTCGCTTGCCAGCCCGATCATATATTCGTTGCCACGTGTGCTCCAGAGCAGATGCTTTGCCATTGGGTGTCGGAACACGACGATGCAAGGCAGATCCAATTCCTACGCATCCGTGACGAGTCCGCAACCATGGTGTCCAGTCACCTTCCGCCAAAACCTGACTTTGAGGCGCTCGCGGCGTCCGCGCCAACCACTGCCGATCGCCGCACGTTCATTCTGGCATTGATCGGAAATCTGGTTTCGAGCTGGTCGAACAACGAGAGCCTGTTCATTTATGTTCTCATGATCCTCCTGAAAACGGACCAGGCGTCAGCGGCCTTGACCTTTGCGACCCTCAACACGACGCGCGCCCGCCTTGATCTGATCCAGCGGCTGGCGAAGATCACCATCAGGGACAGGAACCTCGACAAGGCGCTTTCGAAGATAATCGAACGCTTCAACGAATCGACCCATGTTCGCAACGAATTCAATCACTGCATGTACATCGTCGACGCCAGCGGCCAGATAACCCATACCCAATCGATGCGAATTGTGCAGACCAAGAATAATCTTCAGTTCGGCGAAATGAAGCCGATGGACGATGCCCGGCTGAAGAGCATGGTCAAAACCACCAAAGATATGACGCGCATCAATCGCGACATCTGGGACTTCCTGCCGCGTCTTGAAAGCCATATTGTTTCAATTGATAGCCCGTCGCCCTGAAGGCGTTTCGTGCCCGACATGTTTCGGACGCGGGCGGCAAACGATTTTCAGTGGACAAATTGTGGAACAACTGATCCGGCCGCGCGTTTCGACAATTCCAGGTGTAACCTGAGCGCAACAGCTGCCGTACTGCGCAGCGCCGATACCGTCATCCGTACGGGTACATCTTCCCGAGAGCTACCGCGTTTGAGGTATCGGGTAGCCGAAAGAGTTAGCGGGCCCGATCAAATGGCTTATGCGTCCTAGCAACTACGTCGAATGACTGTGTTCGGCTAATGCTTAAGACGACGAGCGATGCCCCGAATGAGCGGCTATTCCCTGACTTCTACATGAGCAACGCTGATGGTGCGAAGTCTCGCAAATAATTGCGAGGGGATCGCAGTCGGAAAAATCCGACATTCCTCGCATCGTAGCGCGTTGGCCGTCGCAGACGTAGAAGATCAGCGATTTCCGAGGCGACGACGATGCTCCTTACCGAACAGGAGTTCGTCATGGGTAAGCCAAAGAAGAACGACCCCAGCCAGGAGCAGGAACAGGACCAGGATCAGAAGCAGGCCAATCTGCAGGCGCAGGCCCAGGGTCAGCTTCAGGGTCAAGCCCAGGGTCAGGCCCAGCTTGCTGTTCAGTCGCTTGATTCAAACAGCGACAACGACAACAAGAACGACAACAAGAACAGCAACGACAACAAGAACAGCAATTCGAACGATGTCGACAACAAGGTCGACAACAAGCTCAATAACAAGGTCGATAACAGTGTCGACAACAAGGTCGAAAACAAGGTCGAGAACACCGTCGACACCAAGGTCAATGTTGACGTCAATGTCGATCTCGACCTCAAGGTCACTGGCCTTAGCAGCCCAGTCATTGATCTCCACGGGATTGAAGACATTCATGGCTCGGTGATCATACCGGACGTGGTGAACCAGACCCTGAACGGCGGATACAGCAACGCCTTCAATATCGATCAGGTCAACAACCTGGTTGACAATGATTACCTGAGGGATGCGAAGGTCTCGTACGACGGCGGCGACGGTGGCTTCCATATGGACGCAAGGGCCGAAGGCGGCGACGTCAAGATCGATTCGAAGATCGGCGACATCGCCGGTAACACCGCGAGCGGCGTAATTGCACATGCCGACGCGACCCTGACACAGGACGCTTTCAACCAGACCATCACACAGGGTGCGAACATCCAGTTCAACAGCATCACGATGAACGTGGCCGGTCATGATTTGCACGACAGCCATAATCTGGGTGATCTAGGTAGCTAGACTCGTACTGAAGCCCGCGCGGCATTAGCCGCGCGGGTTTCTCAAAATCCCCGGAATTTTTGTTGTCGTGATTAGCCCCGCGGGATCACTCGATCCCCGAGCCTGACACAGGAGGCTCTCATGATGCCCGGTGGCGTGACGGAAGTAATTTGGCATTTCGCAGGTTATCTTCATATTATAAATGACATTGCAAGAGACCGCATTGACTACGATCCAGCAGCGTACCGGAACCTGCAAGACGACTATGTCACCCCGCGACCTGCTTACGACGCCAAGCCGGATATCGACGACTTCGATAGTCGTGGGATAACAGTGCCGGAGATCGCGCCATTGGATGAGCTCCATGGCATCCGGCTTCTCCCGATAAGATCATTGAGTTCGCCGTCGCCGCATCCCAATCTGGATTTCGAGCCATCGGGCGGGCTTCCGCTTCTTCCGCGCGCTGGGGGAGGCGGTGGAGGGGGCGGACCGCATCACGAGATTACGGTCCAATATCAGCCCGGCGGCGAGCAGAGCGAGGTCCAGATTATTCAGTATAATGTTTTGTCGGATAACGATCTTCTTATTCAGGGAAACGGGGCTGCCTTCACATACGACACCGCACTCCTTACGGTTCATGCCTCAGCGATCGTTCACCACATGGCAGATGATGCCAACGGGCAGCTTCCGAAGGAATGGTGGATCCAGCAAAACGGAACGGGCGCCACCGAGTTCCTCAAAGCTCACGATGAGGATGTCGCGTCCCGCGGCGGTGCGCCGGACGCCCATTCGGTTGAGCCCGGCTATTACCTGAATGGCGTACTCCAGACCCCCGCGCCGGAACCGCCCGATCAGACGCCGGCACCGCAACCCGCACCGGCGCCGGATTTAGGTCATGGTCTCGGACAGTGGGCCGAGGTCGGAAGCAACTTCAGCTTCAATGCGGCACTGATTGTGGATCTCAGCGAGTCCGGACGATCCATGATCGTGATGGGTGACTACTTCAAGACAAACGCAATCTTCCAGACCAACTCCCTGATGGATCACGATCATGTTGATGTTTCAGGAGGTAGTGCGCCTGCGTTGACCGCTGGCGATAACAAAACCGATAACATCGCCGACTTCGTCCAGCATCCGGGCATTTACGCCTCGCTCCCGGCGCATTTCGCCGGACCGCACTGGAACGTCGATGTGGTGGAAGGCAATTACTATAGCGTTCACACCCTCGTTCAGATGAACTATCTGATGGACAACGACATTGTCGTTCAGAAGAGCGCCGATAATCATTATGAAGTTCACTCCGGCGGCAATGAGCTGGGCAACCTGGCACAGGTGTTCGACGGGTCGATCCACTACGATCTGATCATCGTGGCAGGCGCATATCACGGCATGAACGTGATCTTTCAGAACAACATTCTGTTGAACAACGACGAGATCAAGCTGCTGACGGAGGGCGCAGGTTCGTCGCAGTCCGTTATCTCGGGCCAGAACCAACTCACCAATGCCGCAACGATCGAGAATTACGGAGACGACAATTTCAAGCCGATGAATGGCAATCTGGATAGTCTTGCCACGGCGGTCGGCAACGGCTCGACCTCCCTCGACCCCTCATACGGAAATTTCGTCGATGGATCCGGTGGTGTATTCAATGTGCTGTACGTCAAAGGCGATTATTACGACGTCAACGCGATCTGGCAGACCAATGTCACGTCCGACGTCAACCTGATCATTCAGCTTCTCGGTACGCCGTCAGCGAATGCTCTTTCTCTTCACCCTGGCGACACCGGGACGCAGTCCGTAACGAGCGGCAAGGACGTTCTGAGCAACGACGCGGCGATCATCGACGTGGGTGCGACCAACACCTATGTGAACGGTGAAACGTATGGAGACACGATTCTGGTGCAGGCAAATCTGCTGCCGTGCGACAAGGATCACGTGCTTGCCAACGATACGCACACGTTGGTTCCCGAGCTTATCGCCTTTGTCAACGAGACGCAGGATCAGGCGCCGGCGGCGCAGCCTGCGACGACATGTTCTTCGGTGCACGACGATCCTATTGCAAGCGTCATGCATTAGGCGGGTAGGACGAAGATTGAACAGCGAGTTGTCAACTGAGCCAGGTTGACGTGGAGGTCGGGCTAATGACGCGGGGCAGCGACAATGAGTTTGACGGAGGAGACGGCCGACCTGCGCAACTGACCGATGAAGAAAGCGCAAAACTGCATACCGCAAAGGTTTTCCCGTTCCGCGCTCGGAACGATGCGCCGGAATCGCCTGGCAGTGCATTGGGCGCTCCTCCGTCGCCCAGTAACCAAGCCATTGAACCGACAATCCCAAAACCCGGCCTGACCTCTGACGGCCAACATGTCGCACCGGCCGCGAATACCACCGCCAAACAGCCGGATGGCGCTCCATTGCCGGGGGTAGCGAAGACACCGCCACATCCGCAAGGCGACGCACGACCTCGGGCGAACGGCGCGCCCGTTGCCAATGGCGCGTCGGTTCCGTCGCTGGCGAACGGAAGTGGAGGCGGCGGCGGCGCATCGAACGGCGGGGGCGGTGGAGGCGGCAGCGGTTCTACGCCTCTGCACAAGCGCTCCGGCGACAACGAGTTCCGCGACGTCCTGGGCAAAGGTCTCGCCTATACGCGGCGCAACCTGGTGACCGTCGGAATTTTCTCGATCATGGTCAATCTTCTGGTTCTGTCGATCCCGGTTTACCTTTTCAACATGTCGGATCGCGTGCTGACCAGCAGAAGCACCGATACGCTCGTGATGCTGACGATGATAGTCGTGTTTGCGATTGGTGCGCATGTCCTGATGGACATGATGCGCCGGATCATCCTCATGCGCGTGGCGGTCGAGACGGAGGCCCGGCTGGGCGGCCCCGTATTGAGCGCCGCGGCGAAGGCCGCGCAGAGCGGGTCGAGCCGCGAATTCCAGACGCTGGCAGATCTTCAGCATCTCCGCTCGTTCATTACCGGGCCCGTCCTGCTCACGATGTTCGATGCGCCGGTATCTCCGGTCTATTTCGCGGTGGTGTTCCTGATCCATCCCCATCTCGGTCTGATCGTTCTGTCATCCGGCGTAGCGCTGATGGGCGTCGCCATGCTCAATCAGAAGGTCACTGCGATTCCATTTACCCGAGCGAACGCGTTCGGAACCCGGGCCAACCTCCAGGCCGAAGCGATGGCGCGCAACGCGCAAGTCATCAACGCCATGGGGATGATCCCCGAGGGCGTTCAGGTCTGGGGCCGCGAAACCGTGGAATCCCTGAAAGCGCAGGTCGCCGGGCAAGACCTCAATATCTTGATGACCGGCATCTCCAAATTCCTGCGCCTTTGCACGCAGATTGCGATCCTTGGTTGGGGCGCCTGGCTGGCGCTGGAGAGCCAGTTGACCGGCGGCATGATCATAGCGGCTTCGATCGTGGCAAGTCGCGCTTTGGCTCCGCTTGAAGGCACAATCGAAGGCTGGCGCAATTTCGTTCAGGCCCGTTCGGCCTACGGGCGGGTAAAAACCCTCCTGCAAAATTCGCCGTTGAACCTTGATCGGCTGCGTCTGCCGCGCCCACAGGGTCATCTCAGCGTCGAGCGCATCCTTTATGTCCCGCCGCCAAACAAGAAGGTGATCCTGAACGGCATCAGCTTCCATCTCGAGCCCGGAGAGTCGCTGGCGATCGTCGGGGATTCCGGAACCGGTAAAACCATGCTCGCGCGCATGCTTGTCGGCTCCATCATTCCCACCGCAGGCAGCGTGCGTCTCGACATGATGGATCTGCGCAACTGGGATGCGCGTCAGTTCGGCGAAAGTGTCGGCTATCTGCCTCAGGACGTTCAGCTCTTTCCCGCATCAATCAAGGCCAACATTGCGCGCATGCGTGAGGACGCGCTCGACGAGGACATTTTCGATGCCGCGGAGACCGCCGACGTACACGAGATGATATCGAGCTTCGCTCAAGGGTACGAAACCATTGTCGGCATGGACGGAAGTCCGCTGTCGGGCGGCCAAAGGCAACGGATCGGGCTGGCGCGCGCCTTCTACGGCAACCCGCGTCTGATGGTTCTCGACGAGCCAAATTCCAATCTCGATGCGAATGGAGAGCGAGCCCTCGCCAAGGCGCTCATCCGCGCCAAAGAAAAGCGGATTACCGTCGTCACCATTACGCAACGCGCCGCGCTTCTAAGAAGCGTCGACAAGATCATGATTCTTAACAACGGATCGGTGCAGGTTTTCGGCGATCGCGACGAGATCATCCCGCTGATTACCGGACGCAAACCGACTGGTCCCGGCGGTGGGCCACCGATGCTGAATTCGTGACGTGACTTTGCTGCTGGATGTTGAATGCGAGTTTGAAATTAACGCACTGGCCTTCGAGGTGCTGTGATGTTCGGCAAAAAACTCATCGTGCGAGAGCCGGTGGTGGTTGAGACGAATTGGTACGAATCGCTTCCGCGATCGACGCGGATTCCGACAATTGGCGGAGTTCTCATCATGGCCGTTGCGGTGATGGGCTTCGGTGTGTGGGGCAACATGGCGCCTATCGCCGGTGCTGTGGTCGCATCCGGGGTGTTCGTCGCAACCGGACAGAACAAGATCATCCAGCATCTTGAAGGCGGTGTCATCCGCGATATCTATGTGCGCGAAGGCGATGTTGTCGAGCAGGACCAGTTGCTGGTGGTCCTCGATGAGACCGCGCCCCGCGCCGAACTGCGCCGCCTGTTCCTCCGCCGCGTACGATTGACGGCAATCGATGCCCGATTGCAGGCCGAAATGCGGGAACAGGATGAGATCATATTCCCGGAAGAACTCACCCAAGTCGCGGATCAGACCGAGGCGAGGGAAATCCTGGAGAGCCAAAGGCTCACCTTCACGGCTCGCAAGAACAACATGAACAGCGATATTGCGGGCATTGATGAGGGAATCAACGCGTTGAATGAGCGGATTCAGGGGTCTCACGTTCAGCTGGATGCGGTCAGACGGCAGATCGTGCTGCTCAATGAAGAGATCGAGACCAAGCAGTACCTTCTGCAGACCGGCCTGGTTCGCAAGCCGGAGTTGATGGTGCTGCAGCGCTCAAAGGCCAATCTGGAGGGCGAAGTCGGGCGCATCATGGGCGACATCGGAGATGCCAAGGAGCGTATCGCGCGCTCCTACGAGCAGATCAACGGCGTCAGGAAGACCGCGATCAAGACCGCGGTCGAACAGATGCATGAGGTGCGCGGAGAATTGGCCGATGTCCGTGAGCGAATGCTCGGCGCCAAGGGCGTACTTGATCGAATTCGTATTATAGCCCCGGTCAGAGGCGTTGTGGTCAAGCTGCGCTATCACACGCAAGGTGGCGTGATCGAGGCCGGCAAGAACATCATGGAGATCCTGCCGCTCAAGGAAGAATTGATCATCGAAGCGCGGGTGCGTCCGCAAGACATCGACAGTGTCAAGCACGGTCAGCATGCGATGGTTCGGTTGACGGCGCTTAATCAGCGTATCACGCCCATGGTCTCAGGTGACGTGATCTATCTGTCCGCAGATACGCTGGCTGACGAGAAGAAATCGCAGCAGGTGGGACCAACCGATATCTACATTGTTCGCGTCAAGCTCAACACCGCCGAGGCCCTGAAGATTCCAGATTTCAGTCCGACTCCCGGTATGCCAGCCGAAGTTTACATCAAGACCTCGGAGCGAACGTTCTTCCAGTACATCGTGAGGCCGATCCACGACAGCATGGTGCGGGCGTTCCGCGAGCGATAGCTGACGACGTGTTCAACGAGGAGAATTCGGACGGAAAGCCTGGGTAAGGTGCAATCAGAGACCAAGCGAGGTTATATTGTGCGCGTCGAGGTCATAGAGACATTGTCGTCTTTCAATCGGCTGGAAGAGAACTGGAACGACGTCTACGACGCGGATCCGGACGCCCAGCTTTTCACGTCCTGGAGATGGCTTTCGGGTTGGCTCGGGCAGATCTCCAGCCCATGGCTGATCCTTGCGGCGAAGGCAAACGACAGCGCTGATGCGCCATATGTCGCCTTTCTGCCGTTGCGAATTCAAATCAAGCTGAAAGATGCGCGCTTTCACAACGAACTGTATATGGCCGGTAATTTCGCGGCCGACTACACCGGCATCCTTTGCGCGCCGGGCGCGGAACATCAGGCGATCCCGGCATTTGCCAGATATATGAAGCAGATGAACTGGGCGTGCCTGAATCTGGAAAATATCCGCGTTTCGGAGGCGCGGATCCGGCTGCTGCTGGCGCATTTCCCGAAGGCGAATTTTCGCACCAACGAGATCAGCCGCGTCGGCGAGGTCGATGGCATCGACAACAACCTGTGCCCGTTTGCGGCGCTTCCGCCGGACTGGAACGCCTATCTGGAGACCCTGAGCGCGAACACCAGACAAAAGGTGCGACGTTTGCTGAAGCTCGTGGATACGACTGGCGAATATCGCATCACTCATTCGACGCCTGAGACGATCGAGCGAGACCTCAATACTCTTCTTCAGTTCTGGGAAATCAAATGGAAGCAGCGAAAGGGCGATCTCGTTCATACCCTTGTGCGCTCCAATCGGGCGATGCTGACGCGAAGCTTCAAGGGTGGTCTTCTGTTCTTGCCGACACTCTGGAAGGACGACCGACCTCTTGCCGCACTTGCGACGCTGATGGACATGCGTAAGCGCAGCTTCCTGTTTTACATGACCGGTCGGGATGAAACGTTTGACGGGCCGCCGCCGGGTGTGATCCTGCATGCCCACAGCATTCGATATGCCATCGCCAATGGCTTCACCGAGTACGACTTCTTGCGCGGCAACGAGCCCTACAAATATTCGTTCGGCGTGAAAGAGCGCCGTATCCGGTGTGTCGTGGTTGGCACAAAGAACGGATTGAACCTTGGCGGCAGGATCGACCGCCGATCCATCCCGGACCTTCTGAAGGACGCAACCGAGCTTCACAAGACGGGGAAACTGGTGGAAGCCGAGCGCGGATACCGGCAAATCCTCGATGTCGAGCCGAGGAATGCCGATGCGATCCATCGCCTTGGTCAGCT
>Ga0099794_10000489_pt1 | contig 13266 bp, 15 predicted proteins | sample Rivendell_Oct201_10_FD_77320 | JGI IMG/M metagenome (GOLD analysis project Ga0099794, IMG submission 77320) | Vadose zone soil microbial communities from the Eel River Critical Zone Observatory, Northern California, USA -... | ecosystem: Host-associated > Plants > Roots > Rhizosphere > Soil ... | reverse complement strand
GCGGGCCGCGTGGACCAGCCGTAGACCAGCTTGGTGTTGGGCGAGGAGATGTTGAGCTCGACCAGCTCACCGAACTCCTGCAGGCCCGCCACGACCCGGACGTAGTCCTCCGCGGATTCCCCCGCCGCGGCCACGATCAGCGGCACGCGGTGCGGCAGCGCGGCCAGCGCGGAGCGGTAGGCGTCGAGACCCGGGTTCTTGAACCCGTTGCAGTTGACCAGGCCCGGTCCCTCCGCGGTCTGGATGCGCACCAGGTTGGGCTCGGGATGCCCGGGCCGCGGTCCGGGGGTGATGCTCTTGGCGGTGACCGCGCCCCACCCGAGGCCCATGGCCCGACGGAGGATCGCGGTGTCGTAGTACATCGAGGAGAGGATCAGCGGATTCGCCAGGCGCACCCCGCCCAGCGTCGTCGCGAGGCAGGGATCGGGATTGCGGAACATCCCGAGGCGATCGAGCGGCAGGTGACGCAGGCCCCACTGGCCCATCGCCACCGCCCCGCGCTCGGGCAGCCGCGCCAGCACGGCGCGGTAGAACGCGCGGTAGAGGAGATCGAGGGCGCCGACCATGTCGTGGACCGGGCGCATGATATCCTACAACCATGTCGCAAGACACCACGCGTCGCTTGCTGAGGGAGTTCGGCGTCGCCGTCACGAGCTTCGAGGATGCGGTCGAGGGCGGGCAGGGCGAAGCCGCGCGGAAGGCCGAGGCGCTGCTCCGCGAGCACATGAAGGAGCTGATCGGGCTCGTCGAGCGCCTCTCCGAGCAGGCCGCCAAGCTCTAGCCCCGCCGGTGCCGGCCCGGCGCATCGTCTCCCTGATCCCCAGCATCACCGAGATCCTGTTCGCCATCGGCGCGGGGGACCGCGTGGTGGGCTGCACGATCTACTGCACCGAGCCGCCCGAGGGCGTGGCCACCAAGACCCGGGTCGGCGGCGAGAAGAACCCCAAGCTCGAGGTCATCCGCGACCTCGGCACCGACCTCGTCATCGCCAACGTGGAGGAGAACGTGCGCGAGCACGTCGAGACGCTCCGGGCCTGGGGCATCGCGGTCCACGTCACGTACCCCCGCACCGTCGCCGACGGCATCCGGCTGGTCGGGGAGCTGGGGGCGCTGCTCGAGGTGGGGGAGCGGGCGCGCGAGCTCGAGGCGGAGCTCCAGGCGCGCTACGACCGAGTGCGGGCCGCCACCGCGGCGCGGCGGCCGCGCCGCGTGTTCTGCCCGATCTGGCGCAAGCCCTACATGACGATCAACCGGGACACCTACATCCACGACATGCTGGCGGTGTCGGGCGGCGCCAACGTCTTCCGGGACGAGGCGACCCGCTATCCCCAGATCACGCTCGAGCAGGTGGCGGCCACGGAGGCGGAGGTGATCCTGCTCCCGGACGAGCCCTACCGGTTCCGCCGGGTCCACGAGGCGGACTTCGCGCCGTTCTCCGACCTGCCCGCGGTGCGCGACGGCCGGATCCACCTCGTGGACGGCAAGCTGCTGTCCTGGTATGGCCCGCGGATCGCGCAGGCCCTCGAGATCCTCCCGCCGCTCCTCGAGGCCTAGCGGCGGCGCTTCGGCTTGCGGGCCGACGCCTTCGCGACGCGCGCCGGCTTGCGCGCCTTCGGCGCCGCGGGCGCGCTCACCTCGAGGATCATCTCGATCTCCACCGGAATGCCGGCGGGCAACGAGCCCATGCCCACCGCGGAGCGGGCGTGGCGCCCGGCGTCGCCGAACACCTCGACCATGAGGTCCGAGAAGCCGTTGATGACCTTGGGCTGCTCGCCGAAGCTCTCGACCGCGTTCACCATGCCCAGCACCTTGACCACGCGCTTGATGCGGTCGAGGCTGCCCAGGAGCGCGCGCGCGGAGCCCAGCAGGTTGATGCCGACCTCGCGCGCCACCTTGTAGGCGTCCTCGGTGGTGAGGTCTCGCCCGACCTTGCCGCGGGCGCTCGGGTTGCCCTCGATGCGGATCGGGCCGTGGCCGGACAGGAAGAGCAGGTTGCCGGTCCGGACGCCCGGGACGTAGTTGCCCATCGGCTTGGGCGGGTTGGGCAGCGTGATGCCGAGCTCCTTGATCCTGGCTTCTGCGCCCATCGCGGTCTCCTCGTGGGAAAGGGGTGGGTCGACTACCGCGACGCCGTGGCGCGCGGGCCGATGAAGAAGAAGGCCGGCCCGTCGTCGTCCGTGCGCCAGACGATCGCCTCGACCTCCACCGGCTGCGAGCCCGGCGGCTCCATGCGCAGGTGCGCGGGGCGGCCGACCTCGAGCGGCTCGCGACGCAGCAGCTCGTCGAGCGAGACCTTGACGCCGAGCGCGCTCACGTTCACCGCGTGGAGATGGAGGAGGCGATCGCCGGTCTGGACCGTCACCGGCCACGAGGCCGCCACCCGTGTGTGCCGGCGATGCTCCGCCGGCGAGGGGCTGATGGCGGTGTGCGGGCTCTGCACGGGCCGAGTTTCCCATCGGCCCTCCGCCTTCACAAGTGCCTTTTTTTGCCCGCCCCCGCGCCGGCGGACCATGTCAGAATGCGAACGGTTTCGAAGACCCTTTCCCATGAGCCCACCTGCAATTCCTTCACCCGCGGCGACCCTGGTCCTCATACGCGACCGGGCCGCCGGCCCGGCCGAGATCCTGCTCATCCAGCGCCACGGGCGCAGCAAGTTCGCGGCGGGGGACTACGTCTTCGCCGGCGGCAAGGTCGAGGCCGACGATATCCCCCCCGACGTGGAGCAGTTCTGCCGCCGGCTCACCCCGGATCAGGCGAGCGCCCGGCTCGGCGGCGACCTGACCCCCCGCCTGGCCCTCGGCTACTGGGTGGGGGCCATCCGCGAGGCCTTCGAGGAGGTGGGCGTGCTGCTGGCGTACGACCGCCGGGGCGAGTTCGTGCGCTTCACCGCGGACAACCGCGCCCGCTTCGAGGCCCATCGCAAGGCGTGCCAGTCGGCGAACCCTGCCTTCTTCACGATGCTGCGCGAGGAGGGCCTGACGCTCGCCACCGAGCGCCTCAGCTACTTCGCGCACTGGATCACGCCCGAGGAGCAGCCGCTGCGCTTCGACACCCGGTTCTTCGCCACGGAGGCCCCGCCGGGACAGGAGCCGGAAGTCGACGGGCACGAGATCGTGGCCCTGCGCTGGCTGACGCCGGCGGAGGCCTTCGCGGCGTTCCGGGGGAAGGAGATCACCCTCCGGCTGCCCACCATCAAGAACCTGGAGCTGCTGCAGGGCGCCGGAGCCCGCACCGCCGAGATCCTGGGCGCGCTCCGCGGCCGCCCGGTGCCTACCATCCGTCCCCGGGTCCTGCAGGTGGACGGCAAGCCCGTCCCGGTCCTGCCCGGCGATCCCCGCTGGTACTAGCGGCCGAGGGCGCGGTCGAGCTCGCCCGCGAGCGCGTCGGACACGCGCGTGAGCGGCAGGCGGCACTCGGCGGAGCCGATGAGCCCCTGGCGCCAGAGGCAGTGCTTGATCGGGACCGGGTTCGGCTCCTTGAAGAGCAGCGGCACGAGCGGCTCGATCCGCGACCAGGCCTTGCGCGCGCCCTGGTGGTCGTTGGCTGCCATGCGCTCGTACACGGTGAGGAACAGCGCGGTCTCGACGTGCGCCGAGGCCAGGATGCCGCCGTCGCCGCCGTGGGCGAGCATCGTGTAGAAGTAGGCGTCCTCGCCGGTGAGCACCGCGAAGCCGTCGGGCCGCTGGCGCAGCAGATCGAGCGACTGCGCGATGCTGCCGGAGGAGTCCTTCACCCCCGCGATGTTCGGGATCTCGGCCAGGCGCAGCAGGGTCTCGTTGGTCAGGTTGACGCCGGTCCGGTAGGGGATGTTGTAGATCAGGATCGGCCGATCGGTGGCCTCCGCGATGCGCGTGAAGTGTAGGAGCATGCCGTCCTGGCTCGGCCGGTTGTAGTACGGGCAGACCGAGAGGACGCCCTGCACCGGGTGGCGCTGCAGGCGCTTCACCGCCTTGACCGCCTTGCGCGTGTCGTTGCTGCCGACCCCGACCACGATCGGCACCCGACCCGCCACCGTCGCGACGGTGCGCTCGACCAGGCGGTCGGCCTCGTCGTCGTCGATGGTCGGGCTCTCGCCGGTGGTGCCGAGCGGGATGATGCCGGTGACCCCGAGCTTGACGTAGTGGTCGATGAGGCGCTCGTACGCGGGGTAGTCGATCTCTCCCCCGGTGAACGGGGTGATCGCGGGCAGCCAGACGCCGGAGAAGCGCATGGGCGGTACCTCCTGGATTTTCGAGTCTAGCACGCGTGCTATACTCCCGGGCACTTCCGACGTAGAAGGAGGCTCGCGATGCGTGTCGACCAGCTGACGGAGCACCTCCCGGCCGAGGAGATCGAGCGTCCGAAGGCGTGGACGCGCGACACCATCTCCGCCGATCGATGGCTGATCCCGCCGTCCGAGGCCTGCGTGGCGGAGCTGGACCAGGTGGTGAGGTCCCTGCGCGAGACCCCGCGCCCGGTCGAGAGCCTGGCCCCCGCGGCCTTCTCGCTGCGTGCGTGCTCCGATCTCATGTCGGACGTGCGGGCGAAGCTCGAGACCGACACCGGCCTCGCGGTGGTGGATCGCTTCCCGGTCGAGCGCTACGAGACGGAGGAGAACCGGGCCATCGGGTGGCTGCTCGCCGCCATGCTCGGCCAGGTCGTCGCGCAGAAGGCCAACGGGGCCCGGCTCTACGACGTGAAGGACACCGGCCAGGCGCTCGGCTACGGGGTGCGGCGATCGGTCACCAACCTGGGCCAGCCGTTCCACACCGACGGCGGCTGGCTCTGGAAGGCGCCCAACTTCGTGGGTCTCTTCTGTCTCGAGTCCGCGCTCGAGGGCGGCCTCAGCCGCTTCACGAGCCTGGTGACCGCCCACAACGAGCTCCGACGCACCCGGCCCGACCTCCTCGCCCGCCTCTATACGCCGTTCGCGTGGGATCGCCAGGGCGAGCACGCCCCCGACGACGTCCGCGCCAGCCATCACCCGGTGTTCGAGTACGAGCGCGGGGTCCTGGCCGCGCGCTACTACGAGGACTACATCGTCAACGGCCAGCAGCTGGCCGCCACCGCCCTCGATGACCTTGGCCGGGAGGCGCTCGACGCGATGCGCGCGATCGTGGACGATCCCGCCAGCTGGGTCGAGTTCCGCATCGAGAAGGGCCAGCTCCAGTACCTCAACAACCGGCAGTTCGCGCACAGCCGGACCGCCTTCAAGGACGCGGGCACCGCGCAGCAGGGTGGGGGCCGTCACATGCTCCGGCTCTGGAACCGCGACGAGGGCTCCTGGCATCTCGAGGGTCGCCCCGCCGCCTGATCGCTTCGTGCCCCCGCTGACCCTCGAGACCGCGGCCTATTCCGCGCTGATCCTCCTGCTCGCCTACTGGGTGCGGGGCATGGCCGGCTTCGGCTCCGGCCTGATCGCGGTGCCGCTGCTCACCCTGCTGTGGCCGGTCACCGTCGTCGTGCCCCTCGTGGTCGCGCTCGACTACCTTGGCTCGGCCAGCCAGGGCGTGAGGAACGTGGAGCAGGTGGCCTGGCGCGAGCAGCTCTGGCTCATCCCGTTCATGGTGGTGGGCGTGCTCGCCGGCCTCTGGGTGCTGGCCGCGATGAGCACCGCGATCCTGGCCCGCATCCTGGGCGGCTTCGTCATCGTGTACGCGATCTACCAGATGCTGCCGCTGCCCGAATTGCGCGGCTCGCGCGCGGCCGCGAGCTACTGCGGGGTCCTGGGCGGGCTGGTCGGCACGCTCTTCGGCACCGGCGGGCCCTTCTACGTGATCTACCTGAACCTGCGCGGGCTCGAGCGGCTCGCCTTCCGCGCCACCTTCGCGATGAACTTCCTGATCGACGGCGGCGTGAGGCTCGCCGCGTTCGCGGCGGCCGGTCTCTTCGGCCGCCAGACGCTCGGCTACCTGCTGGCCGCGCTCCCCATCGCGGGGGCCGGCCTCTACGTGGGTGGTCGCATCCAGACCGGGGTCTCGCAGCGCACGTTCCAGATCGTCATTCGCGTGCTGCTCCTCACCTCCGGCCTGGCCCTCCTGCTCAAGCCCTGACGTCCTTCAGGCGCGGCCGCCTGAGCAGGGGCAGGGCGAGGCCGGCCGCGAGCACGCCCTGGGCCAGCGCGGCCAGCGCCATGCCCCGGTAGCCGCCGCTCCCGATGGCGGCCGCCCCGACCGCGGAGCCGATCACGAAGCCGCCCTGGTTGGTGAGCGCGATGAGCCCGAGGAGCGCGCCGCGCTGGCGGGGCGCCAGCTCGGAGCTGTAGGCCAGGAAGGCCGGGCGGCTCCCGGCGTTGCAGAGGGTCAAGAGCGTGGCGAGCGCCACGACCGCCGCGAAGGGGAGCCCCGCGCCGAAGAGGACCAGGCCGAGGCCCGCGCTGATGATCTGGGCGATCACGAAGATCGCGGGCTTGTTGAACCGATCGCCGAGGCGGCCGCCCAGCACGTTGCCCGCGATGGCCCCGATCGCGACCAGCACCAGCACGGGCGCCACGCCCACCGCGCTCAGGTGAAAGCTGAGCATGACGAACGCGGGGAGGAAGACCACGACCATGGCGAAGAGCGAGCGCTCCATGAGGTTCGCGCCGAGCAGGTTCAGCAGGCGCGGCACGTCCCAGACCGCCTGGTAGGTCGCCAGGACGCTGGTGCCGGAGGCCATCGGCGCGATGCGCGGGAACCAGCGCCAGACGCAGCCCGCCAGCACCAGCATCACGAGGCCGATGGCCGCGAAGGCCCAGCGCCAGCCGAACACGCCGCCGACCGCGCCCATGAGCGGCACGCCGCCGATGGCCGCGAAGCTGAAGCCCATGTTGAACCAGCCCATGGCACGCGCCCGACGCTCGGCCGGGAAGAGATCGCCCACCGAGGCCATGAGGCTGGTGGGCGCGAGCGAGCCCAGCAGCCCGGCCAGGAAGCGCACCACCACCAGCGCCGCGAAGCTCGGAGCCAGCGTGGCGCCCACGCTCAGGAGCGCCACGCTGACGAACGCGGCGACGATCATCGGCTTGCGCCCGAGCCGATCCGACAGCAGACCGGAGAACGGCGAGAAGAGCGCCTGCGGCACCCCGGCCGCCGCGGCCAGCAATCCGGCCTGGCCGAGCGAGACCCCCAGGTCCCGCGAGATGTCCACGAGCAGCGGCCCGATCATGGTCACCGACGTGACGATCCCGGTCACCCCCGCCACGATCAGCACCAGATTGGGGTCAGGTCTGACCGTCATACATTTCCGGCGATCCAGCCCTCGACCTCGCGCGCGGTGCGGGCCTCGTCGTCGGTGAGTCCGGCCGGGCGGGCGAGGGACCGCGCGAGGGCGTCGGGCGAGTCCAGCGCCCAGTCGCGAACCGCCGCGACCTGGCACGCATCCTTGATCGGATAGGGCTGGTCGCGGCAGTCGATCAGGCTCGGCCAGAGCTCGGCGATGACCACGCTGTCCTCGCCGACCGCCGCGTCCCATGCGGTCTCGAACGGCCAGAGCCGCGCGCGCTCCTCGAGCGCCGGGTCCGTGAGCAGGCGATGGACCGCGGGCAGGCCCACCAGGGTCTGCGAGCCGACCGAGGCGCGCGTGAAGAGCTTCCACGGGCTCTGGATGCGCCGCGCCGCCAGCCGCCGCTCGACCAGCCGGCCGTCGCTGATGCGGGGCGGGAAGGGCCGCGGCCGCGTCGGGTGGAGGTGCGGGTACTCGTGGCCCGCCGGATGGCCCCAGAACGGCCCGTCGAAGCCCCCGCCGAGCGCGGCCTGGATCTCGCGGTTCAGGATTCCCGCGACCTCGAACCGATTGTTCGCGCCGTCGGCCGCGTCGCGGATCAGGCCATCCAGCCGGGCGCAGAGGGCGCGCCCGGAGGGAAGCCCCGCGTCGGCTGGGTAGCCGAACGCGAAGTCGAAGCCCACGAGGGCGGCCCGGGGCTCGCCCGCGAGCAGGCCGAAGATGAAGCCTTCCGCCTCGAGCCGCGTGCGGAAGTAGCGCGGCGCCGGCCGGCGCTCCCCGGCGCGGCCCCACGCGACCCAGCAGCGGTCCCGCGCGGGCCTCAGCGGGCCCCTCGTGGAGGCCGCCGACCAGTCCGCGACGATGACCAGCCGGAAGCTCAGGGCGTGAGGACGATCTTGCCGAACTGCTTGCCCTCCGCGAGTCGCCGCTGCGCCTCGACGCCGTCCCGGAGCGGCATCACGGTGTCCACGATGGCCCGGAGGCGCCCGGCGAAGAGCTGACCCATGACCGTATTGAACTCGGCGTCGTTCGACATGGTGGAGCCGATGATCGAGAGCTGCTTCCAGAACACGAGCCGGATGTCGGTCTCGGCGATGGGTCCCGACGTCGCCCCACAGGTGACGATGCGCCCGCCCTTGGCCACGGTGCGGATCGCGCCCTTCCAGGTGGCCGCGCCCACGTTCTCCAGGACCACGTCGACCCCGCGTCGCCCCGTCTTCTGCGCGACGACCTTCACCCAGTCGTCCTTCGCGTAGTTGATGCACTCGTCCGCGCCCAGGGCCCGCGCGCGCTCGAGCTTCTCGTCGCTCGACGACGTGACCCAGACGCGCGCGCCGCAGAGCTTGCCGATCTGCACCGCGGTGGAGGAGACGCCGCCGCCCACCCCCAGGATCAATAGATCTTCGCCCGCGCGCAGCCGGGCCTGGGTGACCAGCATGCGCCACGCGGTCATGTTGACCAGGACGAAGGCGGCCGCGTCCTGGTAGGGCACTCCGCCCGGCAGCTTCACCACGTGCCGGCCCTCGACCTTGACGTACTCGGCGAGCCCCCCGTGCGTGTGCTCGCCGAGGATGCCGTAGCGCACGCACAGGCTGTGCTCGCCGCGCCGGCAGTACTCGCAGCGCCCGTCGTAGAGGTTCGGGTTCACCGCGACCCGGTCGCCCACCGCGACGTCGCGGACCTCGGCCCCCACCAGGACCACGTCGCCCGCGATGTCGCAGCCGGTCCAGAACGGCATCGGGAGGGTGAGCCCGGGCAGGCCTTCCCGGACGAAGAGATCGAGGTGATTCAGCGCCGCGGCGCGGACGCGCACCAGCACGTCGCCCGCGTCGATCTTCGGGTCCGGGACGTCCTGGTACGCGAGCTTGTCGAGCCCGCCGTGCTCGTGGAACGCGAGCGCCTTCATCCGTGCGGCCGGATCAGGACGCTCCCAGCCCCGTCTTGGGCGCGTTCACCAGCACCGCCATGTTCCCGTACGGGTGCTTGTTGTCCAGCATGAGCTGGTGGCACTCGGGCAGCTCGTCGAAGCGGTAGGTCTGCGAGAGGCACGGATCGACCTTGCCCGCGTCGACCAGCTTCGTCACCGCCAGCGCCTGCTGGTCGTTCGAGAGGTGGCTGCCCTGGAAGCGCTTCTGCCGCATCCAGTGGTAGCGCAGGTCGAGCGTCACGTTGTAGCCGGTGGTGCCCGCGCAGATCACGATCATGCCGCCGGTACCGCACACGAACTCCGAGGTCGGCAGGGTGGCCTCCCCTGGGTGCTCGAAGACGATGCGGGGGCTGGTGCGCTCGCCCAGCGCGTCCCAGATCGCCTTGCCGAAGGCCCGCGCGCCCTTGGCCCAGTTGCCGTACGCCTTGCCGTCCTTCGTGTCCGGCATCACGCCCCAGTGGTCGAACTGGGAGCGGTTGATGGCCCCGACCGCGCCGTGCTCCAGGCAGAACTTCTTCTTGGCCTTGTCGGAGACCACTGCGATCGCCCGGCCGCCCTGCGCGCGCACGATCTCGAGCGCCAGGCTGCCGAGGCCGCCGGTGGCGCCCCACACCAGCACCACGTCGCCCTTCTCGACGGTGTGCGGCTCCCAGCCCATCAGCATGCGGTAGGCGGTGGACGCGCAGAGGAGGAAGCAGCCGGCCGCCTCCCAGGTGAGCTTCTTCGGCTTGGCGATGCACTGGTGCGCCTGGGCGCGGGCGAACTGGCAGTAGCTGCCGTAGTTGGTCTGGTAGCCCCAGGTGCGGGTGGACTCGGCCAGCATCGGATCCTTGCCGGAGAGCACCCACGGGTCGTCGGGGCGCCACCAGCCGCTGTGCACGATGACCTCATCGCCGACCTTGACGTTCTTCACGTCCTTGCCGGTGGCCCACACGATGCCCGAGCAGTCGCTACCGCCCGCGTGGAAGTCCTCCGGCTCGCCCATCTTGAGGCGCTCCGCGATGACGTCGAGCGGCTGGCCGAGCGCGGCCCACACGTTGTTGTAGTTGATGCCCGAGGCCATCACGTAGATCAGCACCTCGTCGGGGCCGATGGTGGGTGTGGGCAGCACCTCGCGCTTCCACGCGTCCCGCGGCTGGCCGAAGCGGCTCTGACGCACCGCGAACGCGTGCATGCGCTTCGGGACTTCACCGAGGGGGGGCTTGTCGCCCAGGTCGTAGAGATCTGAAGCCATGGAGTCCTCCGGGTGCCTTACTTGCCCTTGAAGTCGGCGCGCTTGCGCTCGGCCGCGGCCTTGAGGCCGGCCTTGCGGTCGTCGGAGAGGAGCGGGCCCGAGGCCTGCGCCGTCTCCCAGTCGAGCCAGGAGCGCATCTCGCCGTAGTAGGTGCCGTTGATGGCGCGCTTGGCCGCCTGCACCGCCAGCGGCGCGTTGGCCGCGATCTCGGCGGCCAGCTCCGCCACGCGGGCCCCGAGCTCGCCCGCCGGGTGCACCGCCTGGACGAGCCCGATCCGGAGCGCCTCCGCCGCGTCGAAGCGCCGCGCCGAGTAGATCAGCTCCTTCGCCTTGCCGATGCCCACGGTGCGGGGGAGGCGCTGGGTGCCGCCCATGTCGGGCACCAGGCCGAGCTGCACCTCCGGGATCGAGAACAGCGTGCCCTCCGCGGCCAGCCGCACGTCGCAGCAGAGTGCCAGCTCGAGCCCCGCGCCCATGCAGGCGCGCTGGACCGCCGCGATCACCGGCACCCGGAGTGCCTCCACCGCGGAGAACGAGGCCTGGTGCCCCTCCAGGTGCTGGCGGATGCGGGCCATGGCCTGGCCGGGTGACATGGTCTCGAGCGTCGTGCTGAGCGTGGAGCCCGCCTTGACGTCGAGCCCGGCGCAGAAGCAGCCGCCCGCGCCCATCAGCACGGCCACCCGCACGTCGGGCGCGGCGTCGACGGCCCGGCAGGCCTCGCCGATGCCGTGCCACATCTCGTTGTCGAGCGCGTTCAGGCGCTCGGGCTTGTTCAGCATGATGGTGGCCACGTCGCCCTTGATCTCCACCTGCACCTTGTCGGTCATCGCTGGCTCCCTGTCTCGACCTATCCGTTGAACGCCCGCACCATCGCGGGCAAGCGCGGATCGTTCAGGTCTTGCTGATAGGGCTGGTAGAGACCGGTGCGGTCCAGCAGCCCCTGGTAGCGCTCCATGATCTTCGCGTGCAGGTTCTCGTAGGTCGCGGTGACCGCGTAGGTGTCGAGCATCTCGTCGGAGATCAGGTCGGCCATGCCCTTCCAGTCCCCCTCCACCGACTTGCGGTGAAGCTGGCCGGTGATGTCCTCCCAGCCGTGCGCGGCCAGCACCGGGGTGTAGGTTCGCGTGGAGCCGTAGAAGGCGATCTGCTGCTTGACGGTCTGGGCCTGCGCGGCCCGCTCCTTCGGGGTGTCGCCCACCACCGCGAAGGTGACCGTCGCGTAGGTGAAGTCCTTCAGCGCGCGGCCGGAGCGCTTGAGGCCTTCCTCCACCGCCGGGTGCACGATCTCGCGCAGGTACTTCGGCGAGTTGAACGGATGCACGTGCATGCCGTCGCACAGCTCGCCCGCGATGCGGCACATGAGCGGGTTCACCGCCGCGATGTAGATCGGGATCCTCGGGTGCTCGATCGGCCCCGGGTTGAAGAAGGGCGTCATCACGTCGAAGGTGTAGAACTGTCCCTTGAAGTTGAGCCGGGTGCCGTTCTGCCAGCAGTCCCAGATCGTCCGGATGGCGCGGATGGCCTCCGCCATCTTGGGCCCGGGCGACTCGAACTTCACCGAGAAGCGCCGCTCGTTGTGGGCCTTCACCTGGGTGCCGAGCCCCAGCGCGAAGCGACCGCCCGAGGCCTTCTGGAGATCCCACGCGGTGTGGGCGGTGATCATCGGGCTCCGCGAGAACACGGTCGCGATGTTGGTGCCGAGCTTGATCCGCGAGGTGGACGTGGCCGCGACCGCGAGAGGCAGGTAGGGGTCGTGCTGCGTCTCCGACGACCACAGGCAGTCATAGCCCATGGCCTCGACCTTCCGGGCGTAGTCCGGAATGCTCTTGAGATCGTGGGTCAGCATGGACACGTCGAGCTTCACGGGCGTCTCCTTTGACCGCGAGTCTACCTCACCCTCTCCCCCCTGGGGAGAGGGCAGGGTGATATCCTTGCCGCAAGGGAGGGCGACATGGCCAACAAAGGCACCGGGCTGCTGATGGTGTGGGCCGACGTCCCGGCCGACAAGGAAGAAGAATTCAACCGCTGGTACGACGAGGAGCACCTGCCGGAGCGCATGGCGATCCCCGGCTTTCTCGGCGGCGCGCGTTACGAGGCGGTCAAGGGCGGACCGAAGCACCTCGCCTGCTACGAGCTCGAGAGCGCGGCGGTCATGGAGAGCCCGGCCTACAAGAAGGTCCAGGGTAATCCCACCCCGTGGACGAAGAAGATCGGGCCCCAGGCCATCGGCACCCCGTTCATCCGGAGCATCTACACGATGATCTATCCGAAAGCTTTGACCGCTGAGATTGTGGCGGGACCGATGGCGCCCGCGCTCCAGATCGGACGGATGGACGTGCCGGCCGCCGCCGATCGCGAGTTCAACGAGTGGTACAACACGGTCTACGTGCCGAACTACGAGAAGGTGCCCGGGGTGATCCGCGGCCGCCGCTACCGCGCGGTGGAGGGCACGCCCACCTACCTCACGCTCTACGAGTTCGAGCACCCCAAGGTCTCGGAGAGCGCGGCGTGGAACGCCCAGCGGGACGCCGCGCCGGTGAACGCCACGATGCGCGCGCACATGAAGCATGCGCCGGGCTCGCCCGGGGTCTACGTCAAGACGGTCGAGCTGCGGTAGCGATTCCGAGGCCCGCCATGTACGACTACGTGATCGTCGGCGCCTGCTCCGCCGGCTGCGTCCTCGCCAACCGCCTCTCCGCCGATCCGGCCGTCAGCGTGCTGCTGCTCGAGGCCGGCGGCCCGGACGCCTCGCCCTTCATCCATACCCCCGCGATGATGGGCTTCCTGCCGGACGGCCCGCACGACTGGCGCTACCGCACGGTGCCGCAAGCGTATTGCAACCTGCGGCGCTTCCCGTGGCCGCGGGGGCGGACCCTCGGCGGCTCCAGCTCGATCAACTACATGATCTACATCCGGGGCCACG
>Ga0099794_10000485_pt1 | contig 13311 bp, 10 predicted proteins | sample Rivendell_Oct201_10_FD_77320 | JGI IMG/M metagenome (GOLD analysis project Ga0099794, IMG submission 77320) | Vadose zone soil microbial communities from the Eel River Critical Zone Observatory, Northern California, USA -... | ecosystem: Host-associated > Plants > Roots > Rhizosphere > Soil ... | reverse complement strand
GATCTCGGCCGCCTTCTGGAGATCGCCGCGGCGCGTCGCCTGCTCCGCCTCCGTGCGCAGCTTCTCGAGCTCGGCTTTCTTCGCCTGGATCTTCTGGATCGCGTCCTTCTCCGCGGTCCACTGGGCTTTCATGGCGTTCGACTTCTCACGCAGCCCCGCGACCTCCTGCTCGATCTTGGTCTTGCGCTCCTTGGACGCCTTGTCCTTCTCCTTGGCGAGGGCGGCCAGCTCGATCTCGAGCTGCGTGATCTTGCGTTCCACCTCGTCGATCTCCTGGGGCAGCGAATCGATCGCGATGCGCAACCGCGCCGCCGCCTCGTCGATCAGGTCGATCGCCTTGTCGGGCAGGAAACGGTCGGTGATGTAGCGACTCGAGAGCGTCGCCGCCGCGATGAGAGCGTTGTCGGTGATGCGAATGCCGTGGTGGACTTCGTACTTCTCCTTGAGCCCGCGCAGAATGGCGATTGTGTCTTCGACCGACGGCTCGCCCACGAACACCGGCTGGAAGCGCCGCTCCAGCGCCGCATCCTTCTCGACGTGCTTGCGGTACTCGTCGAGCGTCGTCGCGCCCACGACGTGCAGCTCGCCGCGTGCCAGCGCCGGCTTGAGCATGTTGGACGCATCCACCGCGCCCTCGGCCCCACCGGCACCCACAAGCGTGTGGAGCTCGTCGATGAAGACGATGTAGCGTCCTTCGGTCGCGGTGATCTCTTTGAGAACGGACTTGAGCCGCTCTTCGAACTCGCCGCGGTACTTGGTGCCCGCGACGAGGGCGCCGATGTCGAGCGCGATGAGATGCTTGTTTTTCAGGGAGTCGGGCACGTCGCCGTTGATGATGCGCTGGGCCAGGCCCTCGACGATCGCCGTTTTCCCGACGCCGGGCTCACCGATCAGGACCGGGTTGTTCTTCGTACGACGCGACAACACCTGCATGACGCGGCGAATTTCCTCGTCACGGCCGATGACCGGATCGAGCTTGCCCTTGCGCGCGATTTCGGTGAGATCGCGCGTGAAGCGCTGCAACGCCTGATACTTGCTCTCCGGCTCTTGATCGGTGACGCGATGCGCGCCGCGCACCCCCTCGAGCGCCGCCAACAAGTCTTTGCGGCTGATGCCCTGGGCCGACAGGAGCTGGCGCGCGCTGGTACCCTTCTCTTCGGCGAGCGCGAGCAGCAGGTGCTCGGTCGAGACGTAGGCATCACCGAGCGACTTCGCGTCTTCATCCGCGCGGTCGAGCACGCGCGACAACTCGCGCGCCAACGTCGGCTCGACGCCGCCACCCGATTGCTTGGGGAAGCGCTCGATCTCACGCTCGGTTTCGGCCTGAAGCTGCGTGACGTTGAGCCCGGCCTTCTGCAGGAGCGGCACGACGATGCCTTCCTCCTGCTGCAGGAGGGCGTCGAACAGATGGGCATCGTTGATGACTGGATTGCCCTTGGAGCGGGCCAGCGAGGCTGCTTGTTGGAGCGCCTCCGCGGCCTTAACGGTTAGTCTGTCTGGTTGGATCATGGCACGGCTCCAAGGCAATGGGCGTGCCGTCAAATAATGCCAAAAAGACAGAGGGACGGTAGTGACACCTACCGCCCCGTTACCGCCTCTACTTCATGATGATCATCTTCCTCGTAAACCGCCGCCCGTCCACGATCAGCTGATAGATGTAGACACCGGATGCCGCGTCACGGTCGGTCTTCAGAACTTTGCCGTCCCAGTACGCGTTGAACGCGCAGGGAGACGATCCCGCCGTGCTGCACGTCAGCTCGAGATTGTCCAGGTCCTCGCCCGTGCCCTGGAGAATCGGCACGGCGACGAGCTGCGCCAGCACGTTGTAAATCTTGAGCGACACCTTCGGCCGATGACCATTGGCAAACAGCTCACCGCTCAGCGTGAACGGGATCGTGGTCGCCGGATTGAACGGGTTCGGATAGTTCTGCTTGAGCTCCACGAGCGGAGCAGGTGTCGCTTGCCGGAACCCACCGCCCACCCCCGCGAGAAGGCCCCCTCCGAGCCCCCCAACCAGCACTGCCCAGGTATACAGCTTCATCCCCGACTCCTCTGCGAACGGAAAAGATGCGTTAGACCGCTCTCCTTGTTGTTACAGGGCGCAAGGTGACTGCTGCAAAGAAAAAGCTAGGAAGCGCATTAACCCTGTCAAGCACGTAAAACCCTCGTATCTCCCTTACGGCTCGTAATCCCTCGCCGGTCCGCCCACTCCAGCAGCGGGATCAAGTACTTGCGCGTCAAGCCCAGCCGGTCACGAAACTGCGCGGGAGTGGCGGCGCCCAGCTCGCGCAGCGTCTCCTCGACGGCGCGACGGAACTCTTCCAGCGCCTGCTTTAGCGCATAGCGCTCCTGATCGACGCGTTCGACCGATCCTTCGCGCGCCAGATGCGCCAGCAGCGCCGGTACGGACGAATCGGCGAACTCACGCTGCAATTCGGAGACCGTGGGAAGCTGCCAGCGCGCCTCGGCCAAGCGCTGCGCCAGCCGCCCGCCGGCGTCACCGGCCTGCGCCCTCCATCCAGGCGTGCGCACAACTGCCCCCCCCTCGGCCAGCTCCCACGCTTGCTTCTTCACCCCATGCTCGACCAGCAGGTCCAGCACGGGCGCCGGAGCGATTACCCCGGCTCGCAGCGCCTGAAGGGATAGCCCGGCGTCGAGCGGATGCTGGTCATGGTGGGCTGCGACCACCGCGGCAAGCCGGTCCACCTCCGCGGCGATCGCCCGGCGCGCGACCAACACCTCGCCTACCGAGAGGATGCCCTTCCCCGCCGCCGCGATTGTGGCGGCTACGTCAGAAGCAAGGACACCTACCCGAACGGCGATATCGCCTACGCGCAGACCCGCGAGACCGGTTTCCTCGACAAAGCGCCCCAGCCGCTCGGCGGGGGGCTGACTGGTGGCCAGGCCGCGCTCCGACACACGGGGCCGCTTGGGCGGGAAGGGATCGATTACGACCCCACCGCCGATCGTTGTCACGGGGGAAAAGCTGCGGATCACGAAGCGATCGCCGCTGCGGGCGACGAGCGGCCGCTCCAGGAGCAGACGCGCGACGCTGGTCTCGCCCGGGGCGATCGCGCGTACCTGGGCGACACGTCCCAGGACTTCGGCCGTACCGAGGTGAACCCGAATGCGCGTGCGGACCGCGAGCGGCTTCTTGGCCGTGGGCAGCAGCTCCAGCGCCACATCGAGGGTGCTCGTCGCCGCCCACCCCGTGCCTGTCACGGCAACGTGACCGCGATCGATTTCTTGTTTGGCGACACCCACGAGGGCGAGCGCCGTGCGCCGTCCAGGGCCCGCCTGATCCGCGTCCTGGCTATGCACCTGGATGGAGCGCACGCGGACGTCGCGGTCTAGGGGCAGCAACCGCACGCTCGCGCCAGCCGCTACGGTCCCGCTCCAGGTGGAGCCGGTCACGACCGTCCCCGCTCCGGCGAGCGCGAATACCCGATCAATCGGAAGGCGGAAGAAATCATCGACGGCGCGCTCGGGGAGATCCTCCGCCAACCTCGACAACGCTTCTTTCAAATCCTCCAGCCCGTCGCCTTTCAGGGCCGAGACAGCCAGCGGCGCGTGCCAGCGTACTCTGCTGTGCGACAAGCGCTCGGCGACTTCGGTCCGGACCAGCGCCAGCCATTCGTCATCCACCAGATCACGTTTGGTGAGGACGGGGATGCCGCGCCGCACGCCGAGCAGCTCGACGATGGCGAGGTGCTCCTCGGTTTGGGGCATGATGCCTTCGTCGGCGGCGATGATGAGCAGCGCGACATCGATGCCGGTCGCGCCGGCGAGCATGTTCTTGACGAACCCTTCATGGCCGGGGACGTCCACGACACTCGCCTGGATGCCGCCAGGCAGTGGGAGGGGCGCAAAACCGAGATCGATCGTGATGCCGCGCCGCTTCTCTTCTTCCCAGCGGTCGGTGTCCACGCCGGTGAGCGCCTTCACCAGCGCGGTCTTGCCGTGGTCGATGTGGCCAGCGGTACCGACTACGAACCGAGTGGGACCCACGCGCGGCGCTCCCAGATGTCGATGGCGCTCGACCTCGGCTCTTTCCCGTTTCGCCCAGTCTCATCGAGTTGATGACGGATAAAGCGAGCGACCAACCGCCGGTGGGCAGCGGCATGAGCCGCATCCAGGCTGGGGAGGACCGCCTCCGCATCGTTCAAGGCCAGGAGATCGCGGTATGCCTGCGGCGGCAGCTTGGTCGGCGGTTGGGGACCAGCGCAGCTCGCGCACAGCACGCCGCCTTCCGCGGTGCTGAACGCCACCGTTCCGGAGACGGCATTGCCGTCGCGGACACACGCGTCGAGCTGGGGTGCGAAGCCGAGCACGCCGACGAGCAGCCACAACCAGCGGACGGCGACGGCATCGGCCTGCTGCGGGGCGGCGGCCGTGAGCGCGTCGAGGCCCTGCGTGAACGCATCGTAGGCCGCCGGCAGCGGCGCTGGAGGTGCCATCTTGAGCATCGTTTCGGACAATGCGGCGGCGCCCGCAAAGCGGCCCAGATCGCCGGCGAGGTCGCGCCGCAGCTGGATCACATCGAACGCCGCGAGCGTCTGCAGCTCGCGGGTCTCCTTGTGATACATCTGCGCCACGCCTTCGCTCAGCGTCTCGAGCGCCGCGCCGAACGGGCTGCGGGGCCGCAGCACGCCTTTCGCGATCGCGCTCTGCACCCCGTAATCGCGCGTCGCGAGCCGTACGATCTTGGACGTCTCGCTGTAGCGGTAAGCCCGGAGGACGACAGCAGGTGTCGAAACAAGACTCACGCAGGGAATATAGCCGACGCGAGGATTTCCAGACCGTCCACGACACGCGGACCCGAGCGGCTGAAGTACGCCGACGCGTCGAGCAGGTGCACGTGGGGCGCGAGGCCGCGCAGGACGGCGTCGTAGCGCTCCGCTTCGCGACGCGTCTCCTCGAGACTGAAGCCGCACGGCATGATCAGGACGACATCCGGATCGAGCGCGCGCAGGTCCGCCCATTCCATTCGGTAGGAAGGACGCCGAACCGTTCCCGCGACGAGGTCCCCGCCCGCCGCGGCGATCAGCTCAGGCACCCAGTGGCCGGGGACATACGGTGGATCGAGCCATTCCAGTGCGAGGACACGCGGCCGCGGCCGGCCGTCGACGCGCGCGCGCACGGCATTGATGCGCCCTTGCATGTTGGCGACGAGCGCCTCGGCTTGCTCGAGGGCGCCGGTCGCGCAGCCGACGTCGCGAATGCTCGCGAAGATGGCGTCGAGGTCGTGGGCGTCGAGTGTGAGAATGTGAGTGCCCACACGAGAGGCGATGACCTGACTCTCCGGCACGGCGCAGACGTCGCAGATCCCTTGCGTGAGGACGAGGTCGGGTGCGAGCGCGCGGATTCCCGCGACATCGATCTCGTACACGCTTCCGTGGTTGCGCAACGCGGCGCGGACGGCGGCATCGATTTCACCGCTCGAGAGTCCATCGAGATTGGTGCGGGGCCGCGTGAGCCGCGGGCGATCGGTCACACTCGACGGGTAGTCGCAGCTGTGCGAGATCCCGACCACTCGCTCTTCGAGTCCCAAGGCGCAGACGATTTCGGTCGCGCTTGGCAGCAACGAGACGATTCGTTGGATCGGAACTACCACTCCCCCACTTCACCGGCGGCGCCAGCCTGGTGCATCACGGCCCCGGGTGGAGCATGATGAACTTGACGTCATCCTTGGAAATAGCCCGCAGCCACGTGACGAGGTCGTCCACACTCTGAGGCGGCGCCGTGCCCTTGTTGCCCGACATGGAGCGCGTGATACGCAGCTCGCGACCGTCCTGCACATACGCGGCGCGGTAGCTCCCGAATTGACTCGTTTCCGTGACGCTAGGCGGCAGCTCCGCTTTCCAACCGGATGGCAGGGTCATCCGCAGCTCCGACACGAGCTCCACCGGGCCGATCACGGCAGCGATATTGATTGGGAAGCGGCGCGGTTTGCGCCGCTCGAGCGATGACGCGAGACCGGGCGAGGAGTAGTTCGGCAGCGCGGAGGGAAGTGCAAAGATGCGGGCGCCCCCCGAGCTCGTGAGGACGGGCGCATCGTGCAGGGACACGGCGATGACGGGTTTCGCCTGCAAGTCACGGCCATCGAACAGGGCAAGACTGTCGCCCGAGGCGCCGGAGAACACCCCGTTCGCGAGCGCTTGGGTGAGACGACTCAGCTCGTCCTTGTTGAGCACGCGCGCGTAGGCGCGGCGCAGCCCATACTGCAGGCCGCCGCTCTTCGCCTCGGTATAGCGACCCGTGAAACGGCCGTCGGCGCTCAACTCGCCGACGATGCGCGTTTCCGCCCGATTCTCCGAGCGGGGCCGTTCCGGCAGCGTCACTTCCTCGAACTTCCCATCGTCATGCACGACGAGCGCAAACGAGCTTTCCTCGGCCGGTGGCAGCTCGCCGTATGGCGTCAGCTCGGACGTGAGATCGAGGTACATCCGGCCGCCGCGCTGCTCTCCGCGATCCACGGCGGCGATCATGTGGTCGAACTGCTGCACCGTCGGGAGCGTCGAGTCGGCGCTGCCGCTCGAGCTGAGGAGCACCGGAAACGCCGTCACACCCATCCGGCGCGCCAGCGCGATGAAGAGTGTCGCCTTGTCTTTGCAGTCGCCGTAGCGGGTCTCGAGCACCTGCGCGGGCAATCGCGGCAGGTACCCGCCGATCCCAAGCGAGAGCGAAACGTAGCGGAAGTCCTGAGACACCCAGCGATGCACGGCGCGCAGCGAATCATCCAGCGTGTGGGCGTCCTTCACGTGCGCGGCGAGCTGGGTCTCGAGCTCCGCTGTGAGCGCGTAGCGGCCGCTGGTCAGCCCGGCGTACCAGCGGGCGAGATCGGCCCACGTGATCGGCGAACCGACGTCAATTCTGACTGAAAGCGTGTTGGGCACGGCCGCGAACGGCTCGCGCTCGATCTTCTGCACGTCGTTGGTCGCCCACGTGAACACATGCCGGCCGTGCGATACCACCTCCAGTCGCTTGAAATGGACGTTCTCTTCCTGAATGCGAGGCGTGAGGGACGCCGGGACATCGATCATCAGGCGCGAGCGCCGGGTGAGGAGACCGGTCGTGACGCGCCAGCCGCTGTAGAAATCGCCGGGCACGAGCGGCTTCACGCGCTCGACCGTGTAGCTCCAATCGACCAGTGTCCCAGGGGCGACGCCGCTCAGCGTCACCCGACGAACTTTCTGATCGGAGTACACCGGTGCCTCGAATGCCACGGGCGCGAGCGACTCCTGCTCGTGCGCGGGCTGCGCGCTGATGACCTCGCCGCTGGTCTTCAGCACGCGAATCCAGTTCACGGTGAGCTTCTCGGAGCCGCTCGAGTAGGAGAAGCTCTGTTCTCCCCACGCCTCGGCGCCATCCTGATTGAGAATCTGAATGACTTGCCGGTACGTGCGGCTGCCTCCGCCGTCTGCCTCGAACCGCAATACGCCGTCGTCGAGCAAGTAGATGTAATCGTCGTCCGCGTAGTCCGCGGGATTCACCGCCAGCTTGTAGATCGTGTCGTTGCGGACCGACGGATCGCCCCCGGGAGTGATGCGGGGAGCCTGTGAAACCGCTGGACGCGCAACCAGCACGAACAAAGCGGCGAGTGCGAGACGGCGCATCGGATATCCTCCAACGTGATGAGAGCCAAGTCGGAAGCTAGTCGACCGCAATCCGTACCCCAAGGAGAACGTTTCGGCCACGGTCCCGAAAGCCCGGGATCTGCTCCGCCCGGTCGTCCAGCAGGTTCTCGACCCGCCCTGTAAACAGCAGCCGGCCCCGGCCGTACTCGGCCGCAGCGTTGAGGCGGGTGTAGGGACGCATCGTCACGCGGCGCTGCCCGGTGGGGCGGCTGAAATCGAGATCGTCGCGCGTCCCAACCCAGCGCGCCCCCAGTGTCACGCGAGCCCGGGTGCCCAGCGTCGCGACGAGCTGCGGCACGAGGGTGTGCGCCGGCCGGCGAATCAGCGGCTTGCCCGGTACGAAAAGGCCGTCAGGATCGCCAGGAGAGCCAGACTGTTGGACGCGCGTGTGCAGATACGTGTAGTTCGCTGAGAACACGATGCGGGCTGTGACCTTCTGGTCGAAACTGGCTTCGATACCGTCGGCGATTGCACCAGCTACGTTGAAGTAGTTGGGCGCCCCGGGCGGCGGGGCCGGATTGTACTCGATGAGGTCCCGGAAGCGCTGGTTGAAATACGTCACCGCAATACGCCCTCGCTCCACGCCGACTTCCCAGCTGCGCGAGCGCTCGGGATCCAGATCGGGATTCCCGACCACGAAACCGTGGGCAAAGTTCTCGAAGAACGTCGGCTCTTTGAACCCCGTCCCAGCTGAAACCCGCAGACGCGTGTCTTCTGTTATGCGATAGACGAGCCCGGTTCGATACGTGGCGTGCGAGCCGAACTGTGAGTTGTCGTCCAGTCGCCCGCCCAGCGTGAGCGCGGTGCGGCCAGCACTGATCACCGCCTGCGTGAAGTATCCGGTGTTGTTTCGATGGACCCCAATGGAATCCGGGAACGTGCCGAACGACGCGCTGAACTGACTCGTGCCGCGTTGGCGCTCGTCCTCGTACTCGACGCCACCGGTCACGGAAATCGCAGCAAGCGCACGCCAGCTCAGCAGCGCGCTCGTCGTCGCTCGACGCACCCAGTCCTTGCTCCAGAACCCGCTTTGGCCCGGTGAATCGGGCTCGTCGTTGTAGAAGAGCCGCGCTTCTTTAAGGCCGGCGCTGACCCGTACGTCCACATGTTGCCCGAGGACACGACCAACAGTCACGCTCAGCATCGGTCCGCGCTCGGCAGCGCGCTGGTTCGAGTCCACCGGAACGCCCTGACCGTTCGTCGGGAAATGGTAGATGTCGTCCCCGTAGCGGTAGGTGAGGCTCGCATCTGTGCGGGCATCGGGCATCGCCCGAATCCGCGCACTTACCACGCTATTGCGGTACTGATTGTTGTAGGGGTAGAGACCGTCGGACGAGAATCGCGAAGCCCGGCCCGAGTAACTCAGGACGCGCGTTCCACCTTGCAGGTCGACGACTTCCTCGGTCGAGCCGTACGTGCCGGCATGGAGCTCCGCTCCCAGCTCCGGCCGATTGTTTCCCGTGCGAGTGAAGATCTGCACGACGCCCGTCATCGCATCCGAGCCATAGAGCACGCTCACGGGTCCGCGCACGATCTCGACGCGATCCACGTTGTCGGTGGTAATGTGAGCCAGGTCCATCCCACCCCCCGCCTGGTTCAACGGCACCCCATCGAGCAGCACCTTCACGTAATCGCTCTCGCCGCCACGCATGAACAGCGACGTCTGACCGCCAAAGCTCCCCGTCTCGACGATGTGCGCGCCCGGCACACTCTCCAACGCATCGGCCACCGTGCGGATGCCCTGCGCGACGAGATCGGCTCCGCGGAGCACGGTCACGGCTGACGCGACGAGATCCGCCGCGACGGGTACGCGCGTCGCCGTCACCACGATCGGCTTCAGCACGACCGTGTCTTGCGGTTGCTGCGCGGTGAGAGCGAGCACGAGCAGCACGACGTTCATGGGCGGGACTCCTTCGGTTGGCGGAGGGGGATCATCTGGGGACGGCCATCAACGGTCTGCATCGCGACAGGCCAGGAGAACACCGTCTCCACGGTCTGCTGCGTGAGCACGTCGCCGGGGACACCCGAGGCGACGGGTCGCCCGGCATCGAGCAGCAACAGCGAATCGGTGAAGCGAGCCGCGAGGTTCAAGTCGTGCGTGATCATCAGCACGCCGAGGCCCTGCGTTTCGACGAGGCCGAGCACCAGCTCGAACAACCCCATCTCATGTTTCAGGTCGAGCGACATCCCGGGCTCGTCGAGCACGAGGAGCTTGGGCTGCTGCGCCAGCGCGCGTGCCACACGGACGCGCTGGTACTCGCCCCCGGAGAGCGTCCAGAGCCAGCGGTCGGCGAGGTGCTGTGCGTCGCAGGCCGCGAGCGCGCGATCCACGGCGTCATGATCTTCCGCGCGCTCGCGGCCCCAGAGCGAGAGGTGCGGGTAGCGGCCGAGCAGGACGGTTTCGCGCACGCGCTGCGGAAAGAGGTTGTCCTCGCGCTGCGGTACGACGCCAACGAGGCGCGCCAGTTCCTGACGCGGCCACGTAGAGGCGATACGGCCATCAACCGCCGCTTGGCCTACGAAAGGCGTTAAAGCACCGAGCGCGATTCGCACGAGTGTGGTCTTGCCGCTGCCGTTCGGACCAAGCACGGCGTGGAACTGCCGGGCCGCCACGGAGAGCGAGACGTCCGTAAGGGCGTCGCGTTCCGCACCGGGATAGCGGTATCGCACGTCGGACAATTGCAGCAGCGGCGGCGGGGGCGGGGGCGGGGTCATGCGATCGTCCAGCGCCGCAGCAGCAACGCGAACACGGGAACGCCGATCAAAGCGGTCACGACGCCTACCGGCAGCTCGCGCGGCGCTACAACCGTGCGAGCGAGCGTGTCGGCAAAGGCGAGCAGCGCACCGCCGCCGATGAAGGCGGCCGGGAGCAATGAGCGGTGACGGTGACCCCACACGAGACGCGCGATGTGCGGTACGACCAGCCCGACGAAGCCGATCACGCCGGACACCGCCACGGCGGCGGCCGTGAGTAGAGACGCCGCCAGATAGACACGCCGCTTCACCGCCTCGACATCGGCGCCGAGGTAGCCGGCGGACTCTTCGCCGAGCGCCAGCAGATCGAGTGGACGGGAGGCGGCGAGCAGAACGGCGAGCGGGATCGGTGCATAGAGCGCCACGAGCAGCACGGAGTCCCACGACGCCCCGGAAAGCCCGCCCCAGAGCCACAGGAAGGCGTTCCGCAGCTCGGCCGCATCCGCGAGCGAGACGATTGCGGTAGTGATCGCGGCGGCGAACGCGCCGATCGCCACGCCGCCCAGCAGCAGAATTCGCGGATCCAGGCTGGCCCCGCCGATCAGACCAAGCCGGTAGACCAGGCCCAGCGCGGCCAGCGCACCGATAAACGCCGCAATCGGGAGCGCCCACGGTCCCGACAGATGCAGCCCGATCGCGACGACCGCGCCGAGCCCTGCTCCACCCGACAAGCCCAGGAGAAACGGGTCGGCGAGTGGATTGCGCACCAGCGCTTGCAGACCTGCACCGGCAACGCCGAGCGAACCGCCGACCAGAAACGCGAGCAGCGCACGGGGCGCTCGCAGGTTCCAGACGATGTCCGAGCGCAGCAGCTCGCCCAGCGGTACGGCGGCGGGGCCCAGCACCACGCTGAGGACCAGCGCGAGCGCGGCCACGATGCCCAGCAGCGCCCATCTCATCGTGCGAGGAGGGCTCGAAGCTGCTGGATCGCCTCGCCGGACCGTGGCCCGGGACGCCCAAACGATGAGCCCGGCAGCAGCAGGAAGTGCCCGTCTCGCACGGCGCGCACCGCGCGCCATTCGCGTCGCTTCGCGAAGCCAGGCGGCGCCGCGGAGTCGCTGAGTACCGCGATCCACTGCGGATCACGAGCCACGATCGTCTCGAGCGACACCTGAGCGGATGGCGCTGCGACGTCGCTGAAAACGTTGCGGGCACCGGCTTGAGCAGCCAGCTGATCGAGGTAACTGCCGTGGCCGATGATGATCGGCGGGTTGTCCCAGACGACGAACGCGAGGGAGGTTGTCGAGACTGGTGGAGGACGGCCGGCCAGGCTGTCCAACACCGTTGCCAGCGATTCCGCTACGACCTCGAATCCGGTGAGCCGCCCCAGGGTTCGCGTGGCGGGTCCCAGGTCTTCGAGGCGGTTCAAGTCGATCAGCACCGTGTGGATGCCGACGCGCTCCAGCTGCTTCGCCGCGGTCACATTTCGCCCCGCGTTGTACAGGACGACAAGGTCCGGCCGCCGCGCCATGACGGCCTCGATATTTGGCGGGAGCCCTTCCCCGACGCTCGGCACGGCCAGGGCTGCGGGTGGATAGTCGCACCACTGTGTGCGGCCGACGACGCGATCTCCCGCGCCGATCGCGAACAGGATTTCAGTGAACGAAGGAAGAAGCGAGATTATTCGTTGCGCCGGCCGTCCGGCCGTCCGGCCGTCCGGCCGGCAAGCGGCAAGAACAAGTACTGCAAACAGAAGACGTCGTAGCACCATCCCTCCCGCGAGGGAACCACCTGGTGGCGCGAATGAAGACGTCTCCTGGCTTCGGGCGATCCAGCTCGCCTTCCCGGGTTACCCCAGTGGCAATGAGCCGATCACAGCTGCCCGTTACAGTGGCGGGGCCGCGCCGGAGTTGCACCGGCTTCCGTATCCCCATTCGCGAAATTGACTGCTAGCTCAGTCTAGACGGCGGCGGTCTCCGGCGCAATGCCCACACCAGCGCGGCCACCATGCCGGCGGCGAGCACTCCGATGACGTAGGGCAGCAACAGCTGCGGTCGGAATTTTCCGCCAGGCAACCGAATCTCGACTTTGTCGCCCGCGCCGAGCGAACGGGCGCGGTAGGCGACGAAACGGCGCTGCTCGATGTCCTTGGCGCCGAGCGATTCAATGTGGGGTGAGTTGACGATCGCGGTGGTGTCCTCGACCAGCAGGTTCACCTCGCTGGTCGGCTGATCGATCGGAATCACGAGCGCGCGGGTGCCGGCGGGAAGCGAATACGCGTAGCTGATCTGCTTCATGCCACCCGGCGGAATCGGCGCGAGCACGATGACGCTGTCGTGGCGGAACTGCATCGCATCGCTCGAGATGTCGCCCTGACCGCCGCGAAACCGTCCCGCACCGGCGGGGACGCGCCCCGCCCAGGTCGGGATCAGCGTGTCCGTCGTGACGCGCGTCGTCGCACCGGTGTTCTCCAGCTCCAGGATCTCGAGCACCTCGCGCGTGCCGTCAGCGCCGGTGCGCGCGACAGTGGCGAGCCGCCGCGACAGCCGAATCGGCGGACCGTTGCTCGTGGTAGGAAACGCGACGAGGTCTTCGACGTGGACCGCGGGCCGGCCGGTGACGTTCAGCGGGAGCGAGAAGTAGCCGATGCTGTCATACCACACACTGACGGCGTATCCGCTGGTGCTGTCCGGACTGCGCAGCTCCATGCGAAAGCGACCCCGGGCGTCGCTGCGCACCGAGTCCACGGGACCGGTGCTCTCGCGCGCCAGGCGATGGAGGAGCACCCAGGCGTTCGCCAGCGGAACGGTATCGCGCCCGCCACGCAGCACGCGCCCGCTGACGCTCACCGCTTGGGAGAAGAGCGCCGTGGGGATGCCTACCAGCAGCAACAGGCTACGGCGTAAACTTGCCGAAATCTTCAGGATCGAGGTTTTGGAGGTACGACTTCAGCGTGTCGGCGTCGAGGGGACTGCCCCCG
>Ga0099794_10000479_pt1 | contig 13371 bp, 8 predicted proteins | sample Rivendell_Oct201_10_FD_77320 | JGI IMG/M metagenome (GOLD analysis project Ga0099794, IMG submission 77320) | Vadose zone soil microbial communities from the Eel River Critical Zone Observatory, Northern California, USA -... | ecosystem: Host-associated > Plants > Roots > Rhizosphere > Soil ... | reverse complement strand
GTGCCGCAAGGCGCCCGCGTCGTCTACGCCTTCACCGAGATCGACCGGAGCGGCGCCATCGACCGGCACCGCACCAAGGACGGCAAGGAGCCGCAGACGCGCAAGTTGGCGCAGCTGTCGGGCGAGGTGGCGCGGCGGGTCGTGTCGGACGGCGGGGACGAGGTGTACGTGGGCGGCATCGTGCGGGAGATGCACCTCGCCACCGAGGCCCAGGAGCACCTCTCCGCGGCCCAGGCGCTCGAACAGCAGAAGGCCGCGCTGCTGGCGATCTACCCGGACGCTCCGGTCAAGGACCTGTTCGCCAAGCCCGAGGAGGCGTTCTTCCGGGACAACGGCATGACCGTCGGCGTCTGCGCGCAGGACTGCAAGAAGGCGGTCTGCGAAGCGGGCAGGAAGACCGGCTGCACGGAGGAGATCCGCACGGCGAACCTCCGCTCGTGCCAGAACGTGAAACCCGATCCGGGCGTCGCCGCCGACAAGGGGCGCAACCTGTGCAGGACGGCGGTGCCCGAGCCGGCCAAGCTGCCCATCGTCGCGGTGCACTGCTACTCGGCGTTGGGGGTCTGCAACGGCGTCCGACACGACAAGTCGAAGTGCTTCCTGCAGACGGTCGTGCGCGGAAACCACGACGAGGAGCGCGAGCGCTGGTACGTCTCGCTGACGATGCGCGCCAAGTCGGGAGACCAGACCGTCTACCCGTACCACGGCGGCCACTCCGGAGGATCGGCGACGGTCGCGCGGGGGGTGAACCTGCGCGTGGTGGTCATCAACCCGCAGAACGGGAACGCGGTGGTCTGCTCGATGGAGGACTACGGGCCGAGCGGCAACACGCGCGCCAAGGACGGCAACGACGCCGTTCCCGAAGCGCAGGTCGACCGCGACGGGCTGGTCGGCTGGGGCCACGTCTGCGGCATGTCGTACGAGGCCCATTGGAAGCTCGACTTCAAGGGCCGCCACGGCGACCACGTCGCGCTGCTGGCGTTCGTTCCCGCCTCGACTCCGCTGGGGCCGCTGGCGCCGGACACGGTCGTGAAACTGCGCAAGCGCGCGACCTACGCCCAGATCATGGGGCTCGACCCCGTGCCCGCGAAGGCCGCGTCATGAAGCTGCAGCTCCAGGTGGTGAACGATCGCTGGGCGAAGCGCGCCGCCTCGAGCGGCGAGCTGGACGACGGGGTCAGCTACGTCGCCGAGCAGTGGCAGATCCCCGGCGAGTCTCCGCTCACCGTGCGCTTCTGCACCCGCAAGGGCCACCCGATGAGCAGCTTCTGCCACATGCAGGAGTCGCCCAAGCGCGCGGTGGTCCTGCACCACACCTCGGGGCTGGGCCACCTGGGGACGCTGATGGGCGATCGCGAGTTCATCAGCATCCACTTCATGGTCGGGCGCGACGGGAACGTCTACCGGTTCGTGGACACCGAGTACAAGGTGAACCACGCGCCCCCGTTCAGCACCCCGACGGTCGGCATCGAGGTCGACAACCTCGGCAGGCTCCTGCTCAAGGACGGCATCCTGCGCGGCGAAGCCGGCACCCCGTACTGCAAGGCCGAGGACAAGGAGGCGTACGTCGAGAAGCAGTGGCGGTCGAAGAACGAGAAGTACTGGGCCACCTGGACCGAGGCCCAGTACGTGGCCGTCGGGCAGCTGCTCAAGGCGATCTGCCACAAGCACCAGATCCCGAAGATGATCCTCCCCGAGGAGCATCGGTTCGAGGCTTTCGACGAGCACCGGGACATCCCGCGTTTCCGCGGCATCTGCCACCACGTGAACATCAACTACGGGAACCGCGACGATCTGGGACCGTACGTCGACTGGGACAAGATCATCTCGTACGCGGGCCTTTCGGTCGGAGACTGCTTCAACAACCCCGCCGAGGGTGGCGCACCGGCGAAGAAGCCGGCGCAGCCCCAGAAGAAGCCCGAGCCGCCGAAGAAGCAGGACGCGCCCAAGAAGCAGGAGCCGGCGACGAAAGCCCAGCCCGCCGCTCCGCCGGTGCGCGCGGAGGATCCGCCCGAGCCTCTGCCCGCGCCCGTGCAGGTCGACGCGCGCACGGTGCGGCTGCGCATCGGGCCCCGGCCCGGGCGGATCGCGCTCTCCGTGCGGAAGCCCGGCGAGCCGATCCCGACCAGCCCCGCCACCTCGACGCCGTCGGCTCCTGCCGCGGACGGGAAGCGCGACGACTTCCTGCGCGCCGCCATGTCGTTCTTGGGCGTCCCCTACAAGGCGGGAAGCGACAAGCCCGAACAGGGACTGGATGGGGCCGGGCTGATCGGGCTCTGCCTCAAGCGCGTCGGCGCGTTCAACGCCGCGGACGAGGTGACGGCGGCGGTGCTCGCGGGCTTGTACCCGCCCTCCGGCGCGGATCCGCAGGACCCGCCGGCGGAGATCGTGCCCGGCGACCTGGCTTGGTTCGGCTCCGGCGACCACGACCGCGCCAGCACGCAGCACCCGATGATCTCGCTGGGCGGCGGGCGGCTCCTGGGTCCCATGACCGAGGGAGGCAAGGACCACGGCGCCGTGCAGGTGGTCCGTGTCGAGGACGTGCCTGACCATTTCGCCGGGTGGTCGCACCTGGACGACCTGGGCAAGGCGACCGCGCAGACGCAGCATCCCGGCGACCCGCCCGCGGCTGGGACGCAGCTCAGCGCCGCGCTCCTGCCCGAAGGCCCGGCCGAACGGTACGAGGCGCTGAAGAAGGTCGTCGCCGACCGCGGCGGCAAGTGGAAGAGCGGCAAGGGAGAGGTCAACCTGGTCGGCATCCAGGACCTGCAGGACCTCTGCTACCGGTCGCCCGACCGCGGGAGATGGAACGACACGCTCTTCGCCTGTTTCGTGGACCAGGACGGGAACAAGCTGTCGCTCGAGCTGCGCGCCTCGCTCAACCCGGGACACGACGAGGACCCCAAGGGCGCCTGGAACCTGTGCAACGGCAGCTACGCGTTCCAGCTGAAGGACCAGGGCGGAAGCAAGCTGCTGGTCCCCGAGGGGAAGATCAAAGGCTGGTGCGACGCGCCGGGGCGCGGGGCCCCGCCGCCGCAGGAAGGGCCGCCGCAGCCTGGAGATGCGCTGTGCACGCCGGCCCTGCGCATGCTGCCGCAGTGGGACGGGCGCTGGGACGACGAGGTCCTGCACGACAGCAAGGCGTCGACCTGGCAGAATTCGGGCTGCCATCCCTGCTCCGTGGCCGAGGTGCTCCGCTGGATCGCCGAGGACAACCCGGCCACGGCGGGCAAGTTCGCCTTCCCCGCCGCGCCAGACTCGCGGATCTCCGCCGACAAGTATCCGCTGCGCATGTGCGAGGCGTTCTGGCCCGAGCTGCGCGGCGAGGTGAAGGCGACGAAGCCGGGCGATCCGAAAAATTCCAAGGTCGACCACACGGCGCTGGGCCAGGCCGCGGAGCGGATCCTGGGAATGCCCAAGGACGCTCGCAAGGTCTCCCTCGGCAAGGACCGCGTCGCGGGCGTGAAGAAAGCGCTGGCGCGCGGTCCCCTCGTGGTCTGCATGCCGGGGCACTTCGTCGTCATCCAGGGTATCGCCGACGGCAAGCTCCTCATCGTCGACCCCGGCAACGTCCTCGTCAACCACTGGGAGTACGCCGACGGCGGCGCCATCGAGAAAGGCAAGGGGATGCCCGGGAGCGACCGGTGGCAAGGCGGCAAGCCGCCGGGCAACGAGCGCGAGCCGCGCGGCTACGTGCAGGTCGCCATCGACCGGAAGATCAAGAAGAAGCCGCCCACGCAGAACAAGAAGGAGACCGACGAGGCCTTCCAGAAGCGCAAGGCGGCGTTCGACTCGGACAACGAGCCCATCAAGTTCCTCGACGGGATCAGCTCGCCGGAGAGCTACTTCTGGGCGGCGGGGGGATAGACGGATGGCGAACCCCGACGACGGCCACGAGATCGTCGAAGGCGACGGCAGCAAGGTCCCGGTGCGGATCGCGCCGGGCGACGCTTCGGATTCGCCGCGCCGTCCCGCCAAGGGAACGCAGCTCGTCTGGGGCGGGGGCGATCCGTCCTCTCCCTGGGGACACCTCCTCTCGCTGATCGAGAAAGGCGGCGGGTCGGTGCAGTACACCCTGCTCCACTCCTCGGTGCTCGCGCAGCTCGCGCAAGGCAAGAAGCCCAAGCCGCCCGCCAACCAGCAACCAAAAGAAAAGCAGGCAGAGGAGCCCGCCGACGACAAGCAGCACGAGAAGAACCTCTCGTACCAGGAGGGGGCCGCAACCGGCGGCGGGCACGAGATCTTCGACCAGGGGCACGACTTCGAGTACGACAACAAGGGCAAGAAGGACGCACGCGTCTGGGCCCATCCGGCGGCGCCGGCGGCCGCGAAGGTGCCGCTGCTCGTCTTCCTCCACGGGATCGCGCCGAAGCTGGACGGGATGGACTGCGACTACCCGCAACTCCAGACGGACTTCACCGCGCACCCGTTCGGCTGTCACCTGGGACGGCTGGCCAAGGCGCTGGTCGACGCCGGCAAGGTGCGGCCGATGGCGGTCGCCGCGCCCACCGCGCACGACAACAAGTCTTCCAGCCACCTGTGGCGGGTGTTCGACCTGGGCAAGTTCGTCCAGCGCGTGGCCGAGGAGATCCAGGGGCTCAAGGCCGGCTTCGAGATCGACCTCGACGAGGTGCTGCTGGCCGGCCACAGCGGCGCCGGCTGCGACGGCAGCAACGGGCTGTACAAGGTCGCCAAGGAGCACGGGGAGTTCAAGGACAAGGGCGGCGCGACCCACCAGATCCGCGTGCTCGGGTTCGCCGATACTTGCGCCAGCGAGGGCCTCGCCGCCATCGCGCGCATCGGGCTCAAGAGCAACCCGAAGACGTCCATCTACACCCTGTTCAAGGGTGGCGGCGGCGGCGGTCAGGCCGAGTCGCCGCAGCTCATCCAGTCGTATGGCACCGGGTACGGCGCGACGCAGCTGCGCAAGGGCGGCGCCGGGGGGCCCGAGGATCCCGCCGAGTTCGACGACTTCCGCGACAACGGCGGCCAGCAGCCCGCGCGCATCAGCGTGCACTTCTCGGAAGCGAACGCGAAGGTCGAGCGCACCATCTACGCGCACGAGCAGGAATGGATCGCGGCCGGCGCCATCGCCGCGCCCTGGCCAAAGAAGAGCCAGAAGAACTCCGGCTGGGCGGACCACTACGCGATGACCCTGGTGTGGACCTGGTGGGCGCTGCAGCGGTTCTGCCCGGCGCGCCCCGAAGACGAGCAGGTCCTGCGACAGCACCAGGAGCAGAAGTCCCAGGCGCCGCAGCAAGACGAGGAGCGCGCGCCAGACGCGGCCCCGACGCCAGGGCGGCCGGGGCCCGACTGGGAAAACACGCCCAAGGGGCCGCCGGCCTGGCACGCACCGCCGGCGCGTCCGCGGGCGAACGCGCCGGCCCGTTTCGCCGATCCGACCAGTGGCCGGTTCTGGCCGGTGCGCACGCGGAGCCTGTACGGGCGCGCGGTCGCCTTCATCGGCGAGGACGGGCACGGGTACGGCGGCGGCCCCGCATCGGATCCCACGTCGCAACGCCATTTCTTCGCCCCTCGCCAGGTCGGCGACGAGCGCTGGTACAATGGTGGGGTCGACCTGTACGCCGACTTCGGCGACACGGTGGTGGCCACCGAGGAGGGCACCATCATCCGCTTCGAGGCGCTCTATTCCGGCGTGTACAAGCTGCTCGTGCGCTGCACCAGCGGGCTCGTGGTGCATTACGGCGCGGTGGATCCCGATTCCCTCGAGTCGCTAGGGTTGAAGGTGGGCGACCCGGTCCGCGCCGGGCAGCCGATCGCGCGGGTCGGCCGCATGGATGGCGGCCAGCCGATGCTGGAGTTCGACACGTACCCGGCCGGCGCCAAGGACATCGCCGCTTGCCTCGGCACCGGCAACCTGGCGAGCTTCCTCGATCCGACCGCATACCTCCTGAACCTCGCGGTGCACGGGCGGTGATCGCGCTCCTCGCGACGGTGCTCCTCGCTGCTCCGCCCGCGCTCACGGCCGAGCAGGAGCGGCAGATCCTCTCCGCGTTCGCGCCCGGCGACGCCCCGGCCGCGCTGAAGATCCTCGCCTCGGTCGCGGACGGCAAGGCGACGCTCGTGTTCGCCTGTGGAACGGGAGGCAAAGCGCGGGCGCTGGTGGCGCGCTTCGAAGGCGGCGCGCTGCGCGGCGATCCGGTCGAGGTGGGCGACCCGATGCCCGACTGCGGCGCATTGACCCTCTCGCAGCCCTTCGGCGTGCGAGCGCCGGGGCAACCGATCCGGAACACGGTGGTGGCGACCTGGTCCGAGGGCGGGAAGACCCTGCTCACGGCGGCCATCACCTTCGAGCCGCGGGTGCTCGCCTGGACCACCGCGGACGCTCCGCCCAGAGGCGCCGCCGTGGTGCCGCTCTCGCGCGGACGCCCCGCCGCTGCCCTCTGCGTGCGCCAGTCCGACGGGAGCTGGGACACGGTCTCGTGGCAGGAAGCCGCCGGTGGATGGGAGTCAGGCGCCGGGCGCTGCAAACCGCCGCGCTAGGCGGCTGCGCTCCCCTGAACCGCGGGCTTTCGTGGTGATCGACTGGACCGGAGCGATCAGATCACCCTGTCCACGAAATGACCGCAAGGAGCGCTTGGTGTAAATTGGCCGGGCCGTCGGGAAGACGGGGGGTTTCCACTCGAAGGGAGGGAATGAATGCGTCGAGCAGGATGGGTGTTGCTTGCGTTCGTCCTGAGCGCAGGAGTTGCGCACGCGGACGCGGAGAATCCAGCTGCGCACGGGAAGGCGACGTACGGATTGGCTGGCTGTGGCCTCGGCTCGTTGATCTTCGGCGATCAGAAGGGGGGGGTCCAGATCCTCGCCGCGACCACGAACGGGACGTTCGGGTCCCAGACCTTCGGCATCAGCTCCGGCACCTCGAACTGCGTAGAGTCTGGGTCCGGTGCGCAGGGAACCAGGACCTTCATCGAGGGCAACCGCGAGGCGCTGGCGAAGGACGCCGCCCGCGGCAGCGGTGAGACCATCACCACGCTGAGCGCCCTGGCCGGCTGCAAGGATGCGAAGGCCGTCGGCGCCACGCTGCAGAAGCGCTTCGCCCGGCTCTTCCCCGGCGAGAAGACCCCCGTGGAGCAGGTCTCTCAGAACGTGATCAAGGAGCTGCGCGCGGACAGTTCGCTCGCGTGCCAGAGGATCGGTTAGGCTCGTGTCGCGGTCGAAGGGAGTCCGCAAAGGCTCCCTTCGACCTTCGTGCATGCGCCCGGCCCGCGCCATCCTTCTCGCCCTGGCTTTCTCCGCACCTGCCTTCGCCCTCTCGGGAGAAGGTGCCATCCCTGACCCCACGTACCTGCCCGAGCTGCTGGCCGCAGCCCGGGGCAAGTCGCTGTCAGAGGAGCGCGCATGGCTCCGGCTGGGGCATTGGCGCAAGCGGCTCCTAGGCGGCTGGGAGAGCGAGGCGGATGGGCCGGGCCTGTTTCTCTCGCCCCAGGGGAAACGCGATCCCGCCGCGGAGCTCGAAGCAACGCTGACCGGGTTCTTCGCTCCCGGACATGCCGCGCCCGAAGGCGTGAAGCTCGCCGATCCGTCGCTCGAGCATCCGCAATGCCGGTTCCCGGCGCGATTCGCCTGGCTCGCGGCAGTCCTCCCCATCGATCTCGCACGGCTGCCGCCGCGATCCTGCCCGCGGTTCGAGGCGTTCTGGAGGAGGGTCAGCGCCAGATCGGCCACGCTGATCTTCTCCTCGTACTACCTCAACAATCCCGCGTCCGCGTTCGGACACACCTTCCTGCGGCTCGGGAAGGAGGAAGTGGCGAAGGGCGGCGAGCGCCTCGACCTCATCGACCAGGCCGTCGACTTCGCGGTGGTCACCGACACCTCGAACGCCGTCCTGTATGCGTTCGAGGGACTCTTCGGACTGTTTCGGGGCGAGTTCAGCGCGCGGCCCTACTTCTACAAGGTGCGCGAGTACGCCGACTACGAGTCGCGCGATCTCTGGGAGTACGAGCTTTCCTTGGACCAGCGCCAGCTGGCGATGCTGGTCGGCCACCTCTGGGAGCTCGGGCAGACCTGGTTCGACTACTACTACGTGACCGAGAATTGCTCGTATTACGTCCTGGCCGCGCTCGAGGCCGCCGATCCCAAGCTCGAGCTCCTCTCCCACCTCGGCCCGGCAACGCTTCCTGCCGACAGCGTGAAAGCGCTGTTCAGAAACCCTGGCCTGGTGCGAGCGGTCCGCTTCCGACCCTCGGCGCGGACGCAGCTCGCAGCCCGGACGGCCGGGCTCAGCGGAGCCGAGCTCGACGCCGTGCAGCGGCTCGCGGAGGGAGGCGATCCGTCAGGGCTCGATGCGATGTCCACCGACGAACGCGTGCGCGTCGTCGATGCTGCCCTCGACCTGGTGGACGTACGCCACGGCCGCGACATCGTCACCGGAGCGGACCCGGCGGCCGACGTCCTCCGCCAGAGCCTCCTCGAGAGGCGAAGCGCGATCGCGGTGGCGAGCCCCCCGCTGGCCATTCCGCCGCCCTCGGCCGGCGGACCGGAGCGAGGGCACGGCTCGCTGCGAATCGGACTGGGCGCCGCGACGACTCGCGAGGACGGATCCGTCCTCCTGGCCGAGGGGCGTCTGGCGCTCCACGACCTGGCCGATCCCCCCGCCGGCTTCTCGCCGCGAACCCAGATCGAGTTCTTCAAGCTGCGACTGAGCCTGGCGGATCGCCGTCGGGCGCTCCGGCTGGAGGAGGCCTCGCTGGTCGAGGTGACGAGCTTGAACCGGATCGATCGCTTCGAGCGACGCATCTCCTGGAAGATGCGCGTGGGCGCGACGCGCGTGGTCGACGGCGGGTACCACGGGTGCGTCGCCGGCATGTTCGCGGTGGGCGGCGGACCGGGCTTCGTCTCCGACGGCGGTGCGCTCTCGGCGGCGCTCACGGCGGACGCGGAGCTGCTCGCCGCGCCGGACCTGCAAGGGCTCTCCGGCAGCGGAGTGCGGCCGGGCGTCGGCCCCGGGGTGCTCTTGCGCCTGCTGGGAGGCGAGCGGGCCGCGCTGGTCGGGACGGGAAGCTGGCGATGGCTGCCGCTCGCCTCGCCAAGCACTTCTTACGAGCTCGGGGTGGAAGCCAGGCTGCACGTCGGGGCAGTCTCCCTGGCAGCACGCTGGCGCAAGGCGCCCCGCGCGCAGGAGGTCGGCCTGGTCCTGCTCCTGTACGGTGGCTGACCCGCTTTCTCGCTCAAGGGAAGAAAGCGAGACCCGCGCTCACGGCGAAGTTCACCTTCGGCCCCGGAAACGAGAACTGCGTGCTGCTCGAGAGGTTCTCCTCCCGCTTCAGCCGGTCTTCGCCCTCCGGGAAGATGAGGAGGCCCGCGGAGAGATTGAAGTCGACCGCCCGGCTCAGCGCAAACTGCGCGTAGCCTCCGAGGGCGAGGCCGTGGCCGAGCACCGAGTCGTATCGGTAGCCCAAAAGGCCGCCGATGTCGGCGGTGGGTTGGGGCCTGAAGAGGCGCGCGTAAAGGTCCGGGCCGACCAGGAAGGAGCTGTAGAGCTTGAGATCGGAGCTCGACCCCTGCAGGACGACGATCAACGGGGACCAGCCTGCCGAGCCACGTACGCCCAGGTCGCGGGTCCCGAACGCGAGGCCGCCGCCGAAACCGCAGTACCCGCCCGCGTTCAGCAACAGGCTGAACCCACGATGCTCGGCGGCCACCGCCGGGTTCGCGTCGCGCGGGGCGGGCTCGGAGCCCACCTGCGGCTGCTCCGGCGTCCCGGCGCGCGCGGGCCGGTGGGCGGCTACCGCCAGGACCAGCGTGGCAACTCCCAAAGCCCTCATCAGTGGCGCTAGCGTACCAGCCGGTCCGCGGCCGTGCTACGGCCCGGGTGAGAGCCCACCACGCCCGGGCTGGTCCGCATTCCTCAGGGGCGTGCCGATGGCGGCGGCTGCTCGGGCGGAGGCACGCCAGGGGGCGGCGGTCCGGGAGTCGCGCCCGGGGATCCTGCAGGCTCCGGCGGTACCGCGGCGGGAGGCTGCTGCGGCGCGGACGGCGCGAGGACCGGTCCAGGCTGCTGCGGCGCAGTCTCGCCCTCGGGCTTGCCGGTCTGCACGTCCGGGGCGCGCACACTGCCGGTCGTAGGCCCCTTCGCGCCAGCCGGCGCCTGCGCCGTCCCCGCCCGCACCTCGAGCACGCCGGGCGCGGTGTGCAGGCGCACCTCGCCGAGCGCCAGCGCCTGCAGCGCATCGGCCGCGTCGGCGACCGGTCCCACCACGACCACCGGCCACTGCCTGGGCCGGATCCATTTCTTTGCCACGCGGGCCGCATCGCCGCGGGTGACCTTCTCGATGCGCCCCGCGACGGTCCGGTAGTGGTCGAGCGGGAGCCCGTTGAAGACGGTGGTGGCGAGCGCCGACGCGACCGCGTCGTTCGTTTCCAGCGCCGCCGGCACGCCGCGGATGAGGGTCTCCTTGGCCTTGGCCAGCTCGGCATCGGTCGGTCCTTCCGCCGCGAACCGCTCCAGCTCCTTTTCGTACTCGCGCACGGCCTCGGCCGTGTGCTGGGCGAGGATGCCGCCGGTGGCGAGGAACGCCCCGTACGAGCGGCTGAGCTGCACGTGGCTGAACACGCCGTAGCTGTAACCGTGCTGCTCGCGCAGGTTCATGTTCAGCCGGCTGGTGAAGAGTCCACCCAGGACCTCGTTCGCGACCAGCATCGGCAGGCGATCCGGATGGCGGGCCTCGAACAGCCGGCCGCCCACCCACACCTGCGACTGGGTGGTCCCCGGCTTGTCCACGGCGTCGATGAACCGGTGGCCGAGGGGAGGGAACGGCGGGAGCGCGAGCTTGGGCAGCCGCGCCTCGTTCCAGCCGGCGAGGCGCTGGTCGAGGAGCTTCACGATCTCGTCGGCGGTGACGTCGCCGGCGACGGAGATGAGAGCGTTGTTCGGCCGATACCAGCGCTCCCGGAACCGGCGCAGGTCGTCCACGGTGATCGACTCCACCGTCTCCGGGGTGCCTCCCGCCGGCTGGCCCCAGGGATGCTTCTCGCCGTACAGCAGCTTCGCCGCCTCGTCGGAGGCCAGCGCGCCCGGGTTCCCCTGCTTCTGCGCCAGCCCCGCGAGCTTCAGCTTGCGGATGCGGTCCACGTCGCCGGTCCGGAAAGCCGGGTTCTGCAGCACGTCCCCGAGCAGCTCGATGGACTTGGGCAGCGACTCCTTGAGCGTGTTCATGCGCACGCGGCTGGTCTCGTTCCCCGCGCCGGCGGCCAGTTCGGTGGCCTGCTCGTCCAGCTCGGCGGCGAGCTGCGTGGTGGTGCGCGTCTTGGTGCCCTCGGTGACCATGCTGGCCACGAACCCGGCCAGCCCGGCCTTGCCCCTCGGCTCGCCGTTCACCCCGGTGGCGAAGAGGACGTCGATGGAGACGATGGGCACCGCGTGCAGCTCGCTGACCAGCACACGGGCGCCGTTCTGCAGCTTGCGCTCCACCGGCACCGGAGCGTCGAAGCGCAGGTTGCCCGGGAGCGGCGGCGGCTTCTCGGCCCGGAACGGAGCATCGGGCGTCTCCTGCGCGGCTTGCAGCGGAGGTCCGGATTGGGTGGTGGTCGGAGCCGCGGGCGCCGCCGGGGTCGAGCCGGAGGCCTTGGCCGGGCTCGAAGCCGGGGGTGCGGGCTTCGGCTGGTCGTGCGAGCAGCCCGCCAGGGCGGCGAGAAGGAGCGCGGCGATGCGGGTCGTCGTCATCGGGGAAGTCCTCACGGCGCGCTCGCGGTCCGCTTGCCGGCGGGAATGGTGGTCAGCTCCAGGCGCCGGTCGTCGGGCAGGTACTTGCGCGCGAACGCCTGCACTGCCTGCGCCGTCACCGCGCGGTACCGGGCGAGATCGCGCGGGAGATATCCCGGATCGCCCAGCCACATCTCGTACGTGTTGAGCAGGTCCGCCCGCGCGCTGCCGCGCTCCAGCGAGCGGAGCTGTCCGGCGACGATCTTGAGCTTGGCGCGCTCGACTTCCTCCGGGGACACGCCGTTTCGCTTCACGTCGTCGATCGCCTGCTGCAAGAGAGCGCGCAGCTCGTCGGGAGGGTGGCCGGGCCGGGCGGTGGCGCCGATCTGGATCCAACCGCCCAGGCCCAGGGAAGGGTTGCTCGCGTCGACGTTGCTCGCCACCTGCTTCTCGAGGATCAGCAGCTGGTAGAGGCGCGACGTCTTGCCGCCGGCGAGCACTTCGCTGAGCACGTCTCCGGCGGGCTCGTCGTCGTGGAACGGCTCGAGGCCGTTCCAGATCATCTGGACACGCGGCAGCTGGGCCAGCCGGTCCTGCAAGGTCTCCTTCACCGCCGAGGAGAGGAGCGGCGCTTTGGCGTCCGGCTTCTTGACCTCGGGCCCGCGGGGAACGTCCGCGAAGTACTTCTCGATCAGCTGCTTCGCGGTGGCCGGCTCGAAATCACCCACCAGCACCAGCGAGGCGTTGTTCGGCCCGTAGTAGCGCCGGAAGAAGTCGCGCACGTCGTCGAGCGAAGCGGACTGGATCTCCTTGATGTCGCCGATCACGCACTCGTAGTACGGATGCGGCAGCGGGTAGAGCAGATCGCACATGCGCTGCTGCGTGGGCCCGTAGGGCACGTTGTCGATGCGCTGGTGGCGCTCGTTGGTGACCACGTCGCGCTGGATCTTCAGCTTCTGCTCGTCGAGCGTGGGGAGGAGGAAGCCCATGCGCTCGCTCTCCAGCCAGATGGCGGTGGGCAGCTCGTTGGAGGGGACGGTCTCGAAGTAGTTGGTGCGGTCGAAGCTGGTCGAGCCGTTCATGTTCGAGGCGCCGATCTGCTCGAGGATGGCGTCGGGGTCCTTGGCGTGCTTGCTGCCCGAGAACATCATGTGCTCGAAGAGGTGCGCGAACCCGCTCCGGCCGGGTGTCTGGTTGGCGGCGCCGACGTGGTACCAGACGTTCACCGAGACCTGCGGGAGGCGGTGGTCCTCGCTCAGGATGACGGTGAGCCCGTTGGGGAGCCGGTACTTCTCGAACTTCAGCTCGGGGTCCTTGGCGAGGACCGGCAACGCGCACAGGACGGCGGCAAAGACCAGGACACGGCGCAGCACTTGCGTCCTCCTTCCCGAGGGAACGGCTCTCCTACTCCCCACTCTCCTCCGGCGCAAGCTCGTCCCGCACGTACGTGCGGCCCCCACCCTCGCTTCCTGCGACCGGCCGAAATTCATCCAAAAGATTGCACCACGGAGCACACGGAGCGCACGGAGGAAAATTTCGCAAAATACCTCCGTGTCCTCCGTGACCTTCGTGGTGCGTTGCTTCTAGGCGAGTACGGAGGAGAGCCAGGTGCGGGCGTCGGAGATTTCGGCGGGAATGACCATGTGGCCCATCGGGTATTCGCGGTAGGTCACGGTCGCGCCGGCCTGCTGGAGGAGATCGCGCGTG
>Ga0099794_10000476_pt1 | contig 13396 bp, 10 predicted proteins | sample Rivendell_Oct201_10_FD_77320 | JGI IMG/M metagenome (GOLD analysis project Ga0099794, IMG submission 77320) | Vadose zone soil microbial communities from the Eel River Critical Zone Observatory, Northern California, USA -... | ecosystem: Host-associated > Plants > Roots > Rhizosphere > Soil ... | reverse complement strand
TGGACACAGGTCGCGTCGGCGAGCCGGTCGCCGAAGGCCGCCAGCAGACGCGTGCACGGGTCCTTCGAATCGGCGAACGCGGCGGCGGACGACAACACGGCGACGCAGCACGCAACTTGGATGCGCATTGGAGTTCCTCTAGTCGGGAGGTCGGAGGGCGGCGGCATCATGCCCTGCGAGCGAGGCTGTTGCCAAGCGCGGCCAGCGGTCGCGTCCCGAGGCGGCAGGAACGTCGCTAGCGCCGGCGGCGCGGTTTCCAGCTGCCGAGCCGCCGGGGCGGTTGGCCGCCGCTCCGCTCCGTCGTGGCGCCGCGGCCCGCCGGCGCGCTTCCTCCGTGCCGCGAAGGAGCGTGCCCTCCCTGCCGGTCCGGCGCGTGTCCCCCGTGCCGCGCCGGAGGATGCGCTGCGTGCCGGCTGGCCCGGTGGGCGGGGCGCCTCGGCTCGCCGCCGCGCTCGTGCAGGGCCGACGCGCGGCGCATCACCTCGCTCCGGAATGCCTCGTGCTCCCGAGGGACCGCCGCCCTCTCCACCGCTTTGCGCGTGAACTTCTCGATCCCGCGGAGCAGGTCGTGCTCCTCCGGCGAGGCGAAGCTGGAAGCGCGGCCGCTGGCCTCCGCGCGTGCCGTGCGGCCGATGCGGTGGACGTAGTCCTCGGGCACGTGGGGAAGATCGAAGTTGATCACGTGGCCGATGTCTGCCACGTCGATGCCGCGCGCCGCGATGTCGGTCGCCACCAGGACCCGGTGCTTCCCGGAGCGGAAGCCCTCGAGCGCCTGGCGCCGCTGCGCTTGCGAGCGGTCGGCGTGGATGACCGCCACCTGGTGACCGCCCCGCGCCAGCGCCTTCGCCACCCGATCCGCGCGCCGCTTGGTGCGGGTGAACACCAGGGTGGACAGCTCGTCCTGCTGCAGCAGCGCGAGCAGCAGCGCGACCTTCTCCTCCTCGCCGACGAGGAACACCTGCTGCTCGGCGCGCTCCGAGGTGGTCCCGCTGCGGGCCACCTCGACCCGGACCGGGTGCTGCAGGTGCTCGCGCGCGAACTCCTGGACCTCTCCCGCCATGGTGGCCGAGAAGAGCAGCGACTGCCTCTTCTTGGGCACGTGCTGGAGGATGCGGCGGAGCTGCGGCAAGAAGCCCATGTCCAGCATGCGGTCGGCTTCGTCGAGCACGAGGATCTCGACCTGGTCGAGCCGCGCCGTTCCCTGGTCGAGGTGGTCGTTGAGCCGCCCCGGCGTGGCGACGATCACCTCGACCCCGCGCTGGAAGGCCTGGATCTGCGGGTTCATCCCCACGCCGCCGATCACCACCGCGCTGCGCACATGGCGTCCGTGCCCGAACCGCTCCAGCTCGGCGCCGATCTGCAGCGCCAGCTCCCGCGTCGGCGCGAGGATCAGGGCCCGGGTGCCGTGCTTGCCTTCGAGCCGCTCGAGGATCGGCAGCGCGAACGCCAGCGTCTTTCCCGTCCCGGTAGCCGCGCTACCGATCACGTCCTTGCCCTGCAGCGCTGGCGGGATGGCCTGCGCCTGGACGGGCGTAGGCGCCTCGAATCCCGCCCGATCGAGCGCGGCGAGTGCTTTTTGAGACAGACCGAGATCCTGGAATTGCATCGGCGTACCGCCTCTCGAGGCGTACAATAGTGATCGGGCGAGTCGGCCGCCCTGCTACTTGCTCCTGGCGCGGGTCGGTTACTCGGCCTTGTAGCGGATGACGGTAGCTCGGACATACTGACCGAGGCCATTGACGTCCGCTAGCACCGCATCGCCGCCGGCACCGCAGACAGTCTGTGCAGCTTTGTCCTTCAACGCGGAAGCACTGTCCGGTACACCCGCCCGACGCCCGCTCGAGCTGATCATGCCACCGGTGAAGTCGATGATCCCGAGCTCCTCGAAGGCGCGCTGCGGCCGGGTCGTCAGTACGTCGAAGCTACAGCTCTCCGGCTTCGGCTGGGCGCGAACAGAAGAGCTCGCCGTGTACTCCGTTCCGGCAATGCATCCGACAGCGAGAAGAGAGGCCGCCCGCGCAAGCGGCATACGGGAACGAATCATGCGCGCGTCTTTAACATGGCGCTCTCGGAGCCGACAACGTCACGCGTTCGGTCAGGCGCGGCGAGGCTCTATGTACCGGGGTGGCTTGTCGTCGCGCTCAGCGATACGGAAGAATTGGCCACGATGACCGAGGCAGGAGATCGAGACCGGCTGTTCCGAGGCTGAACGACGCGCAGATGGCGCGCATCGCGCCGAGCGCCGAGCGCCGACCAGTCCGCCGCAACGAGGTGCTCTGGGAAGTCGGCGCGCCGAGGATCGACTTCTACGTGATCCTCTCCGGGAGCATCGAGATCGTGCAGCCGCTGCCGGGCCGCGAGGAGTCGATCACCGTCCAGGGTCCGCGCGAGTTCACCGGGGACGTGGATCTGATCGGCGCGGACCCGAACACGGCCTGGCTGGGCGGCTGCGTGGCGCTCGACGACAAGGGATTCGTGAAGACCGGGAACGACCTGAGCGCGCAAGACCTCGCCAAGGCGCGCTGGCCGCTGGCGCGCTCACCCTATCCGCTCGAGACGATGCTGCCCGGCCTCTTCGCCGCGGGCGACGTCCGCGCGGGCAGCGTCAAGCGCATCGCCTCGGCGGTCGGCGAAGCCGCGGCCTGCATCCAGCTGGTGCACAAGGCGCTGCAGGAGTGACGCCGATGGACCAGTTCGGGGCGCTTGTGCCATCATCGACCGGATTCGGGGGATGGGATTGCCGCAGGACAATATCGAGACCAAATCGGTCGAGTTGGCCGAGCTCAAGTCCGGCGTTTCGCTCCGCGCCGGGCATCCGGTGGTCCTGGTGGTCAACGGGGCCACCGGATCGAAACGCTTCCGGCGCGCAGGGACGAAGGCGGCTGCCGGCGCCGGCGGCAACTCTCCGGAACTGAAGCCCGGCGCGCCGGGCGGCGTCAAGGAGGGCAAGTTTCACATCGAGATCGCCCTCCGGGCGGCAGGGGGCACCCCGCTGGCGCACGAGCGCGTCCGCATCCACGACCCGGACACCGGCCAGCCGGTGGGCGAACCTGCGGTGACCGACGAGAAGGGCGTGCTGCGCGCCAACGTGCCCGAGGAGAAGGACTACCAAGTGGTGGTCGAAAACGACGCGCCCGAGGACCACCACCTTCCCGCACTGGGCGACCACCTGGGTGGCCACGAGCCTTCCTCAACGCAGCACTCCATGCTCTCGGTGGAGCTGCTCGATGCCGCTCGCGCGCCCGTCAAGGGCGAGAAGGTCCACGTCAAGGGCGAGCAGGGCGAGTTCGACGCGGTGACCGACGACGAGGGCTGCATCCACGAGCTGGCCGAGCCGGGCGCGTACACCCTGACGGTGAAGGGGAAGTCGGTGACCGCGCACACCATCTTCCAGGAGGACCGGCAAGGCTCCGAGGTGCCTTACAGGTTCGTTCTCCGCTGAGATCCCGCGATGACCGACTATCTCGATCTGAAGCCGGGCCCGTTCGAGCAGAGCACCGTCCAGGGCGGCCTGGCCAAGCTGGTGCGCATCTGGGAGCACCTGCGCGGCCTCAACGAGGGCGGCTACGGCACCGGCCGGCTGGTGCAGATGAAGAACGGGCCGGACAAGACCTCGAACAAGAAGACCGACTGCTCGCCGTTCACGGCCACCTGCATCTACATGGCGCTCGATCCGCGCGAGGTGGACGTCAGCAAGCCCTACAAGCTGGAAGAGCCCTACGATCCCCGTTTCGACGGCGGCAAGGTTCTCACCAGGCGGTTCTACCACCTGCACAACAGCTTTCAGCAGTCCGAGTACAAGACGAAGTCGGGGGCCTGGAGCCCGGACTTCAAGTCGCAGTATATCGACAAGATTCCCAACCTCTTCAAGGACTGGAAGTGGATCGATCACTCGGCCGGATCGGTGGTGATCCACAACCTGGGCACTCCTGTCGACGACAAGAAGATGCGGCGTGGCGACGTGGTCGGAATCGATTGGATGAACAAGGGCGGGCACGCGGTCTTCTGCTGGAACGTGCACCTCGACGAGCGGGGCGAGGTGGACTGCTTCCAGTACGTCTCTGCCAACGGCAGCCATGCATCGGGAGGGCCGGGGGTCACGGTCTCGCAGTACCCCGTGGACGAGCGGTACCTGGACCCTTCGGGCGGCAAATACCGCAAGAAGCCGGGCAAGGAGATGTTCACCAAGGTGATCGACGATCCCAAGGCCTACCCGGAGTACGTGTCGGCCCCGTACATCTGGTACGCGCTGCGGCACATCAACAAGGGCGACATCGACACCGGTTCCTTCGGCGTGCCGAACGACCAGGTGAGGATTCTCGACTGGAAGTCGGAGTGGAAAGGCTACAAGCAGGGCATCGACGAGGTGCACGTCTCGCGGCTCTTCGGGGTGACGCCCCCCGAGCCGTGGTTGCGCGCCAAGGGCAAGACCGCCTCCGACGCGCCAACTCCCAAGGCCAGACCGACGCCGGTCACCACGGTGAAGAGCAAACCCGTCGAAGGCGAGGCGGCGGGCGCGCAGGAGCAGAAGAAGCCCGAAACGAAGGGAGAGCCGAAACACGCCGCCGAAGGCGAGGTCCAGGAACACCAGCTCGAGGTCGAGATCTACCTGCAGAAGCTGTGGGCGGCGCGGTGGATCGCGGTGGACCCCGGCAAGCCGGACAGCGTGAACGACCCGCAGTCGCAGGCGGCCGTCAAGGATTTCCAGCAGAAGCACATGAAGGGCGACAAGATCCCCCATCCGGGGTACGCCGATCCCGCCAGCCGCAAGCGCCTGGCGAAGTACGCCGCCTGGGCGACGGCGATGCCCGTCGTCAAGCTCTCGCTGCGCATGCTCCACGACCACGGTCAGCTGGAGCACGCTCCGGGAGGCGACCCCGCGCAACTCGACGAGACCACCCTCGCCGCGGTGAAGGAATTCCAGAAGAAGAAGGGCCTCGACGTCGACGGAATACCCGGCACCATGACGCAGGGGGCGCTGGCCGACGCGATGAAAGGGCTGGGCGAAAAGAAGCCTGAGGCGGCCCCCGCCCAGGAGAGGGCGGCACCCGCCAAGGCGGCCCCGGCCCAGGCAGAAAAGCCCGCTCCGGAGAAGAAGGGCGCGGCTGACAAACCCGCCATCTGGACGCTGTACTTCACCAGGAACTACGGCAAGGCGGGCGACAAGGTGACGCTGGTCGTGCTCGCGAAGAACAGCGAGGGCAAGAGCTACAGCATCGGCCTTTTCCAGGACGACAAGGCCCTGGTGGAGAACGCCGGTCAGGTCACCATCAAGAAACAGCAAGGCCGGCTGGATCTGCAGATTCCTGCCGGCCTCGCCCCGGGCGCGCTGGTGCAGGCCCGGCTCTCGGGCGAGGGTCTCACGGCGAAGACGCCGGTGCTCTTCGAGGTGGAGACGGCGGATTCGGCGAGCGAGACCGCTGATTGGCGGCCGCACGCCGGCAAGGACTCCGTGCCGGATGGGGTGCTGGAGGCGGTCCGCAAGAACCGCGCGAAATACCCGGTGAAGGATCTACCGCCAGCCAAGGGCAACTGGGCGGGCGCTCATCACTACGACTACTACCCGCCCGACGAGCACGCGAAGTGGGCCAAGGACTATTTCAAGAAGAAGTTCGACGGCGCCACGATGGAGAGAAAGCACCAGTTGACCGCTTATCTCGAAATGCTGGACCGGGAGGGGCGCCCCGCCAGCATGCAGACCTACGACAACCAGATCGTCACCTGGGGAGTCGGCCTGGGAGCCTTGGGAAACGGCAAGGAAGCCTTCAAGAACCTCGACAAAGACCCCAAGACGAAGAAGCTGCTCGACGAGGTGGGGATCAACTTCTTCGACGGCGACTATCACGTGGTCGATCTCGCGAAGAAGAAGGTGGTGAGCAGCACCTACAGCAAGGAGGGAAAGGGCGACGATCTGAGGCACGAGCTCCCACTCAAGTCGTGGCGCGAGCAGCCCGACCTTCTCAGCGCGATCATCGGCATCTCCGAGGATCCGGCGACTCGCGAGGCGGTGGCCGAGTCGCAGTTCGCCGTCTATCTGGCCGGCGCGGCCGCATGGCCCGGACAGGACAAGGTCTTCACCCAGGCGCTCTATTTCTTCATCACGCACATGCGCGCATGGCTCCCGGCGATCGCGAACGGGGGCTTCGACGTCAACCAGGAGTTCCAAGCGATGCGAGTCGGCGCGCCGTCGATGGAGACCGACAAGATGCTGGCTCCGCGCCTGGCGAAGGGGTTCGTACGCTTTTCCAAGACCTACTTTCCGAAGTTCCCCAAGAAGTACAAAGACCCCGCCGCGAGCTACGCCGACGTGCGGGACCGCACCAAGACGCATCTCTGGCAAGCGATGAGGGACGACGGCAAGAAGGAGGGCTTCGACCCCGGCGAGTTCAGCTACGATTTCGAGTAGAGGCGCCTGACTACTCGCGGCTACTTCAGGAGAGGCCTCAGCGGCGCGGCTGCACCGGGCAGGTGCCGTTCGCCGAGCGGGTCAGGTCGTTCGCGATCGCGCCGAGCAGCGTGCGCGCCAGCGCGGAATCGCTCTCCCCCGCGAGGAAGCCGGCGACGCGGCCGAGGCTTCCCGCCGTCACGACCGTCAGGCGCGCCACGACCTCGACCTCGTAAGCGCGGGGATCGTCGGCTTCTCCCAGCGAGAGGGCGATGCGCTCCAGCGAGACGTGCTCCGGATCGGGCAGCGGGCGCCCATCCAGCTCGAAGGCGCCGCGTTCCTCCGACCAGGTCAAGGGAATCTCGCGCGTCGTGGCGGCCACGACGCGTCCGAACCAGAGCTGGCGGCGGCGCACCACGGTGGCTTCCACCGTGAACCGGCCGGAGAGCCCGAGCTTGACGATGCGCAACAGCTCGCGGTCGAGCAGCCCGTGGATGGTCGCGTCGACGAGGGCGCGGGTCCCGGCCAGCACCGCCTTGCACGCCACCTCCTGCGCCTTCGCCGCTCCGGCGAGCAACAGGAGCGCCACCGCCAGCCTTCGCGGATCGAAGAGCAGCGCCCAGAGCCCGCTCACAGCGGCACCGAGAAGAGGACGCGGAAGTCGGGCAGGAGCCGCGTCCGCGCATCGAGGCGCCACGCGGCTTCGGCGCAGGTGCTCTTGTTCGCGACACAGAACAGCGCTCCCGTCGAGGGCTTCGGATCCAGCCAGCCCGTGCCGGTTTGGCGGACGGAGCCCACGTCGAAGAATGCCCCGAAGTGGCGGCCCTCGATCTGCACGGTCCCGAGGAGCGAGGCGTTCCCGCGGAACTCCTTGAAGTCGTATCCTCGGAGCGCCGTCCAGCCGCCGAGCCCCTCCTCTTTCTGCAGCGGCAGGTCACGCCCGCCGGCGCCGCGTACGCGCAGCGTGAGCGTGCTGTAGCGGCCGGTCTCGAGCGTCAGGAAGGTGTCGCTCACGACCTTGGTGAACTCGAAGATGCCGCCCAGGGAGCGGTCGGCCACCTCGAGCGTATTCAAGGTGCGCAGCCCGATCGCCCATGGCTCGGCCTCGACCAGGGACGTCTCCGAGTTGCGCCACATCGAGCCGACCCGGTGCAGCGGCACCTTCTCGCTCCGGTACTCGAGCCGGAACACCGCCGATCCCATCTCGCCTTCATCGACGGGCGCCGAGCCGTAGCGCGGGTCGTCGCGGTTGAAAAGGCTCCATACCCCGGGAGGGGCATCGAGCGGAGCGTACCGGTCGCGCCGGTACTCGGCCCCGAGCGTGAGCGCCTCGAAGAGATGGGCGGTGACGAAGGCGGCGAATCCGCTCCGCCCGTAGTACTCGCGGTCGGCGCGGTTGAAGAGCGCCGAGTACAGGTACGAATCGATCCGCGAGATGCGCCACCGGTCGGCCGTGTCGGTCAGCGTGTGGATCTGCCCGCCCAGCTCGGCGATGCCGAGCGCGGGGATGCGGACCCGCGGACCGAACAGCCAGTCGACGCGCTCCCGCGCGTTGAGCCGCTCGAGAAACGTGCCGCCCGTCGCGTCGCGGCTCGGGCGGCGGGTGTTGACGTTCACCGCGCCGTCGAGCATCAAGTGTGCGCGGTCGGCGGGATCGTAGATGGTCAGGGTCGCGGCCAGACCCGGGGCGAAACCGGTCACCGGGGTGTGGCGCAAGAGCTCCACCCATTGCACCGAGGCGCGGCTCCTCTCGCTGCGCAGGTGGACGACGAGCCTATCGCCCTCGAAGCCGTACCAGGCGCCCCGAGAGACGAGCTTGCGGGGCTTCCCATGGCGACGCCTGTCGGGGCCGTTCGCGAGCTCGTCGAAGTCGCCGAAGAGATCGTCGCGGTCCGAGCTCCGGCGCCGCGCCCGCGGCTCGTCCTCCAATGCTCCGCGCTTACGCGCTCCGCCCGTCGCCGGCGGAGCCGGCTCCTCCTCCAATGCGTCCTCCCGCTCTTCCTCGTCGCCCGGCGGGGGCGGGCGCGAGTCGAACGGCAGCTCGGAGCGGAACGCCACCCCGCCGTCGGGGCGCCCTTCGAGCCGCAGGACCGGAGCGGGGGGAGATCGGCGGCTGCGGCGGTCCGGCCGTAGGAACGGCCATCGGCGCTGGACCCGCTCGAGGGCGCTGTACAGCTCGCCGCTGGAGAAGACGTCGCCGCGCCGGATGCCCAGCACCGTCTCGACCTGGCGAGCGAGGTGCGCATCGAGCCCGCGCACCTCGATGCCGCCGACGCGTCCCTCGTCCACGTCGACCAGGAGATCTCCGGCCGGCGTCAGCTCGCCCTCGAGGCGCGCCAGCAGGTAGCCCCGCGTCCTCAGGTAGCGCATCACGCGCCCGAGCGCCGACCGCAGGCCCTGCCAGAGCACGCCGCCGCGCACCTCGCCGTCGTCGACGCGAGCGAGCCACGCGCGGGGAGGCAGCGGGGCGGGACACTCGCCAGTGCGCGCAGCGCGCACTTCCCGCCGGCGCCTGTCGATGTCACTGCCCGCGGGCACCTCGAGCAGCCGGTCGAGGACATCCTCCGTCCGGAACTCGGAGAGGCCGCGCACCTGCACGGAACGGACCCGCGGGTTCTCGGTCAGCGCGATCTCCAGCTCCGCCCTCTCCTTGCCGGGGAGCGTCCGGATCCGGGGCTCGACCGCGGAGAACAGCCCCGTCTGCGCGAGTCGGGCGACCAGGGCGATCGCTTCCTCCCTCGAAAGCGGAAGCGAAGGCGGCCCGCCGACGAGGTCCCAGAGGGCATCGTTCGGGAACGAGCCCGCTCCGGAGAGGCCCACCGAGCCGAACTCACGATCGTCGCCTGGCGGGCCGAGCGATCCGGAGAGGAGCGCGCCGGCGAGCACCTCGTCCCGCGAGGCGAGCCGCAGGCACTCTGCGCGATCGTCCGGCGTCTGCGCGGCAACGTTCCGCGGGTGCCGGCCCGCGGCGGCCGGGCTGGCGAGCATCAGCGCGGAGAACAGCGGTCCGAGGGACATGCGCAGCGCGGACGTCATCGGGACCCCCTTCCCTCCGCTCTCCGAGCACGTAGCGGGCCAGCCAGCCCGCGCGCACAAGCTCGCGAAATCGCGATCGTCCGCGCAGCCGGGCCGATGTGGCCGCGACATCGCCGATGTCATCCGGACATCAGTCGGAAGCGTCGATGCCGAGCGCCTTGATTCGGCGGTACAGATTGCCCCGGTCGACGTTCAGCAGCCGCGCGGCGGCCGCGACGTTGCCGCCGCAACGCGCGAGCGCCGCCCGCAGGATGCCGCGCTCGGCCTCTTCGCACAGCTCGCGGTACGAAAGCGTCCCGAGGCCATCGACCCCGCCCTTGGATGCTCCCGGCAAAGGGCCCAGGAGCCTGGCCGCCTCTTCGTCGATGACGAGCGGTCCCGGATCGCGCAAGAGGTGGAGGCGCTCGACGAAATTGCGCAGCTCGCGCACGTTCCCCGGCCAGGCGTGTCCGCGCAACGCCCTCTCACCCTGCGCCGTCAGCCGCAGCTCGCCCTGCGGGCCGCGCAGCTCCGCTGCGAATGCGCGCGCGAGCGGGACTACGTCCTCGGGCCGCTGGCGCAGGGGCGGGACCTGGATGGGGAAGACCGCCAGCCGGTAGTACAAGTCCTCGCGGAAGCGCCCCTCCGAGACGGCCTTGGGCAGGTCGCGATGGGTGGCGGCGACGACGCGCACGTCGACGCGCACCGGCGCACCCCCGCCGAGCCGCTCCACCTCGCGCTGCTCGAGGACGCGAAGAAGCTTCGCCTGCAATTCGAGCGGGAGCTCGCCGATCTCGTCGAGGAGCAGCGTCCCACCTTGAGCCTGCTCGAAGCGGCCGAGGCGGCGCGCGGTCGCGCCGGTGAAGGCGCCCTTCTCCGCCCCGAACAGCTCGCTCTCGAGGAGCTGGGCGGGTATCGCGGCGCAGTTCACGGCGACGAAGCGGCCTTTGCGCCCCGACCCGAGATGGAGGGCGCGCGCAACGCGCTCCTTGCCGGTGCCGGTCTCGCCAAAGACCAGCACCACCGAGTCGCTGGGGCCGGCCCGGGCGACCAGCTTGCGCAGTTCGGCCATGGCGGCGCTCTCGCCGATCAGGTTTCCCGGCTGGGCAAGCTCCTCGCGCAGGCGCTCACGCTCTTCTTCCAGATCGCGCAAGGCGAGAGCGTTCTGCAGCGCGGTGAGGAGCCGTTCGGCCGTGGGCGGCTTCTCGACGAAATCGGTCGCGCCGAGCTTGAGCGCCTGCGCCGCCTCGCCCGGCGTGGCGCCGCCGGAGAGCACGACCACGGGCGCCGGCAGCGGCCGGGGAAGGCGCGCGAGGAGCGAGAGGCCGCTCTCACCCGGAAGCCCCAGGTCGAGGATCACCGCGGCGGGCGGATCGCGCGAGAGGGCCTCATGCGCTTCCGCCGCCGTGGCGGCGGTCTCGGTGCGATAGCCCTCGTCGCGCAGCAGGCCGCCGACTCCGCGCAGCACGGCCGGATCGTCGTCGACGAGGAGGATGCGCCGGCTCACGGCGGCGTTCCCGCCGGTCCGGAGAGCGGCAGCTCGACCACCGCCTGCGCGCCGCGGCCTTCGCGCGGCTCCAGCACCAGCGTGCCGCCGTGCTCGTGCACGATCTTTTGCGCGATGGGAAGGCCGAGCCCCGAGCCTTGCGGCTTCGTCGTCCCGAGCGAGCGCAGGAGCTGCGCGCCGTCGAGCCGAGCGCGGATGCCGGCGCCGCGGTCGCGCACCAGGACGCGCGCCTTGCCGGCGTGCTCCCGCGCCTCGATCTCCACGGGGCCGTCGCCCGGGCGCGATGCCTCGAGGGCGTTCTTGATCAAGTTGCCGAAGGCGCGCCGGAGCTGGTCAGGATCGCCGTCGAGGCGGAGGGGATCGGTCACGCACTCGATCGGCACCGCGGAGCCGCCGGAGTAGAGCGCGCTCGTTTCGCGCAGGAGCTCCGCCAGATCGACGGGCAACTTGCGCGGCGCGGGCAGCCGGGCGAACTGCGAGAAGCTCTCCGTCATGCGCAAGAGCACGTCGATCTGCTCGCCGAGAAGCTGGGCGGACTCGGTCGCCGGGGGCGAGCCCAGCCGCGCGACGCGGGCCACCGCCATGCGCATGGCGGTGAGCGGGTTCTTCAGCTCGTGCGCGAGGCCGCGGGCCACCGTCTGCCACGCGGCGAGCTCCTCGGTCAGCTGCAGCCGCGTGCGCTGTGCCTCGAGCTCGGCGGTCATGCGGTTGAACTGGCGCACGAGGAGCCGCAATTCGTCCTCGCCTCCTTCCTCCGGGATGCGGACCGACAGATCGCCCGCCGCGACTTGCAGCATGCCTCGGGCGAGCCGCTCCACCGGCCGCGAGAGGGCGCGCCCGAGAGCCACGGCAGCGGCGACGAGGAGCGCCGCGGAGGCGCCGACGGCGGCGAGGAGCGCCCAGGGCGCGAGCCGTGCGAGGGACCGGCGCGCCAGCTCCGCCAGCAGGAGATCGACGCGCGCCTGCGACAGCTCGCGGGCGAGCGTGGGATCGCGCGCGGCCTCCTGCGCACGCTCGAGCAGCGGATCGAGCCGGCCCAGCGAGAGGGAGAGCATCCTGGAGAGCCCGAAGCCGACGACGAGCCCGCCGCCGGCGATCGGCAAGAGGCCCGCGGCGAGCATCACCGCGAGGAGCCTCCTGCGGAACCGGCGCCCGGTGCGGCGATCGTCCATCGTGGCGCGAGCGTACACGAAGGAGCGCCCGCTTCCGAACCTCGAAGGATGGATGAACCGCAGGAAGCAGTCAGGGTGAGACGCAATCGCGATGCATGAGCAGCGCGGGACCGTCCGGCGTGAGGATCTCGTGCACGCGCCGGAAACCGGCCTTCTCGTAGCAGCGGATCGCGCGCCCGTTCGCCGGCGACGGATCGGCCTGCACGCGCGTGACGCGCGGGTCGGCGAACAAGTCCGCGACGAACGCGCGCACCATCTGCGTCCCGAGGCCCTGCCCGAGCCTCGCCGCGGCGATGAGGAACTGGTCGATGCCGTGCACGCCGGGGTCGTCGACCTCCAGCCACCACCCGTCGCCATGGCACGCCACGGCCTGGTACGACTGCGCGTAACCGATCGCCTCGCCTTCGAGCACCGCGACAGACTGTCGGAGGCCGGCCTCGAGCGCGATCGGTCCATCCCACCATTCCGCGACGTGCGGCCGTGCCAGCCAGGTTGCGATCACCGGCAGGTCGGCGGCGGTCAGCGGCCGGAACTTCATCGCCGCAGTATAGGGCGGAGATCCTCTGCTACGCTGCGCGCCGTGAACGAGCGGCTAAACCGCTGGGACGACAAGTTCACCCGCGGCGAGGAGCTGCATGACCTTGCGCCTTCGCCGCCGCTCCCGGCGGCGATCGAAGGCGTCGCTCCCGGGTTGGCGCTCGACCTGGCCAGCGGGGCCGGCCGGCACGCCCTTTTCCTCGCCGAGCGCGGCTGGCGCGTCGATGCGATCGACGGCTCCCGCGTTGGCGTCGAGCGGATGATGCGCGAGGCTGCGCGGCGGAACGTCGCCGGCCGGATCGACGCTCGCATTCTCGACCTCGAAAGCGCTGGCTCAAGCCTCGAGCCCGACGCCTACGACCTGGTCTGCGACTTCTACTTCCTCCATCGCCCACTGTTCGAGCAGATCCGCCAGGCGGTCCGGCCGGGAGGGCTGTTCGTCGCCGCCATTCACGTCGCCGACGCTGCGGGCCGCGCGGCACCGCACGCCTTCCTTCTCGCGCCGGGAGAGCTGAAAGCATTGGTGGCGAGCTGGGGTTGGGACGTCATTCACGACCGCGAAGGTCCCTCGAGCGAGCTCGACCACCGCCATGCGACAGCGGAGATCGTCGCGCGGCGCCCGGCCGGGCGGTCCCCCGTGGCGCCTACGGGGTAATCGACGGATCGAGCGTGCGGAGCGCCGCGCCCAGGTCGGTCTGCCTGCCCGTGTCGTCGATCTCGGTTCGGCTGTAGATCCGGACAGGGGACGTCGTCGCCGGCAAGCCGCTGCTCGGATCAACC
>Ga0099794_10000475_pt1 | contig 13453 bp, 12 predicted proteins | sample Rivendell_Oct201_10_FD_77320 | JGI IMG/M metagenome (GOLD analysis project Ga0099794, IMG submission 77320) | Vadose zone soil microbial communities from the Eel River Critical Zone Observatory, Northern California, USA -... | ecosystem: Host-associated > Plants > Roots > Rhizosphere > Soil ... | reverse complement strand
TCTTCCCAGGTGCGGCCGTGCGTGTGCTCGATCAGGCGGGCCATCACCTCGGTATCGAGCTCGCTCTCGAAGGTCGCGCCCTCCTCCATCAGCTAGGTCCGCAGGGCCTCAGCGTTCAGCAGGTTGCCGTTGTGAGCGATCGCGCCGGGTCCGAGCGTCGGGTGATGGAAAGGCAGGGGATGCGCGTTCTCGGCGCGACTGGAGCCCGTCGTCGAGTAGCGAGTGTGTCCCAAGGCCAGGATCGAGCCCTCGCCCATGTCCTTGATCTGTGCCGGTGAGAACACCTGCGCAACCAGGCCCATGGCGCGATGCACGCGCACGTTGGTGCCGTCCGAGACGGCGATGCCGGCGGACTCCTGGCCTCGATGCTGCAGCGAGAAGAGCCCGAAGTAGGTGAGGTTGGCGACGTCGACTCCCTGCTTCGCGCAGATCCCGAAAACCCCGCACATTAGTGGGTCACTAGACGAATCCGCCTTCCCAAGCTTGACGAATGTCATTCAGGGACAGCCTGAACTGGCCTTCGAACTCGATCGAGTCTCCGCCGGTCAGGCCAAGCAGCGAAATCTCCACGTGCTGACGGCGCGCGAGAGACTGCAGCTCCGGCATTGCGCGCGAGGACAGGCTCACAATGAAACGGCTGGGAGACTCGCCAAAGAATGCGGCGTCCATGCGCAGCGGGGCTTCGGGCCGTATCGCCGGACAACGCACGCCGACACCTCCGAGCAGGCAGCATTCGGCAAGCGCAACGAGCATGCCGCCTTCCGCACAGTCGTGTGCCGTGTGCAGCAGTCCGTTTTCAGCGGCAGCGAGCAAGAGGCGGTTGACCGCCTTCTCCCGTGCCAGGTCGAGCGCGGGCGGCCGGCCGGCGACATAGCCGTGCTCGACCTTCAGATATTCCGTGCCTCCGAGGTCGTTGTGGCTCGACCCGATCAGAAGGACGAAGTCGCCTTCGGCGCGCAGGCCGGCGGACAGCCGCTTGCCGTAGTCGTTGATCAACCCGACCATGCCGACGACGGGTGTCGGGTAGATGGCCGACTCCCCGGAGGAGTCGTTGTACAGGCTGACGTTCCCGCTGACTATTGGCAGGTCAAGGGCGCGGCAGGCATGAGCCAGCCCGGCGATCGTCTCCTCCATCTCCCAGTAGACCTCGGGCCGGTCCGGGTTCGCGAAGTTCAGACAGTCGGTCACCGCAAGGGGCTTCGCGCCTGTGGCGACGATGTTGCGGGCGGCCTCGGCCACGGCCAGCTGGGCGCCGAGGTGAGGGTCGAGGTAGCAGTAGCGCGAGTTGCAGTCGGTCGTGACGGCAAGCCCGAGGCGCGTGCCCTTGACGCGAAGCATCGCGGCGTCACCGCCGGGCGGGATGACCGTCGCGTCGCCAACCGTGTGGTCGTAGCGGCGGAAGATGCCTCGCCGGCTCGAGAGGTTCGGGCTTGCCAGAAGACGCAGCAGCGTCGCGCCGGCGTCGACCAACGGCGGAAGAGCATCGATGTCGAGGCCCGGCGGCTGCTCTGCCGCGACGCCTACGAGGCGGCGGGGCGGCGCGCCTTCTGTAAGCAGCGACACAGGAAGCCGAGCCACGTCGACTGCGCCGTCGACGATGGTGAGGTAGCCGTCGTCGGTGACGTAGCCGATCACAGCCGACGTGAGGTCCCAGGCCTGGAAGATCGCCTCGACCTCAGCTTCGCGGCCCCGCTCCACCACGACGAGCATTCGCTCCTGGGATTCAGAGAGCATGACGTGGTAAGGGCTCATGCCACGCTCGCGCCTCGGCACTCGCGCCACGTCGATGTGCGCGCCGGCGCCGAGCACGCGTCCCGCGCATTCCGCCACCGCTGACGTGAGGCCCGCCGCGCCGAGATCCTGGATGGCGACGACCGCGTCGGTCTGAGCGAGGTCCATGCAGGCCTCGAGCAGCAGCTTCTCGAGAAACGGGTTGCCAACCTGCACCGCGGGTCTTCGCTCTGCGCTGGTCTCATCCAGCTCGAGTGACGCGAACGACGCCCCGTGGATCCCATCGCGACCGGTGTCTGCGCCGACGAGCATCAGGCTGTTGCCTGTGCCCTCCGCGCGCGCGTGCTTCAGTTGATCGATCCGAACGAGTCCAACGCACATCGCATTGACCAGAGGATTGCTGGCGTAGCACTCGTCGAAGTAGATCTCTCCACCGACAGTTGGAATGCCGATGCAGTTGCCGTAACCGCCAATTCCGGCGACCACACCTTCAAGGTGGCGGCTCGATGCCGGCAGCGGTCCGAAGCGCAGCGAGTCCAGCAAGGCGATCGGCCGCGCACCCATGGCGATGACGTCGCGGATGATGCCGCCCACGCCGGTCGCAGCGCCCTGATAGGGCTCGATCGCTGACGGATGGTTATGAGACTCGATCTTGAAAACTGCTGCCCAACCCTCGCCGATGTCCACCGCGCCGGCGTTTTCACCAGGGCCCTGGAGGACGGCGGAGCCCTTGGAGGGCAGCCGCCGCAGCAACGCCTTCGAGCTCTTGTACGAGCAGTGCTCGGACCACAGGACGCCGAGCATGCCCAGCTCGACCTCGTTCGGAGCACGCATCAGCTCCTCGACGATGACCCGGTACTCCTCGGTGGTCAGCGCTACTTCCCGCAGCTTGCGCTCGTCAACCATGTCCAGGCTCAAGAAACCAGAACCTTCATCGCGTTCTCCGCCACGGAACGGAACAGCTTCAGCCCGTCGGTGCCGCCGAGCTCGGCCTCGGAGCAACGCTCGGGGTGCGGCATCATGCCGAGCACGTTGCCGCGCGCGTTGACGATGCCGGCGATGTTGTGCATCGACCCGTTGGGATTGGAGGTGTTGGTGACGCGCCCGGTGTCGTCGCAGTAGCGGAACACCACCTGGCCCCGCTGTTCGAGCCGCGAGAGCGTGGCCGGGTCCGCGAAGTAGTTTCCCTCCCCATGCGAGATGGGCACGCGGATCACCTCGCGTTCAGTGCATTTCGAGGTGAACGGCAAGTCTGTGCGCTCGACAACAAGGTTTGTCCACTGACAGCGATATTCGAGCGAGGCGTTGCGGATGAGAGCGCCTGGGAGAAGGCCCGCCTCACACAGAATCTGAAACCCGTTGCAGATTCCCCAGACGAGGCCTCCACGATCCGCGAACTCTTCGATCTTTTGCATAACCGGCGCGAACCTGGCGATCGCACCGGTGCGGAGGTAGTCGCCGTACGCGAACCCGCCCGGCAGGATGACGCAGTCGCAGCCTTTGAGGTCGGCGTCCTTGTGCCAGAGGTAGTGGAGCTCGGCGCCGAGCACCTGGTCGATCACCCAACCGCAATCGCGGTCCGACCACGTCCCCGGGAATACAACGACCCCAAACTTCATCGGCGCCGACCGTCCGGCTCGATCTCGAAGTGGTAGTCCTCGATCACGTGGTTGGCCAGGAGCTGCTTGCACATCGAGTCGACACGCTGCCGCGCGTCGTGCTCGCTGCTCGCTTCCAGGCTCACCTCGATGTACTTGCCGACGCGCACATCGGAGACTTCGCTGAAGCCGAGGATCGCGAGGCCCTGCTTGACGGTGATGCCCTGCGGGTCGTTGACGACCGGCTTCGGCGTGACCACGATTCTGGCGATCAACGCTCGTTCCTTGGCTTGGGTGGAAACAGGGGCTTGCCGACCAGGCGCTGATATGCGGTGAGGTACCGCTCGCGCGTTTGCGCCACGATGTCTCCGGGAAGGGGCGGGGGCTCAGATTCCTTGTCCCAGCCGGCACGCGTCAGCCAGTCGCGGACGAACTGCTTGTCGTAAGAATCCGGCACGGCTCCCACCTGGTAGGTCGTTACGTCCCAGTAGCGAGAGCTGTCGGGCGTGAGCGCCTCGTCGATCAGGATCAGGTCGTCGTCAATCTGGCCGAACTCGAACTTCGTGTCGGCAAGGATCAGGCCGCGGCGCGTCGCCAGCTCTGAGGCGAACTTGTAGAGCTCGAGGCTTGCGTCGCGCAGCTTGGTGGCGAGGTCGTCGCCCAGCTCCTTCTTGAGCTGGGCAAAGCTGATGTTCTCGTCATGACCGCTCTCAGCTTTGGTCGCAGGCGAAAAGATCGGGTACGCGAGCCGCTCGCTCTGCCGCAAGCCGGGTGGCATCTCCTCACCCGCCAGGGTGTGCGAGTCCTGATATTCCGTCCACGCGCTGCCCGCAAGGTATCCGCGGACCACGCATTCGAAATCGATGCGCTTGGCCTTGCGGACGATCATGAAGCGACCGGCCAGCTCCTCGCGATGATCTTTGAGCGCCGGAGGGAGGTCGGGGACCATCCCGGAGACAAGGTGGTTCTCCTGGAAGGTGTCGGTTTGCGAGAACCAGAAGATGGACAGCTGCGTGAGGACCTTGCCGCGGTCCGGGATTCCATTGGGAAGGACGTGATCGAAGGCCGAGAGACGGTCGGTGGCGACCATGAGGAGCTGCTCCGGACCAAGCTCGTACGTGTCGCGGACCTTGCCACGCGCAAAGAGCTTCAGCGGGAGGTCGGTCTTGACGACCGCCGGCCCTGCGATCACGGGCGGAGACCTCGGCGAGAGATTCGGTGACCAGGTGGCCCAGATGCTAGGCGCGGCCGAGCACCGGAGCGAGCGCATCCGTTGATGCGTAAGCGAGGAGCGGAGGCCGCAACAACGCAGATGGGCCGCATGGGCGCCGAAGATCCGTCGAGGGGCTCTGCCCGGGATCGCAAAATCACTTGGTCTTCACACCCAACCCGAGTTTTTCAAAAGCGAGGTCGGTGTGCTCCAGACCTGCCCATGGGTCGAACACCTCGTCGAGTTTAGTGCCGATCCGCGACATGACATCCGGGCTCTGCTCCAGGATCGTGCGGAATCCGGTTCCATCACCTCCTTCCGTCGCCTGCATCGCCGCCTTCTGAACTATTAGATATGCGTCCTCGCGCGACAGTCCACTGTCGACCAGAGCCAGCAGGGCGCGTCCCGAAAAAACCACGCCACCGCCGAATTGCAGATTGCGCAGCATCCTCTCCGGCCGCACTTCCAGACCTTTGAGGACCTTGCCCATCTCCTGCGCCATGTAGTCGACCGCAGCGCATGCGTCTGGAAAAATGATGCGTTCCGCCGACGAGTGGCTGATGTCACGTTCGTGCCACAAGGCTGTGTTCTCGAGCGCCGTCACCAGGTGCCCACGCACCACCCGCGCCAGGCCACACACGCGCTCGGTCAGCACCGGATTGCGCTTGTGGGGCATCGCCGAGCTGCCTTTCTGCTCTTTGCCAAAAGGCTCGAAAGCCTCGCCGACCTCGCTGCGCTGGAGGTGGCGGATCTCAGTGGCGATCCGCTCCAGGGTGCCGGCAGCCAGCGCAAGCGCTGACATGAAGGTCGCGTGCCTGTCTCGCGCCACGACCTGGGTCGAAACGATGTCCGGTCGAAGGCCCATCTCCTTGCAGACGTGCTCCTCGACTTTCGGGTCGATGGTGGCGTGGGTGCCGACGGCACCACTGACCCGCCCGACGGCAACCTCTGCGGTTGCACGCGCCAGACGCTCCTGCGCCCGGTCGAGCTCCGCCACCCAGCCCGCCACCTTGAAGCCGAACGTGATCGGCTCGGCGACGATGCCGTGGGTGCGGCCGGCCATCAGCGTGCGGCGGTGGCGGATCGCCAGGTCGGCCCCGGCCTCGCGCACGACGGCGAGGTCGGCCGCGATGATGCGCGCCGACTCGACGAGCTGGACCGCCATGGCCGTGTCGTTGAGGTCCTGGCTCGTCATCCCAAGGTGGACGTAGCGAGCCTCGGGCTGACCGATCGATTCGTTGAGGACGGTGAGAAATGCGATCACGTCATGTCCGACGCGTCCTTCGACCTCGGCGATCTTGCCCGCGTCGAAAGTCCCCTTTCGGATCTTCGGCAGCGCAGATGCCGGAATGCGGCCGAGAGCAGCCCAGGCCTCGCACGCCAGGATCTCGATGCGGAGCCACAGCTCGAATCGGTGCTGGTCAGACCAGACCGCTCGGATGGCAGGCGGAGAGTATCGCTCGATCAAGAAAAGTGCCGGCTCCCAATGATCACCGGGGGACGGCACGATTATACGTTCCGACGGCGCAAGCAGATCTGGTGGTTGGGAATGTTGTGGGCCCAAGATGCTGTGGGAGTGGTCTCAAACTGGTCGGGCGAGGCCCCCGGCTTGATAATCGATGGCGGCTCATGCCCAAACCTCGTAACCACCTATTGTGGGCGCCCGTTTGAAACGCCACAGGCTGATGAGCCGGTGAGCGACTCGCTGCGCGACGAGGAAGCGGAGCTCGTTGAACGCGCCAAGCGGGACCCTCGACAGTTTGGGGCGCTCTACGACCGGCACTTTCAGCAGATATATCGGTTCGTGTATTCAAGAGTGAGGGAGCAAACCGCGGCAGAAGACGTTACTTCGGAGATCTTCATGAAGGCTCTGAAGGCTATGCCCCGATACCAGGACACGGGGCGTCCTTTTGCTGCCTGGCTCTACCAGATCGCAGTCAACGCCATCGCGGACCGATACCGGACGCTTCGCCCGGCGCAGCCGCTCGACGATTTCCACGACCTGTCCGTTGCCGGGCCGGCGCTCGAGGACCTCGCGGCCCATCGGGACGAGATCCGCCGCATCTGGGGACTGGTCGAAGCTTTGCCCGTCCAGCAGAAAACAGCGTTGGTGCTGAAGTTCCAGGAGGACATGAAGATCGAGGACATCGCTGTCGCGATGGGCAAGACGTCCGGCGCGGTCAAGCTTTTGATCCACCGCGGCGTCAGCCGGCTCCGCGACGAGGCTGACTCATTGAGGCCTGTCGAATGAGCATGCGCCACGATCCAGAGCTAGACGACGTCCTCCAGGACCGGGAGCTCCTCCGCCTCGGGGAGCTGCTGAGCTCTGCCGTGCGTCCGGAGCCGCCCCTCGACGACGCCTTCCAGTCCGACCTGCGGCGCCAGCTCATGCACCAGGCCTGGGAGATGGGCGAGGGCCGGCCTTCGTGGTGGAGGCGAGCATTCGCCCCTCCGGGCATGGCGTGGATCGGCGCGACCGCGGGCCTGCTCTTGATCGCTTCGGTCGTCGTGTACACGGCGACACACCAGACCTCATCCAGCGACGTCACCGTAATCAGCTTCCTGGAGGGCAGCAGATCGGTTGCCCTGCAGCAGCCGATCCTGGTCAAGTTCAACCAGCCGATGAACCACCAGACGACCGAGGCGGCTGTGCAGATTGCTCCGGCGACCAACGTCATGTTCTCGTGGTCGACCAACACGCTTGCAGTCCAGCCAACCAGCGGCAACCTGGCGCCGAACACGCAATACCAGGTGACGATCGGACCAGGCGCCACGACAGCCACCGGTCAGCACCTTTCCAGCGCGCAGACGATCACTTTCGTCACCCAGCCACCGGCGCCACCAACTCCGTCACCCTCACCTACCCCGCGCGTGTCCGCGAGCCCGACTTCGCTTCTCACCGGTGAGCGGCAGCTCGCCCCGCTTGGCGGCGGGATCAGCTCACCTCTGCAGTGGTCGGCGGATTCTTCGACTGTGTACTTCGTCAACGCCCAGGGCGCGCTCGAAGTGGTACCGGCAAAGGGCGGCGACGTCAAGATCGTCGCCCCCGACGGCGTCTCGTCGCCGGTGATCGCGCCGGCCGGCGACCGGCTCGCGTACATCCGCGGCGGCAAGATCGAGATCCTCACTTTTGCGGCAGGCACGACCGTCGAGGTCGTGGTGACACCCGCCGCAACGGTGGTCGGTTGGGCAAAAGACAAGATCGTGTGGGCCACCTCTGATGGGTTGTACGTTCAGGGCGCGAACAAGCCGACGCTGCTCGCGCCGCTTCCGACCGCCGGAGACATGAGCGTGGTTTCGATAGCAAGCGACGGCATGCACGCCGTGTATCACCAGGATCAGAAGCTCTTCCTGCTCGACCTCGACACGGCGAAGAGCACGCAGCTCGGCCAGGCGAGCGCTTCGTTCTACGGCTGGTCACCCAGCGGCACACAGGTGCTTTACGCCGGCGTCGAGCGCCTGGTCATCTCCGACCTGCAGGGCAACACGGTGAGCACGCTGACCTCCGGTGAGGCAAGCTGGTCGAGCCAGGACGCGATCCTCTTAGGCAGCGACACTGATCTTTTCCAGGTGCGGCCCGACGGTACCGCTGGGACGAAGCTGGCCAACGGGACCTATCACCTTCCGGCTTGGGCTCCCAACGGAACCGCGTTCGCCTTCTTCCGTGGAGGCACGCTCTGGACGGCGTCGGCGCCGCTTCTACCGCCACAGCCCTCCGCGATGGACCTGGCCATGGCCGCGTTCAACTCGTTCATGCAAGCGCGGCTGAAGGGTCAGGGCGATGAGGCCGCGATCTATCTCGACGCGAACGGCAAGCAGGCGTACTCGAGCGGCGGGCTGAGCCTGGTGATCAGCGGCGAGCCGCACTTCACGCGCTTCTATGTCCTCGCTCAGCAGATCACGAGCACGCAGCCCGACACCGCGAGGTTCGTCGTCCGCATCGTGTTGACGCAACGCAAGCTCGACGTTGCCGAGTTCGAAGAGACGCTGACCGTCGTCCGCGACGCGACGACCAGGCAGTTCCTAGTCGACCAGGCGACGGTGGGCCCGCGTCGCGACCTGGGCAAGGGAGCCGAGGTCGTGGGCGTTGTCGTGACTGCCGCCGGCATCCAGGTCACGTTCGACAGCGACCTCGACCCGGGAACAGTGACGGACAGCGTGCTCCTGCTCGATGCCAAGGGCAAGCAGGTCGAGGCTTCCATCAGCTACGCGAACCGGACGGTGACCATCAGCGGCCTGGAGCTCAAGCCGGGGACGCAGTACAAGCTCGTCGTGCTTCCGGCTCTGCGCGACGTGCTCGGACACAACGTGGCTTCCGAGTACGACCTCCAGCTACTCGGACCGGCCTCGAAGAACCACACGGGCGTCGTCGTCAAGCCATCGCCCTCACCGTCGCCGTCCGCGTCCCCCTCCCCGTCGCCGACGCCGTCGCCCACGCGGTCGAGTTAGAGCAGCTTCAGCGCCCGTGCCGCGCGGCTTAGCGCGGTGACTGATCCGGAATGAGCGATCTGCCCGTTCAGGGCGGCGGCGAACGCGTCCGTGAACGGAAGGCGAAGCACCTCCATGTCCTGCTCATACCGTTCCGGGTTGCGCTCGGCCTCGGTGATCGACTCGGCCAGGAACAGATGCGCCCTTCCGGTCAGGAACGCCGCTCCGTGCACGACGCCCAGGGACGTGTAGCTCGAGGCGACGAGTCCGGTTTCTTCAACCAGCTCACGTTTCGCACATTCGAGCGGAGCCTCGTCGTCATTGAAGGTTCCTGCCGGCACCTCCCAGGAGGACTGGTCCCAGGCATGACGCCACTGGCGGACCAGGACGGTATCGCGGTTCTCAAAGTACGGGACGACAAAAGCCGAGTCGGGATTCGTCAGCACCGAATAGATGGCCTCGGCCCCGTCCGGAAACCGGATGACGTCTTCACGCAGGGTGAACGGACCGGAGCGCCCGGCGATCATGGTGGACGCGACCTCGAACGGCCGGCCATTGTCGGGGTGCGGAAGTTCTTTAGCTATTTCTCTCTTCCTATTTCTGTTCCACCACCGCGGCCACCGCGGCCGCGGCCGCGGCGACGTGTCGCGGATCGGGGCCATAGTCGAAGGGCGACGTCTCGCCTGACAGCATCTTGGCCTGCTCGACCAGATCCGGATGGTCTTCGATGAAACGAGTGCTGAGATTGCCGGAACGAAAATCGGTGTTCTCGAGGATCGCGCGGTGGTAGCTGATCGTCGTTGCGGGTCCAATCACGACGAACTCTCGCAGCGCGCGACGCGCGCGGGCGATCGCCTCCGCGCGGTCGCCGCCGTGCACGATCAGCTTGGCAATCAGCGAGTCGTAGTTCGGCGGCACGTCCGATCCTGGGCCGAAGCCTGAATCGACGCGTACCCCAGGGCCTGCGGGCATGACCCAGCGCGCGATACGTTTGGGGTTGGGCAGGAACTTGCGCAAGGGGTCTTCGGCGTTGATGCGCATCTCGATCGCGTGCCCGGTCCAGGTCACGTCCTGCTGGCTGAAGCTCAGCTCAAGGCCCGCCGCGATACGGATCTGCTCCTTCACGATATCTATCCCGGTCACCGCCTCGGTGATCGGATGCTCTACCTGGAGTCGTGCGTTGACCTCCAGGAAGTAGAAGTCGCCTTCGTTGAAGATGAACTCCACCGTGCCGGCGTTGACGTAGCCGGCCGCCTTGGCGGCGCGGATTGCAGCTGCGCCCATCGCCGCCCGGATGTCGGCCGTGACGGCGGGTGACGGCGTCTCTTCCATGATCTTCTGATGCCGGCGCTGGATCGAGCATTCGCGCTCGCCCAGGTGGACGGCGTTGCCGTGGCTGTCGCAGATGACCTGGATCTCGATATGCCGCGGCTTGCGGATGTAGCGCTCGATGTAGACCGTCGGATCGCCGAATGCCGACCGGGCCGCCTGGGCGCTGCTTTCGATAGCCGCCGCCAGCTCGTGCTCTGATTCCACGACCTTCATCCCGATTCCGCCCCCGCCACCGGAGGGTTTGACCATTACCGGAAAGCCGATCGCTCTGGCGGCGGCCAGGGCTCCGGATGGATCGACGGCGCCGCTGCCTGGCGTGACCGGCACTCCGTGGTCGGCAGCCAGCTGTCGCGAAGCGAGCTTCGAGCTGAGCGCACGCATCGCCGAGGCGGGCGGCCCGATGAACCGGATGCCCGCGGCCTCGCATGCCTCGGGGAAGGCGGCCTTTTCGGAAAGAAACCCATAGCCGGGATGAATCGCGTCGGCGCCGCAGTCGTGCGCAACCTTGACGATGCGCTCCATCTGCAGATACGACTCGCCGGCCGGCGCAGCTCCGATGTGATGGGCCTCGTCCGCATAGCGCACGTGGATTGCGTTGCGGTCGGCGTCCGAGTAAACAGCCGCTGTGGCGATGCCCAGCTCACGACACGCGCGCATCACGCGAATGGCGATCTCGCCTCGATTGGCGATGAGAACCTTGTCGAAGAGCTTGCTCTTGATCAACCCACTGCCAGAAGGGCCTGGTTGGGACTGACGACCTCGCCTTCCTTGACATAGACGTGGCTGACACGGCCGGCCACCGTCGTGACGATGTCGTTCTGCATCTTCATCGCCTCAAGCACGGCGACTACGTCGCCCAGCTTCACGCTGTCACCCGCTTTCACCGGGAGCTTGACGATCAAGCCCTGCATGGGAGCAATCACAGTGCCTTCGCCCGCCTTAGGCGGTGGCGCTGCGGTCGCGGCGGGGGTGGACGCGCCCGCACCGGGCGTGACGGTCATTCCCGCACCGGTGACGCGCACCTTGAAGACCTCGCCCTCCACTTCGACCTCGAATTCGGCGGTCGAGACGGCAGCGGGAGGCGGTGGGTCCGCGGGTTCGGCCGGCGCGGGTTGGGGCGAGGAGGCCGGCGACGCGGCGGCCTCTGGTTTCGATCCGTCGCTCGCCTCTGGTTGAGGTCCGCGGAAATAGTCTTGCGCGAGGCCTGGAAACATTAGGTGGATCAGCACGTTGTCGTCAGTGGGCTCGTGGCCCAGCTTCTTAATCTGCTGCCGAGCGAGTCCGACCTGCGGCTCGAGCAGGTCCGCGGGCCGGATCGTGATCGGCTCCTCGCGACCGAGAACCAGCCGCCGCAGCTCAGGATCGGCCGGCACCGGCGGCCTGCCGTAGAGACCCTGAAGGTAATCCTTCAGCTCCTGCGTCACCGTCGCATAGCGCTCGCCGCCGATCACGTTGTACACGGCCTGCGTCGCGATCATCTGCCGGATCGGCGCCACCAGCGGCGGATACCCGAGCTCGCGCCGCACGCGGTTGGCTTCTTCTAAAGTCTCGGCGATCTGATCGTCTGCTTTATGCGCTCCAAGCTGGTGATGGATGTCCTCCAGCATCTGTCCGGGCATCTGGTAGCGAAGGATGCTTGCATCGACACGGTCGGCAAACGGGCTCAGGTGCTCGATGTGCCGGCGCTTGAGGTCATCCACGTCGTGCTGGACTTCCCACATCGTGTCCAGGTTCAAGCCCGTGTCGTACTCGCCGCCCTGAAGAGCCGCGACAACGCTCTCCGCCGCGGGCTGCGACGTGCCCCACGCGAGGGGCGAGATGGCCACGTCGAGAACCTCAGCCCCAGCCTCGACACCGGCCATGTAGGCCATCGGCGCCATGCCGCTCGAGCAGTGCGAATGGATGTCGATGGGCACCTTGACGACCTGCTTCAGCGCTGTGACCAGCTCCCAAGTCGCTTGAGGGCTGAGCAGGCCTGAGGTGTCTTTGATCACGATCTCCTGGCAGCCCATGTCGACAAGGCCTTTGGCCAGAGAGGCCCACAGCTCGAGATTGTGCGCGGGCGAGACGGCGTAGCTCAGCGCTCCTTGAACTGTCTTCTTGGCTTTCAGCGCGGCCGCGATGGTTGATTCCATGTTGCGCAGGTCGTTGAGAGGATCGAAGACTCGAAAAACGTCGACTCCACATTTGGCCGCGTGCTTGACGAAGAGCTCAACTGCGTCATCCGCGAAGTTGCGCTTGGCGACCAGGTTCTGCCCGCGAATCAGCGCCTGTATCGGTGTGTTCGGTGTGACCTTTTTCAGCTTGCGAACGAATTCCCACGGATCTTCGTGGGCGCGAAGCTGGGTTTCGAAGGTCGCGCCGCCAAACGCCTCCATCGCGGCAAACCCGATCGCGTCCATCTTCTTGGCGATAGGGATGATCTCGTCGCTTCTGAGGTTTCCGCCGAGGAGCGATTGCTGCGCGTCACGGAACGTCGTATCGACCAGCCTGACGCGCGCCTTCTTCTTGGCCATCTAGGTCGCGAGGGCCGCGCGCTTTTCGGCGTGACGCCGCTCCACTGTTGCGTCGCCAAGTCCAAGTATCCGAGCCGCGAGCCATGCGGCATTCTTCGCACCGGGCTCGCCGATGGCGACGGTGGCGACGGGGATGCCGGCCGGCATCTGCACTATCGAATAGAGCGAGTCGACCCCTCCCAGGTGCTGTGTGGGCACCGGGACGCCGATCACAGGCAGATCCGTCCAGGCCGCGACGACGCCAGGCAGATGGGCGGCACCGCCCGCCGCCGCGATGACGACCTTGAGCCCGCGTTCGCGTGCTGACGACGCCCACTCCATCACGCCTCGCGGATTGCGATGCGCGGAGCAGATCTTGACCTCATGCTCCAGCTCCAGCTCCTGGAGCACCTTGATGCACGACTCCATAAGAGGCAGGTCCGACTTGGAGCCGAGGATGACGCCGACGACTGGCCGCACTAAACCCCCTCCACAGGAGCCCGCTGAGGGATTGCCTTCGGATCTTTGGCGCCGATGCGGCGCACCTGGGCCGCCAAATCTCTCGACGTCACCCCTCATCGGCCTCCTTGGCGATATCCGAGCGGAAAAAAGCCCCCTGGAATCGTACCTGCCGGGCCCCGGCGAGCGCCTTTTCGCGA
>Ga0099794_10000471_pt1 | contig 13495 bp, 11 predicted proteins | sample Rivendell_Oct201_10_FD_77320 | JGI IMG/M metagenome (GOLD analysis project Ga0099794, IMG submission 77320) | Vadose zone soil microbial communities from the Eel River Critical Zone Observatory, Northern California, USA -... | ecosystem: Host-associated > Plants > Roots > Rhizosphere > Soil ... | reverse complement strand
TCGAAGAAGCGCGTTCTCCGCGACGAGCTCGCCGTGACGACGAACGAGATCGGCGGCGAGTCCCGAAACGAACCGAAGGAGATCGATCATGTATCGCGTCTTATCCCGTCGGCGCACGGATGGCATTTGTAGACAGCACGGGCCCTCACGTGCGGTGCGCTCGGCGAGGGTGCGGGCGTCGCGCTTCCTCCTCCGCCGCCGCGTCCGTGTCGTGCCGGGCGTCCTCCGCGCTCGCGACGGGCTCCTCCGCGAGGAGCTCAGCTGCGCGCGCCGGCTGCTCGCGAGCGCTTCCTCAAATGCGCGGATGAGGAACTTGCGGTTCGGGCTGCGTGCCCTCTCGTCCGTCACCTCCCGGAACCGCGTCCAGCTCCGGCAGGCGCATTCGCTTGACTGGCCATCGACCCGGGTTCGGTCGCATTCTCTACGCGGACGCAGCCAGGGCGGCCGCCGCCTGGACTCGCCTGGCGTCAGCCTGAAGGAGGACGTCTATGGTCTACTCACACATTTGGGATCTTCTACTGAAGATTGCCTTGATGGTCGGCCTCGTGGTGCTTTCTCAATCCCTGCATGCCGAGGAATGGTTGCGAGGAATTGGTGTTCCGGCTGGTTATTCAGTACCCATTCTCGTAGCGATCATCACCGTTGCATGGATAGCTATCTCTCGGCAGGTACTTTCCACGATCGGCGCCTGGTTGTACGCCAGATTGAGCCTGGGAGCGGACGTGTCTCTCAACGAGGCCCATCAATTGGCTCGCCTGTTCCAGCTCGACCTTTCGTTTCGCTGGCTGCCACTGAAAGAGATCAAGCAGCTTCCCAGGACCGAACGAAGGAATGCGCTGCTGACCAAGCTCGAAGCGCTGGGACCAGGACGAAGGTCGATGTTCTTGTAATACAGGCCATGCCCGTCGGCGCCCAGTGATGCGGGTGCCGTGCTCGGCGTCGACGTCAGCCTTCGCGTTGCTGGACTGGATGGGCGAACAGTACGACTATTTTGTCTGCCTGACGCTTGACCGGTTGGGTATTGCGATCCTATGGCTCTGCTCGATCTTCGGGGAGGTGAAGAATGCTCTCCGACAAGAGTCCGATCTCGAAGCATCCGCAGGTCCTCATGTTGCTCCTCTTCGCCGGAGTAGCAGCTTCGGGCGCTGCCGGTCTGGGGCCAGCCAAGGATTTCACCGTACCCGCGGCGACGGACGGATCGCTTATCCATCTTTCCGAATACGCCGGCAAAGTGGTCTTGATCAATTGGTGGAGGACGGATTGCGCCTGGTCTCAGCGGGAGAGCCCCAAGCTGGTTGGCCTGTATCAGAGGTACCGCCCAAAGGGCCTGGTGATCCTGGGCATCTCGGACGACCATGGATCCACTGTCGGCGAAATCCCCGCGTATCTGAAGCGCTACAACATCATCTGGCCTGTGGGACTCAACGATCAGGGCGAGTTCATGCGCGAGATGATCGTCCAGCCCAAGGAGCGCGGCTCGACGCCCGGCAATTTTATCGTCACCCGGAGCGGCGAGGTCATGTATCTCGGACTCGACCGAACCGATGCCGACTGGCAGAAACTCGAGAATGCGATCGCCGCGGCCGTCGCGGAAGGCCCCGGCAAGGCAACCCCCATCCAGCCCCGTGATCTCGTTCCCGCCCCGGCTTTCTCGCTGCCGGACCTGCAAGGCAAGCCGGTCCGCCTGTCGGACTTCAAGGGGAAGCCTCTGGTCGCGAACTTTTTTACAGCCCAGAGCTGCGACTGGAGCGGTTCTGTCCTTGCAAAACTGGATCGGGACTACTCCGCGCGCGGCTTGCAGGTCGTCGGCATCGATCTGTTCGATGACGATGCCGCGATCCAGAGTTGCAAGAGTAGGTTCGGGACCAGGTACCCGGTTCTGCGCGGCGATCAAGCGACCCAGTTGGCCTGGATAGGCGAGCGGAGCGGGTGGGCCACATTCTTCGTCTCGGCGGACGGCAAGATCTTCAAGGCGATCAAGGACTCCATCGACGATGGAATGGAAGGGACGGTGTTCCCCAAGTACGCGGACCAGTTAGTCTCACGCCGATGAATACGGGTGAGATCGAATTGTGCACGCAGGGGGTGGACTCATGTACCGGTACTTGCTTTGCGTGACTTTCTTTTTGTCTCCGGCTGCCCTGGCACAAGCGCCATATCCTCAAGGACAGACCTATAGGATGGTTGGCCCCGTCGTCGATTTCCCGACCCAGGCCGTGAGTCTTTCAGTAGCCGTGATCGGCGTGCCGTTCCGCCTCCATTACCGTAGCGGCGGAGGCGAGCGCATGTGGAGCTGGAGTGTGCACCACGCTTATTATCCCGCGGGAGAGATGTTGTCGCTCGGCGACGGTAGGTGGAAACCGGCAAGCCCATTATTCCGTCACTGGGCGACGGACGCGACGGCCAGCAGCGAGTATGGCTCGCAGGACTATTCAGCCAAACAGGCGACTGGAAAGCCTGACACCTCTACGCACGCCGATGCGAAGACAGCGTGGGCCCCAAGGAGCCAAGACGGGACGACGGAATGGCTCGAGCTTACGTACGAAAGGGCCGTCAAGCCGGCAGCGATCAACATCCGAGAAACATTCAACCCAGGCTTCGTGACAAAGGTCGAAGCTTATAACGCCGACGGAGCTCAATGGCTCGTTCTCTGGCAAGGAAAGGATCCCACGACTAAGGAGTCCATGGTCTTTAGTCCGCCGCTGTCGAAGGCGACCTTTACCACCAAACGTATTCGCCTCACGATCGATACAAACGTGCCGGGTTGGAACGAGATCGACGCGGTGGAGCTGGTCGCTCAGTCGCCTCCCTGGCTGTCCGCCGGAGAGGTGGCGATCGTCGCGCCGAATGGGCGCGAGGTCTACGTTTTCAACAATGGAGGTCGGCATCTACGCACTCTGAACGCGTTCACACGAGCACTCCTCTGGCGGTTCGCGTACAACGGCGCGGGCGGGCTCATAGCCATTGAGGACGGCTTTGGTAATGTCACCCGCATCGAGCGAAATGCGAACGGCGTTGCCACGGCCGTTATCGCGCCGTACGGCCAGCGCTCCATCCTCCGGACCGGTGCCGACGGCTACCTGGCCAGCATCACCAACCCCGCCAACGAGACCACCTCTCTCAGCTATTCGGGGGCGGGCCACCTCGTAGCTCTCACCGATCCCAGGGGCAGCGTCTACCGGTTCACGGTCGACGCACAAGGGTATGTAACGAAACAAGAGGACCCCGCCGGCGGCTTCTTGGACCTGAAACGGACGCTCACCGACAAGGGGTACAAAGTGAGTTCGAAGACCGCGATGGGCCGAGAGTCAGGTTACATGGCGGACCGACTGTCCGACGGCGAAGCCAATGTGGTGACGACCGATCCTGGCAGTTCCGAAATGCGGCTACGCGTGCTTGCAAATGGTACTGCCGCGGTAGCGTACTCCGATGGGAGAACGTTGACCCGGACACAGCAGCCTGACCCGCGTTGGGGACCGCAGTCGCCGTTGCTCAACACGGTCTCCATCGCCACCCCGGGTGGTCTCACCTCCGCCCTCTCGCTGAATCGCGCTGTTGCACTGGCAGATTCCAGCGACCCCTTGAGCTTAACCACGTTGACGGACACGACCCGCATCAACGGGCAGACCTATACGCGAACCTTCGACGCAAGCAGGAAACAGCTCAGTTCGGTCTCCCCCGCTGGCAGGCGGACCATTACAACCTTCGACGACCGCGGTCGGATCGTGAAGGCAGAAGTGCCCGGCCTACTTCCGATGGCCTTCACCTTTGATGGGCGAGGCCGGTTGACCACTTTCACACAAGGTACGGGTACCGATGCTCGAGCCGGCAGAGTGGGGTACAACGCCAAAGGTGAGATCGCTGCCGTGACCGATTCCCTTAAACGCACCGTCCGTCTTGAGTACGATCCTGCCGGCCGGATCAGCAAGCGGACTCTGCCGAACGGTAGGGAGATCATTCTTAAGTACGACGCGAACGGGAACATGACAGCGATCACGCCTCCAGGGCGACCCGCCCATTCCTTCGACTACACATCGTTGAGCGTCATCCAGAGCTATCGGCCCCCGCATGTCGAACAAGCAGTTGGCGACACGGGCTACGTGTGCAACAAGGACGGGCAACTGAACAAAATCCTGCGGGCGGATGCGACGGCGACCGAATTCACGTATGACACGGCGGGACGCGTGAGCGCGGTGACAGGTCCAGGGGTTCAGACACTCTTTGGTTATGCTCCGAAGACCACACATCTTACGGCCATCACTGCCACAGATGGCGGCGTCTTGTCACATACCTACGACGGCTCTCTACTCTCACAGGCAACATGGACAGGTACTGTCAAGGGCACAGTCCGTTTCACCTACAACAGCAACCTTCTTACCGCCTCCATGAGTGTCAACGGCGAGCCACCCATTAAACGTGAGTACGACCCGGACAGATTATTGACACAGGCTGGCGTTCTCGCTCTGAGGCGCGATCACAGGAACGGGTTGCTCGCGGCGACCGTGCTCGGCAATGTCGCTACTACTCAGGAGTACAATGGCTTCGGCGAACTTAAGCTGGTTCGCGCCGTATTTAAAGACCGTGAGATCTTTACTGAGCAGTATGAACGCGATGCACTCGGGCGAATTGTCCGGAAGAATGAAACCGTCGATGGCCAGGCCCGCGCGTACGCGTATACCTACGATGGTGCAGGACGGCTCATCAATGTAACCAGGGACGGGATTCGCACCGCGCACTACGAATACGACGCCAACGGCAACCGGATGATGTCCGCAGGACTGAACGGCACTGTCAAAGCGAGCTATGACGCTCAAGATCGCTTACGACAGTACGGTCAGGCCGCCTACGCTCACACGGCGAACGGCGAATGGTCGGGCAAGACGATCGAGGGCGAGACCACGACCTATAGCTACGATGTCTTAGGGAATTTGAAGGCTACCTCTCTTCCCGACGGTACGAAGATCGACTATGTGGTGGACGGTGCGAACCGACGGATCGGCAAGAAGATCAACGGCAAGCTCGTACAAGGTTTCCTCTACCAGGACCAACTGAAGGTCATCGTGGAGCTCGACGGAGAGAATCAGGTCGTCACGCGATTTGTATATTCTGCTATGTCCAACGTTCCCGATTACATGACGAAGGGCGGCAAGATCTACCGCATTCTCACGGACCTTCTCGGGAGCCCCCGGATCGTCATCGATGCCGACACTGGCGTGATTGCCCAACGGGTGGATTACGACGAGTTCGGCAACATGCTTCGGGACACCAACCCGGGGTTTCAACCTTTCGGGTTTTCGGGTGGCCTATACGATATCCACACCAAGCTCGTACGGTTTGGCGCGCGAGACTACGACGGTTTCACGGGCCGCTGGACTGCAAAGGATCCGATCTTATTCGCCGGCGGACAGACAAATGCTTATGCTTACGTGTCCAATAGTCCCGTCACTCTCCGAGACCAAAGCGGGTTGGCGGAGTTGCGGATTGGTCCGTTCCCACTCACACCAAGCGTTATAGACATTGCTACAGCTTGGGGGATTGTAAGAGACACAGGGATACTGTGGCGTGGCGGGAACCCAACGTATTTTCCCGGGGAGGGCTGGGGTTTCCCGGTCCCACCAGACGCGAGTCCCGGTGCCTTCGAAGCTGCCGCGGAGGCGGCTGAGCAGTCACCAGCCCTCGCGTCGGTCACTGGAGAGACGGCAGAATCACTGTTTCTCCCGGCAGAGGTCCCAGTATTTGACGCTGTTCTTGCCTCCGCAGTAATTGGAGTTGCGGCAGGGATGGCTATTGATTGGACGTATCAAAACTACATCAGCAGTGCCGGCCAGTCTCTCGGCGAGGACTGGGCTGACATAAATTTGGGAGGTGGCGAGAGATTTGGTGACTGGTGGTACCAGCGCAACCCGTTCGGCCCGGACGACCGCTCCGAGGGTTGCCCGGAGGGTCAGTTCCGGCACCGTACCGGTGAATGCGACTGCCCGTCGCATTTCGCCTGGAACCCCCTCAATCAAAAATGCGAATGCGCTCTTTCGTGTGACACTGCAGCCACTGCATTCGCGACCTTGGACCGTGCAGCATGCAAGTGTGTGTGCGATGAATGCTGCGAGAGAAGCCGCAAGGCTGGTATGGCCGTCTGCGGAGGTCAACCGCGCTAGAGAAGGGAGGCATAGGTGAAACGAGAGCGGATTTGCCGAATTGGCGTGGGAGTAGCTCTCGCCATCACGGCGTTCGAAACCTTGCCTGCTTGGTCTCAACCTGCCTATCAAATTCCGGATGGTCGCCGCGCGGACTGCAGCGATAAACGGCCGCTGGATGGATACAAGAGAGCTCAAGACCAAGAGATTAAGAAGCTACACGACGCAAACGAAAGACGCACCGCCCGCAGGACGTCAATTGCCGAGGAGGTCGCCGCCGCTGATGAACGACATACCAACGCCGATAACGAGGTCAAGGCGTTCCGGCAGCAGATAGGCGAGAATGAGGATGCATTGAAGCGGGCTCAAGGCGACGAGAAGCGTTTACTTGAAAGCGAATTGGGCGCTCTCAGAACAAAAAGGATTGAGAAGAGCGCGGAAGTTATTAAGGCTTACAACGACTGGAAGGACGCCGGAAAAAGGTTACAGGATATTGAGAACGACATTAAGAATGCAGATGCCCAGTTGGCCAGGTATGAAGGGCGGAAGACAGCAGCAGACGCCAGCTACAAGGAACACTGTAGCTGCAAAGAACCTTTCGCCTGGAACGCCCTCAATCAAAAATGCGAATGCGCTCTTTCGTGTGACACTGCAGCCACTACATTCGCGACCTTGGACCGTGCAGCATGCAAGTGTGTGTGCGATGAATGCTGCGAGAGAAGCCGCAAGGCGGGTATGGCCGTCTGCGGAGGTCAATCGCGCTAAAACCGATTGTACTTTTGCGAGCGAGTCGTGAGCTGGACGAGAGCTTCTTCGGGACCGTAAGGAGAAGGCCGGTAATTACGGCGACCGTCACGTTTATCGTGGTCGGGCTATCCGCTGTCGAGGCTGAGTATCCCGGCTGTTGACCTAGCCCCCGGATCCTGATCCAGAAATTGTGCCGGTCCTCCTGTACTTTGACCTGCCCCCAGTTCCTGGACCGATCTTAAGCTGAGGGATTCGATCTATTGAATTCCTTCTGGTTCCTGACCGAGGTAGCAAACTCGATCGGCGTCAGGTTCCCGATCGAGCTGTGAGGGCGGTGTTCGTTGTAGTCCCGTCTCCAAGCCTCGAGCTTCTCGCGGTGGAGTTGATCCACTTCGGTGGACACCGAATGAAAGGCAGATACGGTGTCGACCATGGCAGACGAGAAGGGGCAGCGCCGGGTGAGGCGGAGCTTCACGGATGATTTCAAGGCCGGAGCGGTCCGGCTGGTGCTAGACGAGGGCAAGACGGTGATGCAGGTCGCTCGCGACTTGGATCTGACCGCCTCGGCGCTGCGGCAGTGGGTGGAGCGGGCCCGTGCCGATCGCAGCAAGGGCAAGACCGGGCTCACCAGCGAGGAGCGCGCGGAGCTGGCGCGGCTGCGCAAGGAGGTCCGCGAGCTGCGGATGCAGCGAGACATTCTAAAAAAAGCCGCGGCCTTCTTCGCGAAAGAGACCACGTAAAGTTCGCGTACGTGGACGTGGAGAAGGCCCAAGTCCCGGTGACGGTGCTGTGCAGGACGCTGGAGGTTTCGCGAACGGGCTTCTACGCTTGGCGTGGCCGGCCCGAGTCGACGCGGGCGCAGGAGGACCGCCGACTGGCGGTATTGGTGCGCGCGGCGCACGAGGCCGGCCGCCGGACCTACGGCAGCCCGCGAGTCCTACGCGAGCTGCGAGCCCAGGAGATTCATATCGGCTGCAAGCGGATCATGCGGCTGATGCGCGCAGAGGGCCTGGAGGCGCGCGTGCGCCGGCGCTACCGCTGCACGACGATGAGCGAGCACGACCAGCCGATCGCGCCCAACCTCCTCGGCCGCAATTTTCAGCCGGCGACTCGCAACCAGAGCTGGGCCAGCGACACCACCGAGTTCGTCACCGGCAGCGGCAAGCTCTACCTGGCGGCGGTGCTCGACCTCTACTCGCGCTTCCTCGTGGGCTGGGCGGTGAGCGCGGTCAACGACCGCCACCTGGTGATCAGGGCCCTCGACATGGCACTGCGCCGCCGCTGCCCGGGCGCGGGACTCCTGCACCACTCCGATCAGGGCAGCCCCTACGCCAGCGAGGACTACCAGCGCGTGCTCGATGGGCACGGCATCACCTGCAGCATGAGCCGCCGCGGCAACTGCTACGACAACGCCCTCATCGAGAGCTGGTTCAAGACCCTGAAGGCGGAGCTGGGCTCGCGCTTCAATAACCACGGCCAGGCGAAGGACGAGCTCTTCGATTATATCGAGGTATTCTATAATCAGCAGCGCAGGCACTCGGCCATCGGCTACGTCAGCCCGGCTGAGTACGAGAGGGCAGCAGCGGTGAGGCAGGCAGCGTAGTCAAACCGTCCACCGAAGTGGATCAACTCCAAGGACCTCGTTCCACCACGAAGTCACCAGAATTTGCACCACAGCTTGGGCGGTGGAGGCTCGCTCCCGACGTCTCGCTACCGATGGAGAGCGGCGGCTTTTTCGCTCAGATATCCCAGTCCGCTCAGCGCAGCGACGACCCCATAATGTGACCGTCGGGCCCAACATCCGGCTCCGCTCGCTGGCATGGAATCGAGTCCACGTTGCGTCGACAGTGCGCCCCACGTCGTCCAACCGAGACAGACCATTCGGCGACAGGCATCCTTCGCGCTTCAGCGACTCCGCTGTGCGCCGCCGTCTTCCGAGACGAGCGCCGTCAGCCGCGTCGGAAGCGTCGCCATCGGCTACGCCTGCGCGCCACTGTCTTCCCAGGCGAATGCTTCCCCCGCTCGATGATGCACGTCAGCTTCTCGCCGACGGTGCGCCGGCCGAAGATGTTTGGGCGCGTGCAGGCGGGTCGCTGCCCTCGCTGCGTACGGGGACTTGCACTCACCCTTGCTCAGCGTACTCGGGGTCGGGACAACCCTGTGCGCCCAGCGTGGTGTTCTGCGCCTTCGCCGTCTACAGCGCAGTGCACGGCATCTGAATCTCTTCCTCTAGCGGCGCGTGCTGCGCGACGTGCGGGTTCAACTCGAAATCCTGGCCGATTGCTCAGGCCGCGTGCTCGCGGAGGTACTGGATGCTGCCCGGCAGGTCGCGGATGAGCCGCAGGAACATGTCCATCGCCGCTGTCTGGACGTTCCGGCCTGCCTCCCACCGGGAGATGGTGTTGCTCCCCAGGCGCAGAAGCTTGGCCAGCGCCCCTTGAGTCAGGTGCAAGCGCTCCCGGATCGAGCGGATCTCGTCGGAGGAGAGGAGGCTGTACTTGTCTCGATAGAGGGCCAGAGCATGCTCCCGCAGATGTCGGGCGTCATCCAGACGCAGCACGATTTCGCCGTCGTTGGGGCAGCGGAGATGGAGCGTGTCCGGGACCACCACCTTTTCGCCGTTAACCGGGTAATCGAGGCGCGCCCGGCGCTCCCGCATGATGGTGCCGCATACCGGACATGCATCCGCCGGCAGGGTCGAGATGTCGGGGAGCCTTTTCTTCCGCTTCGCCTTCACGGTTCTAGCCATCTTCATCGTCTTCCTCGTCTTCGTGGAACGAGATGATCACGCATTCCGTCCTCACGATCAGCTTCACGTACAGCGTGATGCCGGCCACGCGGGGCTTGAACACGTACAGCCACTCGGGCGTGTGCTCAGACTCGACGCGGCCCACCAGATCCCCCGGCTTCAGCCTTGACAGAACCTGGAGGCATCCTCCTCATCGAGTGCTAGGTCGAGCACGGCGAGTTCACGGACAGCCTTGGCGCTAAAGCGTACCTGCCGCCGCGCTGCCAGCCGGTGGACCTCGGCCAACACGTGGGAGGCCCATCCCGGCCGCTTCGGACTCACCAAAAAATGATATTATGCATTTGGTGAATCAAGTCAAGAGGGTACCAGCCCGCCATGGTCTTGCCGTGCGTGCGGTCGAGGAATGCCGGAGCCGCGTTCGCCCTGCGTAATCCCCCGTGCCCGGATGCGGTCGGGTCAGCTATAGGGCCTGAAGACAAGACCCGATGCCTCCGGCTTGCCGTGCCGAAGCGCGGTTACATCTGGGTGACAGTCCGTCACTCGAAAAGCCGGAGGCCCAGAGTCCCCTCCCGAATCCAGAAGGGAATCCCGGGCCTTGAAGTGGCGGGGTGTTACGGGACTCGAATTTTCGAGAGGCGATCTAGCTAACAGGGCGACGACGCACGCCAATTCGTCGATTCGCTCGAAGGCGCAGCAGCTTGCGAAGTAAACCGCTGTCGGCAGGGTTCCGCCCGAGACCCCTCAATTCCGCCGCAGTCTTGGAGACATTCTGGAGACGGCACGCGGGCACGCGAGCAGAAGCGACGCAAGGCACGAGGCGAAAGGGCTTGCTGGGGACCAGGGAGGTTCGATGGCAGCAGGAGCGTCGCCTTCCCAAGGCGAAGGTCGCCGGTTCGAACCCGGTGTTCCGCCAACTAGGCCCTGACCTTTGCGCGTGATTAACACAACAGCAACAGCCTCAGGAGCGCCGACGCTCACTTCGAAAGGTCGTTCAGGCGGCGCTGCAGGAAACGGCGCTCGGCCTCGTTCTGCGTCAATTCCAGGGCCTTCTGGTAGGCGGCGGCGGCTTCGTCGCGGCGGCCGAGTCGGCGGAGCAGGTCGGCACGCGTCGCGTGCCAGAGATGATAGCCCGCTAGCGGCGCAGACAGCTCGTCCACCAACGGCAGCGCCGTCTGAGGGCCAGTAGCCATCGAGACGGCGACCGCCCGATTGAGCGCTACCACTGGTGACGGATGCAGCGCGTGTAAACGATCGTACAGCGCCGCGATCTGCGCCCAGTCCGTATGCTCCGCTCGCTCAGCCTCCGCATGCACGGCCGCAATGGCGGCCTCCAGCGCATATGGCCTCGGTGGCGCGGCAGCCAGCGCCGCCTGGACCAACGCGCAGCCTTCTTCGATCTCCGCGCGATCCCACTTCGTCCGGTCCTGGTCGGCCAGCGGCACCATCTCCCCCGCTGTATCGGTGCGCGCGTCGCGCCGGGCGTCGTGCAGCAGCATCAGCGCTAGCAGCGCATCCAGTTCCCGGACGGGCACCGGCGGCATCGCCCGCAGCAGGCGCGCAAGCCGGATCGCCTCGGCGCATAGCTCGCGACGGATCAGCGCATCGCCGCGCGCCGCCGAGTACCCTTCGTTGAAGACGAGGTACAGGACCGCCATCACCAACGGCGCCCGCTGCGGCAATTCCTCAAGCGGCGGCACCTGGTACGGAATTCCCGCAGCACGGATCTTGCTCTTCGCCCGCACCAGCCGCTGCGCCATGGTCGCGGGCGGCACGAGGAATGCGCGTGCGATCTCGTCTGTGGTCAGCCCGCACAACGTCCGCAGCGTGAGCGCCACCTGCGCCTCCGGCGCCAGCGCTGGGTGGCAGCAGGTGAAGATCAGCCGCAGCCGCTCGTCGGGCACCTCCTCGTCCTCCTCGAGCGCGAGCGTCTGCGCCTCCTCCTCCGCGGAAAGCGCGGCCGCCATCGCGCTCAGCCGCGCGCGCCGCCGCAGCCGATCGATGGCCTTGTGCCGCGCAGTGCCGTACAGCCAGGCGCGGGGATTGCGCGGCGCGACCGCCGCCCAGTCGTCGACGGCGGCCGCGAACGCGTCCTGCAGCGCCTCCTCGGCGATGTCGAAATCGCCGACTGCGTGGATCAGCGCGGAGAGCAGACGCCCCCACTCCTCGCGGTGCAGCCGCTCGATCAACTGAACGTCATGATCGGACGCACTTCGATGCTGCCGTAACGCGCCGCCGGAATCTTGCCGCCGATGTGGAGGGCCTCGTCCAGGTCCTTCGCCTCGATCAGATAGAAGCCGCCGAGCTGTTCCTTGGTCTCGGCGAACGGGCCGTCGGTGGTGAGCCGCTTGCCGTCGCGGACGCGGACAGTGGTGGCGGTGGCGGTGGGCTTGAGCGCGTGGCCGTTGAGGATGGCCTTGCCGAACTCCTTCCCGAAGGCGCCGTATTCCGCCATCTCCTTGGGATCGTAGCCGTTCTCGAAGCGCTTCTCGTTCTCGTAGATGAGCAGCAGGTATTTCATTGTGGTGTTCCTCCTTGCCCTGTAGTCGAACGGGGACCGGGCCGGATCGACAACCACCCAACGAGAACTACCGCGCCCGACGAAGGTCGCATGGTAGCAGGAGCAGAGGTCATCCACGAAGCGGCGATGGCGCTGCGCTTTCACGCGAGGCTGCACGACTTCATCGAGCTGCTGCACGTCTACCCGACGATGACAGAGGCCTTGAAGATCGCCGCGATCTCACGCTTCAAGGATCTTGCCAAGCTCTCCTGTTGTGCGGAGTAGCGGCACCACCAACCTCGACGACTCGGGTTTAGGGCGCCAAGCAACAAGCACTTCCGCCGCCATCGGTGCACGCTCGTACTCGCACCGCCAGCACCTACAGGGGTGCACGGGATCGGACGTGCGCGCTTCCGCAGCGCCTCCTCTGGCAGACGCCCCGAAGTCGGTGGTCCTCTTGGAGACATTCTGGAGACGAAAGAAGGGACCACAGCCAATATGCTGAGATCCCTAAGAAAACTGGCGGGGTGTACGGGACTCGAATTTTCGAGAGGCGTTCTAGCTAACAGGGCGACGACGCACGCCAATTCGCGCACGGCAGGTTAGGACGGGGTCAACTTCGGCAAAGCTCCGCGGAAAACCGCGCAATTCCGCCGCAGTCTTGGAGACATTCTGGAGACGACTTGCACACGCGCCAGGCAGTCGACGCGACCATCTAGGTGACGACAGTGACTGCGGAAGCCGACTCCGTCTCCAACAAGCCGCGGAGCCCTCAAATTCGGCCTGCCTTTACATTGCTGCCAAGCAACCGGTCACCGTTCCGTAGCCACGCGATTCCGCTGGCTTCATCGGCTCGCGCGCTGCTTTGGACGCACGAGCTTTTCGGCCTCGCCCTCGCTCAGATCCTCGGTCGTCTTCTCGAGAAGTGCCGCGAGCTGCATCGGCTCGACGCTCACGCCCCCATGCTCCCGGATCTTGGCCGCGATCTGCTCGAGTCGCTCGAGCGTTCGTGGTGCCAGCGGGACAAGTCGCCGCTCGGTCCAGCGGGGATCCGTCGGCCGGCTGCCGCCGGACGGCATGCGGAAGCGCTCTTCGATGTCCGCCAGGAGCTGCATCGCCCCGAAGTAGCCACCTGACCCGGTGATCTTTCCTCGGCGTTCGGCCGCCAAGGCCCCTGATGATCGCGCTCCTGACGAGATGCACGGCTTCGTGGGGGACGACGGTGACGCTGGTGCAGCCGGCCACTGTGCTTCGGTGGCATCGGGAGGGCTTCCGCCTTCTGTGGCGATGGCGGTCACGACCTCGCGGCCGAAGGCCGACACGCTACGCGACGCTGATCCGCGAGATGGCGGCGCGAAACCCAAGGTG
>Ga0099794_10000469_pt1 | contig 13523 bp, 14 predicted proteins | sample Rivendell_Oct201_10_FD_77320 | JGI IMG/M metagenome (GOLD analysis project Ga0099794, IMG submission 77320) | Vadose zone soil microbial communities from the Eel River Critical Zone Observatory, Northern California, USA -... | ecosystem: Host-associated > Plants > Roots > Rhizosphere > Soil ... | reverse complement strand
GTCGCTGAACGTGGGCGAGTCCGCCGCCGATGCGACACCGGACAGGGCCAGCGTCAGCACCATGCCCATCAGCCAGATGTGCTTCATGATCTCCTCCCCGGCCGATCCTGCCAGAGTCGAGCGGCGCCTGCCAAAAAAGTTCTCGCGAGGCTCACGCCCGCCAAATAGTATCGGGTAATGACGTCGTCCGGCGCCGGGTTCCGTTCCGTGACCCTGGTGGCGATCGGCGCGGCCGAGCGCGGGCTCGAGCTCGCTCGGCGGAGGGTCGGCGCGGCGGACATCACCGCGAAGGAAGGGCGCGACTTGGTGACGGCGACCGACGTGGCCGTGGAGGACGCCGTCCGGACGATGGTGGGCGGTGCGGTTGGCTCGCTGGTGGTCGGGGAGGAGCGCGGCGGCGAGCCGCCGGCCGACGGGGCGCCCTACTGGCTCGTCGATCCCATCTGCGGGACGCGCAACTTCGCATCCGGCGTACCCCTCTACTCCATCAACCTGGCCCTCGTGGAGGGCGGGCAGGTCACCGCCGCAGTCGTCGGCGATCCTTCGACGGACGAGATCCAGGTCGCGGAGCGCGGCCGCGGCGCCTGGGCAGTGAAGGACGGCGCTCGACGCCGGCTCCGTGCCAGCGAGGAGAGCCGGACGATCGTCGTGGAGGACGGCAAGTCGAGTGGCGCTCGCCGTGAGCGTGCCGCGCAGTTCACCGCCGCAGTCATCCGGGCGGATCGATGGCACTTCCGGTCGCTGGGAAGCACGCTGGCCCTGTCGTACGTGGGCGCGGGCAGAGTGTCGGCCTACGTCCTCTTCTGGGCCTCGGCCGTTCACACGGCGGCGGGCACGCTCCTGGCGACCGAGGCGGGCGGCACTCTGTCCGACATCGACGGCCGGCCCTGGACCGTCGATTCGGACTCGGTCATCGGCAGCGCCACAGCCGATCTTCACCAGGAATTGCTCGACCTCGCCCGGTCCGCGTCGAAGCTTCCGCGCTGAGAATCGGACGCCGTCGCCTCACGCCTGGCCGAGATAGTCCGTGGACCGACTGGATCGCGACCGCGCCCTCGCCGACCGCTGACGTCACCCGCTTGATCGAATTGAGCCGCACATCGCCCGTCGCGAAGACGCCGGGCATGCTCGTCTCGGAGGATAGGCAACATCAACGTCCTCCGGCGGCGGGCACCTCCCTCGTGGCCCCCGCGTGTTTTGGTCCACCAAATTGTTGTTGATGGTTTCGACTTCGGGTGGATCGCGTCGCTAGTTGTCGAGAATCCGCTACGCTTGCTCCTCGTTGAATGCAACCGCGCGCTTCAACTGCGGTGGCCGGATCGTGGTATAGAGCTGGGTCGTGTCCAAGCGCGGGTGCCCGAGGAGCGCGCGCACCTGCTCAAGGAGCATCGGGTAGCCGAGCAGCCGGCCGTAGCCTTGCAGAGCCGCCAGATGTTCTGGCCCGTCATCGGAGCCCGTGACCCAGCGCGGGCCCTCAGCTACCCTAGCGCGGCGAGCCAGTCTGGGCGGATTCCCAGTTCGTCGAGGGTCTCTATGACGCGACGAGGAGTACCTAGGTCACGCCAAGCCACCGCGGACAATCGCATGACGGCGAGCGTCTGGGGGGATCGCTCCAGCACGTCCCGTGAGAAGTTGGCTCGCGGTGCAAGCTCGTAGGCTTGCCGCAGGGCCCACTGCTCGTGTTCGGTCCCGAGGAAGGTCGCGAGCCGGGCGAGCCGCTCATGGAGTGAAGGTAGGCATGCGCGGCCCGCGTCGACGAGCGTAGCGGCGCGGCCGGCGAAGACGGACGTATTCCACAGCGCGCCGGATCCGAAAAGCTCATCGGCGATGGCCTGAGCCGGCTTCTCCTGGAAGCGCAGCACGCGGTACACCGGATGACGTCCCGCGCCGGGCAGCGTCGGTCCGAGCTCTATCCAGCCGTAGTCGGTCTCCGGCTCGGTCGGTTCTGCGCCCAGCAGGATGATGCGCTCGGGCTGAGCCTCGAGGACATTGAGGACCTCGACGACATGCGCCATGAAGAGGCCGTCATCGGCGACGAAATGGTCCGACGGCAGCACCACCAGCCGCGCCTCGGAATCGCGAGCCCGGATCCAGTGAGCCGCCAGCAGGACGGCCGCTGCGGTACCCCGATCTTCGGGTTGCTGCAGAACATGAGGGCCCGGCGAGTCGTGCCCGAACTCTGCGGCCAGGTACGATTCTTGCCCCGCCATGGTCACCACGACCGTTCGTCTGGACGGGATACGCACGCTGACCCTTTCGAGCGTCTGGCGCAGAAGCGACTTGCCGCCCGTCAGGGCGGCGTACTGCTTGGGTCTGTCCTCGCCGTAGACGTGGCGCGTCAGCCCGCTCAGACGCACTCCCTTGCCCCCGGCGAGCACGACGGCCCATGCCTGCGTCTCGAGATCGCCCACCGCTGTGCACCCCTTGTCGCGTCAATCAGCAACGCCCGAAGTTGAGACCAGTCCGCCAACCGTATAGACGCAGCCGCCGTCATCCCGGTTGCAGACGGAGGAAGAAAAGGAGGCCATGTCAGACATGCGTGTGGCGTCCTCCGTTCGGTTGTTACGCCTTGCGGGCTGTCTGCAGTGCCATCGCCCACCACAGCAAGTCATCAATCATCTTCTGGGCTTGTGTCTCGAGCTCGGCGAGTCCTTTGTCCACGTCGCCGCCCCGGAAATGCGCCCACAGGGTCGCAACGGGGATGTGAACGGACGAGCGAACCGGGGCCATTTGAAGCTCTATCACCGTTTCCCGCAGCTGCTGGACGCTGCGCGCGCCTAAGGCGCTGCCATAGCTGACGAAGGCAGCCGCCTTGCGGTTCCACTCCGGATACACCCAGTCGATCGCATTCTTCAGCACGGCTGAAGGGCCGTAGTTATATTCCGGGGTGACGAACACAAACCCGTCCGATGCGGCTATGGCGGCGGTCCAGCGTTGGACAACTGCATTCTCGTACGGCGCGCGGCCGGGCGTGGCAGGCGAGACGGCCTGGTCAAAGAACGGCATCGGAAAGTCGCGAAGGTCGAGCAGCCGGGCGTCGATTCCGTCGCGCTTCTGGAGGTGCTGAAGAATCCACCGGGCTGGCTGTTCAGAAAACCGGCCCTGACGCGTGCTGCCGACAATTACAGACATGGCGATCATGTTTTGGTCCTTTATTTGTCGATGTTTAGGGCTTTCGCAAGTAGGCGATGATGCCGGTGAGGACGAACAGCGCCACCGGGGCGGCGGGGGAAGTGCCGAGCACGGTGAGATGCGCGGTGGACGCACCAGCCATGACAAGGGCAAGCAGGACGGCCGAATAGAAGGCGGAGCGGGGCATCAGCAAGCCGATGCCGGCGGCCACCTCCAGAAGGCCGGTGACATACCGGAACCACTGGCCGAGGCCGACCTTGGCGAACAGGTCGACCATGACCGCGGCACCGGCCAACTTGGCGCCCCCGGCCCCGATAAAGGTGAGGGCGACCAGACCGGAAAGCGTCCAGAGCGTGATGAGGCGGCCCGTGCCGGAGGCTGGCCGCCCGAGTGTCGTCGTCATACGATTCTCTCCTGACTCGCGAACGAGCTCTGTAATGTATATTGATATCGATATACTTGATGTCAATACTTGGATGCCTCACCACGGGGAAGGGATGCAGAGCATGCAAGACACCTCTGGGGTGCATGTCTGGTTGGTGCTCTGGAAGGCCTTTCGCGCCCTGGCGGCTCAGGCGGAGGAGAGCTTGAACCTGAGCCGGACAGGCCTCGGCGAGTCGGATTTCCGGGTGCTCGAAGCGCTGCTCCACAAGGGGCCGTTGCCGGTCAATACGATTGGTCCCAAAGTATGGCTCACGCCGGGAGCGATCAGTGTCGCGGTCGATCGGCTGGAGAAGACGGCGCTGGTGAAACGGAAGAATACCGACGACCGGCGCGTGCGCCTGGTCGAACTCACGGCGAAAGGGCGCGCGCTCATCATCAGGATCTTTCGGGAGCACGCGGCTGCGATGGAAGAGGCCGCCGGTGTCCTCTCAAACGAGGAGCGGCTGCTGTTGTTGCGGATTCTAAAGAAACTGGGGAAAGGCGGGGCAGATGACTCTACGGTCCACCAACGCGCCTAGCAAAGGGAGCCGAGGAGAGACTTTGCCGCGATGAGATCGGCCGTTCCGAAGCCTTCGGTGAATCGGGCATCGACCGGCGTGAGCAGCTCGCGCGCCTGGGCGGTCCGGTGCTGTCGATGCCAGAGGCGGGCGACGCTCGTGGCGGCCCGCAGTTCCCACGATAGAGCGTCCTGTCGGCGTGCCCAGTCGAGAGCTTGCAGAAAGTACTCCTGGGCGGTGCTTGGTTCGTTCTTCAGCAGAAGGAGCTCTCCCCTTATGCGCCAGTGGCGCAGCTGCGACGAGCGGACAAGGGGGCGGCGGAGGCCCTCGTGGGCGCCTACGGGGATCGCGTCTACCGCCTGGCCATTCGGATCACGCAACGCGTCGGACGCCGAGGAGGTCGCGCAGGACGCCCTGTGGGCGGCGAGCCGCAAGATCGACACGTTCCGCGCGACATCCGCCTTCGGCTCCTGGGTGTACCGCATCACCGCCAACGCGGCCTACCAGAAACTGCGGAAGACGGGGAGCCAGCGGCACGAAGTGTCGTGGGAAGACCTCGTCCCATCACTCGATGACTTCGGCCAGCATGGGGAGGTGGCGATCGACTGGTCGAGGAGGCTGAAGGATCCAGCGGTCGAAGGAGAGCTGAAGCGGGTGCTCGGTCGCGCGATCGACGAGCTGCCGGCGCACTACCGCACGGCCTTTCTCCTGCACGATGTGGACGGGCTCTCGAACCCCGAGATCGCTCAGACCCTACAGGTCAAGCTGGCCGCGATCAAGTCGCGGGTGCACCGGGCGCGACTGTTCCTGCGGAGGCGCTTGGCAGGCTACGTGGGTGCACCTCGATGTGGCGACGACACAGAGCCATCAGCATTATATGCAGATACATATTCATGCGTGTCATGTTCGTTCGACGCGTGAATCCGACGGGCTTCGACGGACGTCCCAAGAGGCAGGAGAAGCCAGAGATCGCGCAGGTCGAGCGGCTCAGCGTGACGATTAAGAGAGGAGACTCCACATGCCCCTCGCTAAGATCCATGTCCTCGAAGGACGCTACACCGAGGCTCGTCTCGGCAAGGTATCGGACGCGATTCAACATGGCCTGATGAGCGCATTGGGGATTCCACCTGACGATTTCTTCCAGATTATTCACGTCTTGCCTCCGAGGCAATTCCTTCACACGCGGTCGTTCTTGGGGCTCCACTATTCGGATGACCTGATTCTGTTGGAGATTACGTTTATTTCCGGCCGTCCCAAGGAGAAGCGAATGGGATTGCTGAAGGCGTTGAACGACGGCGTAGTCGCGGCTGCCGGCATCTCTCCAGATGATCTCGTGATCACGCTCTACGAGACCCCTGGTGAGAACATTTCTTTCGGCCGCGGTCTGGCTCAACGGGCCCATATCTCGGAGAAGGCCTCAAGGGTGGCGTCATGAGAGCGATGCGGTCCGAGTCGTTCACCGGGTACGGAGGCCTGAGGCTCGTCGAGGTACCAAGACCCACGTTGGTTGATGGCCGGGTCCTTGTCCGCCTCACCGCCGCCGGCGTCACCCCGCTCGACCACACCATCCTGTCGGGCGGCTACCCGCGAGCGACGGCGCCCTTGGTCCTGGGGAACGAGGGAGCGGGCGTGGTGGACGATCCTGGCGACTCGGCGTTTTCAGTCGGCACCCGGGTGATGTTCACGGGTCCGTACGGGGTCTTTGAGGACGGCACCTACGGCGAATGGATCGCCGTGCGGGGCGAGGATCTGTGCCCGATCCCGGACAAGATCGACGATGCGACGGCCGGCGGGATGCCCGTGGCCTATTTGACTGCCCAGATTACGCTCACCCAGGCGGGCTTCGAACCGGGCAAGACGGTCTTGGCACCGGCGATCGGGGGCGCGGTCGGTAATGCAGTCACCCAGTTGGCTCGAGCGCAAGGCGCCGGCAAGGCGATCTCGACGACCACCAACCCGGCCAAGGCCGAGCAAGCGCGGGCCCTTGGGTTCGGCGATGTCATCGATCTCTCTACGGAAAGCCTCGCGGACGCCGTCGGCCGCATCACGGGGGGCCGCGGCGTGGATATTGTCATCGAGAGCGTCGGCGGTGCCCTGACGGGTCACGCACTGGCGACACTTGGGCTCAATGGCGTACTGACCTCCCTCGGATATTCGGCGGGGCGCAAGACGACGATTGATGTCACGGACTTGATCTGGAAGCGCGCCCGGGTGAACGGCTTCGCCCTCGCCGCACAATCGCACCCGACCAAGGCAGCCGCCTGGGCCACCATTGTGCCGCTGCTGACCTCGGGACAGGTGAAGCCGATCGTCGAACGAACCCATCGCTTAGGCGAGGCCGCCGAAGCCCTCCGCCATCTGATCGAAGACCGTCCCTTTGGCCGAGTGGTATTGGTCGGGTAGTCGGTGCGGTTGATTGTAGGAGGCAGTGATGGATAAACAGGTGCGCTTCGAGACTTCGGGCGGTCTCGGGATACTCACGCTGGCGAATCCCCCCCTGAACCTGTTCAGCGAGGCGCTCATGGAAGACTTGCGAGGCGCCGTGACGGCGGCAAAGCAGACCCCGCTCAGAGCCTTGATGGTTCGGGCTGAAGGCAAGATCTTCTCGGGAGGCGCCGACGTCCGCATGTTCAAGGGAAGAACGTCCGCCCACGCTCGTGAGCGGGTTACTAGCCATCTACGAACGATTGCGGATCTCGAAGAATTGCGGTGTCCGACGGTGGCCGCGGTCCAGGGGCTCTGCCTCGCGGCAGGGCTCGAACTCGCCTTGGCCTGCGATCTGATCTGGGCGGGCGCCTCCGCGCGCTTCGCTCAGGCGGAGGCATCGATCGGCACCACGACGCTGCTCGGCGGCGTTCAGCGCCTCGCCGAGCGCGCCGGCCCGAGCCGTGCGCGAGAAATCATCTATACCGCCGATCAGTACGACGCGGCGACGTTCGAACGATGGAACATCGTCAACCGCATCGTTCCCGATGACGCACTTGAAGCGGAGACTCGGGCATTCGCCGCGCGACTGGCCAACGGCCCGACCCTGGCGTATGCCGCCGGCAAGCGAATCGTGCGAGCGTATCTCGATGGAAGTGTCCGCGCGGCCGACAAAGTTGTCGACGAAGTCGGCCCGACACTCTTCGAGAGCGCAGACATGAAAGCGGGCGTGACAGCTCTGCTCGATCACGGTCCCCGTGGGTTCCGCGACAAGGTCGTGTTTGAGGGCCGCTGACAGTGGGAAGGCGAGCGCAGCCGCCGGAGACCACCCTTAACATAGGAGAGATCAATATGCGCGCTGTTCAGCTCACGGCTTACGGCAACCCTGTCGAGGCTCTTAAGTATGTCGACATTCCCGCGCCCGAAGCTCCCGGCCCGAACCAGGTCCTCATCGGCGTCGAAGTGTCCCCTATCAACCCCAGCGACCTACTGCTCGCAAATGGTATCTATGCATTGCGCCCCGCGCTTCCAACCGTCATCGGCAATGAAGCTGTCGGCCGCGTTCTCGATGTGGGTCCAGGGGTGCAGAACGTCAAGCTCGGCGACCGGGTCCTGGCGCCGCTCTCCAGCTTCACGTGGAGGGAGCGAATGGTCATTTCTGCCGACGGCCTTTTCTCCCTGCCTCCTCACGCGGATCCGCGACAGTTGGCGATGCTGACCATCAATCCCCCGACCGCCGCGCTGCTGCTCAGCGAGTATGTCAATCTGAAACCGGGCGAATGGGTGGTGCAGAACGCCGCCAATTCCGGTGTCGGGCGGTGGGTGATCGCGTTCGCGAAAAAGCGCGGCCTGAAGACCGTCAATGTCGTCCGGCGGCCAGAGCTCGTGCCCGAGCTTGAGGCGATTGGCGGCGACCTCGTCCTCGTCGACTCCCCCGATGTCTCAGAAAAGATCAAGGCGGCTATCGGTCAGGCTGAGCTCCGCCTGGCGCTTGATGGTGTCAGCGGGCCGGCGACGGGCGTGCTCGCAGCGACGCTCTCGCCCCGCGGCACGCTCGTCAGCTTTGCGGCCATGAGCTCGAAGCCGATGTCAATCAGCCCGTTGGACGTTATCTTCAAGCCGGTCACGGTACGAGGCTTTTTCATGGCCCACCCGGAGTTTGCGGCCAAACTTGCGCCAGCCGCAGCGCAGGCGGCTGAGATGATCGCGTCCGGGCGGATGCACATTCCGGTGGCGGCAACCTACCCCCTCTCGGCCATCAAGGAAGCGGTCGCGCATGCGCAGCGTGGCGGAAAGGTTCTTCTGGACGTAGCGGGATCATCCAGCTGACCTCGGATACTTCCTCGCTTTCGTCGGCTTCTTCTTCCGTCGATCTGAACGGGAAAGGTCGCCCCAGGAGATGGCTCGCTCAAGCGTGCGAAGTTGATCTCGGTTTGACGCTGCTCATGCGAGAGCTGGCCGGCCTGTTCTATGAGCGCTTCCCCTGCATCGACTCGCCGCGGGGCGTCACGGGATAGCCGCGCGCCTCCATGCAGCGCCGGTAGGTGTCCTGGTCGATGTCGAACGGCAGCAGAACGTAGCCCTTGTCGTTCTGTCCGACCGAGACGCGAAGGCAGGCCTTCTCCTCCCGCACGCGGTCCGACACGACCACGCCCGGCGCGGCCTGGGCCACGGCGGGCACGGACGCGGCACAGCCCGCCAGGAGCCCGAGGGAGAGGACCAGGCTGCCGAGCCCGATCGCGGTGCTCCGAGGGTGGAGGCGCATGCTCTCACCGAACCCGGACGCTCCTTGCCGAGACTTCCCCTGCGCCGCGTCTCCGGTCCGGTCCATGTCGATCCTCCTCTCGAGTTGTCCCTCGCTTCATTTGATGCGGTCGACACACGAGCGGCGACGGATGGGCCGGGGTTACCGCAAGAATGCGAGAGTCGGGGTCATCTCGACAGCACCCTCTTCGATGTGACCTCCTCCACGACCCGGTGCGGCACATTCGAGAAGAGCGGATCGACCCGATCATGTCGTCGAAGCTCACGGGCGTGGTCTCGGTTCCGGGCCCACCCTCCCTGGGCAGTCCGAGTGTGCGGGCTCGAGGATGTCGCCGCGCACCACCTCGACCCGGCAACCCTCGAGCGCCCCGAGGCTGCTGGCCGGGCGAGCGAGGACCCGGACACGACAGCCGTCAGCGACAAGCACGCGCGCCACGTTGGCTCCCACGAAGCCGGTGGCGCCGGTGACCAGCACATCCATGTGTGGTGCCACTCCCGAGCTCAGCTTACCCCTGCCGCGGGGGGTTGCTATCATAGTGGCGAGTCCCCAGCAGAAAGACTCAGGAGCGCCCATGGCAGTGAAGCGGCTCGGCATCCTCACAGGCGGTGGCGACGTGCCCGGGCTGAACTCCGTGATCAAATCGGTGGTGTACCGGGGCAGCGAGCTCGGTTACGAAGTGGTGGGGATCCGCCGCGGCTGGGAAGGCTTGACCCACGTCGATCTTCAAGATCCGGCGAGCCGCACGCGCTACGTGCTGCCCTTGAACCGCCAGAACACCCGCACGATCGACCGCACCGGCGGCACCTACCTGCACACCTCGCGCACCAGCCCGTCCCGGATGCTCGCGCTTCCCCCGGCGCTCGCGGGACAGGAGTTTCCGACGGCAGGTTCTCCGAGCACCGGCATCACCTACGACGTCACCGAGGCGGTGCAGCGGAATATCGAGGGGTTGGCGCTCGACTACCTGATCGCGATCGGCGGCGATGACACGCTCGGGTACGCGGCGGAGCTCGCCCGGCAGGGCATGCCCGTGATCGCCGTGCCCAAGACCATGGACAACGATGTGCGTCACACGGAGTATTGCATCGGCTTTTCCACGGCGATCACGCGCGCCATGGATGCCATCGAGCGGCAGCGGACCACCGTCGGCTCCCACGAGCGGATCGGCATCTTCCGGGTGTTCGGGCGCGATGCCGGGTACACGGCCCTCTACACGGCGTACGTGACGTCGCTTCGGTGCTGCATTCCTGAATACCGCGTGAACCTCGGGAAGCTGATCGAGCTCCTCATGACCGACAAGCGCAACAATCCGAGCAACTATGCGCTGGTGATCGTCTCCGAGGGCGCGGAATGGGAGGGCTATACGGTGAAGGAATACGGTCCCGCCGACGCCTTCGGTCATCGCAAGAAGATGAGCGTGGCAGAGGATCTGAGCAACGAGATCAAGGCGGCCACCGGCGAAGAGACGATCGTCAGCGACCTGACCTACGAGCTGCGCTCCGGCAGCCCGGACTCCGTGGATCGGATGGTGGCCTCGACGTTCGCGGGCATGGCCGTCGATGCCATCCACGAGGGCAAGCAAAATCTGATGACCGCCGTCAGCGGGGGCTGCTTTGCCTTGCAGCCGATTCCCGACCCGGCACTGGGGCCGCGCAAGGTGGATGTGGCCACGATGTACAACACCGAGCGCTACCGTCCCACCTATGACCGCAAGCTGGGTCTGCCAATCTTCCTCACGCGGAAGTAGGCAGGGACCTTCACCACTGGACGGCGACACTCGAGCCCGAGGCACTTGTGGTGTGTACTGCACGTGAGCGTCTTCGGCGCGCGCGTGCTCCGGAAGGGGGCTCGCTCCTCCTAATGTGGTGGGGCGGACGGCGGATCGGGGTGGAGCGACGTGAAGCGGTCAGAGTAAATCCCTAGGCCCGCGTCCTTTCTGCGGCATGCTTCGCCCGTGTGTGTGTTTCTGCTCACGTTGCGCCGTCGCCACCGCGCGCGCGTCCGCCGGGTCGACAGGATCCGGCAGTTGACGCGATGCACGCGAGCAATTGGACTCGGTCAGGACTGAGAGCAATGTGAATGTCGTGTAGTGCCCCATGCGGGCACATGAGAGGAGCGTCCAATGTCGCGCGTGATCCTGTCCCTCAGCGTGTTGTGCGTTGTCGGTGGTTTGACTGCGCTGCCCGCCCTGGCAGCGGATCTGAAGCCCGCGCTACCGAAATCGTCGGAGTTCAACGATGGCCCGCAAGGTGGCGGGGCGGAGCTCGGAACCAAGGAGCGTGTCCCGAGCAGCGGTGAGTTCAACAGCGGCCCCGAAGGCGTGGGCGGCACGGAGTTGGACGCGGGTGGCGGTGACGGCGGCGACGGAGCGGCCTCACCGCCGCCCGGTTGGGGCGATCTCCCGGCTGAACGAACCCCAGAGAGTCCGTAGTCGGCCGCGCGGGCGAGGACGGGCAGGGGCCGTCTAACGTTCCACTCGGGTCAACGGCGCGGAGCCGAGCATCGCGGAGTCCGCGGTCGGCGAATGCTTGATGTGCGCCGACGGTCAGTCAAAGCGCGCCTCCCCAGCCGAACGCATGCGGTCGGCTTTCCGGTGGCGCCGGCGCGCTCGCGCCGATGTGATCCGGCGCACTTCGCTCGGCTTGTTGAAGCTCCGACGCCGCTTCAGCGCTCGGGGAAGTCCGACCTTGAGAGGCCTTCCTGCTGCAAATGCATCTTCTTCTCGGCGGCAGGGGAGGCCACCGAGAGCGTCCCGCCCCGCGTGAGCCGATGAGGACCGGTCGCCAAACGAGTCGAGCTAGACGGTCCGAGGCGGTCAGCGATTCGTGGGGGTCCTGGTGGGAGCGTCCGTTGCTTTCCCGGGCGTGCAGCTGTGGGCGTGCCTGTCTGGGATCCGCGGGAGCGATGGGCAGAACCATTTAGCCGCAAGGAATGAGGGGCGCAACCACGCCTTCCCCGGTGCACAGCCAGGCGATGCAGCCGAAGGTGATCGTTATCGACTCGTTCGGCCGGGCACAAGTGCTCGTTTCATCAGGGAGTGTCGCCGCGAGCTGGGCCCTTCCGCTTGGAGTTCACCGCGACGCCCGGTACTCCGACTCGGATTCACGCAGCTCTCGCGACACGGTGAGGTCTGTAGCCGTCAGCTGGGGTCCGGGTTGGGTCCGGAGTTCGGGCGGTCACGGCCCCCCTGATCCGAACCAGTGAGGTTCCGATGAACCGAAGTCGCTGGGGGACCTGGATGCGGGGGAGGCGGGGGGAGACGCGGGTGCCTCCTTCGAGAGCGCATCGTCGTGTACCACAAGCGCTGTCGCACAACCGCCGAGCGCCGCGGCTGACGCGAGAGCGACCAGCAGACGCCGAGTCAGGACTATCATGCTAGTTCCTTCGACTCCCGAGTTCCTAGACTAGGGGAAGCCGCTCCGCCGCAGGACCGTCCTCCGTCGCCCAGGCTGACACACACTCCCGCCCCCACCCGCACGAGCAGTTGACGAGCCAGCGTCGTGTGACGGTCACTCCTTGGCCGTCGCCTTGGCTCTGCCCTCGAGCCTGCTGCTGCCGGTCGCCTCGCCGGAGAGCGCGGTGACCGACTCCTTCAGCCCTCGGCGCAGCGCCGGGTCGGCCTTGGCCAGGAGGCCGACCATGCGGCCCTGTAGGGTCGCTCAACCTCGACGTGGTCCGGGATGACCCGATGCCACGTCGAGGCTGGTCTATTCTCTGAGATCACGCAAGGTCGTAGCGATCGAGGTTCATCACCTTGGTCCAGGCCCCGACGAAGTCCTGGACGAACGTCGCCTGCGCGTCCGAGCTTCCGTATACTTCCGCCAGAGCCCGGAGCTGGGAGTTCGAGCCGAAGACGAGATCGACGCGCGTGCCGGTCCACTTGAGCGCACCCGTCTTCCGATCGCGCCCCTCGAACACGTCCTTGGCGTCCGACGCTGCTTTCCACTCCGTGCCCATGTCGAGCAGGTTCACGAAGAAGTCGTTGGTCAGCGCTCCCGGCCGCTTGGTGAAGACGCCGTGTTTCGTCCCTCCGACGTTGGTGTTGAGGACGCGCATGCCGCCGATGAGCACCGTCAGCTCGGGCGCGGTCAGCGTCAGCAATTGCGCCCGATCGATCAGGTACTCCTCGGCCGGTACGGGGTACTTGCCCCCGAGGTGGTTTCGGAAACCGTCCGCGAGCGGCTCGAGGACGGCGAAGGACTCCACGTCGGTCTGCTCCGGTGAGGCGTCCATGCGCCCCGGCGCGAAGGGCACCGTGACGGCGTGACCGGCTTGCTTCGCCGCCTGCTCCACGGCGGCACAACCACCCAGCACGATCAGGTCGGCGAGCGAGACCTTCTTACCGCCGGACTGTGCCTTGTTGAACTCGCTCTGGATGCCCTCCAGCGTCTTCAGCACCTTCGCCAGCTGGGCCGGCTGGTTGACCTCCCAATCCTTCTGCGGCGCGAGGCGAATGCGCGCCCCGTTCGCCCCGCCGCGCTTGTCCGAGCCCCGGAACGTGGACGCCGACGCCCAGGCGGTCGACACCAGCTCCGAAACGGACAGCCCCGACGCCAGGATCTTGCCCTTGAGGGCGGCGATGTCCTGCTGATCGATCAGCTTGTGATTGACCGCGGGGATCGGATCCTGCCAGATGAGTTGTTCGGCAGGAACCTCCGGGCCCAGGTAGCGGGCGCGCGGCCCCATGTCTCGATGCGTCAGCTTGAACCACGCCCGAGCGAATGCGTCGGCGAACTGGGCCGGATTCTCGTAGAAGCGCC
>Ga0099794_10000466_pt1 | contig 13533 bp, 16 predicted proteins | sample Rivendell_Oct201_10_FD_77320 | JGI IMG/M metagenome (GOLD analysis project Ga0099794, IMG submission 77320) | Vadose zone soil microbial communities from the Eel River Critical Zone Observatory, Northern California, USA -... | ecosystem: Host-associated > Plants > Roots > Rhizosphere > Soil ... | reverse complement strand
TGCCGTCACTGCCCACCGTCAGACGGGAGCGAAATCGCAGCGCGGTCTTCACAAAGGTTGCCGCGGGCCGGGCGTGGAGTGCGACCCCAGCGGGCAGCGCGACGGTGGACTCAGAACTTACTGGCACCGCGCGCATCCTCAGCCGCTCTCGCGACATCCTCGAGCGACTGCCCTGCCGACGACATCACAGCTGCGGCCACCGCGCCCTCGACGAAAGGAGCGTCGACCAGCCGGATGTGGCCGTTGGTCTTGCCCTGGAGCAGGTGGCGGACCGTGAGGATGGAGCTGCCGAGGTCGGCGAGGATGACGACGCCCTGGCCGGTATCGGCGCGAGCGATCGCCTCTCGCACGGCATCTCCGCTCGTCCCGAGCGACCCGCCCGGACCGCCTCCCGCAGGTTCAACCTTGACCTCGGCGCCGGCGACCTGAGAGGCCAGGTCGGCAAGGCCCTTCGCCAGTTCGTGGCTGTGGGACACAAGTACAATCCCAACCAAATTCGACTCTCCCCGGCGGGGCTGAACGCACCCCGCGATCGCGTTTTCGACGACGGCTGTAGTCTACACTACCGACAGGAATTCAGCAATGCCGAATCAAGCGAAAGATCGCCGTTCCTCCATCCAGTCCATCGACCGCGCCACCGCGATCCTCAAAGCGCTCGCCAGCGGTCCTCGCCGGCTTGGTGTCAGCGAGCTCGCCGACCGGCTGGGGCTCGCCCGGCCCACGGTTCACGGGCTGCTCCAGACGCTGCAGTCGCACGGCTTCGTGGAGCAGGACCGGCACTCTGACAAGTACCAGCTGGGCCCGGGCCTGCTGCAGCTCGGCTACTCGTACCTCGACCTGAACGAGCTACGGGCCAGGTCTATCCCTTATGCCGATCGTCTGGCCGCGCGGTCGAACGCGTCAGTAAGGGTGGGGGTCATGCACGGGTCGAGCGTCGTCGTCGTCCACCACGTGTTCCGGCCGGACGCGACGTTTGGCGTGCTCGAGGTTGGACTGCAGCTTCCGCTGCATGCAAGCTCGCTCGGCAAGGCGATCCTCGCGTTTTCGCCGGTCCAGGTCGTTGACGACCTGCTGTCCGAACCTTTACTCCGCCTGACCAAGCAGACCCTTGACGAGGTGGCCCTGCGCGGTGAGATGACGTCGATTCGCGACCAGGGCATCGCCACCGAGCGCGACGAAGCAGTCCTCGGCGAGTCGAGCGTCGCGGCGCCGATCTTCGACCACGGCGGCAGCGCTGTCGGGGCGATCGGGGTCGTCGATACCACAGAAGGCGTCTTTCCCAAGGGCCTGGCGAAGGGTCTGGCGACGGCGGTCGGCGAAGCCGCGCGGGGTATCTCGCGCGAGCTCGGGGCGCCCCGCTGGCCGCACGCCGTGGAAGCCTAGTCCGGCGACCAAACCCGCGACCCACGGATAATCCCCCGTTGTGACGCAGTGGTTGAATGGCCTGGTCGCCTCGTGGGGTCTGCTCGCCATCTTCGTCACGATGGCCGCGGAGAGCGCCGGCATCCCCATCTCGAGCGAGATCGTCGTGCCGCTTGGCGGCTACCTCGCATCCCAGGGCAGGCTCGCATCACAAAGCGCCGTAGTCGCCCTAATCCTGGTGGTGGCGGTTTCAAGCCTCGCCAATCTCGTCGGCTCTCTGATCGCCTTCTACCTCACCCGCCGTTACGGCGAGCGCGTGGTGCTGAGCCGCGCCGGTCGATTGCTGGGCTTGAGCCGAGGGCACCTCCGGTTGGCGAATCGGTTCTTCGGTCGCTTCGGGCTGTGGGCGGTGTTCCTGGGGCGTCTGTTGCCGGTGGTCCGCACATATATCTCGTTTCCAGCCGCGATCTCAAAGATGGGTTACGCGTGGTTTTCGTTGGCCACCATGGCCGGAGCAATCCCGTGGAATTTCGTGCTCGCTTACGCCGGGTTCAAGCTGGGCCAGCACTATGAGACGGTCTCGGCTACTCTCCACCCCTTTGTCATACCGATCGCCATCGGCATGGTGATCCTGCTCGGCGTCGCCTGGTGGTTCGGGCGCAAGCTCGGGGAAGACGAGGAAGCGGTGATTCGCGCGGAGTCCGCCCAAACCAAACGCTAACTGACCCCCTTCGCAAATCGAACCGCTGAGAAGTGCGAGATGTCCCGGTGCGTTCGTCCATCGCTGACGAGATCCGCTGCGATGTCGCCGATCACCGGTGAGAATTTGAATCCATGTCCCGAACAAGCGCTGATCACCACGATCCGCGAATCATCGGGACGGAGATCGATGACGAAGTGCCGGTCGGGAGAATTCGTGTACATGCAGACCGCCGTTCTCGTGACGTTCGCGCTGACGCCGCGCAAGTAAGATCGCCCGAATTCTCGAAGGGGTTCGAGGTCGGCATCGCCGACATCACGCCGGACGGCTTCGGGATCGGTCGTTTCTCCATCGTGATGACGCGCGATCTTCACCGACGCCCCGTCAAGTGTCGGGAAGCCATACATGTCTCCAAGTTCCGTGTGGTGGAAAAAAACCGGGAAGCGGTCGGGCGTGAGCCATTCCACGCCCTTCTCGACCTGGAACCAGGCGAGCACCTGGCGCTCGACGGTCAGCGGCAGCGCACTCAGATCGCCCGTCCATGGCCCGGCGGCGATGACTACCGCGTCGAATGTTTCACTCCGCGCGTCGGTGACCACCTCAACGCGGTCTGGTCTGCTGTTGACTGCATTGACCACGACTCCGCGCCGGATCTCGCCACCGAGCGCGACCAGGCGGTCGATCATCGCGGCCACTGCCGCCTCTGGCCGCAGGAAGCCGGCTTGTACGTCCAGGACAGCGACATCGCCGGCGGCGGGGACATGCGCCGGGTAGCGATGACGCAGCTCGGCGGCCTCGAGCAGACGGGCGTCGAGTCCGTGGGTGGTGGCGGCTGCGAGCGCGCCGGTGACCACCTCCGACGAGGGCTGACCGATCATCAGCGCACCCGTCAGCGTCAGAAGCTGTTCGCCCGAGGCTCGTTCAAGCTCGCGCCACAGGGGAAATGTCTCCAGCAGCAGCGGCACGTACCACGGACCCTCGAAGTAAGCAGTCCGCGTGATCCTCGACTCGCCGTGCGAAGAGCCGAGTGCGTGTGGAGGGGAGTGGCGGTCGAAACAGACGACGTTTGCCCCTCGCGCCGCGAGCCTCCATCCGGTCGCCGCGCCCATCGCGCCGCAGCCGACGACCGCAACCCGTAGAGACGCCAAGATCTACTCGGGCGAGATCCTGGCGATCGGCTGGCCGGGCTGCACCGCGTCGCCGACATCGAGGAGCAGCTGCTCGACCTTTCCCGTGACGGGCGACGGAATCTCGGCGTTGACTTTGTCCGTGTGCGCCTCCATCAGCGTCTCGCCCTCGGCCACGTGCTCGCCTTGTTTCTTGCTCCAGGCGCCGACAGTGATCTCCTCAGCGCCCTGCAGCTCCGGCATCAGAACGTCACGGAGTTTCGTGCTCACGTGCCTATTGTCCTACTGATCGGGTCAGGGCCCGTTTCCACCTCCCCTTCGGCGCGCTTCGCGCGCCACCCTTCCCGCAAAGCGGGGAAGCAACTATTTCGTTACGCCAGCGAGACGACTTCGAGTAGGTCTGGTTCCCAGTAATCCACCCGCCCCTCGGGCATGAACAGCACACTTTGCGGCCGCAGCGCTTCCACGAACTCCGGGTCGTGACTGACTATCACCATAGTGCCCGGCCACTCCGCCAGCGCGCGCGCAACGCCGGTGCGTGACGGCGGATCGAGGTTGTTGGTCGGTTCGTCGAGGAGCAGCAGGTTGTGCCGGCCGGCAACCAGCTGCGCCAGCGCCAGCTTTGTCTTCTCGCCGCCGGACAGCGTCCCAGCGTCCTGCCGTGCGATATCGCCCGTCAGGCTGAAGCTGCCCAACAACGAGCGGAGCACGCGCTCGTCTTCATCCGATTGCTCCCGCATGTGTGCCAGCACAGGTACGCCGGCCCGAATCCCTTCGTGCTCCTGCGCGTAATAGCCGAGCGAGACGCCGTGCCCGAGCTTGAGGCTGCCCGAGTTCGGCTCGGTTTGGCCGGCGAGGATGCGCAGCAAGCTCGTCTTGCCCGCCCCGTTCAGGCCCATGATCACGAGCCTCTGCCCGCGCTCGACCTCGAACGAAACATCGCGAAACACCAGAGGCCCGCCATAGCCCTTGCTGAGGCCGTTCGCGGTCAGGACAACTCGACCTGCGTGCGGCGGCTCCGGGAACCGGACCTTCATCGCCTTCCGCTCTCGCTTTGGCGCCTCAACCTTCTCCGCCTTCAGGCGATCGACGCGCTTGAAGATCGACTTCGCTGTCTTGGCACGTTTCGCCGTCTGGCGCCGCATGACCTCGGCCAGCACGCTCAGACGCTTGATCTCTGTCTCCTGCGTCTGCGCCAGTGACGTCAGGCGCTTCTCCTCGAGCTGTCTCGCCTTCTGGTACTGCGTGTACGTGCCGCGGTACTCGCGCATTCGCGCCGCGTCGAGGTGCAGCACGCGCGTAATCGAGGTGTCCAGCAGGTTCAGGTCGTGGCTGACGACGATGACTGCGCCGCGATAGTCGCGCAGGAAATCCATCAGCCATGACTTGGCGTCGCTGTCGAGGTGGTTGGTCGGCTCGTCGAGCATCAGCAGGTCGGCGTCGGCGAACAGCACCCGGGCCAGCTCGACCCGGCGGCGCTCGCCACCCGAGAGCACGCTGAGAGGAAGATCGATGCGATCCGGCCGCAACCCAAGGCCGGTCCCCATTTGCCGCGCGTCGGACTCGGACGAGTAGCCCCCGTCGAGGCGGTACTTCTCCTCAGCTTCGGAGAACTCGTCGACGACCTGGGGTGAGTGATCGTGCTCGAGCTTCTTGTGCAGCTCGGCCAGGCGAGCCGCCGCGCCATCGAGGCCGCGCCCCGACAGGATGTGGGTGAGCGCCGTCTGCGACGCCTCGGCTCGCGGACGAGGGTTCTGAGGCACGTAGCCGAGCGTCCCTCGCCGGAGGACGAGGCCGGCGGCAGGATCGTTTTCGCCCGCCAGGACCTTCAACAGGCTCGTCTTGCCGGCGCCGTTGCGGCCGACCAACCCGACCTTGTCTCCTGGCGCCACGTTGAAGCTCGCGTCGGACAGCACCCGGCGCGCGGCCACGTCGATGGCGAGATTCCTGACCTGCAGCACGCTGGCAGATGTTACGTGCCGCGACATCCAGCGTTTGGTCAGACAGTTCGGATCTCAAATAAACAGGAGGCCGTCGAATGAAGAAAGTCGTCGCAATCATCGCGATCCTCGTAGCGGCAGCCGCATGCGGCGGCGCCACCGGTTCAGAGGGACCTTCGCCCACTCGAGCAATCAGCGCGCAGCAATCGAACGGCACAGCCCCAGGAGCGCCGACCAAGATCAGCGGGCAGCCCGGCGCCGTCAACCCAGGCAACCCGGTGAGCGACAGCGCCGTGCCCCCACTTCCTGGGCCACCGGTCATCCGTCAGGCCCAGTTGGGCATCACAGTTAACTCCGGGGCTTTCGACTCCAAGCTCACCGAAGTGCGCACGATCGTCGAGGTGGCTGGCGGATACATCGCCGGCACTGACGCCCAGGTTCCGCCGAGCGACAGCCAAATCCGCACCGGCGTCATCAACTTCATGGTCCCGGCGGCCCAATTCGACAGCGTCCTTGACCAGCTGGCCAAGGTCGGAAAGCTCCAGAACGAGCACATCACCGGCGTCGAGGTAGGCAGCCAGTATGTCGACCTGCGAGCTCGACTCGCGAACGCAGAAGCGCAGCGCAACGCGATGCTGACGCTGCTCGCGCAAGCGAAAACGATCTCAGACATCATCGCGGTGCAGAACCAGATCGGACAGATAACCGTCCAGATCGAGCAGCTGAAAGGCCAGATCAAATACCTGGACGACAACACCTCATACAGCTCTGTGAGCGTCAAGCTGACAGAAGCCGCGGCGCCCGCCCAGGCCGCGTCGAGCGACAGCTGGGGCTTTGCTACGGCGCTGAGCAATGCCGAGCACAACTTTGTGACGACCATCAACTACGCGGTCACGGCACTCGGCGCCGTGGGCCCATTCCTAGTCCTGCTGGGGCTTGGATATCTCCTTTGGCGGCGGCGTGGCTCAATGCTTCCGCGACGCGTCTAGACACACCCACACACATAGGAAGAGGGTCGGGGCCTACCCCCCGGCCCTCTTTCTCGTTTCATTCGTTAGTCCGGCTGATATCCACCGCTGCTCCAGTAACCTGCAGCGGTAATGCCGAGAGCGTGAGCACCGGTCGCCCACCTGACGAGCAATCGGTCGGATCGGATGAGGCGGGGGAAGTGCTCCAGCTCCCGATGGCGCCACGCGCCACTGACATCGCGCTGAACGAGCTCGAGCTGGTGTACGCCTTCATCTACGCGCGGGTAGGCAACCGCGCCGACGCCGAGGACCTGACTCAGCAGGTGGCGATGAAGGCGATTCCACGGCTGCGTGAGGGAGCTCCGGCGAGCGCCATCCGTGGTTATCTATTCGCCACCGCGCGATCAGTGCTCGGCGGCTTCTGGAGCACGCGGCTTGGCCTTTCCGAAGCCGAGCTCCACGAGAACCTTGCCATGGCGGTCCCGCCGGCCCCGCCGTCCGAAGAGCGCGCCGACACCGTCCAGCGAATCCTGGGTCAGCTGTCGGACAACTACCGCCGCGTGCTCGAGCTCCGTTTCCTGCACGGGTATTCACTCAAAGAAGTTGCCGCGGAGATGAACTCGACCGTCGGAGCCGTCAAGGTGATGCAGCTCCGCGCCCTCCGAGCGGCAGCCAAGGTCAAAGAAGAAACAACATGAACAAGCCTGAAATCCGAGTCGACAAGATAGTGTCCGACCTTCTGCGGGGTCGCCGTCTGCGGCTGCGCGGGGGAGACGCCGAAGAGAAGGCGGCGATCACCGCCGCCGCCCGCCTGGTCGCGGCCCGGCAGGGTTCGCAGCGCATGAATCCGGCCTTCCGCAAGCGCCTGGAGAGCTCCCTCGAAGCGGCGCCTCAAGAGCCGTGGTTGACGCGACGGGGGGCGTTCGGGGCGGGATTTGGCCGGTGGGCCGGCGTCGTCACGGGCGGGCTGATCGGGAGGGCGATGGAGCCGGACTCTCAACTCACGCCTGGTCCGCCCGGGCGTCTCGGAGGCGAGTTGATCAATCCGAAACCCGGGCGCTGGACCGACGTCGCCGCCCTGGCCGACCTTGTCGAGGGGCAGGGCAAACGGGTCACCGCCGGCGGCGTCGGTGCGTATCTTTTTCGCCGCGGCGACTCGGTCAATGCCGTTTCCTCCATCTGCTCGCACCTGCCCTGCGAGCTGTCGTGGAGCAGTGGCGCCGGCATGCTGAACTGCTCTTGCCATCCAGTCTCGTTCACGCCGGAGGGCGAATCTACGAACGACAAATATCCGCTTCCGGCGCTGAACGCGGTCCAGGTGAGAGTCACTGCTGCCGGCAGGGTCGAGGTGCTCGGAACTGCCTGAGATGAAGGTCAGCACACACAGGTCCAGGCAGCTAGCGCTCGATCGGTGCCTCCATGTGCTCGAAGAGGCCCAGATGAGGGGACAGGCGCGTATCGACGGACCGCTCGGATCGTCGCTGCGCCGCCATCTCGAGAGTGCTGGTGTGATCGCCGAACACCGCCTCGAAGGCCGGCGCGTCGATCGCGTCCTGGATGACATCTTCACGCTGCAGGCCCAACTGCTCGGTCAATCATCTGAGGACAGCCGGCACGGCCCCGACTGCTGACCTCGAGGTCACACCATCGAGCGCGGTTATCATTGGCTGCCGTTGTGACAACTTCCTTCAGCGAGTCCCCGTCGTTCCTGCTCACTTCTGAATCGGTCACAGAAGGGCATCCGGACAAGATCTGCGACCAGGTCTCCGACGCCGTTCTCGACGGAATGCTCGGCCAGGATCCCCACGCTCGCGTCGCGTGCGAAACGGCGATCACAAAGGGCCTGTGCGTGGTGATCGGCGAGGTGACAACTCACGCGGAGCTGGACATCCAGCGCACCATCCGAGAGACCATCCGCGGCATCGGGTACAACAACGAGGAGATCGGCTTCGACGCCGATCACGCTTTGATCCAGGTCTATCTGAAGGAGCAATCCCCTGACATAGCAGCCGGAGTCGACCACTCGCTCGAGGAGCGCGAAGGCAGTCATGCCGACGATCCATTCGAGCTTCAGGGCGCCGGCGACCAGGGCATGATGATCGGCTTCGCGTGCCGCGAGACCCCGGAGCTCATGCCGCTCACCATCGCGCTTGCGCACCGGCTGGCGAAACGGCTGGCTCAGACCCGCAAGGATGGCTCGCTCCCCTTCCTGCGCCCCGATGGCAAGACTCAGGTGACAGTCGAGTACGAACGGGGACGTCCGAAGCGAATCGAAACCATCGTGGTCTCCACCCACCACTCTGCCTCGGTGACGCAGAAGGACCTCGCAGAGGGGGTGCGCGCACTGGTCATCGACCCGATCCTCAAGGACATGGTCGTCGACAACAAGACCAAGATCCTGGTCAACCCGAGCGGTCATTTCTTGCTCGGCGGCCCTGCCGCCGACGCCGGCCTCACCGGCCGCAAGATCATCGTCGACACGTACGGTGGCATTGCGCGGCACGGTGGTGGCGCCTTCAGCGGAAAGGATCCGAGCAAGGTCGACCGCTCCGCCGCTTACGCCGCCCGGCACGTGGCCAAGAATCTCGTGGCGGCCGGACTGGCCGACCGGTGCGAGGTGCAGGTTTCCTACGCCATCGGGCGGGCGCATCCCACATCGATCGCTGTCGAGACATTCGGCACCAGCACGGTCTCGGAGGCCGAGCTGCTCGAGCTGACGCGGCGCCATTTCGACCTCCGTCCGGGGGCGATCATCGCGAATATGAACTTGCTGCGGCCGATCTACCGCCCGACAGCCGCATATGGACACTTCGGTCGCGATGACCTCGGGGTGCCCTGGGAGCTGACAGATCGTGTCGAGGCTCTGCGTGCTGATGCGTCTGTCGCGACCAGAACGGCGAGTTAGCACGAACCCGACCAGGCGGTGACCGAACCCCTTACCCGTCTGCGTGTCCAGGACACGATGACCCAGCGGAAGGTTCGCATCGCGCCCCGGACCAAAGAGGAGGGTCGCAAGCCACTCAGCCTCTATGTCTGCGGCGTGACGCCATACGACACCGGACATATGGGGCACGCCTTCACGTTCTCGATGTTCGACGTCCTCGTCAGATTCGTCGAGTCAGGCGGCCTCCGGGTGAGGTATGTGCAGAACGTGACGGACATCGACGACCCGCTCTTTGAGCGTGCGCGTCGCGACAACGTCGACTGGCGAGTCCTTGCGGACCGCGAAACTGGCGTTCACATCCGGGACATGACCGTGCTCGGGTGGCGGCCGCCAGACGTAATGCCGCGTGTGTCGGAAGAGATCCCGCGCATCAAGGCTGCCGCCACGCGTCTTCACTCAGCGGGATATGCGTACCGAACCGACGCCCTTTACTTCGACGTGAGCCGCTACCGCAGCTACGGCCGTCTCTCGCATCTCACGCGAAGAGCCATGCTGCGCAAGCTCCGGGCCGAAGGGCTGCTCGGAAAGGTGGGGCCTGACGCCAAGCAAGACCCACTCGACTTCCCGCTGTGGCGCAGCTCAGCTCCGGACGAGCCGGCGTGGCCCTCGAAGTTCGGGCCAGGGCGGCCCGGATGGCACATCGAATGCTCGGCGATGGCGATGCGATACCTCGGCCAGCAGATCGACATTCACGGGGGTGGGCGAGACCTCGCTTTCAGTCACCACGAGTCGGAGCGGGCTCAATCCGAATCGCTGACGGGGAAGGCTCCGTTCGCGCGGGCGTGGATGCACACGGGGATGGTCCGCTACGAGGGCAAGAAGATGAGCAAGTCGCTCGGCAACCTGGTGACTGTCAGTCAGGCGCTGCAGCGCGCGCCGGCGGCAGCGATCCGCCTGTACCTGATCTCACATGCTTACCGGCGGGACTGGGACTTCAACTGGCCGGGCCTGGCCAAGGCGGCGCGCCTGATCGAGCGCGCTCGGGCGGTGCTCAAAGATCCGGATGGTGAAGCCTCGCACGCGCTCATCAAAGAGTTCAACGCAGCGCTGGCCGACGACCTCGACACGCCCCGCGCGGTGCGGGCGTTGCGCGCGGCGATCCGTCAAAAAGACGCCGCGGCGGTGCAGTGGATGCTGAGCATCCTGGTCGGGACCGCGTCTCTGACCTGAGTTAGCCGACCTCGAGAGGCGCGCCGCAGTTCGGACATTCCATGCCGGCGTCGACCTGGACGAGCGTTTCGCACACCGGGCACAGGATGTCCGACGTCTTGGGCGTGTCCTCCTCGGCTTCGGCCATCATCTCGGCCGGTACCTGGCCGAGGTCGAAGGCGGGCGCGCCGCAGTTGAGGCAGACGTAGCCGGGCTGAGCTATCTGATGGTCCACGTACGTCCCGTCCGCCTCGAGCTCGACCTCGGCGAAGAGGGCGCGAAACAACTTGCCGCCGCAGCGGCGGGAGCAGGCAAGCAACATGCTGTCAGAGTACGGTAGGGCACGGCCAGCGACCGCTTCGCGCGTCATCCATTACGCATCTCTGGCGCCACACGTGCCGAATAGGGGCCGAGCAAGGGCACGTCTGACGTCACGCGTGCGGAATTAGAGCTGTCGCGCCTCTTAGGCGATGCGCCTGCGCAAGGTCGTCGCGCCCGCGAGAAGGACGAGGATGACAAACCCCAGCACGACGCCCACGTCCAACTGCAGCGAGCCCCACGTCAGGTCCGCGCCCTTGACCATCACGTCGCGCAGGCCGTTGACCGCGTAGGTGAGAGGCAGGACGTTCGACAGAAGCTGCAGCGGCTTCGGCTCCGTGGAGACGGGGAAGAGGATCCCGGAGAGCAGAAGCTGCGGGACGACCACCAGTGGAATGAACTGGACCGCCTGGAACTCCGTCCGCGCGAACATGCTTAGGAAGATGCCCAGGTTGACGGCGGCGATGGCCATCAACGCTTCGATGCCGAAGATCAGCGCGACGTTGCCGGCGTTGTGAACCTTGAGCACCGCCAGCGCAAAGACGAGCACCTCCGCCGACTGCACCAGCGCCAGCACGGTGAACCCGAGCATGTAGCCGATCACGATCTCGCCACGCCTCAGGGGGCTTGCCATCAGTCGCTCGAGAGTGCCCTGTGTTCGCTCGTTCAGGAAGGAAACTATCGTGACGACGAACACGAGGAAGAACACGACGATGCCGATAAACGCAGCACCGAAGTAGTCGAGGGTGTCGAAGCCAGGGCCGCCGTAGAGATAGACGACCGTGGGCTGGACGTTAAACGTGCGGCCGGGGGCCTGCGCGATCGCCGATATCAACGCCTGCTGCAGAGCTTGTAGGACCGGCCCCGCGGTCCCTGGCTGAGATCCTTCGACGTGGACCTCTGGACCGATGACGCCTTGCTGGGCGCGCGCGCTGAAGTCACTGGGAAAAACGATGTAAGCGACGAGCGTGCCGTCTTTCAACTTGGCATCGCCGTCCGCGGCCTGAATCACGCTCGTGGTGATCTTCTTCGAGGTTGCGAGGGCGCTCGCCACTGTCGCGCCCAGCGGTCCCTGGTCCTCATTGGCGATCCCCACGGCCGGCGAAGACGTCGAGCCACGGATCAGGTAGCCGAGCAACGAGAGAATGACGATTGGAGCGACGAACAGGAGCGCAAGGGTTCTGCGGTCGCGCCGAAACCCTTGGAGCAGCCGCCGAGTGATGGCGCCGATGCGGTGCCCGCTCATGACTCTGCCCTCCCCGCCAGCCGCAGGAACGCTTCCTCGAGGTTGGGCGTGCCTGCCTGCGCGCGTACTTCGTCGGGGCTCCCCTCGGCCAGGAGCTTTCCGTACTGAACCAGGCCGAGGCGCTGACAGCGCTCGGCCTCGTCCATCACGTGGCTCGACACGATGATGGTCGTGCCGGCCGCCGCCATCCGCCGAAATTCCTCCCAGAACTGGACGCGCAGCTGGGGATCGACGCCCACTGTCGGTTCGTCGAGCAGCAGCAGCTGCGGCTTGTGCACAAGAGCGCATGCGAGGGAACACCGCTGGCGCATGCCGCCGCTCAATGTCGCGACAACCGACTTCCTCCGCTGGTCGAGCTCGACCAGCTTGAGTGCATCGTCGACTCCGCCCTCGGCACCGTTGATCGCGGCGAAGAACAGCACGTTCTCCTCGACGGACAGACCGGGATACAGCGCCGCTTGCTGCGTCATGTAACCGATCTGCCGGAGGACATCCACATTCGGTATGCGCTCGCCCAGCACCGTGACGGTGCCGCCGCTCGGTGCGATCAGGCCAACGATCGCTCGGATGAGCGTCGTCTTGCCGGCGCCGTTCGGTCCGAGCAGGCCGTAGATCTCGCCCTGCTTCACGCGGAGGGTGACACCGTCGAGCGCTTTGACCCCTCCGAAAGATTTGGAGACGTTCTCCACGTCGACCGCGAACGACTCACTCACGATTTCCCTCCTCCGGTGTCATGGCGCGCAGCCAGTTTTCGGCCAGCTCGGTAACCGCCTGCTCCCCATCCATACGCAGGCCCAGCATTTGCTCGGCAAGGGATCTCGTGAGGAGATGGAACATGATCGGACCCACAAACGACTGCAGTGCCAGCACCGGGTGCATCGGGCGTAGGTGGCCCGCCTGCATGTGCTCCATAACGTAGAGCGCGAACGAACCAACCACGGTGCGGAGCGCATCCTGCGCAGCCTCGACCGCGTCTGGCGCAAGTGAGCTGATCTCAAAGAAGATCGCCCTCAGAATGCCGACGCGGCTCTCGCCATCGCTGTAGAAGGTGCGGTATACGGTCCGCGCTATCTCCGGCATCAAGACGTCGGGCGCTTCGTCGCGCCTGGTCTCGAGCAGGTGGCTGACAGGGTCCAGCGGCGAGTACTCATGGACCAGGCTGGAGAACAGCGCCGCCTTGCCGGGAAAGAGGCGGTACAGCGTGGCTCGGGAGACGTCAGCCTGAGTCGCCAGGTCGTCCATCGATAGAGCTTTTAAGCCGTGCGCGCCCACAAGCTTCAGGGCCACATCGAGGATGCGCTCGCGCGCGCCGGGCTCCGGTTCAAGGTCTAGCGCCTCCAGCAGCGCCTCGCGCGTTTCAAAAGCGCGATAGAACGTCGCTCGCGAAACGCCTGCCGCCGCAGCGAGCTGGGCCACTGTCGGGCTACCTCCCTTGGCGAGCAGGTCTCGGGCTTTGCCGAGAATCCTTTCCCTGGTCGCGACCACCTGATACGAGATTAGACTAGACGTCTCACCGTGTCAAGTGTGGCGGACCATCCCGTCACCCGATCCAGATGGACCGCAACGACAGGACCAGCAGGTCTTTCGCGCCGGTGCTGTACGTATTTGTCTGCTAACAGATCGATGGCGCGTTCTGCCTCCGCGCTTTCCGTGACCACGCGCGCGGTGCCGTCGGCGCGAACCCACCAGAGCTTTGTCCAGTCGTTCTCGTAGCGGTCGACGAGAACCGAGACCGCGGGATTGGCGGCGATGTTTTTCAGACGCTTGAGGTCTGTCGTC
>Ga0099794_10000464_pt1 | contig 13570 bp, 15 predicted proteins | sample Rivendell_Oct201_10_FD_77320 | JGI IMG/M metagenome (GOLD analysis project Ga0099794, IMG submission 77320) | Vadose zone soil microbial communities from the Eel River Critical Zone Observatory, Northern California, USA -... | ecosystem: Host-associated > Plants > Roots > Rhizosphere > Soil ... | reverse complement strand
CGTGCGCGACGCGCAGATCGTCGAGCAGGGGCCGCACGTCGGCCTGGGGCTCGCCCTGGAGCGCCTCGGCGACCTTGGTATAGGTGAGCCGCGCATGGCTGCGCATCGCGCCTTCGTAGATCTCGGACTGCAGCGGCCGCCCCTCGGAGTCGAGCGCCAGGTCGCAGACCATGCAGAGGCGGTCGACGTCTGGGTTGAGCGAGCAGATGCCGTTCGAGAGCCGCTCCGGAAGCATGGGCAGCACCATGCTCGGGAAGTACACGCTGGTCCCCCGGCGCAGCGCCTCGCGGTCCAGCGCGCCCCCGGGCTTCACGTAATGGGCGACGTCGGCGATGGCGACCACCAGCCGGTAGCCGCCGTCGCCCACGCGCGAGACGTGCACCGCGTCGTCGAAGTCGCGCGCGTCCTCGCCGTCGATGGTGACCAGCGGCAGCTCCCGCAGGTCGCGCCGGCCGGCGGAGTCCTCTGGACGGACGTGGTTGGGGATACCCTCGGCGGCGAGCAGCGTGGCGGGGTCGAACTCGTCCGAGAAGCCTTCCCCGTAGGCGGTGGCGAGGATCTCCACCCGCGGATCGCCGGGCTTTCCCAGAACGCCGGCCACGTCGCCGCGCAGCGGACCCCCGTTCTCCCGCTGGAGCTTGACCTTGACCAGCTCACCGTCGTGCGCGCGCGGGTCGCGAGTCACCGGGATGGGATCGGTGAACGCCCGGTCGTGCGGCTCCACCCAGGTCGCCTTGCCTTGCGCGCGGTACATGCCGATGACGAACTGCCGGCGGCGCTCGACGATCTCCACCACCTCGCCGACGAAGCGGCCGTCGCGGCCGCGCTCGACCGAGACGCGCACCACGTCGCCGTCGAGCGCTCCGCGGTTGCGGCGAGGCGGGATGAACACGTCGTCCTGCCGGCCGGATCCGCCTTGCAAGGGGGTGACGAACCCGTATCCCTCGGGCTTGAGGTGGAGGATGCCGGTCATGTTCCGGCCGGCGGTCATGGGCTGGCGGCTGGCGGAACGGGCTTCCGGGTGCGACTTCCGGGACCGCGACGAGGCCTGCTCGCGCTTCCCGGCCTTGCCGTCCCTCCCGTCGCCTCGCTGCGCCCGCTGCGACCCGTTGCCGCCCTGGCGATCCGATGTCGGTCGGAAACGGTAGCGGTGCCCGTCGAAGGTGGCCTGGCCCTGGCCGAGGAGCTGCTGCAGGGCCCGCCGCAACGGTTGCCGTGCGGCCTGCCCCAGGTGAAGCTGGCCGGCTAGCTGCTTCAGCGTGAGTCCATGCCCATGCGCATCGCGCAAAGCGGCGGACACCGCGTCGATCTGGACTTGCATGGGGGGAAACCTAGTTCTTTTCGCTGCCGCCGTCGCCCGGCGTGCGGTAGCCGGGCACGTTCTTGGCCAGGAAGGCTTGCAGGGAGATCTTCAGCTCCGCCGGCATCTCCCGCGCCAGCTTGTGCCTGCAAAGCGCGCGCGTCGCCTTGTAGGTGCGCACGAAAGTGATGCACGGCGGACAGAGCGACAGATGCGCCTCCAGCGCTTCCGCGCGCTCCGGCGGGAGCGCCCCATCGATGTACTCGCCGAGGAGCTCGACGCAAGCGGCGCAGTGCTCGAGGGGATTGGCCAACGTGTTCCGTCCTGCGGGTGGGTGAAAGTATGGACGCTACATGAACTCGACCACGAGGAAAAGATGCTCCTGCCTCCACGCCGATTCGATCATTCTCCGAAGAACTCCCCAAGTTTTTCGCGCAGGGCGAGCCTGGCGCGGTGCAGGCGGCTCTTCACGGCGGGCACGGTCAGGTCGAGGGCCTCCGCGATCTCCTCGTTGGAGAGCCCGTCCACGTCCTTGAGCAGGAACACTGTCCGATAGTCTTCAGGCAGGCCGGCGACCGCCTGGTCGATCGCGCTGCCCAGCTCCCGGTCCATCATCTTCTCGTCGGCGCGCTGCGACCAGTCGCTGAGCGGCGCCGGCTCCAGGGACCCTTCCGCAGAGAATCTCGGTCCTTGGAGCTCCAACGGTTGGTCCGTCAAGGCGTCCGGCGCCCGGCGCTTGCGGCGCAGGCGCATCAGCGCGCTGTTCGCCGCGATGCGGTAAAGCCAGCTGGAGAACTGCGCCTCTCCGCGGAAGTTGGGCAGCTTCTGGTAGGCGTTGAGGAAGGCCTCCTGCAGCACTTCCTGCGCGTCCGCCTCGCTGCCCGTCATGCGCAGGGCAAGCCGGTAGAGCTGGCGCTGGTGGCGCCCGACCAGCTCCGCGAACGCGCTCCCGTCGCCGTTCTGCGCCTGTCGGACGAGCTCGACGTCCGGGACCTGTCCCGACTGCTCCTGCTCCCGCTGTTCCGCGGGGGCGGTCCGTGTGGGTGTATCGGCCATGAAGGGCTGCGGACCCTAGAGCAGGGCGAGTAGGGGGTCAAGCCCGGCAGGGTTTCGCGAAGCGGATGTTCTCAGGGGAAGATCTTTCCGGGGTTGAGCAGGTCGTCCGGGTCGAACGCGCGCTTCAAGCGCTTCTGGAGGGCGACGACCGCCTCCCCCTGCTCCTTGCGCAGGAAGCGGCGCTTCGCCAGGCCGACGCCGTGCTCCCCGGTGATGGTGCCGCCCAGCCGGATGGCCGTCTCGATCGCCTCGTCGATGGCGGCCTCGCCGCGCTGGCGCTCGTCGGCGCTGCGGAAGAGGAAGTTCACGTGCAGGTTGCCGTCGCCGGCGTGCCCGTAGCTCGCGGTGGCGAAGCCATGCTTCTCGCCGATCCGGCGAACCGCGCGGATCATCTCGATCAGCTGCCCGCGCGGGACGGCGACGTCCTCGCTGATCTTGAACGGCCGGATGTCCGTCAGCGCGACGCCGGCCATGCGGCGCGTCTCCCAGAGCTTGCGGCGCTGCGCCTCGTCTTGCGCCGCGAGCACCTCTAGCGCGCCGCGTTGCTCGCACAGCTCGCCCGATCGCGCCAGCTCCTCGGTCACGCCTTCGCCATGGCCGTCGTGCTCGATCAAGAGCGCGCCGCCGACGTCCTCGGGGAACTTGAAGGGCGCCCGGGGGCTCAGCGCGCGCATGGTGGGGCCGTCGAACAGCTCGCACGCGCGGGGCAACAGGCCAGCGTCGAAGATGGCCTGCACGGCGCCGGCCGCCGCGTCCTCGTCGGGGAACAGGGCGAGCAGCGTCGCCACCCGGCGCGGCAGCGGGATGAGCTTCAGCGTCGCCTCGGTGATCACCGCCAGCGTCCCCTCGCTGCCGACGAGCAGGTGCGTCAGATCGTACCCGGCTACTCCCTTCCAGCTCCGGTGGCCGGTGCGGATCACCGTGCCGTCCGGGAGCACCGCCTGCAGCGCGAGCACATAGTTGGAAGTCACGCCGTATTTCACCGCGCGCGGCCCTCCCGCGTTGTGCGCGAGGTTGCCGCCGATGCTGCACATCGCCTGCGAGTTCGGGTCGGGCGGATAGAAGAGGCCCTGCTCCTCGACGGCGTGCTGCAGAGCCTCCAGCACCACGCCGGGCTGCACCACGCAGACCATGTCGGCGCGCGAGACCTCGAGGATGCGGTCCAGCTTTTCCAGCGAGAGCACGATGCCGCCTCGCTCCGCCAGCGCACCGCCGCTCTTCCCGGTGCCGGCGCCGCGCGGCACCACCGGCAGCCGCTTCTCGCGCGCATACTTCAGCAGCGCCACCACGTCGTCCACGTTGCGCGCCAGCACCACCGCCTGCGGCGGGTAGCGCCCCAGGCCGCTCTCGTCGCGTTCGTACGGCGCGGCGCGCTCTCCTTCCGGGAGCACGGACGCGCCGGGGAGCAGCGTGGTCAGCTCGGCGACGAGGCTCACCCGAACACCTCCACCGCGCTGCCGGTCATCGCGAAGGGCGCCTCGGCGGCGAGGAACCGGACCACCTGCGCGACCTCGCGAGGCTGGATCTCCGGCGGGAACGACGTCTTCTTCAGCATGTCCGTATCCACGCTCCCGGGCAGCACGGCGGCGCAGAAAACACCCTGCTCGCGGCCCTCCTCCGCGAGCGACTTCACCAAGCCCGTGAGGCCCCACTTGCTCGCGTTGTACGCCGCCGCCCGCGGCGTGCCCAGGGTCCCGGAGATGGAGCCCACCGCCACGATGCGCCCGCGCGTCTGCCGCAGCGCCGGCCAGGCCGCCTTGGCGCAGAGGAACGCACCCTTGAGGTTCACATCCAGTACGCGGTCCCATTGCGCCTCGGTGAACTCCTCGATCGGCCCGCGCTCGAGCACGCCCGCGTTCAGCACCAGGACGTCCGGCGGGCCGAGTTGGCGCTCGACCTCCTGGAAGAACCGTGCCACGTCCGCGGAGCTCGAGACGTCGCATTTCCGGCTGAAGACGCCGGCGGGGACCTCGGGCGCGGCGCTCGAGGCGCAGACGGCCACGCGCGCCCCGGCCGACTGCAGCACCTCGGCGCAGGCCCGGCCGATGCCGCGCGAGGCGCCGGTCACCACGCAGACCTTACCCTTCGGGTCCATCCGGAACGCATGTCATAATGTCCGCGCCCTGGAAAGCGCAGCGACGGCTACATCCCGAACCCGCCAGCGGGAGTACATCGACCTGATAGAGTGCGACGGGAGGGGAGAGAGATGAGAGCCAGCCCCGCCGAATGGAACCGGCTCGATCTCCGCGTGCACACCCTCCTCGCCGGCGTTCCCCTGCACGACGTATGGTCCGTCGATCTTCCGGGCGGGCGGAGCGGGCTAGCGTTGTCCGACCTGCGAACCATCTTGGCGGAGCGACTCGCCCTCTCGAACGCGGCGGTCCGGTTTCTGGTCTCGCTGCGCCGTGCGATCGGACGAGTCTTCGGGTGGGAGCGCGCGCGCGAGCACAGCGACCCGCCTCCGATCTTCCGTGACAGGCTCACGGCGGCGACCCGGAACGATTCGCTCGTCCCGACTGGCACTGCGGAGGGACCTCTCCGAGTTCTCTACGTGCTTCCGCGTGAGTCCGCGAGCGAGCTCTGGAACGCCACCGTTCATGCGGTCTCGAGCTACGCCCTCGTGGAGCACGCGGCCGGCTACCGCCTTTACTGGGCAATCTACGTTCGTTCCGTCGGCCGCATGACCGCGCCGTACATGCGCCTCATCGATCCGTTCCGACGCTTCATCGTGTACCCCGCGCTGCTCCGTTCCATCCACGCCGGCTGGATGCGCGACTTCGCCGGCGCCAGGTGAATCGGCGTGGTCGGGTGGCCTACCCCTCCGCGCGGCGGGCCAGGCTCGCGCGCAGCTCGGGGTCCTTCTCGAACGAGCCCCCCCAGGCCTCGACGCTCACGCGGCTCCGCCTGCGGCGCGGCCCGCGCACCTGCATGCAGGCGTGCTCCGCCGTGATCACCACGCCGGCGCCGAGCGGCTGCAGCGCCTCCATCACGGAGGCGCAGAGCCGTTGCACCAGGTTCTCCTGCAGGATGAGCCGGTGCGAGAGCGCGTCCACCGCCTCGGCGATCTTCCCGAACCCGACCAGGTGCCGATCCGCCGCGTAACCGACCGCGGCGCTGCCCTTGTACGGCAGCAGGTGGTGCGGGCACATCGAGTGGAAGTCGATCTGCGAGACGATGACCAGCTCGCCCTTCTTCGGCGCGGGCACCAGCGAGCTGCGCAGGGCCGCGACCGGATCCTTCCCGTAGCCGTCGAGGAGGTCCTCCACCCATGCCTTCGCCACGCGCTCGGGAGTGCCACGAGTCTCCGCGTCCAGCTCCGCTCCCGACGCGAGCAGCAGATCCGCGATGGCGCGGGTGAGCGCCTCGCGATCCGGCGTGCGCGCGGGCCGGTCGGGGAGCATCAGCGAAAGCCCTGTGGACCGCGGTAGGCGACCGAGAACCCGGGGATCTCCCAGATGCGCACCTCCGCCAGGCCGGGGAGCTTCCCGATGAGGCGGCTCCAGCACCATCCGGCCACGGTCTCGGCGGTGGGGTTCTCGATGAAGTCGTTCAAGTTGGCGTGGTCGCACTTGGAGAGGATCTGCTCCTGCACCGCCTTCTCCACGTCGCCCAGGTCGACGAAGATGCCCGTGTACGGATCGGGCTCACCCCGCAGGGTCACCGCGAGCTTGTAGTTGTGGCCGTGCAGGTTGGCGCACTTGCCCTGGTACCGGGGCAACCGGTGCGCGGCGGCGAAACTGAACTCGGCCTGGATCTCGTGCATGCACACCTCGATAGCACGGTCCCGGTTGGATGCGCCCGAGCGTCAGTGGCTTCGAGCAGTTGCGCCCCGAGGGTGGATACCGTCGTGGTCGATTCGAGCGATTTTGGAATCGTTCGGGCCTCCACGGCGTCTGAAGGCCGGCGGGAAGGAGACGCACCTTGCGGAACGATCGCCCCCGAGCCCTGCTGCATCCGGTGAGCGTTTCCGACGCACTGGTGGACGTGTACTCGGAAGCGCCGCTGCCCACACGCCACGGACTGTTCCGGGTGGTCGTCTTTCGCGAGCGAGGCACCGGCAAGGAACACGTCGCCGCGGTGAAAGGCGAGGTACGCGGGCGCGAAGGAGTCCCCGTCCGTGTGCACAGCGAGTGCCTCACCAGCGAGATCCTCGGCAGCCTGAAGTGCGATTGCCGCGATCAACTGGAGCACGCCCTGGGCCTGATCGGCTCCGCGCCCTGCGGCGCCGTCCTCTACCTGCGGCAGGAAGGCCGCGGCATCGGGCTAGGCAACAAGATCCGCGCGTATGCCCTGCAGGCGCGCGGCGCGGACACCTACGAGGCGAACCGCGCCCTCGGCTTCGCGGACGACCTGCGGCGCTACGACATCGCCGCGTCGATCCTGAAGCAGCTCGGCGTCCTGTCCGTGGACCTCATCACGAACAACCCGCTCAAGATCGCTGGCCTTGCCAAGGAAGGCGTCCGCGTCCGCGTGCGCATCCCGTCGGTCGCCCCGCTGAACCCGCACAACGCCGACTACCTGCGCACCAAGCGCGACCGCACGGGCCACCTCATCGAGCTGTTCGCCGACGAAGAGACGGCCTAGGCAGGCGATTCGCCGAGCGCGAGGCGGAGGGCGCGGCGGAGTCCGGCGATAGGGAGGAGCTGCAGGGCCTCCGGGACATTTGCCCAGCGGTGCGCGTCGTGCTCGGTAGGGTCGAGGCGGACCTCGGTGCCGGGAGGGACGCGCAGGGCGAAAGCGGTCTCGTGGGCGAAGCGCGGTGCGCGCGGGCCCTGCGCTGCCAGGCCGGGGATGCGCGCGGGATCGAGCGCGAAGCTGTGCGCGTAGCGCAAGTCGACCAGATCGGAGAGCGCCGGGGTGAGGCCCGTCTCCTCGTAGACCTCGCGTGCCGCGGTGGCAACGGGAGACTCGCCCGGCTCGCGGCGGCCGGTCAGCGTCTGCCAGAAGCCCCCGCGCTGGGGAATGCGGCGCAGGAGCAGCACCTCGGAATCGCCGCGCAGGATGGCGACCGAGACGGTCTCCAACTCGGCCGGCACCTCCGACAGCTCGCTCTCCCACACTGCCGCCGCGTTCGCCGCGGCGCGCTCCTCGACCTGGGCGAACGCCGGCGCGCGCTCGCCGAGCAGGGTCCGCAGCGACGTCACGCCCGCGTCCGAGATGCCGCAGGGCACGATGGCGGCGAAGTCGCGCAGGTCGGTGGACACGTTGAGCGCGAACCCGTGCGAGGTGATCCAGCGCGAGATGTGGACGCCGATGGCCGCGACCTTCCCGGCAGGCGTCCAGATGCCCACTCGGCCCGGAACACGTTCCGCCCGGACCCCGAAATCTCCCGCGGTGCGGATGAGGACTTCCTCGACGCTGGCCACGTATTTGCGCACGTCCTTGCGGTCGGGTTTCAGGTCGAGGATCGGGTAGCCGACGAGCTGCCCCGGGCCGTGGTAGGTGACGTCGCCGCCGCGGTCCGTCTCGAACAGCTCGAACCCGCGCGCCCGAAGCTGCTCGGCCGTCCACAGCACGTTGTTGGGCTTCGCTCCGCGGCCGAGCGTCACCACCCGCGGGTGCTCGAGCAGCAGCAGCGTGTCCGGAATCAGGCCGGCAGCGCGCGCCTCGACCAGCAGCCGCTGCGCGGAGAGGCCGTCCTCGTATTCGACCAGGCCCAAGCGCCGGACGTGCAGCTCGCGCATGGCCACAGTCTATGCAGGTACCGCCGCTGCCGCGATGCTTCGCGAACGAACACAGCGCCGCCCTAGGGGCGGCGGCTGGCGATCTTCTTGGCGTCCGGCCGCGGCACCGGCGGCGCGGCGAGCATCTCGTCGCGTTGCTCCCGCAGGAACCAGGGCAGGTTCGAGTAGACGTCCTCGAACAGGCCTTCCCGGGGCGGGTCCGGCTTCTGCTCCGCCTCGGCGATGGCGACGTTCACCTCGTCGAGAAGGCGGGCGCGCAGCTCCGCGTCCTGCCGATCGGTCCAGAGGCCGTCCGCGCCGAGCCGCGCCCGGAGCCGTTCGATGGGGTCACGCTTGCGCCACGCCTCGACCTCGCGCTCGTCGCGGTAGCGGGTCGGATCGTCGGACGAGCTGTGCGCGCCGATGCGGTAGGTCTCGCATTCGACCAGCGTGGGCCCGCCGCCGCCCCGCGCGCGGTCGACCGCCTCCTTCACCGCGCCGTAGACCGCGACCGCGTCGTTCCCGTCCACCTTCACGCCGGGGAAGCCGTAGGCGACGGCCTTCACCGCGATGCTCTCGGACGCGGTCTGCTTGGAGGTGGGGACGCTGATCGCCCAGTGGTTGTTCTGGCAGACGAAGACCACCGGGGGCTTGAACACGCCGGCGAAGTTCATCGCCACGTGGAAGTCGCCCTCCGAGGTCGCCCCGTCGCCCATGTAGGCGGCCACCACCGTCCGGTGGCCCTTGATGCGAGCCGCCATCGCCGCGCCGACCGCCTGGGGGAGCTGGGTGCCGATGCAGCTCGACCAGCTCACCTGGTTCACGCTGCGCGACGCCATGTGGCTGGGCATCTGCCGGCCCTTGGTCTCGTCGCCCGAGTTGCCGAACACCTGGCAGAGGTACGGGACGAGCGGAAACCCGCGCAGCAGCATGGCGCCGCCCTCGCGGAGCGCCGGGAAGATCCAGTCCGACGGCTCCAGCGCGATGGCCGAGGCCAGCGTGGCCGCCTCCTGGCCGGTGCAAGCGCCGTAGAAGCCGACGCGGCCCTGGCGCTGCAACGTCATCATGCGCTCGTCGAGCGTCCGCAGCCGGAGCATCTCGCGGTAGAGGCGAAGCAGCAGCTCGGGCGAGGGGCGCGGCCCGGCCTGCTCCAGCAATGTCTGTGCGCGCTTCATCGAGGCGGTCCTCTCGCGGGAGCGGAAGCTACGGGAAGCGGCCCGCCGTGTCCACGCGCTCGGCGCCAGGCTTGCTTTTGTCGCTGCTGAGGCGCATGACGGCGGCGCTCCGAGAAGGGGGTTTCCAACATGAAGTTGCAAATCGCTGGCAGCCTGGTTCTCTGCGTAGCCTTGGCGGCGGTCGGTCTTGCAGCGAAGGAGCCGAAATCCGCCGGCGCCAAGACCATGGCAGACCACATCCTGACCCCTGACATGGTGAAGTGGGGGCCCGGGCCTGCCTCCCTCCCGCCAGGGGCCGAGGCGGCGATCCTGGACGGGGACATGGCGAAGGCCGGCTCCGAGTTCACCGTGCGCCTGCGGGTGCCGGACGGCTGGAAAGTCGCGGCGCATTTCCATCCCAAGGACGAGCACCTCACCGTGCTGCAGGGCGCGTTCTGGATGGGCATGGGGGACAAGTTCGACGAGGCGGCATTGAAGGAGATGCCCACCGGCGGCTTCCACAGAATCCCCAAGGGCGTGCACCATTTCGGGATGGCCAAGGGCCAGACGGTCATCGAGCTGCACGGCGTCGGGCCCTGGGGAATCACCTACGTGGACCCGGCAGACGATCCACGCAAGATGGCCAAGAAGTAGGCGTCCCGCGCCTCAGCCGTCGATCACGAGGAGCTCGGGCGCCTCGAGCTCGCGGATGACTTCGTAGAGGAACGCGGCGCCGACGTGCCCGTCGATCACGCGGTGATCGAACGAGCACGACAGGTTCATGCGCTCGCCGATCTCGATCCGCTGCTCCCCGTTTGGTCCGATGGCCACCACCGGCGTCTGCTTGATCCTGTGCACGCCGAGGATCGCCACCTCCGGGTGGTGGATGATCGGCGTCGCCAACAGGCCGCCGTCCTTGCCGAGCGAGGTGACGGTGAAGGTGCCTCCCTGCAGCTCGTGGATGGCGAGCCTCTGCTCGCGCGCCGCCTTGGCCAGCCGATCGATCTCGCTGCCGATCTCCAGGAGGGTGAGGCTCTCGACGTTCTTGACCACGAAGACGGTCAGGCCCTGTTCGGTGGCGGCGCCGAAGCCGAGGTTGACGTCGTTCTTCACCGCCAGCTCCTGCTTCGCCTCGTCCATGACGGCATTCAGGTGCGGGTACTTGCGGAAGGCGGCCACCAGCGCCTTGGCGATGAACGGAAGGTAGCTGAGCTTCGGCTCGCCCCGCGCCGCGAGCCGCTCGTTGATGCGCGCGCGCAGCGCCGTGAGCGCCTTCGTGTCGGTCTCCTCGACGAAGGTGAAGTGCGGAGCGGTGGTCTTGCTCCTCACCATCGCTTCCGCGATGCGCTTGCGCAGGCCGCGCAGCGGGATGCGCTCCTCGCCGCCCGGGGAACGAGGCTGCGGCCGGGCGGGCGCCCTCTGCTCCCTGCCCTCGGGCTGCGGCGCCCCCTGCTGCTCCACGTAGGCGAGCACGTCGCTCTTCCTCCCGCGCCCGAGCCGTCCGCTGCCCTGCACGCTGCCGAGATCGACGCCCATCTCGCGCGCCATCTTCCGCGTCACCGGCGTGGCGAGCACCTTCCCGCGCTGCTCACCGTTCCCGGACCCTGCGCCCGCCGGAGGGGCCTGCCCGTACGACTGAGCTCCGCTGGCCACGGGCTGCGGCGCTTCGGCCCGCGGCTGCGGCCGCGGCGACGGAACCTGTTCGAGGCGCGCCGGCCCGGGAGCAGCGGCGAGCGGCGCCGGGCTGCCCGCGTGCTGCGGAGGCAATGGAGGCGCGGACTGCGCGGTCGGAGGCGCGTGCGGCTGGCCCACGTCGGCGCCGCCTCCCTCCACCTCGATGACCACCAGGGTCTGGTGCACCTTGGCGGTGTCGCCTTCGCTGCCCAGCGTCTGCAGCACCCTCCCCTTGCGCGGGCTGGGGATGGTCACCGTGGCCTTGTCCGTCATCACCTCGACGAGCGGCTGGTCCTCCGAGATCTCGTCCCCGGGCTTCACCAGCCACTTGACGATCTCGCCTTCGACCACGCCCTCGCCGATGTCGGGCAGCTTGAACTCGAACTGCGCCATCGCGGACCTCCTCAGGGCAAGTAGGCTGCCAGGCCGCGCAGGCCCTTCAGGATGCGCGGAGCCAGCGGCAGGTAGTCGTTCTCGAGCGTGTACGGAAACGGGGTGTCCCAGCCGGTGATGCGCAGGACGGGCGCCTCCAGCGAGGTGAAGCAGCGCTCCTGGACCAGCGCGGAGATCTCGGCCGCGAACCCCGAGGTGCGCGGCGCCTCCTGCACGATGGCGCAGCGGCCGGTCTTGCGCACGCTGCGCGTCACCGTCTCGACGTCCAGCGGCCACAGCGTGCGCAGATCGATCAGCTCGGGGTCGAGGCCCTGCTCGGCAGCCTGCGCGCAGGCCAGCTCGGCCTCGTGCAGCATGGCGCCCCAGGAGAGCACGGTGAGGCCGCGGCCCTCGCGCACCACGCGCGCCGCGCCGATCGGCACCGTGTAGTCGCGCTCGGGCACCTCGCCGCGCGCGGCGCGGTAGACCCGCTTCGGCTCCATGAACAGCACCGGATCGTTGCCGCGGATGGCGGAGATGAGCAGGCCCTTCGCATCGACGGGATTGCTCGGACAGACCACCTGCATGCCGCCCGCGTGGATGAAGAGCGCCTCGGGCGATTGCGAGTGGTAGTGGCCGCCCTTGATGCCCCCGCCGACGGGAGTGCGGATCACCACCGGCGCGGAGTACTGCCCGCCGGAGCGGTACCGGAGCTTCGCCAGCTCGTTCACGATCTGATCGAAGGCCGGGTAGATGAAATCGCTGAACTGGATCTCGGGCACCGGGCGCAGCCCGTACATCGCCATCCCGATCGCCGCGCCCACGATGCCGGCCTCGGCGAGCGGGGTGTCGATGACGCGCTCCGGCCCGAACTCCTCGTAAAGCCCCGCGGTGGCGCGGAACACGCCGCCGAACTTGCCGACGTCCTCGCCCAGCACCACGACGGACGGGTCGCGCCGCATCTCGATGCGCAGCGCATCGTTGACCGCCTGGATGATGTTCCACTCTGGCATTTGCTGGACCTGGCTTGCTGCTTGCGGCTCGCGGCTTCGACGTTACTGCGACGCGACCTTCCGGCCTTCTTCGACCCAGCGCTGGACGAAGAACTCGCCCGCCTTGTACGAGCTGCGCACCAGGGGGCCGGCGGCGACGAACTGGAACCCGAGCGAGAGGCCCTCCTGCTCCAGGTCGCGGAAGACCTCGGGCCGGACGTACTCCTCGACGGGCAGGTGCTTGTCGCTGGGGCGCAGGTACTGGCCGAGAGTGAGGATGTCGCAGCCAGCCGAGCGCAGGTCGCGCATGGCCTTGAGCACCTCGCCGCGCTGCTCGCCCAGGCCGAGCATGATGGACGACTTGGTCCTCATCCCGCCCCGCTTGTAGTGCGCGAGCACCTCGAGCGACTGCCGGTACGTGGCACGCCGGTCGCGCACGCGCGGCGTGAGCCGCTCGACCGTCTCCACGTTGTGCGCGGCCACGGTGGGCTGCGCGTCGACGATCATGTCCAGCGCCGCCGCGTCGCCCTGGAAATCCGGCGTGAGCACTTCGACCAGCGTGCGCGGCGCGGCGCGGCGCAGCTCGACGATCGCCTGTGCGAAATGCGATGCCCCGCCGTCCGGCAGCTCGTCCCGGTTCACGCTGGTGACCACCAGGTAATCGAGCCCGAGCCGGCCCACCGCCTCGGCCAGGTGGCGCGGCTCCAGTGGATCGAGGGGAGCCGGCGTGCCCGAGGCTACGTCGCAGAAGCGGCACCCGCGGGTGCAGACGTCACCCATCAGCATGACCGTGGCGGTGCCTCCGCCCCAGCACTCGCCGACGTTGGGGCAACTCGCCTCCTCGCAGACGGTGTGCAGGTTCAGCTCGCGGAGCGTGCGCTTGACGTGCTCGTACCGCCCGCCGCCCGGCATGCGGACCTTGAGCCAGTCCGGCTTGGGGTCCCGCGAGCGCGCCCGCGGGGCGCAGCCGCCGCCCGACGCGCTCCCGATCTGGACCAGGCCCGCCATGCGGGGGCCGTACATAACCGAAACGACGCGGAAGCGCGAGCCCCCGGCGCCCTCAGCGCCACAGCGGCGCGAAGAAATAGTTCAGGACGCTCCAGGAGCGCGCCGGCGCGTCGACCATGCAGGACCAGTTCCCGGCCTTGCGCGGCGCGGCGTGCACCTCGTGCGCGTTCACCACCACCTCACCCGTGACCGAGAGAAAAAGCACCGCCAATCCAAGCAGCGAGCAACGGCGCCACTCTCGGGCCTCGGAGTCGGACGGCATGTACATGGGCCCTCCGGGGTTCCGGCAGGTCAACAGGGGAACGCCCGACGCATTCCCTGCCGGAGGTGACCCCCAGTCCACACCGGTTT
>Ga0099794_10000462_pt1 | contig 13590 bp, 12 predicted proteins | sample Rivendell_Oct201_10_FD_77320 | JGI IMG/M metagenome (GOLD analysis project Ga0099794, IMG submission 77320) | Vadose zone soil microbial communities from the Eel River Critical Zone Observatory, Northern California, USA -... | ecosystem: Host-associated > Plants > Roots > Rhizosphere > Soil ... | reverse complement strand
CGTGCTGATCCGTTTGCAGGGGCGGCCCTTCGTTGCCGCACAGGATTCCTCGGACCTCGATATCTACGTCCTGACGGTCCCCGGCTCGACCGGCACTCTCACCAAGGTCGGATCCTCGGTGAACGCGGGATCCACGGAAAATCTGATGGTCAATCTCGCGGCCGGATCGTATTACCTCGCCGTCGTGGATTACGCGGGCGTCGCAGAGCGCTACTCCCTGTGCATTCAGGAAATCCCGGCGCTCGCCACTGCGCGCTCGTGTACCCTGATTCTCCCCGGACCGCCAGCGCTCACGCGCAGCAAGTTGCGGCCGCAGCTGGCGCCCATGATCGGCGGCACGGGCGCGCGGGGCTCGCTCTTCGGCTCACGCCGGCGCCAATGACCGCAGAGGGCGCTGCCGGATCCATGATGGAATGCCTGAAGTGCCACACTCCGCTCCCGGACGGCAGCAAGTTCTGCTACGCCTGTGGCGCGGACGTGACCGGTGGCGGCACGCTGGGTGCGAGTAGCGGCGTCGAAGGATTGATGCAGCGGCTGCAACGACTCGTCGAGGGGAAGTACAGAGTCGAGCGCATGGTGGGCAAAGGCGGGATGGGCGCAGTCTTTCTCGCTCATGACCTGACGCTCGAGCGGGAAGTGGCGATCAAGGTGCTGCCGCCCGACATCTCGATGGACGAGCACATCGTGAAGCGGTTCCAACAGGAAGCGAAGACGGCCGCCAAGCTCGACCACACCAACATCATTCCGATTTACCGCGTCGAGAGCGAAGGCGGGCTCAACTATTTCGTCATGAAGTACATCGTGGGCACGTCACTCGAGGACGTGCTCGATCAGAAGCAGCCGCTGAATAACGAGTACATCCAGCGTGTCCTCTGGGAAGCGGCCTGCGCGCTCGGTCATGCGCATCAGCGCGGCGTGGTGCACCGCGATGTGAAGCCCGCCAACATCATGTTCGACCACGACGGCCGCGTGATGCTGACCGATTTCGGCATCTCCAAGGCGCTGCAGGCCGCCAGCGGTTTCACCGGCACCGGCATGATCATCGGCACGCCGCACTACATGGCGCCCGAACAGGCGAAGGGCGCCACGGTCGACGGCCGGGCGGACCAATATTCGCTCGGCGTCGTCGGCTATCGGATGATCACGGGTGAGCTGCCGTACACCGGTGACTCGGTTCACACAATCCTCTATAAGCACATCTTCGAGGAGATCCCGCGGGCCGCCTCCAAGCGCGGTGACACGCCGGCATTTCTGACGACGGCGATTTCGCGAGCCTTGTCGAAAGAGCCCGACCAGCGCTTTCCGACCATGGAAGACTTCGCGACCGCCGTTTGGCCGGAGCAGCCGGTCGCGTCGCCGAAGACCGGGACGGTGCAAAAGGGCCGTCGTCCACCACCGCCGCGCGCGCGCACCGCGACCGCCGACGCCCCCACAGAGGTGACGACCGCACCGACGACGCCGATTCCGCGCGCCGGAATCAAGATTGCGTCGACGAAGAAGAAGCGGTCGGGAGTTGGCATGCTCGTCGGCGCGATCGTTGTCGCCGCCGCCGGCGTCGGCGGTTACCTCGCCATCGGCAGGAAGTCTGCGGCTGGCGTACCTCCCGCTCCACCGCCGCTCGCCGCGCCGGTCGAGACGGTGCGGGTTGCCGCGCAGCCTCTGCCACCACCGCCGCGACGCGGCAACGACCGCCGTCAGACGAGCGCGCCCACTCCGCCGCCGGCGCCTCCGCCCGCAGCGGAGCAGGGATCCATTACGGTGAACTCGATCCCGCCGGGCGAGGTGTTCATCGACGGCCGTGACGCGGGGCCAACACCCGTTGTCGAGTTCGCGGTGCCGCCGGGCCGCCACACGGTTCGCGTCGAACGCGCGGGCTACAAGACCAAGAGTGAAACGATCGACGTCTCGCCGAACGCTCCCGTCCGCAAGACGTGGGTGCTCGATCCGGAGGGGTGATCATGCGCATGCGTCTCTCGCTGGCTGTCGTGTTCGCGTTCGCGTCCGCGCCGTGCATCGCGCAGACCATTCAAAATCCCACGCTGCGCCGGGCGCAGCAGGCGTTTGACAATCTCGATTACCGCCAGGCATTGACGGCGGGACAGGCGGCACTGCGCGAGCGCCTCACTGGCTACGAGCGCGCCCGCGCCTACGAGCTGCTCGGCTTCACCTACAGCGGCATGGATTCGATCCTGCGTGGGGTGGACGCCTTCAAGCAGGTGATTCTGCTCGAGCCGGAACGCGACCTCGACCCGACCAAGACATCGTCCAAGGCATTGAGCGCGTTCCAAGTGGCGCTCACCCAGGTGCTCGTGATCCGTCAGCTGCACGTGGACAGCGTATCGTTCATCGGCGGGCAGGGCGCCGTCGCCGTGCGCTACACCGTGACTCAACCGGCGCGCGTCGTGACACACGTGGTGAGCGGCCAGACGTCGTTCAAGATCGATTCGACGGTCGCGAGTGGACAGGTCAACATCCGCTGGCCCGCTCGCTTGCCGAGCGGTGATCCGCTTCCGGCCGGGGATTACAACGTCATTGTGGAAGCAGCGGTCGGGCAGAACAACTTCGCCACGTCACTGCCCATTCGGATCTCCCACGGCGCCGTCGACACGCTGCCACATCTCACCAGCCTGCCGGGGTACACGTATCTCCCCGAGACGGAAGTGCCGCCGAAGAGTTGGCGTCCGTTGGGGCTCGCGTCCGTCTATACCGGGGCAGCGCTCGCCGGAACCGCGGCGCTCTCGAACGGCAGTCTCGGCTCGACCTCGCTGCGTGAAGGCGGCGTGATCGGCGCTGGGCTGGTGATCGCCGGATTCGTGATGACGTTGAAAAACCCCGCTCCACAGCCGGCGCGCGGCAACATTCTCTACAATCAGCTGTTGCGCGAGCAAATCTCCCGGCGCAACACCGAGATCGCGCAGGAGAACACACGCCGGCGTCAGGAGGTGGAATTGCGTGTAGTCCCGCTGCCGCGCGGGGGAGGTGGGCGATGAGAACGGAACGTTGGAATGTTGGAACGATGGAACGGCTGATCGCGGCGGTCGTCGTCCTTCTTTCCATTTTTCCATCTTTCCATCTTTCCGCGCAGCACTTCTCCATCGGCCCCGAGGTTGCGTTCGGGGACTACCGCGAAGTGTCTTCCGACCTGCGCTATCGCGGCGTCGGGGGAGGCGCGAGGGCGACAGTGACGTGGAAGAAATTTTCCGCCGATGTCGCGATCTCGAAGGTGACGTACAAACCGACGAGCACCGGGACCACAACGCAGCAGTTCGATGCCCGCGAAGTCGACGTGCGCCTTCGCTACTACGTCTCGGGCCCCATCAGTGCCGAGCTGGGGTTCATCAACCGGAAAGCGGATCCGGAGTTCAACGCGCAGTCGATGGGCGCGCTCACGGCCGGCGCGCATATGGGTTACTTGCTCGGGCCGGGTGTGCACATGGCGTTGAGTGGGGGCCTGATGTTCGGCCCGCGGTTCTCAGGCGGCGGCACCATTTCGGCACTCGGCGCGCTACACCTGGGCTTGGGACTGACCGTCGATGCGTTGCGCGGCCGCCTGCGATTCAACGGCGACTACGATTTTCAGCGCATTTCGAGGAAAACGAACGGCGCTGGCGGCGCGCTGCCGGCGCCGATTCAGCAGGCGCTGGGCCGCGCCGGGATTGCGGTCGCCTTCTGACTCGTTGGTCAGGGCTTGACAGCGCACCAGATACGGGGAGATTAGACTCTCGCACATGAACTCGCTCGCGCTGCTGCTGCTCGTCGTCGTCCTGCTCCTGAGCCTTACACTGTTCAGGAGAGGGTTCGCGGCGCGCGTGGAGTGGACAATCTAGCAGAGTCGTAAGGACTGAAGACCGGCGCCGCGGACCCAACAAGGTCCGCGGCTTTTTTTTACTGCAGAGCGAGGAGGAGGAAGCCATGCATCGGGATGTGATCATCTTCGATACCACGTTGCGTGACGGCGAGCAGGCACCGGGAAACGCCATGACCCCGGACAGCAAGCTGCGCCTGGCCCGGCAGCTCGACGCGCTGGGTGTGGACGTGATCGAAGCCGGCTTCCCCGCGGCCTCGCAGGGCGACCTTCGCGGTGTTCGGGACATCGCCGAAGCGGTCAGACGTCCCGTCATCGCGGCGCTCGCGCGCTGCCACGACCGCGATATCGATCTCGCCGCTGAGGCGCTGCAGCCTGCGCAGCGCAAACGGATCCACGTCTTCATCGCGACCTCCGACATCCACCTCGAGCACAAGCTCAAGATCGACCGCGAGGCATGCCTCGCGCGGGCGCGCGCGTCGGTACGGCGGGCGCGCGGCCATGCCGCCGACGTCGAATTCTCAGCGGAAGACGCAACACGTACCGATACGGATTTCCTGTGTCGCGTGGTGGCTGCCGCCATCGCAGAGGGCGCGACCACCATCAATCTGCCGGATACGGTCGGATACACGACGCCCGCGGAGTACGCCGCGTTGTTCCGGACCGTGCGCGAGCGCGTGCCCGAGACGCGAGACATCGTCCTGAGCGCGCACTGCCATGACGATCTCGGCCTGGCGGTCGCGAACTCGCTGGCTGCGATCGAGGCGGGTGCGGGTCAGGTGGAGTGTACGATCAACGGCATCGGTGAACGGGCCGGCAATGCGGCGCTCGAGGAGATCGTCATGGCGGGGCGCGTGCGTCCGCAGGTCATCTCATTCAGCTGCCAGGTGAATCCGCGCGAAATCATGCGAACCAGTCGGATGGTGTCGCACGAAATCGGCGTGTTTCCGCAGCCCAACAAAGCCATCGTGGGCCGGAACGCGTTCGCCCACGAGGCGGGCATCCATCAGCACGGCGTGCTCCAGAATGGCCTTACGTACGAGATCATCCCGCCGGAAATGGTCGGCGCCGGCGGCTCGAGCATCGTGCTCGGCAAACACTCCGGGCGTCACGCGCTCGAGCGCCGCTATCGGGAGTTGGGATACGAGCTCGACTCGAATGCGCTCGAGGCGCTCTACACCGAGTTCACCGAGCTGGCGGACAAGAAGCGCCACATCCTCGACGAAGATCTGCTGACGCTGCTGCACGACGGATTCCATCGCGCGCCCGAGGTCTACCATCTCGCGGAGTTGCGCGTCAGTTGCGGGACCGAGCCGGCGACCGCAGAAGTGCGCGTTGCTGGACCCGGATTCGGGGAGCGTACCGCCACAGCGACCGGCAATGGTCCGATCGCCGCCGCGTTCGCGGCCATCGGTGAAGCAGTCGGCCGCAGCATCGAGGTACTCGATTTGTCCGTGAAGGCGGTGACACCCGGCCGCGACAGCCTTGGCCGGGTGCTCCTGCAGGTGCGGATCGACGGGAAATCGCTGACCGGGCACGGCGCCTCCACCGACATCGTCGACGCTGGCGCACGCGCGCTGGTGCACGCGTTGAACAAAGTAGACCACGCCGACGGACTCGAAGCGGCGGCGTTGGGCAGCAGTTACTTCTGGGGAGTGTAGGCACTCATGAGCGGATTACTGACGGGCGGTGAGATTCTCTGCCGGACCCTGCTGGACGCGGGCGTCGATGTGTTGTTCGGCTATCCCGGCGGGGCGATCATGCCGTTCTACGACGCGCTGCACGGGCATCCCGGGCTGCGGCATATCCTCGTCCGCCACGAGCAGGCAGCGGCCCACGCCGCGGACGGCTACGCGCGCGCGAGCAATCGCGTAGGCGTCTGCGTGGCGACTTCCGGTCCCGGTGCAACCAACCTCGTCACGGGACTCGCGACGGCGCACATGGACGGCTCGCCCGTCCTCGCGATCACCGGTCAAGTGTCGCGTCCCATGCTCGGACGCGATGCATTTCAGGAAACCGATGTCGTCGGTGTGACGGCGCCGGTCACCAAGCACAACGCGCTGGTCCGTGACGTCGCCGAGCTTGCGGATGTGGTGCGCGAGGCGATGGCGATTGCCGTCGAGGGTCGGCCTGGCCCCGTGCTCGTGGATGTCCCGAAGGACGTCCAGAACCAGAAAGCCGAGTACGAGCCTCGCGCGATCCGTCCCGCCAGGGCGCCTCGCGAAGCCGGGCGGCCGTTGAATGACGACGCACTCCGCGAGGTCGCCCGCCTGATCGCGGCGGCGGAACGCCCGCTGATGATGATCGGCCGGGGCATCATCGTGAGCGGCGCGTACGCCGAGGTGCGGGCGCTTGCCGAGCGCGCGGGCATGCCGGTGATCACAACCCTCCTTGGCATCAGCGCCTTCCCACAGGCGCACGCGTTGCACCTCGGCATGCCGGGGATGCACGGTGAGGTTCACGTCAACAAGGCGATTCAGGCGGCCGATGTGATCGTCGGCATTGGTCTGCGCTTCGACGACCGTGTTACGGGCAATACCGCGACGTTTGCACCGCGTGCGAAGATCGTGCACATCGACATCGACGCCGCTGCAATCGGCCGCAACGTGCCGATTGCCGTGGGAATTGCCGGAGACGCGAAGGCGGTGGTCGGTCGGCTGCTCACGTTCGTTGAGCCGCGCGACTGCCCACGCTGGAAGGAAGAGATCCGCGGACTCATGCGCTCGCGCGAAGAGGTCTTCTCCGGCGGGCTCACTCCCGAGACGATCCTTTCGGCGCTCGCAGAAGTGACCGGCGGACGAACGACGATCGTGTCGGACGTGGGTCAACATCAGATGTGGGTCGCGCAGCGCTATCCCTTCCAGCGACCCAACTCGCACATCACTTCGGGCGGTCTCGGCGCCATGGGGTTCGCGGTGCCGGCGGCGATGGGCGTGCACCTCGCGCGTCCGGACGAGCCGGTGTGGGCGATTTCGGGCGACGGCGGATTTCAGATGAACATGGCTGAAATTGCGACCATGATTCAGGAAGGGCTCGTCGTGAAGCTCGCGATCTTCAACAACGGTTATCTCGGCATGGTGCGGCAGTGGCAGCAATTCTTCCACGGCGGCCGCTACGCCAGCACGCCCATCTGGAGTCCCGATTACGTCAAGCTGGCGGCCGCATACGGCATTCCGGGGTGGCGTATCAAGAGCGCCGGCGAGATCGAAGACGCGCTGCGGCGGGCGAACCAGTCTGCCGGTCCCGCGCTCGTCGAGCTGGTGATCGAGCAGGAGGCCAATGTCTTTCCGATGATCGTGCCCGGCGGCTCGCTCTCGGAGCCGCTGGAAGCGGCGCCCGTATGAAGCAGGCTCGTACGGTGACCGTGCGGCTCGAGGAAGAGCTGCTCACGCTCGGCCGGGCGTGCGGCGTGCTGCGCCGGCATAACATGCCGATCCGCGACTTCGCGGTGGTCTCCAACGGTCAGCCGGGGACGTGGAAGCTCTCGTGCGTGATCGAAGCGGAGGACGCCGCGCTTCAGGGGCTCGTCCTGCAAATCAACAACGTGATCGGCGTCCGCGAGACGACGGTCACTCCCAGTTTCCTTTCGGAGGTTTCATGAGCTCATCGGTGCGCGTCTACTACGACGCGGACGCCGATCGCGCGCGTTTGCGCGACCGCGTCTTCGCAATCATCGGGTACGGCAGTCAGGGACACGCGCACGCGCAGAACCTGCGCGACAGCGAAGCGCGAGTGATCGTCGGGCTGCGTCCCGGAGGCGAATCGTGGGCGCGCGCGGCCGCCGATGGACTCGAAGTGCGCTCCGTCGCCGACGCCGCGCGAGCGGGCGATGTGATCATGATGCTTGTCCCCGATCAAGAGCAGCGCGCCGTCTACGAGAGCGCGGTCGCCCCCGCACTCGGCCCAGGCAAGACGCTGATGTTTGCGCACGGGTTCAACATTCATTTCGGCGAAATCGTGCCGCCAGCCGCCGTCGACGTATCGATGATCGCGCCGAAGTCTCCCGGCCATTTAGTCCGCAGCGAGTACCAGGCGGGGCGCGGCGTGCCTGCACTGGTCGCGGTGCATCAGGATGCCAGCGGGTCGGCGCTGCCGAACGCGCTCGCGTACGCGGCCGGGATCGGGTGCGCGCGTGCCGGCGTGATCGGCACCTCGTTCGCCGAGGAGACGGAGACCGATTTGTTCGGCGAGCAGGCGGTACTATGTGGCGGTGTCACCGCGCTCGTGCAGGCGGGCTTCGAGACGCTCACTGAGGCGGGCTACGCGCCGGAGATGGCCTACTTCGAGTGCCTGCACGAGCTGAAGCTCATCGTGGATCTGATCTACCGCGGCGGTCTCGGCTTCATGCGTCACTCCATCAGCAACACCGCCGAATACGGTGACCTCACACGCGGCGATCGCGTGATCAGTCCGGCGGTGCGGGCGGAGATGCGCCGTCTGCTCGCCGACATCCGCAGCGGTGCGTTCGCGCGGGAGTGGATCGCCGAGTGCCGCGCCGGCGCTCCCCGCTTCGCCGAGCTGCGACGCGCGGCCCAGCAGCATCCGATCGAGAAGGTCGGCGCCGAGCTCCGGGCGATGATGCCATGGACGGAAGAGGGGAAGGCGCGGCGCGCTAAGGCGAAGCCTGCCCGTGAGCCCGAGACGGAGCGCGCTCGCGCGTGAGGGTGGTGGCTGCTCGAACGCTGTTCGACCGGATCTGGGACGCACACGTCGTCCAGCAGCTTGCGGACGGTGTGGCGTTGCTCTACGTGGATCTGCATCTCGTGCACGAAGTCACGTCGCCGCAAGCGTTCGCCGGCCTGCGAGCGGCCGGCCGGTCGGTGCGGCGTCCGGAGCGCACGCTGGCGACGGTCGATCACAACGTTCCGACCGGCGATCGCTCGCTGCCCATCGACGATCCCGTCGCCGCGCGCCAGCTCGACGCGCTCGGCACCAACGCGCGCGAGTTCGGGATCGAGCTGTTCGATCTCGCGTCACCGAATCAGGGCATCGTGCACGTCATCGCCCCTGAGCTCGGCGCGACGCAGCCGGGCATGTTGATCGTGTGCGGCGACTCGCATACGTCGACACACGGCGCCTTCGGCGCCTTCGCGTTGGGGCTTGGCACCAGTGAAGTCGAGCACGTGCTCGCGACGCAGTGTCTCGTGCTGGCGAAGCCGCGCAATCTCGAAGCGCATTTCACGGGGGTGCGCGCCACAGGCGTTTCGGCCAAGGACTTGATCTTGGCGTTGATCGGGCGCATCGGGACCGCGGGCGCCGCCGGACACGTCATCGAGTACACCGGGGACGCGATCCGCGCGCTGTCGATGGAAGAGCGGATGACGGTCTGCAACATGTCGATCGAGGCCGGCGCCCGCGCGGGCATGATCGCGCCGGACGAGACGACGTTTGATTACCTGAGTGGGCGTCCGCGAGCGCCGGCTGGCGCGGCGTGGGACCGCGCTGTCGCGCGCTGGCGCGCGTTGCGCGCCGATGCCGGCGCGTCCTACGACACGCGCGTGACGATCGATGCATCGAGTGTCGGCCCGCAGGTGACGTGGGGCACGCACCCCGGGATGGTCGCCGACATCACGGGCCGTGTGCCGAACCCCGCCGACCTGCCGACCGATCACGAGCGCCGCGCCGCTGCGCGCGCGCTCGAGTACATGGGACTGACTCCCGGGACGCCGCTCGAAGGGATTCCGATCGATCGCGTGTTCGTGGGATCGTGCACCAATGCTCGCATCGAGGATCTCCGCGCGGCGGCCAGCATCGTGCGTGGCTTGCATGTCGCTCCGCGCGTGCGGGCGATGGTCGTTCCCGGGTCACAGCGCGTCAAACGGGAAGCGGAGCGGGAAGGATTGGATCGTGTGTTCCGCGAAGCCGGCTTCGAGTGGCGGAACGCCGGCTGTTCGATGTGCCTTGGTATGAATGCCGACGTGCTGGGTGTCGGGGAACGCTGCGCCGCCACTTCCAATCGCAATTTCGAGGGGCGCCAGGGACGCGGCGGCCGCACGCATCTCATGAGTCCCACGATGGCTGCTGCGGCCGCGATCGCCGGCCAGCTCGTCGATGTGCGCGCGTGGCGCCGCGCCGAGGTGGCGTGATGGAGCCGTTCGTGCGTCACCGGGGAAAAGCGGCCGCGCTGCCGCGCCAGGACGTGGACACCGATCAGATCATCCCGAAGCAGTTTCTGCGGGGCCTCGAGCGCACCGGTCTTGGCGCCAGCCTGTTTTTCGACTGGCGCGCGCAGCCGGGGTTCGAGCTCAATGATCCCGCGACCGAGGGCGCGTCGATTCTGATCACCGGATCGAACTTCGGTTGCGGCTCGTCGCGTGAACATGCCGTCTGGGCACTCGCGGAATACGGCTTCCGCGCGATCATCGCGCCGTCCTTCGCGGACATCTTTTTCGCCAACTGTTGCCGCAACGGCGTCGTGCCGGTCCAGCTGCGCCCGGCCCAGGTCGACACGCTCATGCAGCGAGCGCAGCGCGCGACGGTCGGGGGGGGGCACGGCTACGAAGTCGTCGTCGATCTCGCGGAGCTGTCGGTGTCGGACGACAGCGGATTTACGGAGCGGTTCGAGTTCGACGCCTATCGCCGCGAGCTCCTGCTGCGCGGCCTCGACGAGATCGACCGTACCCTGCTCGAGGAGCCGCGCATCGCCGAGTATGAGAGGCTGCATTCATGAAACGATTCTCCATCGCTGTTCTTCCCGGCGACGGCATCGGGCCTGAGGTCATCGCGCAGGCAGTGCGCGTCCTCGAGGCCGTTGGTGAGCGCTTCGATCTTTGCTTCGATTTCGCGACGTATCCCATCGGCGCGGCGGGCGTCGCGGCGGCCAACGATCCATTGCCGGCCGTGACGCGCAACGCCGTCGTCCACAGCGACGCAGTGTTGCTCGGCGCTGTCGGCGATCCTGCGTTGGATAGCGCGCCTCGCGCGCTGCGGCCCGAGACGGGCTTGCTCGCGTTGCGGAAGCTCTTGAAGGTCTATGCCAATCTGCGGCCGGTTGCGATGCGACCAGCCTTGCTCGCTACTTCGCCGCTCAAGGCCGACCGGTTGCAGGGCGTCGATCTGCTCGTCGTGCGCGAGCTGACGGGCGGGCTTTATTACGGTGAGCCGCGTGGCCGCAATGGAGCGAGTGCGGTGAACACGCTCGTGTACACGACTGCCGAAATCGAGCGGGTGGCGCGCGTGGCGTTCATTGCCGCGCGCGAGCGGAAGAAGTCGGTCACGTCAGTGGATAAGGCCAACGTGCTCGAGGTGTCCCAGCTCTGGCGCGAAACCGTCACGAAGATCGCGCGCGATTACCCGGACGTGCGGCTCGAGCACGCGTACGTGGACACTGCGGCGATGCGCCTAGTTGCCGAGCCGGCAACGCTGGATGTCGTGCTGACGGAGAACATGTTCGGAGACATTCTCAGCGATGAAGCGGCGGTCCTCGCTGGTTCGCTGGGTCTTCTGCCATCGGCATCACTCGGTCCCGGGCCGGGCTTGTTCGAGCCCGTCCACGGCTCGGCACCCCCGCTTGCGGGTCGGGACGTCGCCAATCCGATCGGGGCCATCGCCACCGCCGGGCTCCTGCTCCGTCACGGCCTGAGGCTCGCGGAACCGGCCGATGCCGTAGAGGACGCCATCGCCGCAGTGCTCGACGCGGGCGCGCGTACGCGCGACATCGTGCTGCCGGGCGAGCCGTCCATCGGCACAGCGGAGATGGGTGACCGGATTGTGGAATACGTCTTTAGCGAAGCCGTCGAGGGACTCGCGTGAGCGACAATTTTCGCAGCCGTGCCGTGACGGAAGGGCTCGAGCGCGCCCCCAATCGCGCCATGTTGCGCGCCGTCGGATTCCGGGACGGCGACTTCACCAAGCCCATCGTCGGCGTCGCGAGCGCTTACAGCACGATTACCCCGTGCAACTCGGGGCTCAACCGGCTCGCGGACCGTGCCGTGGCGGCACTGCGGAAGGGCGGCACGATGCCGCAGACGTTCGGCACGATCACCGTCAGCGACGGCATCTCGATGGGCACGGAGGGCATGCGCTACTCGCTGGTCTCGCGTGAAGTGATCGCCGATTCGATCGAGACGGCGTGTGGCGCGCAACGGATGGACGGCCTCCTGGCGATCGGCGGCTGCGACAAGAACATGCCGGGCGCGATGATCGCGATCGCTCGGCTCGACATCCCGGCGGTGTTTGTCTACGGTGGCACGATCAAGCCCGGTCATTATGCGGGTCGTGACCTGACGGTCGTCAGCGTGTTCGAAGCAGTCGGCGCCTTCGGGGCCGGCCGAATGGCGGCCGACGAGCTCGGGGAAATCGAACGGCGTGCTTGTCCCGGGGCGGGTTCGTGTGGCGGGATGTTCACCGCGAACACGATGTCCGCCGCCATCGAAGCGATGGGCATGAGCCTGCCTTTCTCGTCAACGATGGCCGCGGAAGATCCTGAGACCGCCGACAGTGCCGCCCGATCTGCGGATGTCCTGATCGACGCGATCAAGCAGCGGCGGTTGCCACGACAGATCCTGACGCGGCAGGCGTTCGAGAATGCCATCGCCGTGGTCATGGCGCTGGGTGGATCCACGAACGCGGTCCTGCATCTCCTCGCCATCGCACGGGCCGCCGAGGTGCCACTCTCGCTCCGCGATTTCGAAGCGGCGCGCGACCGGGTCCGGGTGCTGTGCGACCTCAAGCCGTCCGGGCGGTTCGTCACGACCGATCTGCATCGCGCCGGCGGCATTCCGGAGGTCATGCGCATTCTGCTCGACCACAGCGCGCTGCGCGGCGACGCCGTCACTATAGAAGGAAAGACGGTCGCAGAGGTCCTGAAGGACGTGTCATCCCGCCCGCCAATCGATCAGGAAGTGATTCGTCCCTGGGACCGTCCGATCGCCGAGCGTGGGCACATCGTGATCCTGCGTGGCAACCTGGCGCCCGAAGGCGCCGTCGCCAAGGTGAGCGGACACGCGCACATGAGCATCACGGGACCAGCGCGCGTGTTCGACTCGGAGGAAGCGTGTCTCGCGGCGATTCTCGCCGGGGAAATTCACGCCGGCGATGTCATCGTGATCCGCTACGAGGGACCGAAGGGTGGTCCGGGCATGCGTGAAATGCTGGCGCCGACGGCGGCGCTCGTCGGCGCCGGATTGGGAGATTCGGTCGGGTTGATCACTGATGGACGGTTCTCAGGCGGGACGCACGGACTGGTGGTCGGTCACGTCGCTCCTGAAGCGGCGGTGGGCGGACCGCTCGCCCTGGTGGAAGAGGGCGATGCGATCACGATCGATGCCGATCGTCTGGAGCTGAGTATGAACGTCTCCCAGAGCGACCAGGAGCGTCGCCGCGCGCGGTGGACGCCGCCCCCGTCGCGGTACAAGTCCGGCGTCCTGGCCAAGTACACCCGCCTAGTCTCCAGCAGCAGCCTCGGCGCCGTCACGGACGCATGATGCGCGTCGCCATCCAGGGAGAAGCAGGATCGTTCAGCCACGCGGCGGCGATTGCCGTGTTCGGCCCCGACACGCGCATCGTTACGTGCGTCACGTTCGAGGACCTCTTTCGCGCGGTCGAGAAGGACGACGCGGACCGCGGTCTCGTGCCGATCGAGAATACGCTCGCCGGGTCGGTGCATGAGAACTACGATTTGCTCAGTGCCCATTCACTCCACGTCGTGGGTGAGACCGCGTTGCGCATTCGGCACTGTCTCGTTGCGCGTCCCGGCGCCAAGCTGGGCGACATCGGGCGCGTCGCTTCGCATCCGGTCGCGCTCGCTCAGTGCCGTCGCTTTTTCACCGAGCGTGCGGCGCTCG
>Ga0099794_10000461_pt1 | contig 13591 bp, 10 predicted proteins | sample Rivendell_Oct201_10_FD_77320 | JGI IMG/M metagenome (GOLD analysis project Ga0099794, IMG submission 77320) | Vadose zone soil microbial communities from the Eel River Critical Zone Observatory, Northern California, USA -... | ecosystem: Host-associated > Plants > Roots > Rhizosphere > Soil ... | reverse complement strand
TCACGGGCATCCCCAATCGCCGTTACCTGTTCACGCGCCTCGAGCAGGAGCTGTCGCGCAGCCTGCGGTTCGGCGACGAGCTGGCCGTCCTGATGATGGATCTGGACCTCTTCAAGCAGGTCAACGACGCGCACGGGCACACCGTCGGCGACGCGGTGCTGCGCGGCATCGCGGTGGCGCTCCAGCGGAACGTCCGCAAGGTGGACATGGTCGCCCGCTACGGCGGCGACGAGTTCGTCGTGATCCTGCCGCGCATCGCCAGCGAGGAGGCGATCGAGGTCGCCGAGAAGCTGCGTCGCGCGGTGGCGGCCACGCCGCTCCCCGCCCCCGCGGGCGACGGCCCGGTGCGCGTGACCGTGTCGGTCGGCGTGGCCGGCTTCGGGCACGACGCAACCGACGTGGCCGCGCTGATCGAGAAGGCGGACGCCGCCTTGTACGAAGCGAAACATGCCGGCCGCAACCGCGTCGCGGCTGCGCAGGCGAACGCCCGCGCAGCCTCCTGAATCGCCGGTGGTTTCTTCCGCCGTCCGCCCGGCGACACCCGCCGGGCGACGCGGTTGCCGAGCGTCTTGCGTATGCGCACGTTCGCCCCCGGAATGCACGCCCGTGCAGGGTGCGCGGGATCCTGGGGGAGGTCGACATGGTGACGGTGGTGGTGGCGATCCTGGCGACGGCGGCGGCGGTCGATTCCACGGTCGGGAAGCACCGGGGCGACTCGGCGCAGTCGCTCCTGCGCGAGGAGAGCCCCGAGGTCTTCCTCGCCAAGGCGACGCTGCAGCAGTACCTGTCCCGCATCGTCCGCCGGGACTGGGACGGCGTGAAGCGGCTCACCCATCCCAAGGCGCGGCTGTCGCCCTGGGCGGAGCCGAACGACGAGCTGAAGACGTTCCAGTTCAAGGACGCGCGCGCAACCGGACCGGGCGCAGTGGTGATCGAGATGGCCGAGGACGTCTACCACCGCGATTCGCAGGACATGTCCACCGGGGATCCCGCCGTCTACCTGCTCTTCAAGTCCCGCGGATCATGGCTGGTGGGCGAGCGCAAATCCGGCGCCCGACTCCTCAACGTCTCCAACGACTCCGTCCGTTCCGGCTACCCCGGCTGGGTCGATCACCAGGCCCTAGCCCAGGCCCGCCGCTCCGACCGCCTCCCCGCGAAGCACCGCTGAGGCAAACCGATTGCACCACGGAGCACACGGAGGGCACGGAGATCGGGTTTTGAAATACCCTGACTCCGTGAGCTCCGTGCTCTCAGTGGTGCGGTCGCTTTGGCCGGCTAGTGGACGGAGGCGGGCAGCTCCGCGGAGGCGATGTAGCCGACGTGCTCGCGGGCCTTGGCGATGTCCGCCTCGTACTTGAGCAGGGTGGACAGCGTGTCCGAGACGAGCTGCGCATCGAGAGAAGCGGCGTTGAGCAGCAAGAGCGCGCGGATCCAGTCGAGCGTCTCCGCGATGGAGGGGAGCTTCTTCAGGTCGAGCTTGCGGATCGCCTGGACCGCGGCGACCACCTTGCGGGCGAGCTGATCGGCCACGCCCGGCACGCGCTGGCGGACGATCTCCAGCTCCCGCTGCGCCGAGGGGAAATCGATGTAGAGGTGCAGGCAGCGCCGCTTGAGGGCGTCGGACAGCTCCCGCGCCGCGTTCGAAGTGAGCACCACGCGAGGCGTGTGCAGGGCGCGGACGGTGCCGATCTCGGGGACCGTCACGGAGTAGTCGGCCAGCACCTCCAGCAGGAACGCCTCGAACTCGGGGTCGGCCTTGTCGATCTCGTCGACCAGGAGCAGCGCGGGATCGGGGCTCCGGATCGCCGCCAGCACCGGGCGCGGCAGCAGGAAGCGCTCGCTGAAGAACAGGTCGTCGGACCCGGCGACGCGGTCGGCCGCCTCCCGCAGGGTCCCCGCCCCCGCGATGGTCTCCGAGATCTTGTCCTTGAGGAGCTGGGTGTAGAGCAGCTGCTTGGCGTACTCCCACTCGTACAGCGCCTTCGCCTCGTCGAGCCCCTCGTAGCACTGCAGGCGGATGAGCCTGCGCCCGGTCGCCTCGGCGAAGGCGCGCGCCAGCTCCGTCTTGCCCACGCCGGCGGGCCCTTCCACCAGCACCGGCTTCTCCAGCCGATCGGCGAGGAACACGCTGGTGGCGATCTCGGGCGAAGGCAGGTAGCCGGCCGAGCGCAACCGAGCCTCGACGTCCTCGATGCTGGCCAGCGAGACGGCGCCCATGCACGGCTTCTTAACATGCGGGGGTGCGTAACGCGCTTCGCAGGTGGCACTACTCCTGCACATGCATTCTGTCGTGAATCGCAGAATCGCGTTGGTGCTCGCCGCCCTGTTCGTCCCGGGTGGTCTCGTCGTCCTGGTGGGGGCCGTGGTGGCCAGGGCGGTCTATCGGAGCGAAGCCGGCCGGAAGGCTTGGGGGCGGGTCACCCACCTGTTGCGGCGGCCGGCGGCCGCGCTGCTCCCGGTGCGAGAAGCCGCCTGACGCCGGTGCCGGCGGAACGCGGGAGGAACCGCCGTTCCCAGGCAGGGGACCACGCTTCCCACGTAGCTGGCGAGCGGCGAAGCGGCAACCATCACCGTTCCGAGCTGCCTGCCCCGACCTCGATGCGGAGAGCGAGCGGATCTCCGGTGGTCTCGGTGAGGGCCGCGAAGCATCCCTCGCCGGTCCGGGTAAAGTGCAGCGACACGCGCGAGCTCGCGATGCGCATCCCGCGCAGGGTGATTTCGCTCGCCCACTCCGGCAGGTGCGGATTGACGATCTTGAGCGCGCGGCGCGGTCCGTCCGGATAGATCCCCAGGCAGGCGCGCAGCATGAGGAACATCGCCCCGGACGCCCACGCCTGCGGCGAGCACGAGACGGGATAGCTCACGGGCTGCTCCTGATCGGCCCGCTCCATCCCACAGAACAGCTCGGGCAGGCGGTAGTGGCGGAACCCGCGCGCGGCCGCATAGGCGCCGCTCAGGATCTGCAGCGCCTGCCGCTGCATCCCGTAGTGAGACAGGCCCATGGCGATGAGGGAGTTGTCGTGCGGCCAGACGGTCCCGTTGTGGTAGCTGAGCGGGTTGTACGCCTTCTGCCCGCGCGCCAGCGTGCGGATGCCCCACCCGTTGAACGCCTCCGCCGAAAGAAGCGCCCGGGCCACACGGCGAGCCTTGGCGTCGGGGATGGCGCGCGACCAGAGCAGATGCCCCATGTTGGAAGCGATGCTGCGCACCTGCTTCTTGTCGGCGTCGAGCGCGAGGACGTAGGTGCCGGTGCGCTCGTCCCAGAACGCCTCGTCGATGCGCCGGGCCAGCTGGATCGCCGCCCGCGTGCACCGGGCGGCGTCGTCGCGCCGGCCGAGCTGGCGGTAGATGCGCGCCATGCGCCTGCGCGCGTCGACGCAATAGCCCTGCACCTCGACGAGCGCGAGCGGCGGCGTCGCCGGCGTGCCGTCCGCGTGGGGGACGCCGTCGCGCGAGTCCTTCCAGCCCTGGTTGGTCAGGCCCCGCGGGGTCTTGCGCTGGTACTCGACGAAGCCGTCGCCGTCCTTGTCGCCGTATTCCTCGATCCAGCGCAGGGCCGCCTCCGCCGCCGGGAGCAGCTGGTCGCCGGTGCCCCGGTCGTCGGTCCACTGCAGATACTCGGAGTAGAGGATGATGAAGAGCGGCGTCGCGTCCACGCTGCCGTAGTAGGGAGTGTGCGGGACTTCCCCTGCGCGGGCCAGCTCGCCGCGGCGGATCTCGTGCAGGATCTTGCCGGGCTCCTCCTCGCGGAAGTCGTCGACGCGCTTGCCCTGGTGGGCGGCGAGGAAGAAGAGCGCGTCGCGCGCCACTTCCGGGTTGACGGGCAGCGCCTGGAAGCCGGTGATGAGCGCATCGCGCCCGAACGGCGAGGCGTACCAGGGGATGCCGGCGGAGATGACCCGCCTGCCCTCCCAGTAGATGCTCAGCGCCTTCAAGTCGGCGACGGACTGCTCGAGCGACCAGTTGAAGGCTTCCTCGTTGGTATGGACCTGCGTGGAGCTCTCCGCCCAGGCGCGGTACGCGGCGCGGGCGCGGCCCAGCCTCTCCTCGTAGCGGCGCGGCGGCGGCGGGTCCGACTCGTGATCGCTGCCCGGATACCGCCATCCGCTCTCGGGCAGCTCGGTGATCAGCGGCGGCGGGCGGAACTCGTTGCTGCGCGCCGCGTCCGCCGACTCCCGGACCGAGACCCCGGAGCGGAGCGCGTGCACGGAGGCGATCGCGTGCAGCTCGAGCTGCGTGCTCTCGTTGGGCCCCAGGTGGAAGCTGAAGCGCGCCTTGCCCGCGTCGACCTCGTCCGGCGCGCGCACGGGGAAGAACACCTCCGACCGGTAGACGGCGCCGTCGCGCCCCAGGTAGGCGAACACCACCCGGTCCCGGGTCACGCGCGGCCGGAAGTAGGTGCCGCGGTCCCGGCGGCGCGCGCCGCGCACCTCGAACTGATCGGCGAAGTCGGAGGCGAACTCGTACTCGATCCAGTAGTCCACCTCGTGCACGAGGAAGTTGGTGAGCGTCACCCGCTCGACGAAGTGGTCGTCCATCAGCTGCTCGCGCCGGAGGTGGAGGAAGTTCACCGGATCGGCGAAGAGCCCGCCGAACAACGTCGAGGTCACCGTCAGGTCGATCTGCGAGGTGTACTCGGAGGTGTTCTGGGTGGAGAGCACCACCGGCGGCCCGCCGGCGACGGTCAGCTTGAGCTTGCTGAGGAACCGGGTGTCCTCGAAGTACCCTCCCTGGTCGCGGGCCCCCGGCGGGAAGATGTCCCCCAACCGCCCGGTGACCGCGAACAGGTTGCCGCGCTTCAAGACCAGCTTCTCGGTTCCGGTGGACTCCGGCAGCTGGGTCAGGTCGTCGTAGCCGAGCAGCTCGCTCGCCGCGACGGGAGTCAGCGTCCGATCGGCCACGTCTATCCCGCGTACCCGGCATCGGCGGCGGCGAAGGTCTCGGCCGCGGCCTGCCGATACAGCTGGAGGTAGTCCGACGCCATCCGGTCGGCCGACCAGTGCTCGGCGGCCAGCGCGCGGATTCGGGCCCGGTCGAACAGCTTGTCGGCCACGCGCGCTCCGGACACCAGCTCGCACGGATCGTCCGCCGTGAGGCCGGTGATGCCGTCCCGCACCACTTCGGGCACGCTTCCTCGGCGCAGCGCCAGCACCGGAACGCCGCAGAGCTGCGCCTCGATCATCACCAGCCCGAAGGGCTCGTCCCACTGGATGGGGAAGATCAGCGCGCGCGCCCGCGCCAGGAGGTTCGTCTTGCGCGTGCCTCCCACGGCGCCCAGCTCGAGCACGCCGTGCCGGCGGATGAGAGGCAGGACCTGCTCGCGATAGTAGTCCAGCTCGTGCGGCTCGCCCGCCATGACCAGCGGCAGCCTGGCGCGTGCCGCGACCTCGATGGCGAGGTGGGGACCTTTCTCGCGCGAGTAGCGGCCCAGGTAGAGCAGGTATCCCTGCTCCGGGAGGAAGGGGAAGCGTTCCGGCGAGAGGCCGTGGTGGACGACGGCCGAGATGGGCGCCTCCTCCCGCCGGGCCTGGCTGCCGCTGATGGCCACCAGCTTCACCTGGGGATTGGCGCGGTAGATGCGCGAGAGCCTCTTTTCGCAGTCGTGGTGCACGGTGGCGACCGCGGGGTACGGGCAGAGCCGGGACAGCTCGACCGCGGAGCAGCTGTGCAAGTGCACCACGTCGAAGCCGCGGGGATCGCGCCCGATGTCGCGCAACGACCAGGCGGCATGGGTCGCGTCCACGTCCGCGTTGGGCGGCCACTGCGCGGACGCGAAATAGGACCGCACCTCCACCCCGTCCGGCTGCGAGTCGCCGGTCGCGTAGACGACCACCTCGAGCCCGCGGCGCCGCAGAGCAGCCGCCAGCTCGGCGACGACCAGCTCAGTGCCGCCGTAGCGCGGCGGCGGGACGGGCACGAACGGCGTTGAAACCAGCGCTACACGCAAGCGGGTACCCTCCCGGGGCAAGAGGGAATCTGTGCACGGTGCAACCTTTTCTCAGGCTTGCGAGCGGTACACGCGGTAGTCGATCTCGGGGAACAGGTTGTCCCGCGCCTCGACCTGGCCGAGCCAGGGCTCGTCCACCTGGTTGCCCTTGATCTGGTCGTAGAGCTTGGTGAAGCGGAGCAGGTGCTCGCGCGTGCGGCGCACCGCGTAATCGACCATGGTGCCGGTCTTGATGATGAACGCCCAGTCGCTCGACTGGGCGAGGAGCAACTCGCGCGCCGCCTGGTTGAGGGCCCGCCGCTGGACGCCCGACGCGTCGTGGAACGAGCGGGCGAGCTCGATCATCCGATCGGCGGCCTTGTGCAGGTACCGGTACACCCAGTCGTTGGACTCGTCGAGCCACACGCCCGCGTACCCGCCGGCGCCCCAGCTCGACATGGGCGGCTGCGACACCTGCTGCTCGGGGTACATGGCCAGGTAGTCGATCGGCGAGAGCATCTGCAGGACGTCCTGGTCGAAGGCTGCCTTGCGGATGAGCATGTCGAGGAAAGCCGGCCCCTCGTACCACCAGTGCCCGTAAAGCTCGGCGTCGTAGGGGCTGATCACGATCGGCGGCGGTCCTTCGCCGAACGCCTGGCGCAGGTACTCGACCTGCTTGGTGCGGTTGAAGAGGAAGTTGCTGGCGTGCAAGTCGGCCTTGCGGCGCGCCGCTTCCGGGTCGTAGGGCTGCTTCTGGTCGAGCGGCACCTTGCTGCCGGTGATCTTGTAGTACTTGATGCCCACGTTCTTCCGCGCGCCGGTCGCCTGGATGTACGGGCGGATGTACTCCCAGTCGGCGTCGTAGCCGATGTCCCGGTAGAACTCGCGGTAGTCGGCGTCGCCCGGGTACCCGTAGTCGGCGCTCCAGACCTGCATCGAGCTCTCGGGATCGCGGGCGAAGGCGGCCACCCCGCTGGGCGTGTACACCGGCGCGTACACGCCGCGCCGGGGGCGCGGAGCCGCGTTGGCCAGGGCGTGCGAGTCGACGAAGAAGAACCGGATGTTCTCCTCGGCGAGGTAGCGGTCGACCCCGGGGGCGTAGCCGCACTCGGGCAGCCAGATGCCGCGCGGGTCGCGCCCGAAGTGCATCCGGTAGTGCGCGGCGGCCACGCGGATCTGCGCGCGCATCGCCTCGGGATGGACCATCAGCGGCAAGAACCCGTGGGTCGCGCCACAGGTGATGATCTCGAGCACGCCGTGATCCTGGAGGCGCTTGAAGGCGCCGACCAGGTCGCGCTTGTACCGGTCGTGGAACAGCCGGCGCAGGTGGAAATGGTGCTCGCGGTAGTGCCGGGCGAGCGGACCGAACTGCGGGTCGTTGCGGAGGCGGTGGACTTCCTTGTCGGTCAGCTCGCAGAGCGAGTCGAGCCGCTTCGCATAGCGCGAGAGCAGCAGCTCGTCGCGCAGCATTCCCACCAGCGGCGGCGTCAAGGTCATCGTGACGCGGAACGGGATGCCCTCGTCCACGCAGCGGTCGAACACCTCGAGCAGCGGCAGGTACGTCTCGGTGATCGCCTCGTAGAGCCAGTCCTCCTCGAGGAACTCGGGGTGCTCCGGGTGGCGCACGTACGGCAGGTGCGCGTGGAGGACGATGGAGAGGGCGCCGCGGGTCACGGTTCCTCGTCCTTCTTCTGCAGGGTGCCGCTCCAGGGCACCTTGCCGCCGGGGCGGCTGGTGGTGGAATAGCGGGGCTGCATCCGCCGCTCCCAGCCCGGCGGCGCGGCGCCGGACTTCCAGGCCAGAGGGCGACCTCCCGAGACCGGCTCGCCGCGCAGCGCCGATCCGAGCGGCAAGGTGGCGTACACCTCGTCGAGCACGTCGCTGGGCTGCGCAGGGGGAAGCTTGACCGGGCGAGCCGCGCGGAGCATCCGGGCGCCGCGATCGCCCAGCGCCCACAGCTCGACGCGCAGCTCCAGCGCGCTCGGCAGCTCGCGCAGGTACCAGCCGCGCGACTCGAGATGCACCTCGACCTCGCGCAACAGATCGCTGCCGCGCACGTTCCACACCTTGAGGCTGGCGCGCGCGGTGCCGAGCCCGCCGAAGGCCTGCTCGATCTGCTGCTGCGAGAGGTCCCAGTAGACGTAGATGGTCTGCGGATCGCGGATGAGCGCCACCAGCCGCCCGTCGCCGTAGGTCCAAGGCAGCTCGCCGAGCTCCTCGACGAAGCCGTGCTCCTTGGGCGGCACCGCCGCCGCCGGACTGTGCGTGCGCACGTCCGACTCGGGGACGATCCCGGGCGGAGCCAGCGGAACGCCGGGATGCGCGGGGGTCTCGTGGTGCAGGTTTCCGTTCTGCGGCGCAGGCTCCCCGGAGGCGCGCGCGATCTCGCGCGCCTCCTCGGCTTGCGTACCCGCCGGGTGCTCACGTCCGTCCGCTTCCCGCGGCTCGTCGTCCGGCGCCGCCCGGCGCAATGGATCGGGTCCGTTGCGCTGCGGCGCTTCGTCACCGACCTTCGCAGCAGGTCGCGGGCGAGGTGGTGGAGTCTTGTCGGGCATCGGCGAGCCGTCTCTACCGGGACGCCGGCAGGGGATCAAGCCGTCCGCGGCAGGGGCCGAATAGTTAGGCCTGCGGGAGGTCCGCCGCAACTCCGATGGGTATGTACCTGTGCTGAATCGGGCGGGCGGACTGTCACTTGCGGGACAGCGACTCCGCCGTCTGCTTGGCGTACGCCTTGAGATTCGGCTGTGCGTCCGGAGCGTTGCTCTCGGCGAACGCGCGGTAGAGCTCGATGGCCCGGGGCGCGTCGCCGAGCTGGCGGTAGGCTTCGGCCAGCCCGAAGAGGGGGGCTGCGAGCGCCGGGTCGGCCGCACGCGCCGACGAGTAGTCCTGGGCCGCCTCTTGGAAACGGCCGAGGCTGATCCGCGCCGAGCCGCGGGCGATCAGCGCGTTCGCATACGTGGGGCGAAGGGCGATGGCCTGGTCCAGCTCGGCCAGCGCCGGCTCGTACTTGCGATCGTGGATGAGCGCGACGCCGGCCGAGTAGTGCCGCCGAGCCGCCGCTTCATCTCCCGACGCCGGCGGCGTCGAGGTGACCGGAGCCGGGTTCGCGGCGGCGGCCGGGGCCGGGCTCGGAGCCGGCGCCGGCGCCGCCGGCGGCGCCACGGTGACGACCGTCGTCCCCTGCGGCGCGGGCCTCCGCAACTCCCGGCGCGCGAACGCCGCGCCCAGCGCTTCCTGCGCCTCGGCGTTCGAGGGGTCCAGGGCGATGGCCTTGTTCCACTGCTCGATCGCCTCCGGGTCGTGCCCCATCTTGGCGTAGACGTGCCCCGCCTTCACCCGCGCGGGGACGTTCTTGGCGTCGGCCATGATCGCGTCCTGGTACGCGTACAGGGCCATGCGGAAGTCCTTCGCGGCGAGCGCGCTGTCGCCTTCGGCGATCTTGGCGCCCACGTCCACCGGCACCGCTACGGCCAGCTTGCCGATCGGCGCAGCCTCGCCAGCACCGTGCACGATGGTGCGCGTCCCAGCCGCTTCGGCCGTCGCTGTCTCTGTCGCAGTCGCTGTCGCTGTCGCTGTCGGTATCGCTGTCGGCGGCGCTGTCGCAGACAGCGCCGCTGCCGCCTGCTCCTCCAGGTCCGCCTGCGGCTGCAGCTCGGCGATCCGCTCGTTCGCGCGCTGCACCCACTTCTGCTCGGTCGGGCGCTTCTCCTTCTCGAGGTACTGCCGGTACGCCGCCACGGCGCCGCGCGCCTGGCCCGATTGGCGCAGCGACTCGGCCAGCCCGTAATAGCCGTCCGGATCGTCGGGAGCGAGCGCGGCGTAGCGGCGATACGACTCGGCGGCGTCGGGGAACTTCTGCGCCGTCCGTTGCGCGAAGGCGAGGTTGTACCAGGCCGACGCGTCCTTGGGCTGGAGCCGCACGGCGGTGCGGAAGTGCCCGATGGCCTCCGGCACCTGTCCCTTGCGGAACAGGATCTTCCCGATCTCGTGGTGCGCCACCTGGTCGTTGGGGTTCGCCTCCACCGCGAGCCCGAAGTCCTCCAGCGCCTCGTCCTCGCGCCCGGCGGCGATCGCCGCCAGCCCGCGCTCCCGCATCTGCGCGGCGCGCGCACGCTTGGCCGCCGCCGCCTTGCCGGTCGTCTTCTTCGGCGCCGCGCCCACGGGGCCCGCCGCCAGCGCCAGTGCGCACAAGGTGAGTGCAAGTCGCATGCGAATTCGCATGGCGGAACGATACACCAGCGCATCCGACGCTCTAGTTTTTTGAGGCGAATACGCCTGGCCTATGTAGCAGGCTAGTCGAACCTGCGGTCGATGATGGTCGAGATGCCCATGCCGTAGCCGATGCAGAGCGTGATCAGCGCGCGCCGCTGGCCGGTGCGCTCCAGCTCGTGCAGCGCGGTGGCGAGCAGCATCGCCCCGGTGGCGCCGAGCGGGTGGCCCAGCGCGATGGCGCCGCCGTTCACGTTGACCTTCTCCAGCGGGATGCCGAGCTCCTGCGCGACGACGAGCGGCACCGGGGCGAAAGCCTCGTTGATCTCGAAGAGGTCGATGTCGCTGACCTTGAGGTCCGCCTGCGCCAGCGCCTTGCGGGTCGACGGGATGGGGCCGGTCAGCATCAGCACCGGATCGGATCCCGCCACGGCCATGGAGACGATGCGCGCCCGCGGCTTGAGACCCAGGCTGCGCGCCCGGCCCTTGGAGGCGATGACGACCGCCGCCGCGCCGTCGACGATGCCCGAGCTGTTGCCGGCGTGCAGCACGCCGTCGTCCTTGAAGGAGGGCCTGAGCTGCGCGAGCGTCTCGACCGTGGTGCCCGGCCGCGGGTGCTCGTCGCGATCGAAGCTGCGGCCGCCCGGCAGCTTCACCGGGACGATCTCCTTGGCGAAGAGCCCCTTCTCCATCGCGCTCGCCGCCTTGCGCTGCGATTGCACGGCGAACTCGTCCAGCTTCTCGCGCGGGTAGCCCCATTTCGCCGCGATCAGCTCGGCGGAGAGCCCCTGCGGGACCAACCCCGGCCAGTGCTGCTGGAGGCCGGGCGAAACCGGGCCCTCGCCGCCCACCGCGTCCGAGCCCATCGGCACGCGCGTCATGTGCTCCACCCCGCCCGCGACGACCAGCTGCGAGGCGCCGGAGAGCACCGCCTGGGCGCCGAAGTTCACCGCCTGCAGGCCCGAGCCGCAGAAGCGGTTCACCGTCGTCCCCGGCACCTCGACCGGCAGCCCCGCCGCGAGCACCGCGCCGCGGGCGATGTTGAGCCCCTGCTCCCCGACCTGGGTGACGCAGCCCATGATCACGTCGTCGACGTCCTGCGGCTTGAGCCCCGCGTGGGACAACGACGCCGCGAGCGTCTGCGCGAGCAGATCGACGGGGTGGAGCTCCGACAGCGCTCCCTTCCGCTTCCCGCGCGCGGTCCGCACCGCATCGACGATGATCGCTTCTGCCACGACGTCCTCCTGCCCGCAGGCTCGCATCCGCTCGGCGGCCGGAATCGATCCCTGACGTCCGCGGCAGCAAAACGTACCGCCGCCCCAGGGGCGGCGGCTATCCGTGGCGGAAGGGATTCTTCCGTACGATGGTCTGTGCCCGCTCGGCCCCCACCGACACGGCGATCGCTTCCACTCCGACCAGGTCCTCCACCCGCTCGACGTACCTGCGCGCGTTCTCCGGCAGCTCCTTGTACTCGCGCACGTCCGCGATGGGCTCCTTCCAGCCGGGCAGCTCTTCGTACACGGGCTGCGCCTGCTCGAGGAGCTCGGGATCGGAAGGGAACTCCTGGACCACCTTGCCGTCGTCGAGCCGGTACCCGACCGCGATCTGGAGCTTCTCGAAGCCGGTGAGCACGTCGAGCTTGGTCAAGGCCAGCCCGGAAAGCCCGTTGACGCGCGCCGCGTAGCGCAAGACCAGCGCGTCCAACCAGCCGCAGCGCCGGGGCCGCCCGGTGGTGGCGCCGTACTCGACGCCGACGGTGCGCAGGCGGTCGCCGACCTCGTCGTGCAGCTCGGTGGGCAGGGGACCGTTCCCGACGCGCGTGGTGTACGCCTTGCTGATGCCGATCACCGAGTTGATCGCGGTCGGCCCCAGCCCCGCGCCGACCGCGGCGTTCCCCGCCACCGTGTTGCTGCTGGTCACGAACGGGTACGTCCCGTGATCCACGTCGAGGAGCGTGCCTTGCGCGCCCTCGAAGAGCACCGCCTTGCCCCGCTCCACCTCGTGGGCCAGCTTCTCGCTGGCGTCGCCGATGTACGGGGCCAGCTTCTCGCCCAGCGCGGCGGCCGAGGCATGCACCTTCTCCAACTCGACCGGCTCGCCCCCGAGCGCGCGGATCTGCGCGTTCGCCTCCTCGATGCGCTCGGCGAGCCGGTCGCGCAGCGCGTGCTGCTTGAGGAGGTCGCGCATGCGGATCCCGCGCCGCGCCACCTTGTCCTCGTAGCAGGGGCCGATGCCGCGGCCGGTGGTGCCGATCTTGGTGCGGCCGGTCTTCTGCTCCCGGCCCACGTCGATCCGCTTGTGGTACGGAAAGATGACGTGGGCGTTCTCGCTCACCACCAGCTGCGTGGGGTCCGAGAGCAAGCCGCGGCTCTTGAGCAGATCGATCTCGTCGTCCAGCGCTTCCGGGTCGACCACCACGCCGTTTCCGATGAAGCACCGCTTGCCGGCGTGCAGCACGCCGCTGGGCACCAGGTGCAGCACCGTCTTCACCCCGCCGACCACCAGCGTATGGCCGGCGTTCGCCCCGCCCTGGTACCGCACCACGACGTCGGCCCACGAGGTGAAGAGGTCGACGATCTTCCCCTTCCCCTCGTCACCCCATTGGGCGCCGACGATGACGACGTTGGACATGGACCTTGAGTACCACGGGTGACGGGGTCAGAGGACGACTTGCCGCACCTCGAGGACGTGGGGCAGCTTGCGCAAACGGTCCAGTGTCTCGGGGCTGGCCGTCCCGTCGATGTTGACGAGCGCCAGAGCGCGGCCCGTCCGCGCCTCGCGGGCGAGCGCGAACTGGGCGATGTTCACCTGCGCCTCGCCCAGAGTGCGGCCCACGTTGCCGATGACACCGGGTTTATCCTGATTGACCATCACCAGGACGGTCCCCTGGGGCGCTGCCTCGACCGCGAACTCGTTGACGCGCACCACGCGGGGCTCGCGCTTGCCGATGATGGTCCCCGCCACCTCGGTGGTCCCGGCTTTCGAGCGCAGCCGCACCGTCACCAGGCTGGCGAAGTCCGGCGTCTCGTTGCTCTTCACCTGCGTGACCGAGAGGCCCCGCTCCTTGGCCAGCGCCGGCGCGCTCACCTCGTTGACCGGCTCGGCCAGGAAGGTGCCCAGGACTCCCTTGAGCACGGCGGCGGTGAGCGGAGCGGTCGGCTGCTCCGCCACCTCTCCGGCATAGGCGATCTCGATCTGCTCGGGCGCGGTGGCGGTCTCGCCCTCGAGCGCGAGCTGCGCGCTGAGCCCGCCCATCTTCTCGCACAGCCGGAGGAAAGGCCCCAGGCGCTCGAGGACTTCCCCGGAGACGCTGGGCACGTTCACCGCGTTGCGGACGGTGCCGGTGGTCAGGTAGTCCACCATCGCCTCGCAGACGATGGTCGCCACGTTCTGTTGCGCGTCCTCGGTCGACCCGCCCAGGTGCGGGGTGCCGATGAAGTTCGGGCAGGAGAAGAG
>Ga0099794_10000459_pt1 | contig 13629 bp, 14 predicted proteins | sample Rivendell_Oct201_10_FD_77320 | JGI IMG/M metagenome (GOLD analysis project Ga0099794, IMG submission 77320) | Vadose zone soil microbial communities from the Eel River Critical Zone Observatory, Northern California, USA -... | ecosystem: Host-associated > Plants > Roots > Rhizosphere > Soil ... | reverse complement strand
TCTTCGGATGGTCCTCTGCTCATATGTCTACATTAACACGAACCTGAAAAGAATGAAACAGACTAGCTCTTAAGTGTGCCGAAAACCTTGGATCGGCACGCACGGGAAGTCGGGGCCCTTGCAGATCCTCCCGCGGCCGCGGTTCGCCTGCTACCGCCAAGGCGCCGCTGCCAGCCGTCGAAGCCGCGCCGCAAGCGGCGAGTTGCTTCGTGAAGACCACGAGGCGGTCGGCCTTGACTTCTCACAGCCGGCACTCGCTGCTGGATGCTCGGGCTCATCCCCTGAGGCCCCAAGGACTCTGATCAATGATTCGTGCACTGACGGCACGGATCAAGATCGGTCGAGCGGCTTGAGTCTGAACTGCGGCCCCTTCCGCGTCGCCGGGCATGCTGCGCCACCTCGAGGGGTCTCGTTTCGAGACCACTGCGGGTACTGCGGGTACCAAAACCGGACGCCTCACTGCGTCCCACAGGACACCGCCACAGGGAAGCCGACACGGCAGGCATCCCTCGGGGCGTCGATACGTAGAGAGGGACCGGGCGCGAGGAACAATACTTCCGGGGGTGCGGGCGGCGCCCCTATCTGCGGACCAGTCCATGCTTTGAGCGGCCTCCGTGGTCGCGCAGCCAGCCGAGCAGAACGCGACGGGGGTGCCACACCCCGCCGCGCAGGGCAAGCACGAAGTCCGGTCACGCACCCGCGTCCGAATCACGCCGGGGCCGCGCGAGGACGAAGAGAGTTTCGCGCGCGGCGCTCCGGCGGTACTGCGGCCGTCAGGGCTGCTCTACGCAGTAGATCCAAAACTGGAAAACCGCGCAGCCGACCGCCCCGGCGCCGAACGCGATCCCGTCCGTGGCGGTGGGACGGGCCCAGCGCCCGGTCCACGAGTTCGTCATATCCGACCAGCCGTTGCAGCACTCGCCCGCCGTGAAGTCGCCTGAGTTGGCGATGCCGGTCCACACCTCGGTTCCCGTATCTACCGGCGAGATCCCGATGGCGTTCGTGAGCGGTGCGTAAGCTGCGCCGAAGATGGCCGCGCTGGTCGTCGTGCCGATGACGATGTCGTCGTGCGGCCGGTAGTACGTCGTGCTCGGCTTGAGAACCCAGTCGGTCAGGGCCTTCGCGTCGCGGTTCACGCCGTCCACGAGGAGCGCCTTGTATACGTGCGCGTCGGGGCGGTTGGGGTCCGTGTTGCAGAAGTCGTCAGCCTTGTGAATGGCGCTGTCGCCGTTGAGGTTCGGGTCGTTCTTGAAGTCCGCGACGTGCTTGCGCGACGTGAGGAAGATCTTGAGTCCGCTCGACACGTGCGGGGTCGGGGTCGGGGTCGGGGTCGCGTCCGCGTGCAGGCCATCGGCGCAGGCGGCGAGCAGCAGGAGCGAAGCGGTCGCGATGCGATGCATGGGAATCACTCCGGGGAAGATCCTGCACGTATATCAACCCCTCGCCGGGCCGAGTTGCGCAACGCCGGGTCCGTCACCGTCCGTACGAGAGACCGACGAATGCCGAAGGCAGCGGACGGACAGTGGTTTTCGAATCGACCCGTAGCACCTCCGCGGCGAACTGACCACAGACGCCGAGCCAGATACGGTGCACGAGCCGCACGCCGAACGACGCTTGCACTCCGGCGGATGCCGCCGGCGACCACGCCGTCGGTTCGTAGCGGCGTGCCTGCAGAATGGCCCCCGCTCCGGCCGCCAACCCGGCGCCCGCCGTCAGCGCGCCACGGTCGATGCGTGCGAAATCGCGCGTCACCGAGACGAGCATCGAGCTTTCGCGAAAATCGGGGCCCTCCGCGCTGCCGATTTGCGCCGCGTATCCCCAGGAACCGACTTCGCGCGAAATCCGGAGGGCCGGCTGGACCAGCGCCCCCGCGGCTACGCCCCGGGAAACTCCAAACGCGATCGACCAGCTCTTGTTCTCCATCTCGAGGGAGCCTTTGACCTGGGCGAGCTCGAGGTTGCCAGGGCTCAGCTCTGAAGAAGCGAGGGTCCGCCGTTCGCCCTTCTGCAACGTGACGGAGGCGGCGAGATCGACCTTCCCCAAGGCTGCGCGAACCAGATACTCGCCCGCGGGCAGGGCAAGCTCGTGCGCGCCTCCCGGCCCGGTCTCCGCCAGCACCCGGGCCGACTTGCGATCGACGACCAGCGCGCGATCGAGGCCACCCGGCAGGGTCAGGCTCGCGCTGCGCGAGGTCAGGTCGGTCATGACCAGATCGCCCTGTCCGGAAAGGCGATAAGTATACGTCGGATGCTGTGGGCCGACGGTTGTAGCCGCCGTCGCCCGCAGGGTATGCGCGAACGCGTAATCGTACGCCTCGGCGAGCGTCACCAGTCCGTCGCCGGACGAATCGGCGGCGCCGCGCAACCCCGAGACGAAATGATGGGTGAAGAACGACCCCCGGATCTCCCGCGACTCGAGCGCGATCTCGTCTGCCGCGCTGGAGCTGATCAAGGCCTCGCCGCTGGAGTTGATCTCGTCGGTGAGCCGGATCTGGAAGGCGGGAGCCGGCTGGCCTCCTTTCAGGGCCAGGAGCGCGCCCGACCGACAGCTGTCGAGTACGATGACGCGGACGTCGGCCGCCGTGTTCCGAAGCATGGCGCGCAGATCCGTGAACGTCAGCCGCTCGGCGCCCAGTTCCAGCGACTCCCCGTCCGAATGCCCGGAGAAATAGAAGATGACCACGGCCCGGTCGCCGTCCGCGGCGTGTACCCCGCGGACACGATCGGTGACTGATGCGAGCGCAACGCGCACGCTGTTCACACCCACTCCGCGCAACAGCCAGAGATCGTTTGCCGGCACGCCACCGAGCTCCGTCAACACGCGAGCGAGCTTCTCGGCGTCGTCCTGCGCGAATTGCAGGACAGGTTGGCCGTCGGCGCCCCGGTCGTGGCCGACGATGACGGCGTATCGGTGCGTGGCCGCCCCGACTCCCTGTGCGCAGACCAGCGCGACCATCAGAGCGAGGTGGTTCACCCGGCAGCGATGCATCCGTTTCACGGTACCACCTTCTCCACCAGTGCCGACAAGACGACTACGGAGGGAATGGTGACGACTGGCCCAGCCCGAAGCGTCGCCGGCCCGGCGGCGCCCATCTCCCGCAGGCGGGCCAGCACCGGCATTGCGTCGATGGGACGTCGCGAGAACAGGCAGTAGATCCGTTCCGGTCCTGGAGTGGAGTCCAGGCGTACGCTGCCGGGCAGTTCGGCGCGATCGGTGGCGGAGGCGAGCCGCAGGCTGCTACGGGCGCCAAAGGGAGCGTACACGCTTGCGACGGCCGCCGCGTCTACTGACGCGACCATCACGTGTTGGTAACCCGCCGGCTGCACGACGAAGCGGATCTCGTCCCCCGGCGCGAGCGCAGCGCCGTCCTGTACGGCGAAGACGCGATCCTGGCGACGGGCGAACACTTCGCAGACGGGACCGCCTTTTGCGATCACATCCGGGCCACCCTCATCCGTGGCGCGCGGGACGAGCACCACTGCGGTCGCCGCGGCGGCAGCCAGCGCGGGAGCGCCGAGGATCCAGTACCAGCGGCGCCGGGACCGCTTCTTCTCCAAGGAGGGCAGGGTTCGCGCGAAGATCTCCGCCTCGAACTTTCCGCGTGAGCTCCTCAGCTCGGCGAGGTCCTGCGCGCAGCGCGGACAAGCCGCGATGTGGGCCTGGGCGGCCGCGAGAGCGTCCCCGCCGAGAATTCCCAGTTCCATGCCATCGAGCGTCCAGGTGGAGAGGTGTTCCATGGCTATCTCCTGTCCGCGAGCCGGCGCAGGCTCTTCGCGAAGTGCGAAAGACGATTCACGACCGTTCGCCGGGAAATGCCGAGGACGGCCGCTACGTCGCCCTGTGCGAGCCCATCGATGTGATGCAGCCAGACCACGACGGAGACCTTGCGTGGAGTGCGCCGCAATGCGTGCGCGACGAAATTGCGATCGGCCAGGGCACTCTCCGGATGGGTTGGGTCCGGGACCGGATCAGGGTCGCGCGTCCGGCGGCGCGCATCGCGGAGCACGTTGAGGCATTGATTCGTCGCGATGCGGTAGATCCAGGTCAATGCCTCCCGATCGTCGGGCGCCTTCTCGAGATGCCGGAGCACGCGAAGGAAGGTCTCCTGCGTGGCATCCTCCGCCGCCGCGTCGTCGCGCAACATCCGCCGGCAGCGGGCATAGATCGCAGGCCCGTGCCGTCGGTAGAGCAGTGCGAGCTGTCGCTGATCTCTCGGCACGTAGATGTTCCCGATGGAGAAACACTGGGCGAGCAGGAACTGCGCAACTCAGGATCGGGGTGTTACTCGCTGGCGACGCTGCGGCCTCGCCCTCTCGGTTCCCTTCGGCAGGAAGAACCTCGCGCGTTATCGAGCGGGTTGTCCATGCTCCGCGTCATCACCTGGCCAAACTGGGTCGCGTTGAGGCGGAGAGCGTCGTAATTCATCTCGCGGTCCATGCATGGCATGCAGCAGAGGGCGAATAGAAAGCGCCAAGCTGCCGACGACCTCCCCTGGTGTGGTCCGACGTTCTCACGATCGGCGGCGGCTTCGTCTTGGGACTGGTCCCCTTGACGATCAACCATTGGCTGACCTCAGGCTGCTCCGCCTTCGGGTGCGCGCCAGATTCGAACTACCCGCCGGAATACAAGGTCCGACGTGTAAACCGCGTCGGCATCATCAAGATCTTCGGCGACTGCGTATATGTCAGCGCCTCGCTGCGCGGCCAGCTCGTCGGCCTGCAGCACGAACGCGGCATGCAATGGCGTGCCTACTTCCACGAAGTCGACCTCGGCATCGTCGAGATCGCCAACATGAACGACGCGCTCTCGGTCCTGTCAGCATCTGAATCCAGCGCAGTGAACCCAAACAAAGGCACTTCCATCTCGACGATCGTCAGCATCTGACCGTTATCCGAACTGTCAGCGATGTCTTGACTGCACCTTGACTGCACCTTTTCGACCTTCAAACTTTTCGTCGTACCGCTACTTCCACCACCGCTCCACCCCGTCCCGTTCCGCCTCCTCCGCTCCGTCCCTTTTCTCCACTCCTACCCACCTCCCTCAACCAGACTTCCTCCACCAGATCACTTCCGCCCGCCCTTGACCCAACCCTCCGCCGCCGCCACTGCCACCCCACCAACTCCACCAGACTCGCTGCCTTCCTCCCCCCTCCAACTGCTGTGGACTCCGACCTCTCTCTACCGATGGTGGGAGAGAGAGGTCGGAGTCCGCAGCAGCGCTTTGCCACCGTCTCCCTCGACGGCAGCGAGCCCGCGATCGTGCTACTCGTTCCGGCAACTTGGCGGCGGCGCCCTCCGAATGGACTCCCGAATCGACCTCCGTTTCGACCCTCGAAGGCGCTCCGGGAGTCGCCGGACAGGTCGCCGATCACCCAGCGACAACGCTGACGCTGGCTCTGGAGATCGATCCGCATGCCTCGCCTGACTGACCGCGATCACTTGCTCATCGGCTTTCTCGCCCTGGCCCGTTACCTGACGAGCAAGCAGCTCACCCGCCTGGTCTTCCCTGGCAAAGCCGAGTCCACCGCCTCCGGTCGTCTCAACCAACTCGCCGAAGCCTCCGACCCGTACGCTCCGCTGCGCCGCCTTTCGTACCGGACGTACGAGGGCAAGATCGTGGTCGTCTGGACGCTCACCAAGGTCGGCTACCGCATCGCTGAGGAGCTGGTCGGCGAGGTCAAGGTGCCGCGCCAGGACATCGGCTCGGATTTCCTTGAACACTCGACGACGTGCAGCCAGCTCTTCGTCTACCTCGCGCAGAAGCAGAGCCGCACCGATGCCGCCGAGCTGCCGACGCGCTTTCGCTGGCTCGCAAGTGAAGGACAGGGCTACCCGTACGGCGAGTACGACCAGGTGCACGGCAAGCGCCGGGACCGCCTCCTCCAACCCGATGCGGTACTCGAGGTCCCGCTCGCGCGCCGCCGCTTCTTCATCGAACTGGAGATGGGCACCCACCCGATCACCTCGGCCAACGAGGAGAAGGCCGGCGCCACGCTCGCCAAGGTCGATCGCTACGACCAGTTCCTCCACGGCTTCGCCGACGTCGCCGGCAAGGACACCTGGTACGCGAAGAGCTTTTCCGACCGCTTCACCGCCGAGCTGCTCTTCGTGGTCAAGTCGCCCAAGCGGCGCGACAACGTGAACGAAGCGCTCGCCGAGAGGCGCAAAGGCCGCGTAGGTCCGCAGCCCGCCGTCCGCGCCCTCACGCTTTCCGACGCGAGCCGCGAGCTGCGCGAGCTCGTCGGCGCACCGCCGCGCACCACCGAGGAACGGCCCTTCCCGCCACCACAGCCGACTGCACAGCCACCACCATCGGTGCCCTTGATCACTGAGCGGGAGCTCCACGTCCTGCTCAACGCCCACACCAGCTTTCTCGACATCGTGCACCGCCAGCACGAACTCCACCGCTCGATCACCAAGGACGGCAAGGCGCCGCCGTTTCCCTTCGAGCCGTACCCGAAGGAGACCAACGAGGCCGCCGAGGTCCTCGACGCGATCTACCAGCGCCTCGTCGCAGCCAAGAAGAAGGGCAACTAAGGCCGCGGGCCGAAATTACCTAAACATCTGGAGCATCGCCCTCCGAGCGCGGACCTCCTGCATGACGAATAGGTAGTTTCGATCGGCGGCCTAATCTAAGGAAGAAAGCATCACGCCCTCGCTGCCGCCGGTGGATCGCCTGCGTCTGCTCCCGCTCCTCGTCCACGGTGAGCACCACGCAGCGGTTCATCAGCTCTTCGTCGATCTCGATCGCTGTCGTCGTCAGGAAGATCACGAAGGCCAGCTCGGCGCTCAGTGCCTGCAAGACGCCATGGCATGAAACTATGAGTCGAAGGCGGCCCACTTGGGCTACCTGCTGCGGCCGGCCCTGCTCAACCAGTAGCCGGGCCGCCGCTTCGCGTGCGCGACCGCCAGCACGATCACGCGGTCGGTCTCCAATGTGTACGCCAGAGCGAACGGAAAGCGAGACAAGAGGAAGCGACGAATCTCGAGTTCCTCTGAAGCATCCGGCCATCCCGGCCAGGCCCGTGGGTTCTCGCCGATGACGGCAAGCGCCCGCTCGACCTCCACGACGAAATCAGAACCCAAGCCGGGGCGCCTCGCCTCGTACCAGTCACCCGCAGCGGTGAGGTCGGCCACGGCACCAGTGTGGAGGACGACCTCCACGCCCTACCGCTTGCTCCAGCGTTTCGACAAGCGGTCCCGAACGGCGCTCCACTCCTCCAGGCCCGCGGTTCCCGCCTTGACCTCTCGTGCACGCCGCTCGATCTCGGCGAGCCAAGTCTCGGCCGCGTCGGGATCTTCGGACTCGTCGAGGCTCCGAAGCAGCTCATGCGCCAGCCGGGCACGCTCGGGCGCTGAGAGGGAGAGCGCGCCGGAGAAGACGTCCTTTTTCGACTCGGAGCCCATTCATCGAGAGTATACACCGCCACGCTCGGTCGCGCAGTTAGAGCGTGCCGCAGATCGTTGAGGAGCTTTCACCGCCATGCCAGTGGTGGATTCCCCACGCCACCTCGGACATGTTGGCGAGCCACGGCCAGGTACTCAGTCAGCGCGGCAGGCGAGACGCGGATCGCGTTAGAGATGCGGACGTGCGGCAGCTCACCTCGCTCGCACAGGCGGTAGGCGACTGCGCGGCAGACGCCCAGTCGGGCTGCGACTTCCTTGATCGAGAGAAGCGGTTCGCTCGACAACTCGGGAGCCTGGGCGCCGTCGCTGGCGACACGGGGGCGACAAATCTTGCCTCGCAAGTCGTCGCAAGTCGTGGATTGAGTAGCTTGGCATGCCGATCGCCCTTCCGGATTTCCAGTGCTTGCGACGCCGTGACCAGCCGTCTCACGAGAGGAGAACGGCGCCGCAGCAGTTCGGGACCAGGGGGTCGCAGGTTCAAATCCTGTCTCCCCGACCAATCCAAGCCCGCGATCTGCTTCGGGTTTCCGATCGGGTCGTCCTGTCCGGTTTTCGGGAAATCGGGGCGCGGGGACACAGTGGGGACAAGCGGCGGCAGCCGCGCGACTCCGGCGCGCAGATCGGCGAGATCGACGCGCGTGTAGACGTTCGCGGTCAGCCGAGGATCTGCATGGCGGAGCATGCGTTGGGCGACGACGAGCGGCACGCCGGCGCGCGCGAGCAGCGTCGCGGTGGTGCCACGCAGGTCGTGAAAGCGCAGCGGGCGCGGCAGCGCCTTGGGCCACAGCTTCATCTTGCAGCTCGGGCAGGGGCGCAGCTCCGAGTCCTCGGCCTGTTCCTCGTGGCCGCAGCCCTTCCGGCGGCAGACGTGGAGATAACCGCGCACGAGCCCGGCTCGGCCCATCGCACGGCGCAGGACCTGCTGCAGGTCCGTCTCGTCGGTCCGCATCGAGCCGTCTGACGCGGGGAACACGAACTCGGAATTCGACGCTTCGATAGCTTCCTCGAGGAGGGGCTGCAGCGCCTGCGCGATAGGCAGCACGTCAGCGTGCCCGCCCTTCGTGGTGTCGTGGTCGTAGGACCGGCGCACCGTGATCGTCCCCTCGACCAGGTCCACGTCGCTCTTGCGGAGGCCGAGCAACTCGCCCTTGCGCATGCCCGTGTAAACGGCACATGCGAAGAGCGGCCGCCACTGCGGCGTGAGCGCTGCGAGGAGCGCCGGCACCTCGTCTGCACGAAGCGTGTCGAACACCTTGCGCGGCACCTTGCGACGCTTCACCGCCTTCGCCGGATTCTGGCCTTGCCAGAGGCCGCGCTCGATCGCGCGAGCGAAGATGGTGTGAACGTTCCCGCGCAACCCATTGAGGCTCTTCGGCGACAGCTCATCGGAAAGCCCCTGCAGCGCGCCCTCGATCTTCGCTGCTGTCACCTCGGCCACGGCCAGGCCGCCCAGCAGGAGCAGCAGTCGCTTGCGCGCGAAGGCCTCGTTGTCGCCGCGGAGACGCGACCCGTACTCCTTCCACCACCACTCGAATAGCTCCGCGAACGTCATCCGCGGCGCATCCTCGGCCAGCGGCTCGAGTCCCTTGCGCTGCCGCTCCGCCTTGCGCTCCAGGTCGTCGGCATCCCGCTGCGCGTCGCGCTTCGTCTGGCACGAGGTTGCCTGCCTTCGCCAGCGTCCGGCCGCGTCCTTCCACCGCGCGTAGTACTTCCCGTTCTTCCGGAAGACGCTCGCCGTGGCTACATCGCTCCACCAGCACGCCGCTTGGCCAGGCGCGCACGCTGTTGGGCGCAAAGCGAAGCATCGCACCAATACGAATGCATGGCAGCTCTCCGCGCTCGGCCGCCTTGTAAACCCAACTCTTCGATGCGCTCAAGTAGCGGGCCACTGCATCGACGTCCCAGAGCGTGTCCGGGTTCGCAACGACAGGAAGATCAGCGGTGTTCATCTGCGCTCCATCATTTTGTCCTGTAGAGGCTAACATGACTCTTTGAAGCAACGCAATGGAGACTACTTCCTGCCGTGGCGCAGCTGCTCATAGCGCTCGAACAGCAGATGCGAGACGTACTGGTGGACATCCATCTTCAGCTTGTGCCGCTCTTGCTCAAGCACCTCCACAACCTGGGGCGGCAGACCGAACATCGTCCGAAACGCCTCGATCATCTCCCGGACCACGTCGTTCATCGAGTACTGCCGGCCCTTCGCTTTCATGAGCCGCGCCGTCTCACTCCGCAGGAAGGTTCCCACTCCGGGCGGATAACGAACCGTCAGACTCTCCAACTCGATCGTGTTCGGCGTTCGTCCCATGCTTGATGAATACTCTAGAAACAGTCATCACAGAAGCGCCAAGAAAGGGGTCGTGCTACTTTCGCCAGAGGCGGTCGAACCGAGCCAGCATCCCATCGAGGTCGAATTCTGGCGCATTCATTCGCAGAACCGCGGGTAGATCGCGCGTCAGCCCCGCCTCGACCTGCCGTCGCCTCTTCTCGGTCAGCCCGAAGGACTTGCTTTGCTTCGCCATCGGGAGCGCGCGGAGCTCGGCCAGCTTCTCGTCGACCAGCCCGATGAACGAGGACGACGACAAGTCGGCGCCACTCTCGCGGAGCCGGTCGAGGTCGTAGAAGTCGCGCACTGCCTCCCGCGTGAAAGCTGCGCGCACTTTCTCTGCGCGTGCCTCGGCAGCGTCCAGCGCGAAGCACTTCGCCGCTCTCACGTCGCCGGCCAGCGGATCGGCGAGGAGCTGGCGCAGGCCAACTTCGCGCGGTGGCCGCAGAACTGGCCGAATCGAGACCTCGAGCCGAACACCTTGCGGCCCGAACTCGGACGGATAGTCGAGCTGCCACACGCAGTGCGTCGCATTGTCGAAGAGCTCCCCAGCAGGGAAACGGGCCGAGGCTCCAACGAACGGGCCAATCTCCTTGAGCACATCGCGGATCCGATGCGTGCGGCGAACGTTGGCCAGTTTCTGTCGACTCGGCGTACCAGGCAGAACAAGATCTGCGTCCTCGGACAACCGAAAGAAGCCGAGGTCAACCTTGCTTAGCAGCGTGCCTCCCTTCAAGAGGAGCCCATCGCCAATGCTCTGCCCGAGGCCCCAGAGGATCCGGGTGAGATAGAAGTCCTTCTCGATGAGCTGCGGCTGCACCCGCTCACGCGCTGCGGCCTCGCGGCACAGATCCGCGAGGAGGGCCCGATCCGGCAACCGGGGCAGAGCCGCTGTCAACGGTCGTTCTCGATGACGCTCCAGCGTCGGTTGAAGGGTCCCCTCCGCGGAGCGCCGGGATCCATCGAAAGCACGGACTTCGTCTTCAACACTCGCCGATGGAGCTCGGCCAGCTGCTTGGGCGCGGTCCCCGCCCGCTCAAGAAGAACGCCAAGCCGCTGGCATGTGCTGCTACGCGCTCCTCTCGCCGCGTACTCGACGAGCTTCGCGCGTTCCACCCGCGGGAGTGTCTGCTTGACGATCCTGAGCGCTTCGCTGCCGCTGCCTGCCAGCGCAGGGAGGTCCAACAGGTCGATCAACGTTCGCTCGGGATCGCTGAGCTGAACCGACATCCCCTCGAGATCGGTAACAACCGTCCCGTAACCCAGCCACTTTGAGCTCACGCGGTGAAAAGCGAGCCGGGCGCCGCCAAGCCGCCGGCTGCTGTGACGTCTGGCCGCGAATGCATCGAGCACGGAGACGTACTGCTGCTCCGTGAGGCGATGAAACGTGAGCGCCCAGAGGCCACCCAGATAGTAGGGTTCACCCTGCAGGAGCACGGCCGCTTGCACCGGGGCCGAAGCGGCCGTGGGCCGCGACAGCGTCCGGAGCGGACGCACCAAGTACCTACCTGCGCCAATGCGTTCCAGCGCCTTCTTCGCGACCAACCTCGACGCGACGTCGCGCGCTACTGCGACCCCGACCACCCTGCGTATGTCGTCGAGCGTTACCGAGGCCCGCCGTTCGCGCTCCCATCCCGCAAGAAGAGCCACCTCCCTCCGAGAGAGCGAAGCGCTGTAGGTGCGTACATGGTTAGTTGCGGGGTTCGCGACTTTCACGACACCAGTCTACAACGATGTTTCGGCAGCGCAACTCATGAATACGCTCCGCGTTCGATGATGGAGGTGGCCAACGCAGCGGGAAACCCAGGACTTGCGTCGCGCGAAGGTTCTCGCTCAGTGTTATGCATCTTGGCAAATAGGAGGTTTGGCCGTGCTGAGGACAGCAAGCAAGGTGTGCTTGGCGAACTCGCACAAGTCCTCGCGAACAACACCATCCTTCGAAGGACTGCGCCCAGCATCGGCACGAGCGTCGAGGGCCGCTCGTGGCGCGAGCGCGAAGATGAATACTCCATGCGAGATCGCTCTTCGTCGTGAACTCTGACCGCGGGTTAGGCGGTCGTGCTGCTTCCGTCGCGCGTGCCAGTGGGCGTCCGCCACTTCGGTCGGTGGTCGGCACAGGCGATCGGCCTCCACCAGATAGCGCCTTGGCCAACTCCGTGCTGGAGCGCGACGAGCCGCTAGCGTGCAGACCGTTTGCGCCTGTCGCCGCCGCCCACTCGCGCTTCTCTTTTCTGCTGCGCGTCGTACGCGCTCATGACGGCCGGGATCAGCCCGGGAAAGCGCGACTCGACCTCCGCGCAACGGGACGCGTTCTGCATCTCGACGCCCCGGCGCTCGCTGCGGATCAGGCCCGCCTCCCGGAGCACCTTGAAGTGCTGGGAGAGCGTCGACTTGGGGACGGCCACAGCGGTGACGGTCATCAACGTCGAGCAGCTCTGGGGGAATTGCGACCCGATGATCCGCGCGTAGATGGCGACCCGCACCGGATCCGCGAGCGCATGCAGGATGGCCTCGACGGTGACGTCTTCGATCGCTGGGTGAACGAGGGGCCTCACGCCTTGAGTCTAACCGCCGCGGACCGTTCGTCCAATAGTTCGAATCTTCCGAACTACGGAAGCATCTACTCCTGCGTTCGATCACAACCCGTCTTGAAAGGATCCTTCCATGGGCAAGCTCGCAGGCAAGGTCGCAGTGGTCACCGGCGCATCCAAGGGCATCGGCGCCGGCATCGCCAAGGCTCTGGCCGCCGAAGGCGCGGCAGTCGTCGTCAATTACGCTTCCAGCAAGGCCGGCGCAGACAGCGTGGTCGCTTCCATCCGGGCAGCGGGAGGAAAAGCGGTGGCGGTGCGCGGGGACGTCTCGAAAGCCGCCGAGGCGAAGGGCATCATCGACGCGGCCATCGAGAGCTACGGCCAGCTCGACATCCTGGTGAACAACTCGGGCGTCTACGAGTTCGCGCCCATCTCGGACGTCACCGAGGAGTCCTTCCACCGGCAGTTCAACGTCAACGTGCTCGGCCTGCTCCTGACGACGCAGGCGGCAGCGAAGCACCTGGGCGAAGGGGCCAGCATCATCAACATCGGTTCCGGCGTCAGCCGCATCACTCCGCCGAACAGCGCAGTGTACACCGGCACCAAGGCCGCCATCGACGGGATCACGGGCGTGCTCGCCCGGGAGCTGGGGCCGAAGAGGATCCGGGTCAACTCCATCAACCCCGGAATGGTCGAGACCGAAGGAACGCACTCCGCGGGTTTCATCGGCTCTGATTTCGAGAAGAACCTGGTGGCGCAGGCCTCGCTGGGCCGCACCGGGCAGCCGGGCGACATCGCCTCCGTCGCGGTCTTCCTCGCCAGCGCCGACTCGGGGTGGATCACCGGCGAGCAGCTGCTCGCGTCGGGCGGACTGCGGTAGCAGGCGAGTCGGCGGCCCACCTCTCGTTTCACGCCGGGAGACGGAGCGTTCCCTTCGGGCCGACCATGACGGCCCGAAGGGACGCCTGCTTCGTGCTGACCACCGCCGCGTCGAGCGACAATTGCGAGAGCCGTGCGCGCAGCGGGGCGGGCTGCGGCGCTCCCAATTCGAACCGCTCCAGGCGGCACCCCGCCGGCGCGTCAGTCGAAGGATGCGGCGAGTCCTTGCTCCACTCGATGAAGAAGGGCAACAGCCCGCCCTCGTCGTCCTGAAGCGGAAGCGCTTTCCAGCGGAGCATCTGTCCCGAGGGGCGCTGGCGGGAGCCCGGGCTCATCGGCTTGAGGGCCACTTTGGCGGCGGTGAGCTTCTTGATCAGCGCGTCCATGTCGTCGACGTGGGCGGCCCACCCGATCAGCCGGGGCGCATCGAGCTGGTAGAGCCCGCGCACGTCGGCGCTCCGGGGCTGCGCGGGATCGGGAGCGATGA
>Ga0099794_10000457_pt1 | contig 13680 bp, 11 predicted proteins | sample Rivendell_Oct201_10_FD_77320 | JGI IMG/M metagenome (GOLD analysis project Ga0099794, IMG submission 77320) | Vadose zone soil microbial communities from the Eel River Critical Zone Observatory, Northern California, USA -... | ecosystem: Host-associated > Plants > Roots > Rhizosphere > Soil ... | reverse complement strand
TCGTTGCCCATCACCTGCACGGCCACCATGGTCATCGCTTCGCACTGTGTCGGATTCACTTTGCCCGGCATGATCGAAGAGCCTGGCTCATTCTCCGGCAGCGTCAGCTCGCCTAGCCCGCAGCGCGGTCCGGAAGCCAGCCAGCGAATATCATTCGCGATCTTCATCAGCGAAGCCGCCAGCGTCTTGAGCGCCCCGCTGGCAAACACAATCTCGTCATGCGCGGACAGCGCCGTGAACTTGTTCGGATGCGAGCGGAAGGGCAGCCCGGTCAACTCCGCGATCTTCCGCGCGGCGCGTTCCGCAAATTCGGGATGCGCATTCAGCCCGGTGCCCACCGCCGTGCCGCCGATCGCCAAGTCGTATAACCCATCCAGCGCAACGGCTACGCGCGCCCCGTCACGATCCAGCATATTCACCCAGCCGGAAAACTCCTGCCCAAAGGTCAGCGGCGTCGCGTCCTGCAAATGCGTCCGCCCAATTTTCACGATGTCGGAAAATTCCAGGGACTTGGCCAGCAGGACGTCGCGCAATTTCTTGACCGCGGGCAACAACCGCCGCGCCGTCTCCGTCGCCGCTGCAACGGACATCGCCGTCGGAAATGTGTCGTTCGACGACTGGGACATATTCACGTCGTCATTGGGATGAATCGGCCTTTTGCTGCCCATCACCCCGTCGGCAATCTCAATCGCGCGATTCGAGATCACCTCGTTGACGTTCATGTTTGTCTGCGTGCCGCTGCCCGTCTGCCAGATCCGCAGCGGGAAATGTTCGTTCAGCTTTCCGGCAATGACTTCGTCCGCGGCTTCGGCAATCAGCCGCGCCTTCTCCGCCGGCAGCTTGCCCAAATCCTGATTCACCAGCGCCGCCGCCTTCTTCAAAGTCCCGAACGCGCGAATCAACTCCGGAGGCATGGTGTCTTTGCCAATCGCAAAGTGCACCAGCGAACGCGCCGTCTGCGCACCGTAATACCGGTCCGCGGGCACCTCCATCTTCCCCATGCTGTCCGTCTCGGTGCGCGTCGCCCCGTGCGTAGGCGCCCCGTGTGTAGATGCTGGAAGATTCGCCGCGGCCCGCCCAACCTCAGACATATACCGTCTCCTTACTGCACTGGAATCTTACCGCAACCCACCCCTGCTGGCAGTTCCTTTACGAGGCTCAGTTCCAGCCTGTGACCGCGATGTTCTGGCCTGTGCTCGACGAGACGCTACCGTAATGTTGCAGTCGTTAAAGCGGCGGCAAGACCGCCGCACTCCAAAAGGGGTCGGTGCCGTGACCGTTGTGAAGAGGTGGATGCAGCTCTCTTGCTAGTTGGGGTACTGCCTATGGAGAAGAGCCGGAGGGGAATGGTTGGTCGAAGGATTTCAGCCGCGATGCTGCGCCCACCAAGTGCGCCACGTTGCTGCGTCGGCCGCAACGGAGGCGCCGGTGATGTCGCGCAAGGCCTGGAAGACCCAACCGCGGGTTGCGCCGTCCAGGGTCATATCGTCCGCCATCTTAAGCAGATCCGGCACAGCGCGCATACGCTGCTCGCGAGTGAGCATCCCGGACTGGGCTAGTCCACAGCCGCCACGTTCGCGGACAAGCGGCGAAGGATCCCTTCGGAAAGCCTCAATCAAAGGAGCCACCGTCTCGTCGGTCCCCAGCATTGCCAACCCCTCGACGGCCCAATACCGCGTCTGCTCATCCGGGTCATGCCGGTGGTCCATTAGCGTGACGAACGCCCGCTGCGTCTCCACGCCACGATTGCCCAGCACGCCCAGCATCCACAACGCCCAGGGCCGGGCCGAAGGTTCTCTCCGGATGCGCTCAATCAAATTGTCCGCGCTCTCCGCACGCTTCGGAAGGTTGTACCCGGCCAACTCGACTTCCAGAGCCGCGGCACGCACATGCAAGTCATTGGAATTCAACGCCGTAGTCAGGAGGCTGGAGAGCTGTCCTTGTAACTCTAACTGCCCAAACCAGTTATCGACGGATTTGCCGATCAGCTCGAGCGCGCCATCATAGTGATTTACGGCCCGCTCCAGGAGCCGCTCCGCCTGCTGCTGAGCCGGCAAGTTGGCGATTTCCTCGATTTCGTGGTCGGAAAGCTTGGCAGGAGAGGCCGATTGCGGCTCATTTTGTAGCTGGATACGCAACGCAAACTCATCCCAAGCAGCCCGGATAGGCGCCGGAATTGCAGCAGCAAAGAAGACCAGGACCAGCAGGAAGCTGAGAACCACCAACAGGCTCTTGGCGCCACGCGGTTCGGTCGCGTTCAAGGGGGAATTGGCTGTAGGCTGGCTGCTCATCAGGACTTGGCTCCATTTCGAGCCTAAGTACCTGATTAGCCACGGACAATAGTACGCTGGGACAGGCGTTGCCTACTGTCTAATGGGGTCATGTATAATCTGCTGGAGGGTCTTTTTCGCTAGAAATGGGTGGGGATACCAAATTAGTGCAGCCTTCGGCAGCTGTACGCGCCCGGAGGAGTCTGCGGTTCGCGCGTACCCGTCTGCGCGAACTGCGTATGATCGGCAAGGCGTTGGTTTCCACCCACCACCCTATCCTGGTGCACATCATTCCCAACCGGCGCTGCAATCTGGCCTGCGCCTATTGCAACGAATTTGACGACTTTTCCAAGCCCGTACCGCTGGAAGAGATGAAAAGCCGGCTGGACATCCTGGCCGGCATGGGAACGTCGATCATTACGATCAGCGGCGGCGAGCCCCTGATGCACCCGGAGATCGACCAGATTATCCGGCAGATCCGCCGCCACGGCATGATTGCCGGGATGATTACCAACGGCTTTTTGTTGGATAAAAAACAGATTGAAAAGCTCAATGCAGCGGGGCTGGAGCACCTGCAAATCAGCATCGACAATGCCGTGCCGGATGAGGTTTCGCTGAAGAGCTTGAAGACGCTGGATACGCGCCTGGAATGGCTCGCGCAATACGCGGTTTTTCAGGTGAATATCAATTCCGTGCTGGGCAGCGGCGTCAAGAATCCGGAAGACGCGCTGAAAATCGCTCACCGCGCCATTGAATTGGGATTCACCAGCACGGTGGGAATTATTCACGACAACAACGGCCAGCTAAAACCGCTGGGGCCGCGCGAAACGGAAATTTTCGAAGAGATCATGACGCTGGGGAAGCGCTCGTTTTCGCGCTTCAACGAGTTTCAGCACAACGTGGCGCGCGGGCGCGAACACAACTGGCGCTGCCGTTCCGGCTCGCGTTATCTTTATATTTGCGAGGACGGGCTGGTGCACTGGTGCTCGCAGCAGCGCGGATATCCGGGCATTCCGCTGACGGAGTACACGCCGGAAATGCGCGAGCACGAATATCTCACGGACAAATTCTGCGCGCCGCGCTGTACGGTTTCCTGCGTGCAGCAGGTGGGGATTCTGGACAACTGGCGCGACCCGCAAACCCAAGCCCATGGCGCCGCCACCCGTTCCCGCGCAACTCGTGCAAATCGGCTCGGTCCGCAGCGACACCTAAAAGAACAGGAACATAGACGAGCGCTGTTTCACTCTTTGTATTCCCTTTTCACGCACACGGATGCGGCCAGGTAATTGACGGCGAGCCTTCGGTTCTCAAAAATGTAAGCATGGCAACTGCGGCGATTGAAATCGAAAATCTGACCAAGGACTATCCCTTCGGCTTTCTGCACCTGAAAAAGAAAACCTCGCTCGAAGGGCTGACCATGAGTGTCGAAAATGGGGAAGTTTTCGGCTTCCTTGGACCCAACGGCGCAGGGAAATCGACCACCATCAAATTACTGGTCGGGCTGATCTTTCCGACCGCGGGAACAGCGCGCATCCTTGGGAAATCGATCAGCGACATTTCCATGCACGCGGATATCGGGTATCTGCCCGAGCAACCATATTTTTACGACTACCTGACCGCCGCGGAACTGCTCGATTACTTCGCGCGATTCCATGACTTGTCTGCGCAAGAGCGGAAGCTGCGCGTCGACCGCATGCTGAAAAAAGTGGGCTTGGAGACGGCGCGAAAAATTCAGTTGCGTAAATATTCGAAGGGCATGTTGCAGCGCGTGGGTCTGGCGCAGGCGATTTTGCATGACCCGAAAGTTGTGATCCTAGACGAGCCAATGTCCGGGCTTGATCCGGTGGGGCGGCGCGAAGTGCGCGACATCATTCTGGAGCTGAAGCAGGCAGGGAAGACGGTCCTGTTTTCCACGCATATTTTGTCTGACGCGGAAATGCTGTGCGACCGCGTCGGCGTGATTGTCGGAGGAAAACTGCGCGGCGTGGGCGCGCCGGACGAAATCGTGGGAATGAAAGCGCAGGCGATGGAGATTCTGTTCGAGTACGCAGGTGCTGCGGCGGGGTTGCAGTGCCTGCTGAGCAAAGCGACGCAAACAGGGAAGCGCTATCACCTGCAGGTTGCGGAAGGGGATTTGTACGCAACGCTGCAACAGCTCGGCAGCGTGGGGGCGAAGATTTTGTCGGTCACGCAGGTAAAGGCGACCCTGGAAGAATATTTCATGCACCTGGTGGAAGCGGACCGGGCGCAAGCGCCGGCCGTCGAGGTGAGTGGAAAATGAGCCGCGTGGGAGTAGTGGCGCTGAATACGTTTCGCGAGGCAGTGCGCGATCGCGTGCTCTATAACCTGGTATTTTTCGCGCTGGTCATGATCGCCGCGTCGATTTTGGTGGGCCAGGTGTCCATCGGCATTGAAGAGATGGTGATCGTTACGCTGGGCTTGAGCGCCATTTCGGTGATCGGGCTATTGATCGCGGTGTTTATCGGTGTGGGCCTGGTGTCAAAAGAAATGGACAAGCGCACGCTGTACGCGCTGCTGGCCAAGCCGGTGCGGCGATGGGAATTCTTGCTGGGGAAATTCGGCGGACTCGTGCTCACCTTGACGGTGAATACGCTTGCCATGGCCGCGGGTTTGTTTTTGGCGCTGAAGTTAGTCAAAAGCAGCGCCGATATACTGGAAGCATCGGTACTCGTTGCGGTGTATTTCATTGTGTTGAAGCTTGCACTGGTGGTGGCGCTAGCGCTTTTGTTTTCGTGCTTCACGACGCCGCTCCTTTCGATTTTGTATACAGCGGGGCTTTATATCGCGGGATTGTTCGTCACGGAAATGCGCAACTATCAAAGTGAGACGATGTCGCGGGCGCTGCAGACACTGTTGCGCTGGCTTTCCTACCTGTTGCCAAACTTTGAGAATTTTGACGTGATGGCCGCTGCGGCGCACGGGCGAGCGATTCCGCGGGCGTTGATCGCGCAGAACACGGCTTATGCGGCGGCGTATTGCGCGGTGTTGTTGGGCGCAGCCGCAGCCATCTTCACAAGGCGAAACCTGAAATGAGCGCCGGAGGAGCAACCGCTTTGCTGTGCGCCTTGCTGTTGGGGTTTGTCGGCGTGTGGCAATTGCAGCATTCGATTGATGGCCAGCTAGCGGCCATCCACCAGGAACAGGATGATTTGGTGCTGCGCTCCGGCCCGCTGCTGAAGGCCATGAGCCTGGAGTATGCCCCGCTGACGGCCGATCTGTATTGGACCCGCGTCGTGCAGTACTACGGCAACAAACACGCCGCTGACCAGACCAACATCGAGCTTCTGTGGCCGCTGCTGGATGTAACCACGACTCTCGATCCCAACTTGATCGTTGCCTATCGATTCGGCGCGATGTTCCTGGGCGAGCCTCCGCCGCAAGGCGCGGGCGAGCCGAAGCGAGCCATCGAGCTATTGCAGCGCGGAATTCGCGCGAACCCGGAATACTGGCGCTTTTACGAAGATCTCGGCTTTGTCTATTACTTTGGGCTGAAAGACTATCGCAGCGCGGCGGATGCATTCCTGGAAGGGAGCAAGAAACCGGGAGCGATGATCTGGATGAAGGCGTTTGCCGCAAGGATCAGCGAAAAAGGCGAGACGCTCGAGACCTCGGCAATGTTATGGAGCGAGATTTACAACTCCTCGAGCGATCCTGCCATCAAGAAAAACGCCAAAATACATTTGCAGCTGCTTCGAGCACGGGCCGATTGCACGCAACTGAACAGCGTCGCCGCGGAATACGAGAAACGCACCGGGCACTACCCACGCGCCATGCGTGAGCTCGTCAACGCTGGCCTGCTTCCTGCGCCGGCTGTGGACCCTGAAGGCTACGCTTATACGTTTGACGCGGACGGCAAAGCACGAATAAATCCTGCAAGCCCGCTCTTCAAAGAGCGATCCAATCAACAAAAGATACGTTGAGTGAGGCGGTTACTCGACCACGCAGAGCAGAGTCATGCGCGGGTCGATGAGGAGTTTGTTGGGCGCCGCCTGCGTGGTGAAGTGAAACGTGGTTTCGGGACCAGAGGCGATCACTACTCCTAATTGCGTGGGATGCCCAACTCCTGTGTTTGCGTAGAGCGGCACCGGAGCAATGAACGAGCGCGGCACGCCGCTCTGAAAGAGCTTTCCGCGCACCACGAAGCCTTTGTCCGAGGGGTGGACGGAAAATTCCAGGCGATAGCGCGGAACGCCGGTGCCGCGCACCCAATCTTCGAAAAACCATTCCATCGAGCGGTCGCCCTCGAGATCCATACTGGGCGTCATCAACGCTTCGATTTCGCGCTGCAGGTCCGCGCTGGAAAGAGCGCGATAGGCATATTTGCTTACCAGCGTGTGGAGGAGCGCGACAAAACGCGCGTCAGGATCTTTCGCTCCGGGCTGGCGCAGCATCTCGCGGAGCATGTGAATCACCCAGGAGCCTTTGGGGTAAACGACCCGCTCGAAGCCTTCCGGCGATTTTGATGAGCTCAAGCGTAAGCCTAAGTCGAGAGGGCCGATTTCCGAAGGAGCTTGCTCCTCGCCCGGCAATTTTTCCACGAGACGCCGACGATAGCGCGTCAGCCAGACACGCAGGGAATGGTTGGCATTTTTCTGGTTGTCGGCAAACAGCAGCGCCAGATAGTTGGCGATGGCTTCGTCGATCCATTGATCGCGATAGACGCTCCATCCAACGACGTTTCCCCACCACTGGTGCGCCACTTCATGAAAGGGAACCAACTCGGTGAAATGCTCCTGTCCGCTTTCTGAGAGCCCGGCACGTTGTTGCGCCGCCGGAGGCAAAAAGGAAAATGTGGAGATGTAAAGCAGTCCGGGCCAACCCTGCCCGAAAGTTCCTGGAATTTGCGAAACGCCTAGCTTCTGGAACGGAAACGGCCCGCTATAGTTTTCGTAGAAACGGATGGACGAGTCGATATCGCGCCCCAATCGCTTGAGGGTGTCCGCGGGGCTAGGCGCTGCGGGAATGATCGGCATCAAATTCGAGTAACGCTGGCCCTCAGGGCCGAACGGCGGCGGCATGCGCGAGGCATCGAAAGTGGGAGGGCCCAAACGATTGTTGAGCGCCTGTTCGAGCGTCCGATTGGCGTAGACGTCCACGGAATGGCTCCCGGCGGCCAGCGACGCGAAAGCGTAGTCACCCAGGTTGAAACCAGCGACGGACACCGGCTTTTCCGTGCGCCAGTGGCCGATGCGGAATTCGCCATCATCATGCTCGTCGAGCTTCGAGCCTGTGGCCACCAAGCGCAGCCGCCGCGGCCAGCGCATGGTTAATTCGTAATCGGCGAAATCCGCGGCGTCGCCGAAGTGCGGGTACCAACTATCCCGCGCACCAACGTACAGCACGCCATTTCCGGCGTCCTCAATGACGTTCCCCCGATAGCGGAAGCGCAGGCTAAACTCAGCTCCGCGCGGGGGAGCCGCCGCCAGCACCACATACAGAAAATCGTTGCCGCGGGTACTGCGCTCGCGCAAAGTCATCCCTTCATTCTGAAAAAACGTAAGGGCTTCGCCTTGCTCGCCGGTCACCTCGTCGATATTCAACATGTGCGAGAGCTGCAGCGGCAGCAATCGCTCGCCGCCGGTTTCGGCGTGAAAGCGGACGTCCGTCTTTGCTTCCAGCGAATTGTTGGCGAGGATCGAAGTCTCAATGGAGTAGCGCAGCGCACGAAAAGCAACGGCGGGGAAGGTAAAGCCCGGAACATGGTAGGAAGCCCACACGTCGTAGAACGTTCTACCCGCGCCTTGTTTTTGCTGGCCGAGCAGCAAGGACTCGCGACGCAGGGGATCCAAAATCACGTCGAAAGGTCCCGACGCGACGCCATCAATCGAGGCGAAGAAGTATGGTTTGGGGGTTTCCGAAAGTGAGTCGAACAGGACGCGAAGCGACTGGCTCGGATTCAATGTGGCCAGTAAGCCATCCCAGTGGGCTGCAAAAGCAGAAGTGGAATCCTGTTGTGGCGAGACTCCCGCTCCCGTCAGCTGGCGTAGAAGGTCGGTTGCAGTGTCGTCGGTGAAGCGCAAGCAAGCCGAGGTAAAGTCCTGATCGAGGATCGGTGCGCCCAAAAAATGAGCCATCTGCTGCTTTTCGACGACGTCGCGCGGCGCCGCGAGAGCGTGGCCGCGGCCGAAAAATACAGCGCCAGTGACACGGCCCTCGAATAATTGAAGGAAAGCGAACTTGCCTTGTTCAAAGGAGAGCTGCACGTCGCCGCGGCGGAGCTCGATGCGATTGGCGGCGTCAATTTCGTAAAGCGTGGCGGGGTCTACGCGCAGTGCATTTAGTTGGTCGTAGAGTTCGCGCGGCGTCTTCTCCGCCGCCCAAACCTCCGCGCCAACTAGCAAACAGGATAGCCCGAGGAACGCGACCCGGAACTGCATGTCCGAGTGTAGTCACTTTCGGCATAGCGGCACAAGGAGATGCATGGCCTCGTCCGGTGCGAGAGCCTAAAATGAAAAGATGCGGCTCTACTCTTTGCTCGCTATCGGTTTGTCTCTACTCTTAGCGAACGAAACGCGCGCGGACACGATCGTTCTAAAAAATGGCCGGCGCATCGCGGCGCTCAGCGTGTCGGTGGAGGGCGACAAGGTGCGCTACCTGACGTCGGCGGGCGAACTGGCCCTGCCGAAATCGATTGTCGATCACATTGAAACGGGGCAGATATCACTCGGTTCCTCGGCAGGCGCCGCAAACCTGGCGATTACACCTCCCAGCATTGAGCCCACCGCCGCCAATGTTGCGGCCGAGAGTGGCGCCGTCCGCGATGGCGCGGTGGACCGCGAATTTCTGGCCGCGATGGCCAGCGAGGCGCGGTCCGGCACGCCGGGCGCGAACGAGAAAGCGGCTTTTGCGCACCATGCGGCGGCGCAGTTTGAGCTCTCGCGCGGAGATATGGAGCACGCGCTCGCCGACGAGCGCACCGCTCTTACGTACGCGCCCGAGAATCCACTCCTGCTGCTAAACGTCGCCTACATGCATCTGCGCCGCAGCGAATTCAAGCAAGCGCTGGAATACCTTGAGCGTGCCCGGCGGGTCGCTCCTCAAAATCCCGACGTGCCCAAGCTTGCCGGCTGGGCGTACTACGGCTTGAACAAGCTGAACCAAGCCGTCTCGGAATGGGAGCGCGCCCTGGCGCTCCGGCCGGACGCCGAAGTGCAAGCGGCGCTCGAGAAAGCACAGCGCGACAAGCAGGAAGAAGAGAATTACCGCGAGAACGAGAGCAGTCACTTTACGCTGCGTTACAGCGGTGAGTCCGAACCGGGGCTGGCGCGCGAAATGATCCGAACATTGGAAGCGCATTTTTCCGCCATCGAATCGGAGCTGAACTACACGCCGCCGGAGCCGATCGGCGTGATTCTGTACACACGACAAGCGTTCGCGGACATCACACGCGCGCCCGGATGGGCGGGAGCTTTGAACGATGGGCGCATCCGCGTTCCCGTGCAAGGGCTGACGCAGCTTACGCCGGAATTGTCGCGCGTGCTAAAGCATGAGCTGACGCACAGCTTCGTGCGGCAAAAAACGCGCGCGAAGGCGCCGACGTGGTTGCAGGAAGGGCTCGCGCAATGGATGGAGGGGAAGCGCAGCGGTCCGAATGCACACATGCTTTTGCAGGTCTATGACGCCAAGCAGGCAATGTCGCTCGGCGATCTGGAAGCACCCTGGTTGCGGTTCTCAAACGACGTCGCGGGCTACGCGTATGCTTGGGCGCTGGCGAATATCGAGTACATCGTTCAAACCGAAGGCATGACCGGCGTGGAGCGCATTCTCGATCGCCTCGCTGCCGGAAGCACAACGGAGGCCGCCATGCGCGAGGTATTGCACAGCGATTACACAGACCTGATGGAGTCGACCGCGCAGTATCTGCGCAAGACCTATTGAAATGTGAGGCTGGTGTGCGTGCCTGTTGCTCGTCAGTTCTCAGCCTTCAGCACTCAGCTAGGAGGGCGGCCAGCAAAGCGGCACGCTCCGGCATCGTTTTCACAACGACATGCTCGTGCGCGGAGTGCGCGCCATCGCCTACCGCTCCCAAGCCGTCAAGCGTCGGTACACCGAGAGCCGCGGTGAGATTGCCGTCAGAGCCGCCACCCGCGACGCATTCTCCGATCGACAAGCCCATTTGCGCCGCCAGCGATTTAGCGCGAGCGAAAAGCGCGGCGCTGACTTTGCCTTCCATGGGGGCGCGATTGAAGCCGCCGCGAATTTCCAGGCGCGCTCCACGCGTAAGAGGCCGCAGCGCGCGCAAGCGTTTCTCGATGCGGCGCATGTCCGCAAGGTGCAGCGCGCGAAGATCGATGACCGCGCGAGCACGTTCGGCGATGACATTGACGCGCGTTCCGCCCTCGATAACGTCGGAGTTCACGCTGATGCCGCGGCGCAAGTCGTTCCATTGCTCCAATCGGGTAATTTGCCGCGCCAGTTCGTGCACCGCGTTCACGCCTTGCTCGGGCGCCAGCCCCGCATGCGACGCGCGGCCGTACACGATGATCTCCGCTTCGCCCACGCCTTTGCGCGCTGTTTTCAGCAGGCCGCGCGGTCCGAGCGGAGGCTCGAGCACAAAAACGGCGTCGCTGCGACGAGCTTCCGTTTCAATGAGCTTGCGGGAGGAATCGCTGCCGATCTCTTCGTCCGAAGTCCAGAGAAAGACAATGCGTTTGCGAAGCGGCGTTGGGGTTTGCTGGAGAGCGTCCAGCGCGAAAAGGGCCTGTATGATCCCGGCCTTCATGTCGAACGTGCCGGGGCCGTAAGCTTTGCCGCCAGAGATGCGAAAAGGCATTTTCGCAAGTGTCCCGGTGGCGTAGACCGTGTCATAGTGGCCGAGAACGAGAAGCTGTCCCACTGTTCGCGATTTTGGCGGCTGCCAAGTGATGCGCAGATGGTCGCCGCGATGCTTCTGCGCAAGGCGCTCGACGCGCGCTCTGTGTTTGCGCCACTCTTCGGCGACGATTGTGCAGCAATGGTCGGCGGACGATTTCTCCAGGCTTGGCGATTCCGCCAGGACAAATGTGCGCAGTGCGGAAAGCATCTGCGGCAATCGCGGCTTTAGCCTGCGCAGCAGGGCGGCGGGCGAGCTCGATTCAGTCATCGCCGGGACATGCTAACAGCGCCCATGCTGTTAGCGCAAAGACTCGTCAGCAACCCCCCGGCTTCGCATATAATTATAGGTTTGCCGGGGAACACAGGGGCCGCAGGTGTGCGCGGCTACGGGAGCGCCATGATACTGGACGTCACGGAAATTCAGAAGATACTGCCGCATCGCTATCCGTTTCTGTTCGTCGACGCGATTGTGGAGATGGAGCGGCTGAAGCGCGTGGTGGGCGTAAAGAATGTAACCATCAACGAATCGTTTTTTCAGGGGCATTTTCCAGGTCAGCCAATTATGCCCGGCGTCTTGATCATCGAGTCGATGGCGCAAACCGGCGGCTTGCTACTGCTGCAGGAGGTTCCGGATCGCGAAAACAAGCTGCTGTACTTCGTGGCCGTGGACGGTGCGCGCTTCCGGCGCCCGGTGGTGCCCGGCGATCAGTTGAAGATTGAAATGAACGTGATTTCCTGGCGCGGCGATTTTTGCAAACTAGAGGGCCGCGCAACCGTAGACGGCCAGCTCGCAGCGGAAGCGACATTGATGTGCAAGATGGTGGATCGCGTTCCCGCTCCTGCCAGAGTGGAAGTATCCACAAAATGAGTTCGTCGCAGGTCCATGAGTTAGCGATCGTCGCGGCCAGCGCCAAAATCGGCGCAGGCGTTCGCGTCGGCGCTTACGCGGTGATTGGCGATCAGGTCGAACTGGGCGAGGGCTGCGTGCTGCATTCGCACGCGGTGGTGCAGGGCCCCTCGAAAATCGGCCGCAACAATGTGTTTCATCCATTTTGCTCCGTCGGCGGTGACCCGCAGGATTTTCGTTTTCAAGGTGAGAAGACGGAACTCCAGGTCGGCGACGGGAACACATTTCGCGAGTACGTGACCATCAGCCGAGGGACAGTCGGCGGCGGCGGGAAAACCACGATTGGCAGCGGCAACTTGTTCCTCGCGTCATCGCACGTTGGCCACGATTGCCACGTCGGCGATCACATTTTGTTTGTGAACGGAGCGACGCTCGCCGGCCATGTGACCGTGGAGGATTACGCCACAATCGGCTTTCAGTCGCCCGTGCATCAATTTTGCCGCGTCGGCCGCTATGCGTACATCGGGGCGTCCACGGTGATCACCCAGGATGTGCCGCCGTTTTCGCGCGTGGTAACGGAGCGCAAAACGAAGAGTTATGGCGCTAACACGATCGGGCTCGAGCGCAAGGGATTTTCCGAGGAGCGGCTCAAGGTTCTGCAGCGCGCGTTTCGATTGCTCCTACGCTCGAAGATGAACACCAGCCAGGCGCTTGCGGAAATGCGCAGATCGTTTGGCGATTCCGAAGACGTGCAGGAATTGATTCGCTTCATCGAGGCGGCGGAACGCGGAATTGTGAAGTAGGGCGAATCGATACGCATTTCATGGTCAACGCGAACACGAACACGGCGGGATGGGGCCTGATCGCAGGCAACGGGCGATTTCCGTTTCTCGTTCTCGAAGGCGCCCGGAGCCAGGGCATCGAGATGGCCGTGATTGCGCTGAAGGAGGAAGCCGCGCCGGAGCTGGAGCGCTCCGCGAAACGCCTGCACTGGGTCAGCCTCGGGGAACTGAGCAAAGCGATCGACTTGATGCATCAGGAAGGCGTGACGCAAGCGGTGATGGCCGGGCAAGTGAAGCACAACAAAATTTTCAGCTCGATTCGGCCGGATTGGAAGTTGGCTAAGCTGCTGTTTTCCTTGCCGCGCAAGAATACGGATTCGCTCATCGGTGCGGTGGCGCGCGTTCTGGAAGACGAAGGCATTCGCCTTGTCGATTCGACCTTGTTTCTGAAGCCCCTCGTGCCTGAGCCCGGAGTTTTGACGCGACGCGCCCCTGACGCACGCGAGGCGGCCGACATCGCTTACGGCATCGGCGTCGCGCGGCAAATCTCCGGCATGGATATCGGCCAAACCGTGGTGATTTCCGACCGCGCCTGCGTAGCCGTGGAAGCCATGGAAGGCACCGACGAAACCATCGCGCGCGCCGCGCGAATCGCCGGCGGCAAGCCGCTGGTGGTGGTGAAAGTCAGCAAGCCGGGGCAAGACATGCGCTTTGATGTACCCGTGATTGGTCTGCCCACCATCGAACACATGAAGCAGGCGCAAGCCACGGCTCTGGTGGTCGACGCCGGACGGACCTTGCTGTTTGATCGCGCAAAATTGATCGAACTGGCGGACGCGGCGGGAATCGCCATCCAGGCGGTCGCTCCGGCGGCGTCTGCGGAACCAAAAGAGACTTTGGCGGGAATGAACAGGGAATGACGGCGGCTACGCAAACGGGAAAGGTA